>ERZ1026805.1754-NODE-1754-length-11048-cov-10.841717_pt1 | contig 11048 bp, 11 predicted proteins | sample MGYA00520883_ERZ1026805 | MGnify/ENA primary metagenome ERZ1026805 (study PRJEB33270, sample SAMEA104284476) | anaerobic digester metagenome | biome: Anaerobic digester microbiome; feature: mesophilic sludge digester; material: Anaerobic digester biomass... | reverse complement strand
TGTTTGGCCTCCTTATTTTTGTTTGCCTTTTTCTTGCTCTCCTGTATGCGGTCAAAGTCGCGCTGAGTATTCTTGTTACTTGTCACTATCGCAATAGAGGCATTCACCCTCTGCAGGTAGTTCATCCTCGGCAGTATCTTCGCCCTGGTGAGCTTCCCGATTATCGTGGAATCCATCTCGTTTATGCCTCCCCACTTGTCACGAAGGATATAATAGGTCCGTCCGTCTTTCGCATTCTTTATCCGGGCTCTCTCCAATGCCGCATCAATCATCCGCTGGTCACGGATAACATCGCGCCTGGCTCTGCGCTGCTTGAAGCGTTCAACCCATGTAATCTTCTGATAGGTGGTCCATTCCTTCCAATCGGCCTTTACTCTTGTGATAAAATCTTGTAGGTAGTTCATATCTATCTGTTTGCGAATTGCTTCTTGTTAATCTCTATCTCTTCGGGGTCCTCAGTGTATATCACCAGCTTGCCGTTGATACCATTGCCGGAACGGACCGTCCCTTCAGCCCACAGCTCATTGAGTGCATTGGTTGTCTCAGGACCAAACTCATGCACTATCTCTGCCAGGTACACATTCGGCCAGCGGGTCTCGCTGTATTTCTTTGCCAGGTATGCTTTGATCTGTTCTTTGAGTGTCATCAGAATAGTTTTTGCTGTGTATCAATCACAATCTTTTCTTCCTCCCATGCTGCTATTCTTGCCTCGGCTATCTTGCAGTATTCCTCTTCCCGTTCTATCCCGATAAAGGAATAGCCCTCAACTTTTGCAGCTATCCCCGTTGTGCCACTCCCCATAAAGGGGTCTAATACCGTTCCACCCTTCGGTGTGACCATGCGGCAGAGGTAACGCATCAGAGCCATGGGCTTAACCGTGGGGTGTGTATTACGCATAATCTGATCTTGGAATCCCCCCTCGAAGTTCTTCTCCCCCGTGCCGTTAGCACCTCTCATCTGCGTCTGCTTAACCCGCAATGCGAACTCATCTAGCCCACGCTCCCTCTCACTCTTTGATGCCTTGGCACAATAGAAGAAGCGGGCAACAGAACCGCTATCGTTATAGAATGAGGATCCGTCATCACCCTTTTCGGCGAAATCACCATAGATACCCTTGCTCTTGCCGTTCATGCCACGGGAAACGGGTGCGGCTGCTCCTCCGTTTGGAAATTCCCGCAATACCACCTCGCTGCCATCGTGGATGACGTTAGCGGGGAAGCGACCTTGCGGGGGAGTTGTCCCTGACTTCTGCCAGCCTTTCCCATAAACTGAATTACAGTTACTTTTATCGGGGTTGCCGACCCTTGTTTCATTAGTAGCAACCCTGCACCCATCAATATTAATTCCACCCGTACCCCATTTAAGTACATTCTCGGCAACAGTCTTTTCACTTAAAGGTTTTCTTGCTACTACTATTGGCTCATTGGCAGGTTTTAGGGCGGTTCCCCAACCTGAGTATTGTTTTGCTTCTTCTGTAGAGGGAGCAGTAATATCAGGATGAGGATTATTTTCTAATGATTCTCCAAATGATGAAAAATTCTTGCCTCCTCCATGTCTTTTTGATTTTCCAACCACTTCTCGCTCTGCCCCAAACTTTTTATCTATCGCTTTGCTTATATCCATTGACTTTGGAAAACCAGAATTGCCAGTAATAAAGATGTGTCCATTCCTTCTAGCTACAAATGCCCCTGTTGGTACTTGGACGCACCATACATTGCCGTGATATTCTATCGGGGTAATAGTTGCCAAAGTGGTTCTGGTTTTCCTGTTGCTTCGTACTTTTTGTGCTGTTGATTGTTCGCAAAAAGCATTAAATTGCTCGGTTCGTTGTTGGCTGGGTTGTGGTCGATATGGTGTACCACCTCCGACCTCTTTAAGCATCTTCCCAGTATTTGCGCAACTATTAAACGGTGTTCCATTACATAACCGTCTTTTCTTGACATTTCCGTATATTCTTCTGGACAGCGAACATACTTTACACCAACATAATTTCCGTGTGTTTTGAAATAAGTTACGCCACCCTTCCATGCAGGGTTGTTCTGTCCCGACATTTTTTTCTTGGCCGACTTCTCGGATTCTTCCGTCCAATTTTCCCTGCCTTTGTGTGCGTGTTGCTTCCATTCCTGCCCTCTCAGCATTCCGTTGCATTGACGACTGCAAGTAGGTGTTTCCACTCTTTTCATCCATGCCTTGGCTCTCCACGCCTGTTTCCCGCATACCGCACAAGTTATCAGTACTTTGCCTTCGCATAACTCTGGCGGGGTTTTCCCTGTGTTCTTCTTGCCTACACTCTTGTTGGCGCACTCTTTTGAGCAAGTCTTGTTTCTTAATGCTTGTTCCTTCGTATATGTTGGGAATGGATTCTGGCAAATCGTGCAAACTTTCCAGAACGGGTACACTCTCTTGCTGTTCCAGTGTTTCGGCGTAGGCAAATACTTTTCTTCCGCCTCGTTCAACAATACAACGATGGTTTCGGGAGACGATTTGGTCTGTATAATCCGATTGTATTCGGTAAGCGGTATGTTTGTTTTCATAGATAAAGCTCCTTTCAGGTTTACAAAACTCGAATGTATCTTTATCTATATTATAACACAATACGGGATGTAATTCAATTGCTTTATGGTAATGCTCCCACCCATTTATAGTTAGTATTTCTGTATCTTCTGACAAACACCCATAAATCCACTGAATCATATCTCGCACTTGGAATCCTGCATCTTCAATAGCACAAGCCATTCTGTGATAAGTTCGAGTGCCACCGAATGAAAGCAAGTGACCTCCCGGCTTTAACACCCGATATGCTTCCTTCCAAACATCTATGCCAGGCACATCATAATCCCAATGCTTACCCATGAAGCTAAGTCCGTAGGGCGGGTCCGTGACAATGCTATCAATAGAATTATCAGGCAATTGCTTCATGGCTGTGATGCAATCACTGTTGAATAGCTTTATATGGTCCTTCGCAAATTCCACAGCTATATCGTTGCTTCTGTTATTCTTCCCGGTCTGCGCTTGACGGTCGGCAGGATGATCCTCGGGGGAGGCAGGTGTTTCAGGCAGGCCCACAGACCTATTGCAGTAGCCATCACCATATCATCATGACAGCCATCAACTGCACCATACCGGCCATTAGGCTTGATCTCATAAGTGTCCAGCTCGGAGAACACCCGGTCATCGCGCTCATAGAATAGCTCATCGCGCAGGGCAGCGTTCAGGAAGTCTATTATCATCGGCTTGCTGACCGGGTTGGTATGGAATCCGTACTTGACGGGGATCCCCTGCCGGATCTTCTCGGGGTCAGTACGCGCGTAGATGTTGGGATAGTATTTCACTATCTCATCAAGGATAGTGAGGAAGTGATCACCCTCTGCCTCCATACTGGTCTTGTCATAGGAGTTGGATTCAGGGATGAACAGGGCGTTGTTGTAGAACTTGGCCAGCTGCACAGCTTTCCAGGCACCAAGGTCCTGGTCAATATGGCCTTTAAATGTTGCAACCGTTTCAGGCACCCCTCCGTCCATGATCCCGTACCGGTCAAATACCCTCATAACAGTATAGTCAGCCTCCGGGCTCCGGCCTCCGATATCCATTGACACCACATACCGGTTGGATACCTGTTCCTCCTTATCAGGGTACATCCATATAAACAGGTTGCCGCGGTCAGCCTGGATAAGCTCTATATCTTCGAGGGCAGTCTTGTCACGGATGGTCTTGCCGCGGATATCTCCCACAAACTCCGGATCCATCTTGTGCTTACGGGCCTGGTTGACGTATGCCGGGGAGAATACCCTTGCTCCGGTGGCCTGAAAGCTCTCTTCCCAGGTGCTCGGAAATTCACTCTTCATGCGCCACTCATCGTAGTTCTCACCATTCTTGAAGTCGAAATACCACTTAATGCCTTCAAGGGTAGCACCGAGGGACCAGAGATATGAGGCATAGGGTTCTGCGTCCATCCACTTGACAAATGCAGACAGGTCAGCCTCTGGGATATCTTTCTGATACAGCTCGATCTCGAACCATGCCACAAACACAGGAGCATATGCGCTCTTACCATCCATGGCAGACAGCCACTCCCTGTGGAAGAAGTTGCCTACACCTTTAGCGGTGGATTCGAGGGCAATGAGGGAGAATGGCACCTGTGCTACCCCGGCACGGACACTCTGAGCAAGGTCCTCTGCACTGCGAAGTTCTGTTGTCCGCCAGAAGCTCACCTCCGAAAGGTGACTCATGGCAAGGTCAAAGGTTCTCAGACTATCGGGCTTCTGCGATGAGCCAATGATGATTGAGCAGTCGCGCTCATCTATCCTCCGGTTCTTGTTTGATCCTTCCAGGGGGGACAGCTCAAAACCTCCGAGGTCCTTCGGATAGTTGGTGATGAGACGGGAGTACATCGCCCTGATGTTACGGGCCTGCTCTTCCACATCGGTAACGATACATGAATGCCACCTGGTCCGGTGAATGAGCTGTATCCATGCCATATATATCTGCACCAGCGTTGACCCTCCCCACTGACGGGCCTTGTCAATGATGATGCGGATAGGAACTCCGGCAACTCTCATCCTTTCGGGAACGGCCAACACCTTTCGCTGTGGCTGATTCAGAGAAAAGGGAACTATCTGTTTCGTCCTTTTGTCCTGTATCCTGGCAGCGGTAACGGCCCAGAACTCAAAGTCATACCGGAACCGCTGGTTGATCAAGTCACGAAGGAATAGTTCTATCCCTGTATTATCGGCGGGGATACCGTGAGATTGAAGGACTGATTCAAGTTTGTGATCGCGGGCAATAGCATCTATCAGAGCAGCATTCTCATTGTACATGGTTACGGGGATACCCCATACAAACTCATTGCCGCCAACGGAGAACTCTATGCGCTCCCTCTCGATAGGTGAGCCGACCCCTGTTACGGGATCATAAGGGGCAAAGAGGGCCTTTCTCCGGGCTTTGTTTTCCCTGATTATACTATTGACATCAGAGGCGTTCATTTCTTCTTCTTCAGGAATGATGCTGTCACCTTACGAACATATTCTATTGAATAGTTCAGGTTATCAGCAACTTCGGTGCATATCACTTTCCGGGAGAGCTTGGGAGCAATCTCAGGTCCGTACGCGGCAAGCACCCTCGTATATTCATCATAAATTTTTTGTCGCCTTAATAATGTGTTTTCTCCGGTTTGACTCATTATACTGCGTTGATGCCGTAAATATAGGTTTTTTTGTCCGCTATACAGGGCTTATTGTCCGGACACTTTTCAACATATTGATTAGGTTTGACGGTGAATAACTACAACCAAAACGCAGTAACGTTATGTCAGAATCATCAGGTAGCAGCACAAGCACAGGCAGCACCGGAGCCACAGGGGGAGAATCCTCTTCAGGGGGAGCCCAGGCCCAGGGAGCAGCAGCCGAAGCCGCCGGCACCGAAGCAAAAGCACAAGATACTCAGGGAGAGGCAAGTGCAGAAGCAGAGAAGGTGACACCGGAGGGAGAGAAGGCGAAGAAGAAAGAACAGCCTCCCAAAAAAGAGGGAGAGGAACCCGGGAAGAAGGAGGAAGCCAAGGAGGGCAAACCGCCTCACAAGTATCACGAAAGGCTTACGAAGGCATTTCCGGATCGCACCTTCGAGAAGGATGAGGACTATGACACGGCAATGGATGAATACCTTACATCTCTGGAAGATTACAGGGAGAAAGGAAAGAAAGCCAACCAGAAGCTCCTCGCGCTCTTTGAGTCAGAACCGGCAGTAGGAGAGATGGTCCGCGATATGATGAGCGGTGCGTCCTTCCGTGAGGCAGCCGCACGGCATTTTTCAGCCGAGGACTTCACTCCGACAGAAGGTGATCCGGACTATGAGGGCTGGGCCAAGAACAAAACCGAGAGGGAGGAGAAGATGAAAAAGCGCAGGGAGTTTGAAAAAAACTACGCTGCCAACCTCGAAGCCGCCGGAAAGGAACTTGAGGCTTTTGCCAAGGAACATAACCTTGACGAGAAAGCCACCGATGAATTCCTCGTAAGCATTGAGAAGATGCTTGAGGATTTCAACAACGGGAAGATTACCAAGGACTCGCTCAGGTTTATGCGCCGGGCGATGACCTATGAGCAGGATATAAAGGATGCCCGGGAGGAGGGTAGGATTGCAGGCCGCAATGAGAAGATAGTGGCACAGAGGGAAGAAGAACCGGATCAGACCGGTGATGGAATCCCCAAACTCGGCAAGTCCCCCGACTCCCCTGATGAAGGAAAGAAGGGAGGGTACTTCGGAGGATTACGCGACCGAATGAGGGATCGCGGATTTTTGGACACAGAACGCTAACTAATATTTTAAAACACAATGAGAAACACTAACATTTTTAATATCGGAACTAAAGTATTGTCGCTGGTATTCGTACTTGTGGCAATAGCATGTACCTCTCTTATGATGGGTGCGGCTGGCGTAACGATGGCTACTGGTGTTGCTGTAACAGGTGGCACCGATGGTACCGGTACTGTCAGCACTGAAAAGGTTAAGGCCGGAGTTGCCGACCTGGACCAGGATTATGTATCCAAGCTGGTCACTCAGATGCGGCCCGCGGCCACACCTCTTGATACTATCATGAGGCAGATCCGTCAGGCAACCCCCATCAAGTCATGGAAGACTGAGTTTTATGCCGTTGATGCCCGTCCACTTTATGACGAGGTTCATACGCCTCACACTCATTCCGCTGGCTCTGGTGTGACAACCAAGGACCTGAGGGTTAAGAACGTCGGTATGTGGGCAGCTGATGACACCGTGATGTTCAAGGGCATTACCGGTGGTGACGGAAAGGATCTTGTGTGCTTTGTTATTTCCAAGAACACAGCTGACAGTACTGTTAAGCTTCAGCCGCTCAATGGTGTTGATGATACAGTTGAGGGCTCTGCAATCAAAGCGGTTCCTTCCATTGCTGCCAACACAAGGATGGTAAGACTTGGGTCATGTAAACATGAACTTGATGCACAGACCTCTCCTTATGCTATCCTGCCTGAGAAGAGCTACAACTATGTGCAGCGTTTTATGGCACAGGTTGAAGAGTCCATATATCAGCGCTTGCATCAGAAGGAGGTTGACTGGACCTTTACTGACTATGAAGCCCAGAACGTTTTCGACATGAAGGCTACCATGGAGCAGTCCTTCCTCTTCGGGATCAGGTCAGAGTTTACCGACCTTGTGAACAGCAAGAAGAGGTATTCCACCGGAGGTATAGCCAACTTCATTACTAAAGCCGTTGAGTATGGCCTTGGTGGTGCAGACCGGGTAATTGATGATGCGTGGTTTGTTGATGCTTCAAAAACAATCTTCCAGGGCAACAGTGGTTCAGAGGTAAGGTATCTCTTTGGAGGTAGCGGCCTTATGGCAAACCTGATGAAGGTAGGCACCGTTCTCAAGCAGATTCAGGGCAAACAGACAATGGTGAAGTATGGTCTTACCTTCAAGGAGATTGAGACAAACTTCGGCCTTCTGAGGTTTTTCCATCATCCGCTGCTTGATCAGGCAGGATGGGAAGACAACGGGTTAGTCCTTGACCTCTCCTTCATTGAGAAGCATACCTTCATACCTCTCAAGACTAAGGAACTTGACCTGATCTCATCCGGTCAGCGTAACGCCAATGCAGTAGTCATTGAGGAAACCTGCGGTGTTATTGTTCGTTATCCCGACACTCACGCAATCATACGTCCGAGAGCGTAACCAATAGGCTAAGACCAGGGGTGCCCAGCGCATCCCTGGCTCTTTAGCTGATAACAATAACCAAAACAATCAGACAATGGGAGTAAGAAAAACTTATCAGGCAGTCGGGTTTAAGACCCTTGACTTCTATGAGATGGTAAATGGTGCCAAAGCACTCATCCAGTTCAGAAGCGGGAATCATGCACCTGACTCAAAGGGCCAATATACAACGGAAAACCCCGATGTTATTGAAGCCCTGGACAACTCTTCCGCTTACGGCATATCATTTAAATGTATCCGTACAGAGAAAACTGCCGGTCCTGACCTTGCCACATCAAAAGCCAAGACCGCACCGAAACCTCCGGCTCCACCCGCAGATAATGAAGGTGTTGGAGCAGGGAACAAAGGAGGCGAACCGGGTGTTGGTGATGGCGCAGATGCCGGAGGCAATGCCGGCGATGGATTTACCAATGTTCCCGATATAGCAACCGTACAGGCTGCAAGGGATTACCTGGTTAAGAACTGCGGAGCGACTGCAAGCAAACTGCCGAACGGTCCCGCAGTGAAGAAGTTCGCAGCTGAGAAGAAAATCAACTTTGTTGATCTCGCGTAATCATGGACAGGACGGGGTTGATAAATAAGGTAAAGGTCATTCTTGACGAATATACTCCCGAAGGTGTAGGAACACCTTTTGAGGAGTACATAGGTCCTCTCCTTGATGAGAGTGCCCGTGAGATCGTCATGGAGGGCCCGCTTTATTTGTTAACCCCGATGCCTATCCCCCTTGAATCCGGATCGCCGGCAGAGAGCATACTGAAATATGCTGATGACCGTGCGTATATACCGGTCCCGTCAGACTTCGTGCGGCTTCATGAGGTCAAGTTTCCCCTGTGGAAGAGATCGGTCCGTGAGGCTATCTCCCAGGAGAACGAAGAATATAACATGCAGGAGAATGAGTATCTGCGCTCGGGCTATGGAAGGCCCTTTGTTGCCCTCGTAAGGAAACAATTCTCGGGAGGAGCACTTGCAAGATACCTCGAATGTGGTAAGGCACTTGAAGATGCGGTGCCCGGTACTGCCCTGTATGTCAAGGAATCATTACCAGAAGATCTTGCTGAAGAGTTTGCTGATACCCTTGCCTGGCGGGCTGCCTCAAAGGTGCTTGCTACCCTGGGTGATGTAAACCGCGCAAAGGTGGCGCTTGAGCAATCAGTGATCCATCTATCCAAGTTAATTCACTAATTATTAACAATTAACAACAAAAGCAATGAACTTATCTCAGATTATCAGGATACGGATGGCTAAACCATTTCTGTATCTGTTTTCAAAGGACTACAATGTAGAACATGCCCTTGGTGCCGGTCCCACTCAGTTTACCCATAAGGGAATCCCGTTCAGTAACGTTAAGACCGTCAAGAAAAGTATTGGTGGCGTAGGAGTCGCAGGATGCGATTTCAACTTCGCAACCGCAGCCAACGCTTCTGAACAGGTCATTGACCTGGGCTCAATCGTTCCGGCTCTTGCCAGGGTGCTTGATGTCAAGACCTTCACCCGTGAGGTATTCAACTCGAAGTCCATTGCAATAGCATCATGGGCGGTTTCTTCTAATGTGTGTACCATCGTTACCTCGGCAGTCCACGGACTTGTCACAGGTAACTCAGTGGTTATTGCAGGGATGACCGAAGCTGCATGTAACGGCACTCACAGTGTCACGGTGACCAGCACTACGGCGTTCACCTTCTCCCTTACCCATGAAGATGCCACGACCACGGCAGACACAACCGGTACGGCTACCCCGACAGTAACTCTTCTTGCTGAGACAGGTAACGCATCCAGCGGCGACCAGTTCATAACAAGTGCATCCATCAAGGCCGCCAATGCCATTACCTCAATGGCTAACGCCGCTGCCCTGAACATTGCTCCTTCCGCTGCCGCAAGCAAAGTTTATGTTGCTGCCACCCCGAACGTATTCTGGGCTAATGTGACCAGCGGGATCGTTGATATTTTCGTGACTTATATAGAGGTCTAAAAACTTCCCGATATGGCCGTGCTGTCCGGGAGTACCCCAAAGTACCTGCTGCGGCTTTATAATGAAGCCGGCACACAGCTTGACCCCTCAAACCTCTCGCAGGTTTTGGAGGTGAAGGTTCATCTGTATAATGCCATCACAGGTGATATAGTAGGGCGCTTTATCCTTCGTGAATCACCTCTGCCGTCTGGATACACAAGGCTTACGACCAGGATTGTGGAGACAGGTGCTGTGAGGGTGCTTATGGTCCTTACTTCGACCATGACAAGCGCCGCTGCAGGAAATTCCAATGAAATTCAGATTGACATTCACGTGCCAGACGCAGAGGTGCCGGGAGGAACACGGATCATTAAAAACAAGGGAAAGTTTCATGAAATAGTCAAGTCAAAGTAATGAGCGAGGGGAGAGTTGATATCAGCTTAATGGAGAGCCCCGGGGTATTCATACAGGAACTCCGGGATGCTCTCTCCATTGACGTGCTTATCAGTGACCTGGTTGGTATCAACGTTGCCTCTGAGCTTGTCAGCGACCATGGAAACCTCTCAGGGCTTGCCGATGATGACCATTTACAATACTTCAATCAGGCCCGGGGGGATGCCAGGTATGAAAGATCCCTTGGCAATCCTACGGCAGATGATTATACCCTTTACTCCAAGGCTAACGGCACCCGCTATTGGGCCGCACCCGCAGCCGGGGGAGGTGGCACCGGAGTAGAGTATCATAATCTCTTACTCGGTATCCAGGGAGGGGCAACTGATGAGTATTACCATTTCAGTCAAGCATTGCATGATGCCTTTGAATATGTAGGCGGGGCAAGCCCTTATCTCAGGGTAAAATTACCAATAGCCTGCGATCAGAACATTGTAGCGTATGCCGACACTGGATGGCTGCCGCCGGACATATGGGAATCCATGCCCTATGCCTCTGCCTCGGTCAGGGGAGGGATACAGTTTACCGGAGCATCCCCGGCTGTCAAATACCTCCGTGAGGATGGTGCATGGGAGGTCCCTGCCGGTGACGGGGGAGGTACGGAGATGGTTTACCCTGGCTCTGGTATTGCGAGATCAACAGGCTCGGGATGGGCTGCATCGCTCCCAGACAACTCCTCCGGATGGAATGAGGCATCTCTGTGGGTTACTACCCACGGGGCCAATGCAGTTTCAGCTTTTGGATGGGGTAATCATGCTCTCGCCGGATACCTGAAGGCCATCACCAAGGCAATGGTGGAAGGAGTTCTTACCGGAGCCATCACGTCACACACTCACCCTTCGATTACTACTGCCAACTTCTCAATAGTACAGGAGAGCGGTAAGCTGGTAGTAAAGAACGGGGCGACAGT
>ERZ1026805.1747-NODE-1747-length-11102-cov-6.530642_pt1 | contig 11102 bp, 13 predicted proteins | sample MGYA00520883_ERZ1026805 | MGnify/ENA primary metagenome ERZ1026805 (study PRJEB33270, sample SAMEA104284476) | anaerobic digester metagenome | biome: Anaerobic digester microbiome; feature: mesophilic sludge digester; material: Anaerobic digester biomass... | reverse complement strand
GTGTACGCTGGGCGGCCGGTCGTCAGGGAGATCGATTCCACGCGTGACCGGCCGCCCAGCGTACACAGGTCCACCCACGCCCCGTCGTGCCAAACCTCAAATCTGAGCTTCGGTTCGCGGCTGGACGATAGGATTTCCGCCAGCGTGATCGGGCTGATCGCCTGCATTTACGGTTCTGCCTCCACCACCACCATTGTTGCCGTATAATATTTGACCGCCTCCGTCGAGACGGCGCGCAAGAGCTCATGGGAGAACGAGAGGATCACGACGTGTTTCCAGTCTGCGTCGTGGAGCAAGTCCTTGAAGTGGAGAGTCTGGTTTATCTTATACAGTGATTCGAGGATGGCAAACTCAGAGGCGGTCAGGAGTCCCCAAGTATACGTCCGCTGCCATCTCCGCGCATAAAACGAATACGCATAAGTACCGTCGGCCATCTTGGACACCTCAATTGTTTTGCCGCCCGTTGACGACAGCGGGGGGATCGAGGCGCCCAGAGCGCGGATCGGCGGGAGCTTGATCTCGGAACCCGGAAGCCCAAGCCACAGGTCAGCCATTGTTTAACCTCCACCCGCGCCTTGCCGCCTGCTGGTCGAACACGCGATAAATCTCATCCGCGGCCGACTCGAGATCAGCGCGGGCCAGGCCGGTCGTTTGGATGAGCGGACCTTGCAGGACCAGGCTCAGCGCGGGCGCCCGGGCCGCCGCCGCTGCGCCCGCCCCGCCCCCCTCGAGCCCGGCGACAAACCGGCCCAACTCGTTGTGCGGGATTATGTATTCCGGCGCATCGGGCGTTCCGTGGAGCATCACGAGTTGCGTAGCCATCGACGCCCCGCCCCCGGCCGCTTGGGGGATCGACTGGATTGCCGTCTTAATCGCAGACAGCCCGTTAATGATTTTGTTTCCGAGGTCGGTAATCCGGTTGACGGCGATCAGGAGGATGTCCCATATCGCCTGACGCGCCGTGTTGACGCACGCGGCCAGGTTATCGACTTTCGGGAACAGCTCTACGAAACGATCGCTAAGAAAAATCAGGTGGCCGCCCAGCGCAATCCCGTAGAGAATGATCGTATCGTAGATGACCTTGAGCCAGTCGGTGATGTCGGAATTACCGCCGCCGCCGCCGATTATCCCTCCAATTGCATCCACCAGCGCTCCGCCCAATTTGAACGCCGTGTAAATAGCCGCGGCGACAATCCCCAGCTCCAAGAGCTCCGGCGCGGCCGCCGCCAGCGCCTTGATCGCGGCGGCGATCGCCTTGGCTAAGGTCTCGATCGCGTAAGCGGCGATGTCGACGACTGTTTTCCCTATAGCCGTAATCACATCCAGGATCACGGTCACCACCGATTTGATCGTATTCATAACCGACGTGGCCACACTGGCGATTGTGTTCCCCATCCCCTGGAACGCACCGCCGACGGCCGTCGCGCCAGACGCGGCCGAAGACGTCAATTTCAGGATCCCGTCGGTGATCCACTTTGTGACTATGTCGGCGACCATCCGAAAGAACGTCTGTTTGATCGCACCCCATGTCTGGCTGAGGAAATCCTTGAACGACGTAGTCCCCTCGACCATCCCCTGAATCGCCCCGGCCCACCCCTGCGTAACGTCCCGGACCAGATCATCCCAGCGAGTCGACAACGTCGAGACGTCCTGGTTAAACCCAGACGTTTCCATCCTTATGGTGGGTATGTGGATGTTCATGAAGGCGAGCTGGAGATTCGCCAGGCGCATCACCATGTCGACGATCGACGCCTCGCTGACCTTCAGCTGGTTAGACCAGTACGCCAACCGCTGCTCGAACTGGAATGTGATCGGAATATTCCCGTCTTTGATCTGACGGAAAAGCACCCCCAACCGCGTCCACATGTTTTCGAGTGGAGGCCCGGTCCGGTCAATGCTCGTCCCCAGTTTCGGAATGGCCAGCTGCGCGGCATCGAGCGCCTCGTCCGTCAACGTCGCAAGCTCGCCCGCCGTCGCTGTGATCCCCGTGGCCAGGTCCCTAATCGCAGGAGTCAGGGAGAGATTATATTTGTCGGCCAGCTCCACGGCTTTCGCCGCCGCGTCCACCAGCCCGGCGCGGGACACCTCGCCGCTTGAGTTCAGGGTGTCGATGGACTGGACCAGCTTGTCAAGCTCTTTTTTTGCCGCGTCGCGACTGACCAGCCCCAGGTTTTCCAGGGCGGCCGTGACCTGTCCTGTTGTCTGGGCGGCCGCCGATAGCGCCCCCGTCTGTTTCTCCGTCGCCTCCCGGGCTTTAACCATCGCGGCGTGGAGCTTTTGGAGTGTTGCGTCTTGGTCTTTCCCCTTCTGGATGGCGACCTGGAGCTTGTTATTGTTGTCGCCGTATTTACTGGTGAGCTCGACCAACTCCGCCCGCGTGACCCCGGCGGCATCCGCCAGCCTCCGGAGCTTTTGCCCGACAGCGTCATTTGAGAGGGACATCTCGTAGTCGGCCTCAACGCTGTCCTCCTTGGCCCTGATCATCGTGTTGACGGTCTGGTACACCATGACCGCGCCGGCGGCAAGCGCCGTCAATCCAGCCAGGGAGGCCGCCAGCGCGGCGGCCGACGTGTGGAGAATCGTAGTAAGCGTCTGCCACCCGGACACTAATTTCGGCAGTGCCATCAAGAGCGGCCCGGCCTGCATCAGGACCAGGCCGATTGTTCCGGCCACGCTCCCTAGCGACGAGACCAGGCCCGGATGTTCAGCCGCCCAACCACGAACCTTGACCGCAACGCTTGTAACCTTCTCGATGAGCCCCTGAATAGACGGCATGACGGCCCCGCCGATTTCGCGAACGGTGCCACCGAGCGCCACCTTCATGTTACCGAGGGAGTCGTTGAACTCGTCACAGGCCCGGGCGGCCTCCTGAGACACGACGGCCCCAAACCGCTGGGCGTTCTCATAATTCGCCCGCAACCCCTCCCGTCCCATATTCAGGAACGGGATCATCTCCATCCCGGCCTTGCCGAACAGGTCCACGGCAAGGGCCGTTTTCTCGGCCCCGTCCTCCATCTCCGAGAACCGTTGCGCGACGTCCAACAGAACATCGTTCGAGGAGCGGAGCGAGCCGTCGGCGTTGACTACCGAGATCCCCAGCGCCTCGAATTTTTTTCCGGCCGCATCAATGCCCCCGGCCGCATCAACCATATTCGACGACAGGCCCTTGAGCCCCATCGCCAGCGTGCTTATGGATGTCCCGCTGTTGTCCGCGGCCAACTTGTAGCCACTGAGGGCTTCCGCGGAAACGCCCGTCCGCTGTGAGAGGTCGTTGATCTCGTCTCCGAAATTCGCGGTTTTGACCGCCGCCGCTCCCAGGGCCGCCGTGATCGCTCCGCCGGCCACCGCAAACGCCTTCCCGAGATTTTGAATCTGCTCTTTGTGACGGAGCGCAAATCCGGCAAGGCCCTGCTGGTCCTTCTTGACTTTATCGACGGCGGCCGACCAGCCGTTGACATTCATCTCCAGCCGGCCGACGATCGCGCCAACGTCTATAGCCACCGCATTACCTCCGGATCAATCTCGCTTGCCCAGCCTCGTCATCCCTGGCCCCGCTCCCGCAGCTCGGACCAAGACTCCATCACCAGATCCACTCCGCGGCCGATCGCCTCAAGCCGCTGCAACTGTTGATCCCAGTCTCGGACCTGATCCCCGAACGCCTCTCCCGTGGCCATCGCCATCCGCGCGCAGATCGCCGCGTCGATTTTCCTCCGCAGCAACTCCTTGCGCGCCGCAAGCGTCCACCACTCCACGTCCCTGACATCCGCGCTCAGTAGATCAGAAACCGAGAACGCGCCGGGGAAGGCACTGAGGATCAGGGCGATCACCCCCCCCCGGGCGTCCCTCAGTTTTTTGGCGAGGGCTCCACCGGCTGTCCGGACTCCGCGCCCACCGCGGGCGGCTGCTTCACTCGTCCCTCGTTGAGGGCCTGGAGCGCATACTCCACGGCCGGGTTTAGGGCCCGGAGATCCAGCGTCTCAAACTCCTCTACCGGTACGCCGAAAATCAGGGCGGCCACCCGCACGCTGCCATCGAGATCAGCCAGTTTTTTTTCTCGAACCTGGGCCTGGATGTCGTTAATGGCGTCGATGAGTTGCTTGGACAGCGCGACCGTGGCATACACCCGCCCGCCGATTTCAACCTCGATCGGCTCGAAAAGTGACGTCTCAATAACGAATCGCCTCATCGCGTCACCTTAGGCCGCCGGGCCCATCCGCCAGAGCTGGCCGACGCTGCCGGAGGTTTGATCCGGGAACGCACGGAACGTCACGTTGACCACTCGCTGGCCGCTGTTGTCGTATCCGAAATTCACGGACGCGACCGGATAGGCTTTGTGCACGTGCAGCCACTCGCCCGACGCGGCGGACGCGACGTTGTCGACGAGCGGCTTCAGGATCAATTCCTTAGCCCGAGCATACATCGAGTTTCCGACGGAGTTTTTGACCGCCAGGCTCGTTGCGCTCTTAGTCGAGGACTCAATCATTTTTTCGAGTTGTGCCAGCGTCGACCGCGTGAACTTGCACTCGATAGCGACCGTCCGCCCCATGAAGATCGAATCGACCGGCGTGTCGCCGTGGCCGTCCTCTTTGATATCGACCGTCTTCAGCTCCTCCTTGAACGTGACCCCGCCGAGGGTCGGTCCAAGGTCCACCGCGTCATACAGGACCTGACAGGGCCCGAGGTCTTTAATGGGTAAGCTCATGTAACACCTCCTGTGTAGAGCTCAGTTGATATTTCAGGAGGGTGGTGGGAGAATGGGGGCGGCCCATTAACGAGCCGCGAGGGACCCTGCTCTATCACCACCACACCTCCAGTTCGGGGCCGGGGAGGAGTGCCAGCTCCTCCCCTTTTCCCGTTATCGTCCTAGGCCGTCCGCTCGACGCGAACCGTATAGTTCACGACGAACAGGAACGGCGCATTGGGCGCGTCTCCGTCTTGCCCCAGGTATTGGGGGATGGCGTTCGCTTCGATCACGGCCAGATACGCGCGTCCACCGGAAACGGTAGCCGGCAACGTCCAGATCGTTTTCCTTGCAATCGCCTCATAGATCGTGTACGCGCGCGCGCGGGCTGCCTGATACGAGGAGGCCCGGCTTGTGATCTGGATCGCAGCCTCCCAGTGTTCAGGGAGATCAAACGACGGCGCGCCGCCGTACTCCTGGATCACGTCAAACGCGACAGGCGCGGACTGCGGGTGCCAACCGACGAACAGGTTGGTCCCCACGGTGAGCCCGGCCCGGCTGGCAACGAACGCGGCGAATTCCCGGATCACCGCGCGGCCCCCTTTGACTCGAGGGCGGCCTTGACGGCCTCAGCGACCATGCCCCAGTACTTCCGCCGAAACATGGAGAGCTTGGACTCAAGGTATTTCGGGCCGACCCCGGCCTCGGACCAATTAATTTTTTTCCCAACAGCCTCGTGCCACTTAGCCGCATAGGGCATGCGAAAAATTATTTTGGCGACAATGCTCTTGGCGCCGTATCGTTCGGAGGGCTTGGCCTTGGGGTTTCCCTTGTTGCCGGTTGAAACAACCTTGCTCTGAGTAATCCCGTCGAGGACAAAATCGTAATCGCCGCGGAGGTTGCCCTCCAGGTGGGGGGTCTTGGGCGTGACCGCATCGGCATCGTGCTTGACCTCGGACAGCGCCGCGAACATAGCGGCCTCGGCCGCCTCCGGGACGGTCTTTAGGGCCAACGCGCTGAACTTCTCTCTGAAGTCGCCCATGTCAAATTCGAACCCGTCGCCGCTCATGAGATATCGCACTCCCAGTGTGAGAGCCGGGAAAACGACTTGACCGGACGGAGGGCAATGATCGAGTGGTCCACGCCGTCGATCACGATCAGGGTTTCGTGGTTAGGCGTGACGGCCGCCGAGAGATAGACGCGGGCCGCCGACGCGACCTGCTCCCCTCGAAGGTTCCGGACGAGCCGCGTCTTTCGTTCCACGCGGCCGACAACCGTTATCGTGGTGTAGGTCGGCTCGTGATAGACCGGATCACGGCTGATGGTTTTTAGCCCGATGGAATCGTGGAGATATGCGCCGATCATCGGTTCCTCCACCTGAGGGCAAGCTCGGTTGTGGGGTTTGTTGTGCACTCACAATTCGGATGAAAAGGCGGGCCGCCGTCCGGAAGCTCCGGGTACTTATCGCTGTTGCCGGAAATCGAGAAGACATGACCCTGGTGTTCCGCGCAGAATTCGCAGGGGTTGTCATGGTACGGGATCTCGACCAGGTCCGTCCCGTACTCCTCGCACATTTTCAGGACCGCTTCGGTCTGTGAATCCCGCATCCGCGTCCGGGCCACCAGCTCCGCGTAAGAGCGGAGGTTATAACTACGGCCGTTGATCGTGATGTAGTCGCCCCCGCCGATCGCAGACAAGAGCCGTTCATAAATTTTTGAGTCCACCGCTTTTCGCGTCAGGTGAGATGCCGTCGCCCGCTGGACCACGTCGTCAATGAGGCCGCGGACATCAGCTGATGAGAATGCCTCAATCTCCGCGTCCCGGTAGGAGTCCAGCCTTTTCCGTGCATAGGCCAGGGTGGCCAGGTATTTCCCGGCCGTCGTCAAGATCGTCCGGTTGGCCCGGAGATAATCATTAGCTGTAAATTTGATGTATTTGGTGATCGCCTTCTCGTGGATCCGTTTTCCCGATCCCTTTTTTGTCTTCGGCCTCTCCGCCCCGATAGCCTGAAGCCTTGTGACGGCTACGCCCCGGCTCTCCTGATAGGCGGCCCTGATGGATTTGCGCGCCCAATCAGCAGCGCGGACATCCAACCGCTCGACGATCTCCCGGATTCGAGCCATTGCGGCCGAACCCGCTCCGGCGGTATACGTGGCCGGATTGAGTCCCCGGAGGATGGCAACGATAGACCGGGCCGCGCTCTCGTACGCAGACCCGATCTGTCGCATCAGCCGTACCTTGGGGATCAATCCGATCTTGGACATGGTCAGTACTCGTTATCCTCCCTGCCGACGACGGATGTGTTGACGCTCTCCTCCTCCCGGCGGTCTATGTCGATGGCAGCAAACGGGGCCACGACAACGGCCATGTCGTTCAGCAGTTGGTAGACGATCGGAGGAATGGGAACGTCCAAGAGATTGACCGCTGTCTCCTGGACGATCCCGGCGCCAACCACGCCCTGTGCGTGCAAGCCCTTTCGCGTGTCCTCGTCCGCCAGGTGCTGGGCCAGGTAGTATGCGGTTTCAAGCTGGGCGATTTTCAGCCGCTCGCTTTGATCCGCCGTCGGTGTCGTCGGAATCGAAAAATCCCGGCAGAACCGAAGGCGGTTATGCGCCATTTTCAACACAGCTGTCTTTTCATCCCGGCCGCCGGTCGTGGAAATCAGAGCGTCCCAGTACGGAGACCCCAGCCGCTCCCCGAGGAAATACGCATTCGCCGACGCGAGATCTGCCACCCATCCAATCGCCGCCATATCATTCCTCCCCGATCACGACGGGATCGTTTTCATGAGCTCGGCATTCCGCCCGGATCGAATCCTCAGTGAGATCGAAAGTATGCCAGCCGTGTCGCTTTTCGATGTTCGCCTTGCTCATCCGATCCCGCCGGCCGTGAACGTACCGCGCAATGGCGATGTCAGGATCGGCATAAGCCCAATGAGCTCCGACAAAGATCTCAGGGGATACGCGGATCCGCGCGTCCGGGGTGTAATGGTGGTTTCCGGGCGTCCAGACAATCCCCGTCGACGGGCGAACAATCACCGGCTTGATATGATGCGGCTCCGGATTCCCGTGCCGCCTCTGGCCGGGAGCCGGGAGGGACGGATCCAACGGCCCTTCGGACTCATGCCGATAGACCTGGTACATGGTCGCGCAGATGAGATTCGAGTCCGCTTGCCTTGCCAGAAACTCGCGAGGATCCTCGCTCGTGGCCGGCCAGATGAATTCATCGGTATCCAGAGCTAAAACCCAATCGCAATCCTGCGCGGCAACCATGCCGTTGTACTTTTCGATCTTTACGTCATCGTCCAAGAGCCCGCCGGGAAATTCGAAGTTCTCGATTCCCACGCTCGGGAACATGGCGCATATCTCCCTGGAATCGTCCGTCGTATCCGAACCCATAACGACGATGATCTTGTCCACCCATGAGTAATGCCGGAGGAAAAACGGCAAGAAAGTTGCCTCATTATGGGCGAAAGTGATGACGTGAACCTTCACAGCGCGCCCCCTTTGACGACAAGACCTATCCCCATCTCATGCCCCGGCCAAATAGACGTCGCCTCGAATCGCCGCTGGTGGTGGAACGTTAAAAAAGGTTGAGCCGGGCCCCCCGGGTATTTCGCCCGGACCATCTCCCACGCCTTGCCGACGTCCATGCCCGGCGTTCCGTCGTCTCCGTACAGATCGTGGAGGGCGATCAAGTGAGCCGTCAGCGGCCCATAGTTCGCCAGGTCCGCCTTGACATAACCGATCGAGTGGTTACCATCAATGAAAAGCAGATCGATGCTTCGTCCGGCCAGGCGATCCCCAAGCGCGGCCAGCGTTCCCGGTTTCGTCGAATCGCCGACGATATCCGCCGACGCGCTCTCCGTTTGAGGGAGCGAGATCCCGATATGCTCTGCGCTCAAAAGGACCTCGTAGAATTGTTTTTGCGCGCCGTCGAGCGTTCCGATCTCTACAACAACGGGACGGTCAATCCCCCGCGCCTGAAAATAAGCGGCCGCATAACGGAGAAATTCCCTCCATTCGGTTCGGTCTTGACCGAGACATTTGCCGGACTGGTCGACGATCCCCATGACCTGATCAAAGCGGGCGTCGAAGGTGCTCATACCAAGCCTCCCGCCAACAGCTCCAGGTAGAGGTTCGCGTCGTCGCCGATCAGCCGACGCAGCTCCGCCCTCCCCGGCTTGTCGTAGGTCACGTATCGCGTCCCGTCGTGGCCGATTCCGATTCCTTTGCGCCCCGGGAGCCCTTTGATCCCGACGTAGAGCGGCCGCTCACGATCAACAAACAGCGCTCCGCGCCCCGAGCCCTCAATTAGCCGCCAGAGCCGGATGTCCAGAAAATCGTCAGAGTCTGCCCGTAGCAGCTCCCCAAACTCCGGGAGGACTGACGCCCGAAATGCGGTCTGCGCCAGCGAGGCGTGGGTTCGGTTGGGGTGCGTACAATATCCGCCTGTCGGCAAGTGGTAATACCGGTTCTCGCACAGCCCCACGATCTCGGCCCCGTCGAGTCGGCGGGCCATCTCCTTGACATAAGACGGGGAATAATACTCATCGTCTTCGAGGAGAATGATCTTGTCCCCAGTAATCCAGGGTAAAGCCCGCCCCAAGTTGGGCGACAGCGTATGCAGGGGATCATCGGGCCCCGGTTCCCGGCGAAGATAAGTCGCCCATTCTGGCCAGTCTCCAATCTCCATCGGCTCCGCCCCGTCGTCAACAACGATCCATTGATCCGGGCGCAGCGTTTGCCGCTCCACCCAGCGCCGCAAAAGGCCGAACGCAAGGGGACGGTCTCCGGTAGGGGTGATGGCGGTGATCTGATCTTTATGCCCCGGCAGTACGTCATCGAGGTGGCCGAACTCGAAACACCGGAGCGCGGAATCCGGATTGAGATTTACGACCATGACGCCCCGCTCCCGAACAAGCGGAGCCAGCCGCTCAAAGTGGCCGGCAAAATTATCGTAGACGTTACCGCTCTGCCGCTCCGGGTAGCCGTCGTGATACCAGGCCTGACCGCCGTCGCCGTCGCCCACGCAGTCGTATCCCAGGAGATAGATCGGATCGGCGCCGAGGGCCACGGCCAGATTCAGCGCGGCGTAGCCACTGTTGTTGCCGTGGTACAGGCCGGAGCTGAGCGAGTCTGTCAATCCGTCCATGCCGCGATTAGCAACGTAGGTAACGCCGGGTAATAGGCGGGTTGCCCCGAACGGCGCCAGCCAAAGCTTGACTCCGGCGAATCGTTCAAACCGCGCGCGCGCCTCGTCTCCGAGCTCGCCGGACAGGATCCAGTCATAGAGCCGCTCATCCATCGCCAACATCACGTCCGCGAAGGGACAAGACTCAAACGCTCGGTTGACGGCGATCACGCGGTCGCCGCGTAGCCGCTCGAAGTCAAATCCTTTGAGGCTTGGCCCGCCGCCGACGATGAAACAGCGTTGCCCCCCCCAGGCTCCGTCGGAGAGCGTGGAGATATCGGGGACCGCGCCCGAAGTGGGAAGATCAACCGTTCGCGCCCCGATTCGCCGGAGCTCCGCCCATGCGCGGGCGTACTCCTCGCGGGCGCGCCTAGCCTCAAGGATATTGGCGACCCGTGGGGATCCGAGCGTCAGAATTTCGTCCATGCAGTTAATCCCTAAAAGAGGCAGACGGGGAGCCCCGAAGGACTCCCCGCCCGCACGTGATCACTGTGGTATATCCTTACGCGATCGCGCAGCGGACAATCTGTTGCTGATCCGCGACGGCCCCGCCGAACCGCATCCACCCGTACGCAACGTCGGAATAGACCTGGGGCTTGAACTCATCAAAAATCGTGAGATTCATCCGGTTGCCGCCGACGAGTTTTTCCTTCGGCAGGCACACGTGGTAGTAGCTGGCCGTGGAAAGCAGCAGCGTCGGAACGAGTTGGAAGGTGTAGGCGACTTGGTTCGGAGAACCGTCAAATCCCTGGAGCACGAGCTTCAGGGCGTTGTTCAGGCGACCGACCAAGGCGAAGGGACAAACGACCTTCAGCGGCGTATTGAAGCTCACGCTGTAGCCTTTATCCTTCACGTCCGTAAAAATCTTGAGGGCGGCCGCGTTCAGCGTCGCGGCGTCGCGCCCGGCCAGGTATCCAGAGGTACCGGAGGCAACGCCATCGGGATGGGCCTGCCAGGTCACGCGCTGGTTCGCGTTGCCATCACCGACCGCCTCGATCAGCGCGTAGAAACTCGCGGCCTTGGTGTAGTTGGCCCTGTTGATGAACGTCTTGGCATTATTTTCCAACTGCCAGAACTTCCGGTCTTCAATCATGGTCCTGTGCCACCCCAGGCCCGCGCCGTAGAGATCGTAGCCGACATCGATCTTCGCCCCGCTCATTGAATAAATTTTGGCGGGCTGACCAATGGGGACCTTCGAGAACGTCAACCCGTCCTCGATGTCGTAGAT
>ERZ1026805.1742-NODE-1742-length-11124-cov-4.680278_pt1 | contig 11124 bp, 10 predicted proteins | sample MGYA00520883_ERZ1026805 | MGnify/ENA primary metagenome ERZ1026805 (study PRJEB33270, sample SAMEA104284476) | anaerobic digester metagenome | biome: Anaerobic digester microbiome; feature: mesophilic sludge digester; material: Anaerobic digester biomass... | reverse complement strand
AGATGGCGGACTGGGAAGTGTGCGGGGGCGGCGCGAGGCTGGAGGCCGGGGCCCGGCTCACGGGGAAGGCGTCCGGGGCGAAGCGCCCGCCGGTCGTGCTGTCGCTCGACGGCGGCGGGAGCTTCTCGTATCTGGGATGCCCGTTCAGCCTGACCGGCAAAGCCGGCTAAGCGCGCGGTCTCACTCGGGCACGAAGCTTACGCCCGGCTCCAGCCTTCTGACGAACGCCGCCAGCAGGCGGGCGGTGTGCTCCATGTCCGACAGGCTGATGATCTCGCAGGGCGTGTGCATGTATCGCAGCGGCACGTGAATCAACCCGACTGCCACCCCCGCGCGCGAGTACTGAATCGGGTCGGCGTCCGTCGCCGAGCGCCCGCCGATGGCGTCGGTCTGATACGGTACGCCCTCCTGCTCGGCGGCCGCCACAAGCATTTCGAACGCCCTGGGGTTCACGTTGGCGCCGCGCGAAAGGATCGGCCCCTTGTCGAGCGCGTAGTCGCCGGCTTTGGTCTTCTCGACGCCGGGGTGGTCGGTGGCGTGTCCGACGTCCACCACGATGGCAACGTCCGGCTCGATGCTGAAGGCGGATGCGTGCGCGCCGATGGAACCGATCTCCTCCTGCACCGTCGAGACGCCGAAAACACCTGCTTTGTGGCTGGACTGCGACGCCAGACGCATCGCCTCGGCGATTATCCAGACGGCCATCTTGTTGTCGAACGCCATGGATGCCGCGCGCCCGTTCTGAAGGAGCTGGAAGGATTGTACGAATACGCCCGGATCGCCCAGCCGGACCAGCTTCTGGGCATCCTCTTTGTCTTTTGCCCCGATATCAATCCACAGGGCGTCCAGCTTGGGCGCCTTGGTCCGGTCGTCTGGCTCCTGCATGTGAATGGCCTTGCGGCCGATGACTCCGGCCACAGGGCCCTGTTTGCCCTGTATGACCACGCGCTGCGAGACGCACGCCGTGGGGTCAATGCCGCCGATTTTGCGGAAGTAGAGGAATCCTTCATCGTTGATGTAGCTCACGATGAAGCCGATCTGGTCGCAATGCCCGGCGAACATAACCCGCGGCGCTCCGCCGGGGTTCGCCGAGGCGATCACATTGCCGAGCACGTCCGTGCGAACCTCGGCGGCAAATGGCCGCACGTAGTCGCGGAAGAGCTTCTGAGCGGGCTGTTCGAAGCCGGACGGGCTTGCGGTCTCAACAAGGGATCTCAGGAAATCAAGGGGCTTATCTTGCATCAGTCTGTGCTTTCTGTTAAAAAGTTCGCTGTGAGTCCAGAATACAGCAGGAGGGCGCCGGCTGTAAACGGCTGGGTCCCTCCGGGTTCTCCTCGTGTCACGGCGACCGGGAACCTGAAGAACCGGAGACTCCGTAATCCCAGTGTCTGCCGCGTTTCAGGCTTTTTTCGGTTTTCAACCAGTTTGCGCGTCAGTATGCTGGGGAAGAACGCGTGATTCAGCCATAATCTACCGGGGTAGTGGGAAGAGACGGCTACTGACGCGCAGGACGCTCAAGGGCCCGCCCGTGCGGGTTCATCGGAAGGCTAAGGAGAGTGCATCCTATGAAATACTGTTGCTGGGTTTGGACTGCGCTGGCGGTCCTTGCGCTGGCGGCGTGCGGTGTAGAGGCTGCCCCTGCCGGCGACGCGGCTCCTGGCATGGGGGCGCCCGCGCCTTCACCTCTGCCAGCCGATGCGCCCACCGCTCCCGCCGGCTACCGGGTGGCGGTGGACGATATCCTGCAGCTGACGGTGTGGGGTGAGCCCGCCATTCAGGGCGTGTATCTCTCCGTCACCACGCAGGGCACCATTGACGCTCCTGTAGTCGGTTCTGTGCCGGCGCAGGGACGCACGGTTGACGAGATCAAGAACGAGATCGCCCGCCGCTTTGTGGAGATGGACTATCTCCGCAACCCGGTTGTCCAGTTGACCATTTATCAACTCCACAAGATGAAGGTGCGCGTGCTGGGACAGGTTCAGCGGCCCGGACTCCAGACGATGCGCGACGGTGACACCGTGGACCAGGCCGTCGCCGAGGCGGGCGGGTTCCTGCCGGATACTGCTGGCCTTGCGAAGGCGACGATTACGCGGGTGGGGGTGGCCGAGCCCATTCCCGTTGATCTTGACGCCTACTATCGCGAAGGAGACATGAGCGCTAACATCCGCCTGAAGGATGGCGACACGATTTACATTCCGGAGGACAGCGACAACAGGTTTTTCGTGATGGGCTACGTGCAGCAGCCGCGCGCGTTTCCATACAAGCGTACGACGACCGCCACCGAAGCGGTCTCTCAGGCGGGCGGGGCCGTGCCGAGGGGTTCACTCAAGAACACGGTGGTGATCCGCAAGCCGAAGGACGGCCAGCCGGGCGAGCGGGTGCCTGTGGATGTCGCGAAGGTTATGCGCACCGGTGACCGGTCGGGCGATATCCGGCTGGAGCCGGGCGACGTGGTGTTTGTGCCGGAGACAAAGGCTCTGGACCTCGGCAAGATCGGGCAGGTGCTCGGCGCGCTGGCCAACGCCTCATATCTTAGCCGTATCGGATTCTTCTAGTTGCAGGGATGCGCAGAGTGGGATCGCACTAGGCGATCCCGCCCGCGCGGGTGCGCTGATCGTAAACGGGCCGCCTGATCTTATTCAGGTCTGTTGCTCGTCCGCCGCAGGAGGCGGGAGGAGGTAATCGAGACTTGGAGCTCTGGAGATATTACAGGAAACTATACCGGCGAAAGTGGCTGATCATCGCGGGAATGGTGATCTGCGTCGGCGTGGCCGCGGCTATGGCGCTTATGCAGCGCACTACGTTCACCGCTGTCACGAGGGTTATGGAGCGTTCGCCGTCGTTCCAGGGGCAGAACGTCCTGCCCGAGGCCATCTACACCGGAGCGGACCCCGAGCTTCGGCTGGCGAACCTCGCCCGGATCGCCAGCAGCCGGACAGTTCTCGTGAAAGTGCTGGACGAGCTTCGGTACGACAGCAACATCGCCTCTAAGATTTACAGCTTCGATATCCAGGACTGGCTGCGGAAAGTGGACGTCCTGCCAGAACGCGATACGCAGCTTCTCCGTATCTCCGTGACCGACCAGGACTCCGCTGTTGCCGTCCGCGCCGCCGACCTTGTTGCGCGCGAGTTTGGCGACTACTACCGGGAGTTAATTTACGGGGCGGAGACTCAGAAGGAGTACATCGAGGGTGAGTGCGAGAAGGCCCGCGTGCAGCTCGAGCAGGCGCGGGAAGCTCTTGCGGATTACAAGAGGTCCAACCGTCTTTCCGATCTCAACTACGCCACGCAGGCCAAAATCCAGAGACTCAGCGATATGCAAACGCAGCTTCGCTCGGCTCAGGTCAGCAGAGACGAGGCCGCCAGGCGCGTGGCGTCCACGGAAAAGGAGCTTTCCCAGATTCCCCGCGAGCGCGATGAATCCGTCACGAAGGGTGACAACCAGCTCTGGGCCACCCTGACGGCGAACCTGAAGCAGCAGGAGCAGCAGCTTGCGAGCATGATGGCCACCAGAGGCAGCAGTCACCCGGAGGTGCAGTCGCTGCAACAGTCCATCAACGATGCAAAGAACGCTCTCGCCGAAGAGCAGCGCGAGCGGGTCGTGCAGCAGGTGCGCATTGTCAACCCCGTTTACTCCAGCACCTACGACCGCTACATACAGGCGAAGGTCGAGGCGATCGGCGCGACCGCCCGCCACTCCGCTCTTTCCCGGGTGGTGCCAACTATGTCGGCTGAACTCCAGAGCTACCCAGAGGATGAGCGCCGTCTGAGCGAACTCACTATGGAAGCCGACGTCGCCCAGAATACCTACTCGATGCTCCGCCAGAAGCTCGACGAGGCGACAATCAGAGAGAGCGAGCCGTTCGCTACCGGCACCATAAAGCAGGTTGACGCCGCCGCGCTGGACAAGGTCTCCGGCGGCAAGAAACTCAAAGTGCTCCTCGCCCTGCCGCTCAGCATTCTGCTGTCGTGCCTGGTGATCTTTATTCTTGACTACCTGGACAACAGCGTCCGCACGCCCGAAGAGGCCGAGGAACTGCTTGGTCTTCCGGTGGCGGCGATGGTGCCCATCGGCCGTGGTCACAGCCTGGTGCGCGGCAAGCCCGAACTGGGCTTGCGCGAATCGTACCAGATGCTGAGCGCCAACCTCTGGCACAGCCGGGTGAAAGAGGGGGGCACGGGCGGCATTCTGGTTGCCAGCGCCGAGCCCAACTCCGGGCGGACGGTAACAGCGGGCAACCTGGCAGCGAGCCTCGCCGCCGATGGAGCGCGCGTCATTCTTGTGGATGCCGACCTGCGCCAGCCCGCCCAGCACCTCGTGTTCGGCGTGGACAACTCGAGGGGGTTCAGCAATGTGCTGGCCGGAGGCGCGGCGCTGGAAGATGTCGCGGTGCCCACTAAGGTCGAAGGTCTGCTGCTCGTTCCGAGCGGGCCCCTGCCAGACAACCCGATGAGGCTTCTGCGGGGCGATGCGATGAAGCGCTTCTACGAGGACACCATCGAAGTCGCCGACTTCGTCGTGTTCGACAGTCCCGCGGGATCGGCGTTTGCCGATGCCACTGTCCTCGCCTCCTACATCCGAAGGGTTCTGATGGTGCAGGCGGCCGGACGGGTGCCCCGGGGCGCCGAACTCGAGTTCAAGTCGCGCCTCGAACAGGTGGGCGCCGAATTCGTGGGCGTGCTTCTGAACAAAGTCCGGCCGGACGACAGCCACGGCCTCTACTACTTCAGAACCGCGTACGCGGGGCTGCCGGAAGGAGGCACCCCACCGTCCGGGACCGTGCCGCCGACCAGTCCCGCAATACCGGGCTGACGCCAGGAACGCGTCACCCGCGACCGGTTGAAGCGGTCCTAACTATTCTCGAGGCCGGTGTTATCAGCGCCGGCCTCTTTCCGAACGCCAGGCCGTAGCAGCCGCCTGAAGTGTTGAAGGAATCTCAGTGGATGTACAGAAGGCCGCCCGCGCCGCAGGCGCGGCGGGGGAACGAAGAGGATACGAACACGCGAAGCGCGCTCTGGACATTTTCGGGTCCTGCGTGCTTCTTGTGATCACGGCTCTGCCCGCCGCAATCATTGCGGTCCTCACGAAGCTCGACGATCCCGGCCCGGTTCTTTTCAAACAGACCAGGGTCGGCAGATACGGGAGGCACTTCACCATCTACAAGTTTCGCACCATGGTTGCCGATGCAGAAAAGCTGCAGCGCGAGATGGACAAATACAACGAAGTGGGCGGCGCGTACTTCAAGATGAAGGACGATCCCAGGGTTACGCGCGTCGGACGCTGGCTGCGCAAGCTTAGCCTGGACGAGATTCCGCAGTTCATCAATGTTCTCACCGGCGATATGAGCCTTGTGGGGCCGCGTCCGCTGCCTATTACCGGATACGAGAACGAGGACTGGTATGTCGAGAAGGTCACCGTCCCGCCCGGAATGACGGGGCTGTGGCAGATCAGCGGCAGGTCCGATCTCTCGGGCGAGGAAGCGGCCGCGCTCGACCTGCAGTATGTGCGGAACCGTTCAATGCTTTTTGACCTGAAACTCCTGCTCGCGACGGTGCCGGCGCTCATTCGCCGGAAAGGAGCTGCCTGATGAGCACGCAGGTGTCTGCCTCGCGGAACAGAACTGGCCAGATTCTCAATGTGGTGCAGCGCCACTGGATCGAGATTCTCGCCTGGATCGCATTTGCCGTTTTCTGGATCCCCACGTTCCACTTTTTCTACCTTGCATGGGACAACCCCGACGGCTACTACAGCCACGGGTTTCTGATTCCGTTCATGTGAGCGTGGACGGCCTGGCTCAAGAAAGACAGCGCGGCGAAAATGCAGCCGCGGCCGAGCGCCTGGGCATTCGCCCTGTTGTTCGTCTTCCTCGGGATGGCCACTGTGGCGGGACTGCAGAACAGCCAGACGATGCGGGGGCTGGCGTTTCCCGTGAGCCTCGCCTGGTTCGTGGCGGTGCTCTACGGATGGAACTTCGTTCGCGAGTTCGCGTTCCCGATCTTGTATCTGTATTTCCTGTGCCCCATCCCCGAGTTCGTGCTCACGCAGGTGGCGTTCAAAGTGCAGATCTGGTCAACCATCGTCGCCACGTATATTTCGAAGCTGTTCCTGATATCCGCCTACCGGGTGGGCACGTCTATCCAGACGGACTATGTAAATGTCGAGGTCGGGGCGCCCTGCAGCGGATTCCGGATGCTCGTGGCGCTCACCGCGTTCGCCGTCTTCCTTGTTTATGCGGTTAAGGGCGAGCTGTGGCGGAAAATCCTGTTCGTCATCATCGCAATGCCGCTTTCGGTGATGGTGAACTCGCTCAGGGTGGCGATTCTGGTGGCGGTCGGTCACTGGTGGGATCCCGAGCTGGTGCCGGTGCTCCACGATTACTCCGGCTATGTTGTGCTCCTTGTCGCTTTTGTGTTGATGTACGGGATTGCGAGGTTGCTTGGATGTCGAGAGTTCAGGCTCATGGAATCATCCTGATTGTTCTGATCGGCGCTCTTGCGCTGATCAGCCTGCGGGGGGCGGGGGATGTCAGCGCGCCCATGGTCAATATGCAGACCTGGGACTGGCTCCCGCTCAACATCGAGGGCTGGGAGGGCGTGCAGGAGGTGCCGCCGGAGCAGTGGAACCAGCAGCTCCCGAACGCGCACTTTCTGGTGCGCTTCTACAAGAGCGGCCAGACTATTGTCGAGTTCCTCGCCATCGAGAGCGCCGATCCGGGAAGTTTCCACAGCCCGATGTTCTGCATGCCGGGGACGGGCTGGACTCCCAAGGAGACCGGCGTCGGCAAGCTCGAGAGCGGCGAGGTCTCGCGGGCTGAGTTCGTGCAGGATTTTGCCCAGCTCGTCGTCCGATACTGGTATCTGGCGGGAGACAGGCAGACCGCCAACCTTTGGGCGCACAAGTGGAACATGCTCTGGAACAAGATTCAGGGCATTCACGGCCCGAACTTCTCGTTTCGCGTGACGGTGCGCTTCCAGGGATCCCGCGACCCTGCCCAGGCGGCGGATGAGTTCGCCAACATCGCTCTGCGAGAAATCGGGCGGCACGTCGAGTCCCGCGGGGTCGCGAAAAGATAGTTGCGGAGGCAAGAGGCTCGTGCCAGGCGTTTGTGTCGGGATAGCCGGCGGCAGCGGCAGCGGCAAGACCGTGCTTGTCAGGAAGCTCTGCCGGGCGCTCAAAGGTACCCGGGTTGTAGTCGTCAAACAGGATGATTACTACAGAGACCAGTCGCAGGTCAGCCCGGACGAACGTGCGCGCAAGAACTACGACCACCCGTCCGCCATCGAATTTGACCTTCTCGTAAGCCACGTCCGCGACCTGAAGAACGGCAAGCCGGTGATGGCCCCTGTTTACGATTTCGTCACCCACAACCGGGCCGGCTGCCGCGAAGTGCGTCCGGGGGGCCTGGTGATCGTGGAGGGCATACTGGTGCTAGCCGTGCCCGAGCTGCGCGAGATGTTAGACCTTTCTGTCTTCGTGGACCAGAGCCAGGACGTCCGCCTGTCGCGCCGCATAACAAGAGATATCCGCCAGCGCGGCCGCTCACGGGCAGACGTTCTCGATCAGTTCAACGCGACCACCGGACCCATGCACGCGGAGTATGTGGAGCCGTCGAGGGCGTTTGCTGATGTCCTTGTTCGCGGTGACTCGTCCGCCCGCGCTGAAGTTGCGGCGCTGGCCGGGCGTCTGAAGAGCATGATGGACGCCATCGGCCCGTAAACAGAAGCCGGCCGCTCCGGGCACGCTGAGCGCAAATGTGTGATACTGAAACGGGAGCGGGAATCGTCACATACAATGACAAGAGCTACGGCCTCAGAGCAATATCAGGAGGAGCCAGGGGTATGTTGGAGTTCGTAAGACAGCGATTTGCCGAGAGCATCCAAGTCAAGCAGGCTGCGGCGGAGATGCTGGCGTTCGAGATCGCTCAGGCGGCGGTCGAAATCGTCTGCAGCGTTCGTGAAGGCAAGAAAGTGATCTTCTGCGGAAACGGGGGAAGCGCCGCGGATTCTCAGCACCTCGCCGCCGAGTTCGTCGGGCGCTTCCAGATGGAGCGCGCGGCTGTGCCGGCCCTGGCCCTCAACACCAATTCGTCCGCTGTGACGGCAATCGGCAACGACTACGGCTTCGACGATGTCTTTGCCCGGCAGACCGCCGCCTTTGCGCAGGAGGGCGACATCTTCGTGGGTCTCTCCACGAGCGGAAACTCCGAGTCCATCGTTCGCGCCGCAGTGGTGGCCCGCGAAAAAGGAGCGTTCACGATCGGGATGACAGGCGCGAATGGCGGGCGGCTGGCTGAGTGCGTGGACATCGCCCTGAGAGTGCCGTCCGAGTGCACTGCTCGCATTCAGGAGTCGCACATCACGATAGGCCACATCATCTGCGAGCTTGTCGAGAGCGAAGTCTTCGCTCACGCCGTGGCCTGACATCTGTGCCCCCGCACCCGGTGTATCCGGACGCTGAGTTGAGCCTGTTTTGAGCGATACCGTAACCCCGCCGCCGGCATCGCCGGACCGTGACATCCGCCTGCGCGAGGCCTCGCGGGCGGTCGCGTGGAACGGAGTGCTTTCGCTTGTCGTGACCGTCTTCGCCGTCGCGGCCAACATAGTCACCGTGCGCCTGCTTAGTCAGTCGCAGTACGGACTTTTCAGCTACGCGTCCAACTGGCTGCGCTACGCCTCAATACTCAGCCTCTTCACACTGGACGCCGCCGTCATGCGATACGTCCCGGAGTATCGCGCGCGCGGCGACAGGCGGGGCCTGCTCGATCTTGTTTACAAAGTCATCGGCGTGCATGTTGTGGTGTGGCTGCTGCTCACGGTGGTGACCGTGCTCACAAGCCCGCTGCTGGCCGGCCTCGGCCGGGTTCCTCTCACCCGGAGGCCCGAAATGCTGGCCCTGATGACCTCCGGCATCGTGGTCGTCCTCCCGAGTGTGCTCTACGTCTCGATGCAGGCCGTGCTGACGTCGTTCTTCGCTGTCCGGGTGCAGGCTGTTGGTTCGGCTGTTGGAGGCGTTCTGCAGATCGCGCTGCTGTGGCTGTTTGTGAGCAGGCTGGGGTGGGGCGGACCCGGCGCAATGATCGCTCAGCTCGGAATGTCCGGGTTTCTGGTGTTGTTTTACACCGCGTACATCCTGCGGTTGCCCTTCCCCGCCCAGACATCGGAGTTCCGCCCGATCGGCCTGAAGCGTCTGCTCACGTTTTCGCTTCCCTACGTCATCAACGGCGTCGCGGGGGCGGTGTTCCTGAGGCAGTCGGAGGTTCTTTTCCTGCAGCCCTACTGGGGATCGGTCGTCACGGCAACCTACAGCTACGCCTACATGCTGGCGCAGCGATTTCTTGAGTTCGTCCCCGCGGTGCTCTACGGAGTGGGCAATGTGCTGTCGGCCAGCGCGTTTCTGGAGGGCCGGGACCAGCTCGCGAAGGTGATGGGCATCTACTGGCGCGTCACTGCCGCCACCATCACCGCGGTCTCCATCGGGGGCGCCTGCCTTGCCGACAAGCTTGTGGTGCTGTTCTACGGCTCGAAGGCCGTTGAAGCCGCGCAGTACGCCGCCATCCTGTTCATCACGCAGGCTGTCATCGTCTTTGTGAACCCCTACAACTTCGTAATGCGCGCGGAGGAGAAGACCTGGCTCAGTTTTTGGCTGAGCCCACCGGCGGCCGCCATATCGCTTGCCGTGGATTTCCTGCTCATCCCGCGATTCGGCCTGATGGGCGCGGCAATCGCCACGAGCATAACATTCTCGCTTGTGACGATAATGCAGTACATGGTCTTCAAGCGTGTCTTTCCGTATCTCAAGCCGCCCATGGGTTACTTTGCACGGTGTTATGTTGCGGCGCTGCCGATGCTCCTGGTATGGCCCCTGAAGCAGTGGCTGCCGGGCAACGCGGGACTTCTTGCTGCAGTGGCGCTGGCCGCTGGCCTCTGGGTCGCGGGAGCGCGCGCGATGAAGCTGGTCGGCCCGGAGGAGGCGGACCTCATCGAACGAAGCGGGCTTCCGGGGCGGCGGATGCTGCTGAGGGCTCTGGCATCGTGAAGCGCGGGCCGCTCGTGATGATGATGCTCGACTCGCTCGCCGACGCCTATGTGCGCCGCGGCGACGCCCCGTTCTTCTCTTCGCTCATTCCGGGCGGACGCTACGCCGACATCGAGAGCCTCTTCGCCTTCGAGGGCATCATGGCGGCTGTGATCACCGGCCGCGAGCCCGACGAGACCGGCGTGTTCGCCCGCTTCGCGTACGGCCCGTCCGGGTCGGTGATGCGCCGCAACCCGCTGCGGGTTCTGAATTTCATCAATCGCCACGCCTACTATGCGGACGGTGAGCGCAGGGACGGCCGCCAGAACTTCCCGCTCGTGAAAGCTGTTCGCAAGGTGCTCAAGAAGTACTGGATCTCGGGCGGCTTCAACAACCTCACGCCCTACGGGCGGCTTCCGCTCGCGCTTGCGCACCAGTTCCGGTACAGCATGGTGCTGGGCGCCTACGACAGGACTCTGGAACTGAACGGCTTCGAGACGCTGTTCGGCAAGGCTGCCAGAGAGGGCAGGGGCGGCCTGTTTCACTATGGACGGCTTGCGGACGCGCGTGCGCGTCTGGAACGAACGCCGGACCTCGATTCGCACGCTCTCGTCTTTCTGCACACCTGGTCGCACCTGGACACGCGCGGGCACGATCTCGGGCCGGAGTCGGACGAGCTTCGCGCAATGACGCGGGACTGCGACGCCGAACTTTCGGAGTTCCTTCCGTGGCTGCAAGCGCGCCTGCCGGGCGCCTCGTTCATCCTGTTCGCCGACCACGGAATGCATCCGGTCACGAAGACGATTGATGTCGGCGCCCATGTGTCCGCCGCTATTGATGGCCGCGGGCCGCTCGTGTTTGTCGATTCGACGGCGGTTCGCGCGTGGGGCAGCGCGGACGATCTGCGCTCTCTTGGCGACGATCTCTCCGGGCGCGAAGGCGTGAGCGTCCTGTCGGAAGACGACCTGCGCGGCCGCAGGGCCTACTTCCCGGGCGGCGAGTACGGTCAACTCTTCGCCGCCGCCGATCCGGGTTATGTCTTCGCGCCGGACTACTTCGTCGGGTACGAGCCCCGGAAAGGGATGCACGGGTATTTCCGTGATACGCAG
>ERZ1026805.1735-NODE-1735-length-11157-cov-5.085480_pt1 | contig 11157 bp, 7 predicted proteins | sample MGYA00520883_ERZ1026805 | MGnify/ENA primary metagenome ERZ1026805 (study PRJEB33270, sample SAMEA104284476) | anaerobic digester metagenome | biome: Anaerobic digester microbiome; feature: mesophilic sludge digester; material: Anaerobic digester biomass | place... | reverse complement strand
TTCCCGGCTCGTACTTGCGGGTGGGATGGCTGTCCATCTCGTACGACCCGCAGGCTACGGAGTCGGGCTGGAGGCGGGTGCGGTGCTGCCCGGGATCGAGCACGACATCGTGGGCGGTGAAGTTGTAGAGGCCGTCAATGCGCCGCGCTTCGCGCACATATATCTGCCGGGGGAAGTTGCCGTTGTCCTGGTACTCGTCCTTCGCCAGCGCCCACCGGGAGGCCTCGGCCCGGAACCAGTCGGGCAGCGACGTGTCGTTGTGGCAGTAATAGAGCAGCCCCAGAGTGTAGTTTCGCAGCCTCACCGCGAACTTGTCCCGCCAGGCCCAGTCCGCTTCCGGGTAGGGGTAGTTCTCTTCGGGAAGGTCGGTGGAAATGAGCGGTATCGTGTGGTTGTTCGTGTCCGACTTGTCGTTTGGCATGCCGATGATGGACACTGCGTCCTTGAAGGACTTGACCGCCCCCGTGCGCACTTCACGTGCAAGCAGCAGGTATTCGTGACGGTCGTAGCCGTCGGGCATGGTGACCGGGGCGTGGTTGGCCGGGTTGCTGGTGAGGCACAGGCGGTAGTTGTATGCCTGAATGCGCCTGTCGCCCTCACCGGTTGACAGCTCGGGATAGTAGACTCGCGATCTGTAACCGAAGTAGACGACCCCGGCGTAAGGCTCTCCCAGTTCGCTTCGCGCTTCGCGCCCGAGCCGGTACGGCGCTCCCGCCGCGGCCGCGAGGTCTCCCTCGTAGGTCGCATCCACGAACACCTGCGCGCGAACACGGACGTCCTGGCCGCCCGTCCGGTCCTTGAACAGGGCGGACTCAATCCTCCCGCGGCGCATCTCAACCGACTTGAGTTCGAGGTTGATGTAGAGCGAGATGCGGGCCTCCGCGTGGACCATATTGTTGAGGACAAGCTCCGCGACGTGGGGCTCGAAGTAATAGCCGTCGTTGCACGCCTTGACCTGCGCGGAATCCGCCCCGTACTCGGCGGCGTAGTAGTTGCGGACGTTGTTGACGTACTCGAGGAAGACTCCGCCCACGGCGCCGCGGTTCTTGATGTCCGTTGCCCCGAGGCCGTTTGCCATCAGCCCGCCGATGTGAGCGGTCCTCTCGATGAGAATCACGTCCGAGCCCATGCGCGCTGCCGCGATGGCGCCCGAGATGCCGGCGGGAGTCGCTCCGTAAACCGCCACGGCGCCCGCGGGCTCCGGCGCGGCGGCGGCCTGACCGGCTGAAACCAGAAGAAGAACGGCTGCGGTGATTGCCCAGACTGTGGCGAGTCTGGTTGGTGTTCCGGATGTCATAGCTTCTTGTCAGGTATCCTTTCGACCAGTCCCCTGCCCCTCGATCTCCGGGGACAGGATAGCCTGCGCGGGCTTGCGGGGCAAGTGGCGGGGCTTTTTGTTGCCGTTGCAACCATGTGGCATAATGCTCGAGACGCGGCACACCTCAGGGCCGCGCGTGTCGGGAGAAACGGGATAATGCCTCAAGTTGACGGAAAGTTTATTGCGAAACGCCTCAAGGACCTGCAGGAGCGTGCCAAGCGAGTCGGCACGAACGTTACCGTGTACACCGGGCCGGAGCTGGGCCGCATAGCCCTCATGCTCGGCCAGCGCAACGTGTACGGCGGATACAACTGGGACACCAGAGTCCGGAACCGCTCGGCGAAGTTCACGGCGACACTTGGAACCGAGGCCGTGTGCGACAGGAACCCGATGCCGGAACAGGTCGCGACCGCGGAGATGCTCGACAGCTACGCGGCCCGCATCTTCGGCGGCAAACACGACGGCAAGACCTACGCGGGACATGCGAACCAGCTTCCCGTTGATATGGTGCAGCGGGTGATGGGCAGCGGCGAGGACAAGGATTTCACGTTCAACTGCAACCTGCTCGTCACGACCAAGAACCGCGCTAATCACCACGTGGGGTTCATGTGGGGGAAGATGCTGCGCCGCTGCGAGCCGGTGGCCGGCGCGGAGACTTTCCACATCCTGCTCGTGCCGGACCTGCCGACCGGAGACTTCGGACGGTTCTATGTGTTCCCGGAAGACAATGTGACGCTGGGTGTGGGCTGCGAGTACATGGGGGAGGCGAAGAAGGGCTTCCTTCGACTGGCAATGTGGCGCGCCAAACAGAAAGGCTTGCTCGGTGTTCACGCCGGCACCAAGGTGGTGGTCGCGAAGAGCGCTGTCACCGGGGAACTGAAGCGCTACGCCGTGGCCATTCTCGGCAACTCCGGAACTGGCAAGACGACGAACGTGGGGCACACGCACTATCTGGATCAGGAAGGCGAGCAGTCGCTGGTGGTTCAGGACGATTTCGTGGGACTGCGGCTGAAGGACGGACGGGTTCTGGGCACCGAGCAGGCGCTGTTCCTGAAAACGGACCTGGACGAGGACGACGTGCTTCTGCGCCCGGCGGCGGAATCGGCGGAGTTCGTCTCACAGAACCTCTACATAGACTTCGAGGGCAACATTCAGTATCTTGAAGAGGACCTCTGCGCGAACGGGCGGGGCATTCTGCCGATCACGGCGCTTCCCGCCGATCGCCGCTACGAATCCATTGATCTCCCGCCATTGGATGACGTGGACAGCATGGTGTTCATATTCAACACCCGCAGGAACACCATTGCGCCGATTCTGCGCGAAATGAACCCGGAGCAGGCGGCGGCCTACTTTATGCTGGGCGAGTCCATCGAGACGGCGGCTGGCGACCCGACCAGGATCGGCCAGTCCATCCGCACTGTAGGCACGAACCCGTTCATCGTGGGCGACAAGGCTGAAGAGGGAAACATCTTCTACGACTATCTGAAGCGCTACGAGAACAAGGTGCGTTGCTTCCTGATGAACACGGGCGGCGTGGGGGAGATTCCGAACCCGGACGACCCGAGAAACCCGAAGCGGCAGGCGAACCGTCCCTGGAAGACAGGCGTGGGCTATCACCCGCGCGCTGTTCCGCGAGACCGGCGTTTGGAACGACGACGACGACTTCGGCATGAAGGTGCTGGCAGCGGGCGTCACGGGCGAAGGCGGCAAAATCTACGACATGGCCCCGCTGGATCCCCGGCGTCTGTACGACACCGCTACTCGCGAGCAGATGGTGGTGGACCTGAACAGGGAACGGCTCGCGTATCTGGAGAAGTTCCCGTCGCTCGATCCGAAGATCGTCAAGAGCTTCAAGAAGACGCATCGGCTGTAGGGCATCGGCCGGGGCGCATATTCTGGTTTGGGCCGGCCTCTTCGCGGGGCCGGCCTTTTTCGCGCGTCAGTCTCCGCTCGGCGCCGGGCAAAGAAAAGCCGCCCCGGCCCGAAGGCCGGAGCGGCGGAAAACAGATATCTTTCTGTTTGGCCTGGCTTCTAGCTCTTGCGGCGGCGGATGACGCCGATGAAGCCGACCAGTCCGGTTCCGAGGGCCAGCAGGCTGCCGGGCTCAGGGGTGACGATGAGGTCGAACCTGTAGCCGTAGACCTGGGTAGCCGCGAGCGGTCCAGTGCCGGAGAACGGCGTGCTGCAGATCGCTCCCTCAGCCGGGAGGTCCACATGCCACCAGTGGGTCTTGGTGGTCGAGTCGGGCGCCGGGTACGCTGGCAGGGTCCACTCGGTCTCGCCTTCGTAGCTGGCCGGATGGAAGGTCATCACCAGCTTGTACTCAACCGGCATCCCATCAATGACGTTCGGCACGCCGCTGCCGCCCACGATCAGGCGGAGGTTGGTTGACGGATAGGGCGGCATCTGCAGGTCCGTGATGTACATCACGAAGTCCTTCCACTCTTTGTGGTAAGAAGGAGCTGCGACCGGCTGGCGATAGTCCCGCAGGAAGACGCCGTATGCCCCATTGGTGCCCCACGGGCGATAGAAGCCGCCGACCGCCATTCCCTGCATACCGACGAATCCCGGCTCACCGCCATCGAGCGGGTCCTTGCTGGAGACATCATCTATGACAGTGGATGTGGTGGACGATGCGGCAAACGCAGGCCCGGAGTTGTCGTAGGGTGTAATGGCGTCGCCGGCGGAGGCCGCGACGAGGTACAGTTTCCAAGTGTCTTCAGTGGCGATCTCGGACGCATGAGCACCCAGAGCCAGAGCGGTCATAAGGGTGCCTGCAAGGCAGATCACAAAGAGCACCTTATTCATGTTTATCTTTCCTCCCTCTGCTTGTGTGTCAGATCTGATATTCAATGGGCTGTGCGGCTCAAGCAGGTAAAGCCAATTGCCCCGCAGCGTGCCTTCGGCCATGCAGGTTGTCGTCCGCGGCAGCGGACACTCCTTTGGATCCCGCGGAGTGCTGCCTGCCCGGGCCATCCTCTGACCAGCCGCGTTAAGCGCCGATGACGCGCATTACCGGCGGCGCGGCGGGTCTTCATGCCCGGTTCTGGCAACGATTCCTGTCATGAGGCCGGCTGGCCTCTGTCTTGTGGTGTAACTGGCCGGACCTTTGGGACAATCGTGGAAACCAAGAAGCGTCGATTGCCCCGGCCTTTTTTTGTGGCCGGCACCAGAAGACTATCGCTGGTGTGCTAATGCTAGCACGCCCAGGCCGTCCTGTCAATAGTGTTTTTACCAGAAAACCAGTACAAGTTTGACAAATGAGACCGGGGCGGCCTGTGCAGGCCGCCCCGTAAGGAGAAGAGCAGGATGACCGGGAGTAAAAATCAGGAGATGAGGCCGAGCTCCAGCGCCCGCTTGAAGGCCTGAACCCGGTTCGACACGCCCAGCTTGGTATACGCCTTGCTGAGGTGGAAATCCACGGTCCTCTTGGAAACGCAGAGCAACTCGGCGACCTCGATGGATGCGCGGCCGGAGAAGATCAGGTTGAGTATCTCGATTTCGCGAGAAGTGAGTGACTCCGGCGCGGATGGCCTTTGCGCCTGCCCGACACCTGCTGTGCCCTGGGAGCCAACGTATTCTGCTTCGCTGTTCATGGGTACCCTGTAATTGCGCCTATGTGTCGTAGTAGACGCGGAACGCATTTCGCTGCGCGGCCATTCTCAGCCGCTGGAGAGCTCTTGTCTCGATCTGTCTCACGCGCTCTCGCGTCAACTCCAGGAGGCGTCCTACCTCCCTCAATGTCATCTTTTCGGCGCCGACCAGTCCAAACCTCCTTTCGATGATCACTCTCTCTTTGGAGGAGAGGACGGACAGCAGCCGGTCAAGATAATCGGCAGATTCGTCGCGCAACATTAGGGTTGCCGGATCATCGCCTCCTTCGAGCATTTCCATCAGCGGGGGGACGTCCGAGTTGTCGTCGGATCTGTCGTCGAGGGACAGCACAAGCTCCTGGCAGGCCATCAGACGCCTGACCTTGTCGGCCGGGAGTTCGACGCGCGGGGCGATCTCCTCGGGGAGAGGATCGCGGCCAAGCTCCTGCGAGAGGGCTTCGCGGGCTCTTCCGATCGCCCTGAGCAGTTGAAGGACGTAGGAGGGCAGGCGGATCGGGCGGGCCTGCTGTTCGATGGCGCGCGTGATGGACTGCCTGATCCAGCCGACGGCGTACGTGCTGAAGCGGCAGCCTCTCTGCCAGTCGAAAGACTCGGCCGCCTTCATGAGCCCGATGTTGCCTTCCTGGATCAGGTCCTCGAAGGGCACTCCGTAGTTGAGGTACGACCTGGCGACGCTGATGACCAGGCGCAGGTTGCTCTCGACGAGGAGATGGCGCGCCCGCTCATCTCCCGCCTCGATGCGGCGGGCAAGGTCCTGCTCCTCCCCGCGGGTGAGGAGGTGGCTGCGGCCAATGTGGCTCAGGTAGCCATCGGAGGGCTCTGCGTCCGTGCGCCGTGCCCCAGATGTGCGCCTGCGCCGCGGCTCCACGCTTTGTACTTCCACGTGCGTAACCTCCTGTAACGAAGGTGCGTGCAGCGAAGCGACCGCGTGCGATTGTTCGGGGAGGGGAATAGGCAGTAAGAAAATAATGGCAGACAGCCCGTCCCCGAGTGTGTCTTTCGCGCGCGATATGCTTGTCAGTATTGAGCAATATCGCAGAGGCCGCCGCATGATCGGGGAGAATGGACGCTTCGAGAGCGCCCGACCAGTATGAGCAATGCCCGATCCGGCCGCTGCTGATCAGGGAGAACGGCCAGCTTGTGCCGCTCTTCGCCTTGTTGACAGGGCCGCGCGAGGCTAAGCACGGCCGGGCGGGGCTTCCGGTGATTCCACCCCGCTCTGTATCATAAAAACGACTGGATAGTCGCAAATGTTCCACCGTCACCGAGCGGGCGCCGGCCCGGGCTGCGCCTGTGTGAATGGAACCTGCTTGATGGGCGCGGGAAGGGTCATAATGTAGAACATGGCAACAGAAGATGCGGCAAACCTGAACAGTGCTCTCTTCGGCTCGGACTCACGGGAAGGCGTCGTCGGCTGTGACACGAGCGGCGTTGTAGCGCGGGTGTACCGCCGGGTTGGCGATGAACTGCTGACGGAAACCGTCGAATGGCGGCCGTGGCTCGCAGCCGCCGCGCGGCAGAGCTTTCCCAATGCCCGTGAAGTTCGCCTGGAAGGCGAGGGCTACTGCTGGCACAGCACGTTCGACAGCACAGCCGCATTCCACGAAGCGCGTGAGGCTCTGCGGCAGCGGCAGGTGGACGTTGTCGCCCCCGGCTCTCTGGACCGCCAGTTTCTGATGCAGACGGGCATCACCTTCTTCAAGGGCATGCATTCGACGATGTCCGGCGCATGCAGGTGGACATCGAGACCAACACGCTGTCATCCGCAAACCCGGACGCGCTCGTCTTGATGGTGGCGGTGTCGGACAACCGGGGATTCCGCGAGGCTGTCTCGGGCAGCGAGGCGGAGATTCTCTTGCGCCTGAACGAGATTATGTTGGAACGCGACCCGGACGTTATCGAGGGGCACAACATCTTCGGGTTCGACCTGCCGTATCTGGCCGCGCGGTCGCAGGCGTGCGGGGTTCCGATGACCTGGGGACGGGACGGCTCGGCGCCGCGCGCCGGTTCGCGCCGCAACCTGCCCTTCGGGGGAATAACGCGGCCGTTCACCCCCGTCTACATTCAGGGCCGAAACGTGATAGACACGCTCTTTGGCGTGCAGCGCTACGACGTGGGGCGGGGCGAGTTCACGAGCCACGGGCTGAAGGAGGTGGCGGCTCAACTGGGGCTTTCCGGGCCGGACCGGGTGTACGTGGACCGGCGTCAGATGGACAGGCTGTGGAAGGACGACCCCGGCCTGGTGCGCGCCTATGCGCTGGATGACGTGCGGGAGACGGGCGAGCTTGCGCGCATCGTGATGCCGGCGGACTTCTTCGTGAGCCAGATGGCGCCCGACAGCTACCAGGCGAACGCCTGCGGCGGAACCGGCGAGAAGATCAACCTGCTGCTGATGCGGGAATATCTTCGCAGGGGCCACGCCATCCCGAATCCGTCCCCGCCGCGTGCTGTCGCGGGCGGGTACACCGAAGTGCGCAGAACCGGGCTTATCGAGCGGGTGGTGAAGTGCGATGTCGAGAGCCTGTACCCCAGCCTCATGCTCTCGCGCGGCATCGCGCCTGCGTCGGATACTCTGGGGGTGTTTCTGCCGCTCCTGAAGGAGCTGACCGCGCGCCGCCTGGAAGCCAAGGTGCGCAAGAATGAGTCCGCCGGAACCGAGCGGGCCACCTGGGACGGGCTGCAGGCGTCGTTCAAGATCCTCATTAACTCGTTCTACGGCTATCTCGGCGCATCGTTCTACTTCAACGATCCGGACGCCGCCGAGAGGGTGACCGCCGGGGGACAGGAGATTGTGCTCCGGATTGTCAGCGAGCTGGAGCGCACGGGCAGCGCGGTCATCGAAGTAGATACGGATGGGGTCTATTTCCAGCCGCCGGAGAGCGTCCGGACCCCGGAAGAAGAGGAGCGCTACGTCGAGAGCATCTCGGCCTCCATGCCCGAAGGGATTCACATTGCGCACGACGGGCGATGGAAGGTAATGCTGTCGCTGAGGGTCAAGAACTACATACTGGTCGGGTACGAGGGCCAGCGAATCTACCGCGGCGCCGCGCTGCGCTCGAGGGCGGACGAGCCATTCGGGCACGCGTTCATCGGCAAGGCGGTGGACCTGATCATCGGGGGCAGGACGGGGGATATCCGGGATCTATACCTTGGCCTTATGAAGGATATAGACCAGGGGCGGCTCAAAGTGGAGGATTTCAGCCGCCGCACGCGGGTGACGGCAAAGAGCCTGGAAGGGCGGTCGCTGCAGCGCGCCGCCGGAGCTCTGTCCAGCGTTGAACAGGGAGACTACGTAAGGCTGTACAGGCGCGGCGACGGCACGCTTGCGCTGATGGAAGACTATGCCGGAGATGAAGACCGCGAGCATCTGAAAGACAAGCTCTACAAGTTTGCGCTGCGCCTCTCACCGCTGATCGGAGAGACATTTGAGCAGTTGTGCCCGAATCCTCGCGGGCGGGTGAGAAAAGAGCTTGCCGGACAGCAGTCCCTCGATTTGTTCGAGTAGCGGGCGGTGGGAGAGGATAGCGGGTGCAAGCCGGGTAAGTTCTAGTCTGTGACTGGTGGCAGTCCGGGTTCACGAGAAAGGTGGAACACATGAATAAGGCAAGGGCCCTTCCCATGCTGGCGGCGATCGCAGCCGCTGTCATTCTGCTGGCGGCGCCGGGGGTGCAAAGCGCTCCGGATGATCTGCTGAAGCTGGTGCCGGGCGACTGGCCCGCCGTGGCGCGCGTCGATATGAGCGCGGCGAACGCGAGCGGCGCGTATCTGCAGAAGTTCAAGGACGATCCGCAGTATGTGGAGTCCGTGGCCGCCGCATCGCGCGGTTTCGCGAAGCTGATTGCGTCGTTCGGGATCGAACTGGACCCCGAAAAGGGCGTGCTGCCGTGGTGGGACGAGAAGATGGCGATCGGCGTTGACCCCATGGCGAAGCCGATTCCGCGCGTCATCGTGGCGGTCGCCTGCAAGGACCGCGAGCTGGCGAAGACGACGCTGAACGAAGCTGTCGGCTCGGTTGTCCGGATGGTGGACCCGGTGGTGCATCAGGTGTCGGGCGCTGAAGTCTTCATCTGGAAGATTCCGCAGGAGAACATGACCCCGTCGTACGCGGTGGGGGACGGATTCGTGCTGTTCGCCGAGAGCGTGGACACCATCAAGGCCGCGCTTGCGGCGGGTGAGGCGGGAGCGCTGCCCGCCGCCGCCGAGCAGCTCAAGAGCCACGGCGACGACATCATGTCGTTCGCCATTGACACGACGAAGCTGATGAAGGGCATTCCCACTCCTGAGGATGGCGGAATGGGTAGGCTCTCCATGCTGGGGATGGCGGGGTCGGTCAACCCTCATGGCGGCGTGCGCCTGAGTGACAAGGGAGCGGTTCTGTCGGTTTTCGGAAAGATGCCGCCGATGCTCGCGATGATGGCGGGGCCGTTTATGGCGGGGACCGAGGCGGCTGGCAACGTTCAGGAGATGCTGCCCCGGAACTCGCTTGCGGCGATGACGGCGGCCTCCGCGCAGATGGCGCTTCCGCTCGAGGAGAAGCTCAAAGAACTGGGCAAGAGCCGTCCGGACCTGACGGCGGCGCTGCTGCTTCTAGGCAGCGCCGGAAATGCTCCCGCGGGTGTCGCGATGACCGCGCTGCTGCCGAAGCCCGCGTATGTGCTGGTGGTGCGGACCCCGGACGAGACGGCGGCGGCGGCTCTGCTCGAGGAGTTCCACAAAGGGCTCGCAAAACAGGGCATGCGCAAAGGGGCGCTCAAGGTGGTGTCGCCGGGCAGGCCTGCAATGGCCGAGCTGATTCCAGCGCAGGGGAGCGCCGATACGCTGGGCTTCATCGGGCAGTCCGGCAGCGCGGTGGTGTTTGGTTCGGACTGGCGCAGCGCGCAGAAGACGGCGCTGGTGACACCGGAGACGTCGCTGGCATCGAACCCGGCGTACACGGGCGCGATGGGGCAGATGCCGGGCGCCCACGCAGCGGACGCCTGGATGGGCCTGAGCATCGTGAGCGCGTTCGGAGATCTGTACGAGGCGATGGGCTCCCGGTACACCTCGCCCGTTATGAAGTGGTTCACGGACGCGCTCAAAGGGACAAACGGTCTGGGGGCGGCGGTCGGACTGAACGAAGAAGACATCAGTGTTCAGCTTGCGCTGGGGACGGAGATCAACCCGGCGACGCCGGTGATTGCCGTGGGCGGCCTTCTCGGCGCCGCGGTTCTGGGCGTGACGGCCAGGGAGACCTACGGGGAAGTCTCGGATGCAAAGGGTCAGGCCCAGAACGCAATCAGCGTGAGCAACCTGAAGATGCTCGGTATTGCGCTGCGGTTGTATGCGGATGACCACAACGGCAAGCTCCCGCCGGCCGGAACGTGGCCGAAGGCGCTGGAGCCGTATGCCGGAAGCAAAGAGACCTTCAAGTCGCCGTGGGCGGATGAAGGGATCGTGTACAAGTTCAACGCGAAGCTCGGCGGGCTCAATGAGAAGGACATCCTGAACCCGGCGGAAGTGATCGCTTTCTTTGAGTGGGATACGAGCGTTCCGCTTGACTACAATGTCATCGCTGGCCCAGACTGCGAGATGCGCGTGGCGTATCTGGACGGGCATGTGGAGACTCTCAGCGAGCCGCCGGGTGTGAAGGCGTTCACGCCGAAGCTGAAGGCGTCGGTGAAGAAGCCGGCCGGGAAGAAGTAGGCCGCGCTGACCGTCATTCCGAACTCCGTGTGAGGAATCTCGTGTTGCGCTTCGCTTCCGGTCATTCGGGGGTCTGGGAGGTGCGCGGGGGGTGAGATTCCTCGTCGCAGACTCCTCGGAATGACGAGAGCGCGGACTCCTCGGAATGACGGAGAAGGCGGACTCCTCGGAATGACTCGCTGGACTCGGATTTGAACTCCGAGTCCAGCGGGACAGCGGCAGTTACCTGCCGCACTCCATAACTACCGGAAAGGCGGCGGGAGAGGCTTGCCGGCCACGGCCGACTTCTCGGCCGTCTCGATCAGCGAGATGATACGGCGCGCGGACTCTGCGGTCACCGCCAGTTTTGCCCCCTCGGTGAGGTGCGCGGCGATGTTGCGGTAGTAAGCCGGCCAGTCGTCCTTGAGATACGGCACCTTCGATTCGGCGGGGAGCCCGGCGACCTCGCTGTAGAGCGTGAAATGCCCCTCCCAGCGGTCCACGATCGCGCCCTTCGTTCCGAGAATGCGGTACCTCGGCTTCGGCGCGCGGGCGATGCTGGAC
>ERZ1026805.1722-NODE-1722-length-11247-cov-19.408595_pt1 | contig 11247 bp, 13 predicted proteins | sample MGYA00520883_ERZ1026805 | MGnify/ENA primary metagenome ERZ1026805 (study PRJEB33270, sample SAMEA104284476) | anaerobic digester metagenome | biome: Anaerobic digester microbiome; feature: mesophilic sludge digester; material: Anaerobic digester biomass... | reverse complement strand
GCTGGGGACCAAGTAATTATTTTATCGCATGATCGTGAGGTGGATGAAAAAATGTATAAAAAATTAAAGCCTCACCTTAATAAAAATTATATTTTATCCTTTGATCAAGAAAATAAAATTTCTGAAGGATATTTCTTTGATGGGGATTGAATGTCGTCAAATAAATTATATGTGTCAAAAACAAATTCCCAAAAGTTAGATTTTCTTACTAGCCGCCTTAATTTACGTCCAAATATTATTTGTCGCATTGCATTGGGCAAATCGTTATCTATTCCAAATTCAATACGAGAATATAATTTCGAAAATTCGATCGGGCGGGAATTTACGAGATTTACTTTAACTGGGGAGAATAACGAATTATTTAAAGCTTTGATTTTTCAGCATGAATATGAAAGTTCAGGAAAAATTATCAGTGAAAACCAATATTTTTCTGTGTTTTTTAGAAAACATTTGGAGAGAGGTATCGAGTTACTATATGAGGACTACCAAAAAATTAACTCACCAATCAATTTCTTGTTGAATCTCGTTTAATATGCTATATCTCTAAATTATTACTCTATAAGTCAGGTCAACTATCAAATGCCGATGGTCACTAAGATCTGAATAAACTGGGATGTATCAGGGAGAGGGCCGCGGAGATACTGCCTTCATAGGGTATCCAAATTGACATCTTCCAACCAAATCGTTCGGTCTTCCCTGTTCCATTCCCCTAACCTCCCGGTTCCGTCAAATTCATATCCAATCACGCAAATCTTACTTCTGCACCAATGAATCGGGAATTCCTGACGAGACTGGCCGCAATGGCGCGGAATATGGGCGCTCCACCGTTTTTACAAAGAGTGCTCACCACCTTCGTCGTCCGGACCACCCTCATCGTGGAAGGGCTGGCCGGGATCGTACGGAACCCGCCGGTCATGCAGTACCCTGAATTGGGATCATCGAATCGGATGGTTCTCTCACCATTATCCAAAACACCAATTCCCCTCTTCTCACACCAACGTTGATGGCTGGTGCACCGGCTTACACACCTGAAACCGCCTGAAAGGGCTGCCAAAGGATCCTAGGAAAACATATTCCGCGAGCCGATAATCCAGCCAGAGAACCAGATGAAACAGCCAGGGCGCTGCTTCCCGACCGACATTGTTGACAAACCAGGAAAAAACGTGAAAACCCATGAACCAGGAAGAAGAACCGACAAAAAAGGCGGTGGCCGAGCCGGATGGAATACCCGGCTCCTCCAGTCCCGCACCCCGAACCGACAGTGACCGCGTACTTAGCATCACGGAGGAGTCGCCTGATAGACGGAACATGAAGTCCTCCCCCGGCGGCGATGACCGCTACCGGTGGGGGAATGCTGCCGAGCACGAGGCCCGGCGGTTCCTGAAAGAACAGGGCTGGGACGTGAGCCTGTGGTACCGGCGGAACCCCCCGCCGGATCTCTTCGCCGTCCGTGAAGGCGAACTGCTCGTGTTGATGGTCCGCCGGAGCCATAAGAGGCTGAACACTGCACACCAGGTCTCTGTCCATTTCGGGGAAGAACTGGCCCGGATGAGGTCGTTCTCACCGGGATCATCAGCCCGGAAGGAGTGCTGGATCCTCGTGCGGGGCGACGGATGGAGATGCTACGAGATCCTCCCCCGTGGGATCAGGGCACTCCCGGGGAGCAGCACCAACCCGGCGGTCAGGGATGCACCAGAGTATCGGAAAGAATCCGGCAGAGATGCCACCCGTGAGGTGGCCGTCCATGGATGAGAGAGAACAGGCCGTCCGGTTGCTTGCTGCCCCGGGTGGTGTGGTCGAGATCCGGGCTATCGCTGAGGACGGGACCCACAGCGGGTATTTCGATGATCCCCGCCTCCTTGCAGCAGCAGCCGGGCTCCTGGACCTTTCCACCGTCCACGGCATCTATATCACCCTGAACGAGCTGAACCCGGCCCTGCTCGCCCGGCGGTCGAACCGGTTGAAGATGCACCTCTCGCGGAAGGACTCCACCACCGCGGATGCCGACATCATCCGGAGACGATGGTTCCCGGTGGACATCGACCCGGTCCGGCCCGGCGGAGTCTCATCAACCGACGAGGAACACGCAAAGGCCCTGAACAAAGCAGAACAAGTCGCCGGGTGGCTCAAAGACCAGAGCTTCCCGGAGCCGGTCCGGGCAGACTCCGGGAACGGCGCCCACCTCCTCTACCGGATCGATCTCGCAAACGACGAGACCAGCCGGGATCTCGTCCAGCGGTGCCTCGCGGCCCTTGCAGAGCGTTTCAACGATAGCACCTGCACCATCGACACCGCCGTCTCGAATGCAGCCCGGATCTGGAAGCTCTACGGCACCGTCTCCCGGAAAGGGGATGCCACCGCCGATCGACCCCACCGGAGATCCCGGATCATCTCTGTCCCCGAAGAAACAGGCATCGTGTCGATAACGCTCCTGAAAGACCTCGCTGCAAAGGGAGCAGATCAAAAACCGCCCGAAGGACGATCCCCGAACATAAAAATCTACGATGACCCCCAGGCTCCCCTTGACCTCGACGCATGGCTCCGGGAGCACGGCATCAGGGTCAGCGCCGTGAAGTCCTGGAAAGGAGGCAGGCTCTTCACCCTTGAGGAATGCCCCTTCACCACCGCCCACAAGGACGGGGCATTTGTCATCCAGTTTGAGAACGGGGCCATCCACGCCGGCTGCCACCATGCCGGGTGCGGAGGAGGACGGCAGCGGTGGCAGGAACTCCGGAGGATGCATGAACCGGCGTATGCGGAACGGGAGAACCAATCTCCCCCTCCCCGGGACTACGCCCTGACCGATGCCGGCAATGGAGAACGGCTCGTTGCCCGGTTTGGTGACGATATCCGGTATTGTTCGACAAACGCTTCCTGGTACCTCTGGAACGGTGCACTCTGGGAGAAGGATTCTTCGAACCGGATGTATCTCCTGGCAACCCGGGTGGCCCGGAGCATCTACGATGAAAGCCGCGATGCACCGACCCCGGACCAGGCAAAATCCCTCGCCCGGTGGGCGATCACCTCAGAGAATCTCCGGACACGAAAAGCCATGATCGAATCGGCCACCCCGCTTGCGGCAGTCGAGCTCGACGCCTTTGATGCCCGGGAATACCTCCTGAACTGCCGGAACGGCACCCTCGAGCTCGACACCCTCACCTTCCGGGAACATAAAAGAGAGGACCTGCTGACCCGGAGCTGCGGCGTCGCCTACGACCCTTCCGCTGAATGCCCGCAGTGGAGAGCCCATCTCGACCTGATCTTTGACCAGGATGCCGAGTACATCAGCGGCTTCCAGGCCATGTGCGGGTACTCACTCCTGCAGGCGAACCCCGAACAGCTCCTGTTCATCCTGTTTGGAAAAGGCAAGAACGGGAAGTCAAAGACCATCGAAGTCCTCGCCGCGATCCTTGGCGACTATGCCGTCAATATCGCCGCCGAATCGCTCATGGTCCACCGGTATGAAGGGATCCGGTCCGACCTTGCCCGGATAGCCGGGGCACGGATGGCGACCGCCAGTGAAGGAGAGGACGGTGCACGCCTTGCCGAGTCCATCATCAAGCAGCTGACCGGGGAGTATGCCATCACCGTCCGGAGGCTCTATGAGAATGAATTCGAGTTCACCCCGACCGCGAAGATCTGGCTCACCACCAACCATGAACCGGTGATCCGGGGGACTGATGAGGGGATCTGGCGGCGGATCTGGATGGTCCCCTTCACCGTCCAGATCCCTGAAGAGAAACGGGACCCTGAGATCGAGAAGAAGCTGATCGCCGAGGGACCGGGCATCCTGAACTGGTGCCTCGAAGGGTTACAGCGATATTTTGCCAGCGGGAACCGGCTGGCGAAGCCCCGGAAGGTCTCCGTCGCTACCGGGAACTACCGGACGGTCAGCGATACCGTCAGCTACTTCCTCGCCACCGAATGTGCCTTTGAGCCCGGGAGAATGATCGCACGCTCGGCGTTCCGGGAGATGTTTGAAAAATGGTGCGAGGAAGAGGGGATCCGGCATCCCATAGCGCCACGGAGATATGCGACCATCCTGAAATCATATAACATCAAGAGTGTGAAGTCCGGGGGCGAACGGTTCTGGTCCGGGATACGGTGGAAGACAGAAGAGGAACGCGACGCCTGTGATCAGCGGGAATTGGTGCAGGAGCCCTTCCTTGGATTCGCCGGCAGCTGAGGTCTGGGGCACATTGGGCACATCTCCCTCTTTTTTCAGAGATATCTTCCACAGAAAAAAAGATAAAAAAAGTCCTGGAAACAGGGTTGAATGTGCCCCATGTGCCCCTGGAAAACAGTCTCCATCTTCGGGTTTACCGGTTTACCCGTTTAAAGAAACGTTGTGCAGAAGTGACGATGATCTGGGCAAACACGAACGTCTTCTGTCCTCTCCATCCATGTACACAGATCCACCGTCACCCCCGTCAACCTGCACCTGTCGTCCAAGGCTCGGTCTCATCCAAAACACCTCCTTCACGGGAGACCGCTTTCTTCATTCTCCGGAAATTGTGCAAGAATCGTCATAAGATCTTGTTTCAGGGGAGGGATATCGATCAGGACAACCGCCCAGATCTCATCAGTATTGACCGCAAAATAGTGATGAACGAGGATATTGCGGAATCCGATGATCTTGCCCCAGGGGATCTGGTGATAGTTCCGTTGCGATTCCTATGAGACGCCACGAGCAGCTTCCCCAAGGATTTGGAGATGATAGACCACCCATATCTGGACAAGCTCGTCGTTCTCGAAGACCTGTCTTCCTCCTGAAATGTATTTCTCAATCTTTCCTATGGCTTCTGCCATATCCTTGAGGCGGAGCCGATCGTCTCTCATAACGGGACCGCTTCGGAGACGACCCGCGTACGGATCTGTTCGCGGAGCAGATGTACCGTGCAGACATCGACCGGCCTGCCCAGCAGTTTTTCAAGATCATAGGCAAGCCCGCCAAGATCAAACAACGTTCTGCCTGGCTCCAGCTCAACAAGAAAATCGATATCACTTTTTTCATCAGCAGTGTGGCGGGCAACCGATCCAAAAATCCGGATATGGGATGCACCGTACTTTTGTGCAAGACGGTTAATTTCATCTCTTTTTGCCTGGATGAGCTGATAAATATCCGGTTCCGCCATGTATCCTGAACAGATAGTGGGAATACAGTTATTAAAAGGATTCCTCCCAGAGAGAGCTGAAAAGACCCTCACCGGATTTCAAGACGTATAATCGTTCTCTGTGAACAGCGGGGGAGTCTCACCGGAAGGCAGGGGACAAGAAGGGACGGGAACGCGGAATTGGTTTTCAGAGGGGTACTTGCCCCACCGATGCTGATTGAGAGGGGTTTTGCCATCTCCCGAACATAAAAACTGTGACGGAGTGTCGCACCACAAATACCAGTACTTCAAAGTATTGACGCAGAGGTATGTTCAAATAATTGAACATATGTTCATTTCTACGAACAATATAGGTTCAATGTTATAGAGGGAAGATCTCTCATTTTTCTCTTATCATGTGAGCGGCACTCACACTACCTCATGAGATCGTTGGACGTCCTGATAGTTCCCCGGCCATGAAAATTGCACCAGGCAGAACCACTCATCTCCGCCGTTCAAAAATCCGGACCCGTTCCCATTCCCGTTCCGCCGAATAAAGATGCAGCACGTCCCGACTGAAAAACGGCTGAAAAGCTAAGATCAATCCCGTCCAATAGATGATTGCCTCTGGAAGAGAACCCAGGGGCAGGAAAGAAAGAACATGGCTGACTTTATCCAGACCAGCATAACCAAGACCGCTGTCAGGGAACTGGCAGCACCGATCGCCAATGTGACTGCGTTTGCCACCATCGTTGACGGCGTGATCACGAACAACCCGTGGAACTGCACCGCCTACACCTACGGCGATGTCCCCCAGGACCCGGTAGCGAAGTCCCGCGAGGCCTACACCGCCTACATCCTCTTTGAGGACATCGAAGCAAACACCGTCGGCTCGATGACCGCCCGGTCCGTGACCGTGGCCGGCTTCAACGCCACCATCACCGAGATCCTGGCCGATACCGAGCTTGCCACCGCCATGGGAGGTGATGCCGTCCGCGATGCGGACTCCGAGAACTACTCGTGCACCCTCAAGTGTCACGACGCCAATGGTGAGGTGTACTATGTCACCATCGCCCGCGACCAGGTACGGATCTCCTCCTACTCGGACGATGCCATCCGGACCAGGGTGGAGACCTGGGCGGACACCGTTCCGGCCCTGGCGTGAACGTCATGGAGAATGAGGTGCTGATCACCGGGATGTTTCTCGGTGCAGGACTGCTCGCCTACGTGGTGATCCCCGGCCTCCTGGTCATGTGGGACCGGGTGCTCGACCACATGGGCGAGGAACCGCTGCAGGGGAAGTGAACCCTTCCCCCGGCGGATTTTTTTTAGAATCGGAAAATGTAGGATAAGTCCCCCGGGTGCCCCTTTTGGAGATAATTAACAGGGTTTGGGGACATTGACGGTATATTTCAGGATCTTTTTACCTAAGAAAAAATATTGAAAAAAAACTCTGGAAAATCGATGACAATTTAACAGATGCTCAAAAATTAAAAAGATCCTTAGCTCGGGGATCACTGCCTTCCCGAACCCTTGATCCCCACATCCTCGTAGGAATCTGACGTGAACGAGATGAGATCTGAACCCTTCGGTTACGGTTTGATTGCTGCCTTCACCTTGGCCAGGATGTCCGGTGGCATGGGGTCCATCTTATGGACGGTTTTTGCGTGCTCGACGATTTTTTTCATCAGTTCTGCTTCGGTGGGAGCAGAGGCCTCGAATGGACAGTTCTTGGCAATGCATTTAAATGATGGCATTTTTTTAGCACCAGCTGGGACATTATCCTGTGCCTATTTATACCTTTTTTCTTCAATACCTTGATGATTGATTCAATCTTCGCATATCAAGAGGAGAGTTATGCCATATTATACTGAAAGCGAATCGCAGCAGTTGAGAGAGAAGTTTGAGGAGATTGTGGTGCCATGGCCGGAGGTAACAAAGAAAACGATGTTTGGCTCTCCTACCTACTCGGCCCGGGGGACGATCTTTGCGATGCTGGTGAATGGCGGAATTATCCTGTCACAACTCGACGATGAGGAGAAAGAAGCCCTCCTTTCAGGTAGTGATGCAGAGTATTTCGTCGCTCACGGCAGGGTGATAAAAAAGTGGGTGCTCATCAGGATCCAGGATAGTGCAGATATCGAGCGGTTCATCCCCTTCATCGAAGCGAGTTACAACAGGGCAATGAAATAAGTGTAGAGGCAGTAATCCCCGCGTTCATTCAATGTACCATTTATCACAATAGTGAGATCCCTTTATTGTCTTGCTTCATCCAATCCCAATTCATGCGAATCAAACTCCTCCTCCTCCTCACCATCCTCACCGTCCCGCTCCTCCTCGCCGGGTGCACCTCACCGACACCTCCCCCTGCAGAACCAGGCACCCCTACGCTGGTCCTCACGTCCGATGCATTCCCTGCAAACGGAACCATCCCGATCCGGTATACCTGTGACGGCGAGGAACTGTCACCCCCTCTCTCATGGAGTAATGTCCCGGAAGGCACCCGGAGTTTTGCGCTGATTCTTGACGATCCCGATGCTCCGATCGGGACCTACACCCACTGGGTTCTTTACAATATTCCCGGCGAGATGAGAGAGCTTCCTGCAGGTATCCCTCCGGGACGAGAAGTGCCGGGTGGGGAGCTGCAGGGGGTAAATAGTGCCCGGAAAGCGGCATATGCCGGCCCCTGCCCGCCCTTCGGCGGTACCCATCGCTATATTCTGACCATGTGGGCACTGGATGATTCTGTGGATTCTTCCGGGACGGTGGATGCCGCCACGCTCCGAAAGGCCATGGAGAACCACGTCCTCGCAACCGGGCAGCTGACAGGGACGTATGGGAGGGTCTGATAATAGGATGGGTAATCCGTTCGGTACCGCCCGATCCGGGATACCCTGCAGAATCAAATTTATTTGGTTCGTTAAAAATCCCCCTTTCCCTTTTTGATCTCCTTTGCGAATTTCGTGATCTCTTTCCACCGCTTTCGTTCAGACCGTACCAGCCCTATCTCGGCTTTCTCGTGCTCGAAGGTAAGTTCCCGCACGAGGCGGTGATAATTTTCCAATCGTGATAAAGAAAGTGTCCCGTTCCTCACTGCCTCCAGCACGGCACAGCCCGGCTCCTGCTCGTGCTGGCAGTCCGAGAACCGGCATCTGGTTGCAAGTTTTAACATATCCGGAAATGTTTCGGCAATGCCGGCTGATGCCGTGCCAATGCCAACCTCCCGGAGCCCGGGATTATCGATCATGAGTGCCCCGCTCTTCATAACGAAGAGCTGCCGTACGGTTGTTGTATGCCGGCCTTTCCCGTCATAGTCGCGGATAATGGAGGTTTCCTGGACAGGTCGGTCGAGCAGCCTGTTGATCAACGTGGACTTGCCGACACCGGATGAACCGATGAGTACGATCGTTGTGCCGAAGGTAAGGAACGGTTCGAGCCGGGAGATCCCATAACCACTGATGGCACTCACGGGGATAACCGGAATACCGGATGCGACCGGGATAATTTCATCAGTGAGCACTGCAGGGTCATCCGCAAGATCGGATTTATTAATCACGATTACCGGTTTTGCACCAGACGCATGGGCGATGGTAAGGTACCGTTCGATCCTCCGTGCGTTGAGATCATGGCCGGCTGCCGTGACAATAAATACAATATCGATGTTGGCTGCAATGACCTGCTCTGTGCCTTCTTTTCCGGAAGCTCCCCGTGTGAATACAGATTTCTGCGGCAGGATATCAACGATCGTGGAGGAGCCAGCTTCCGGCTGGTGGAGCAGCACGACAAAATCGCCCACTGCGGGAAATCGGCCGACCTTTCGCAGGGCTCCGGAGATCCCGGCCGTTACAGATCCCCCATCGATAAAAACATCCCAGACGGTTTTTTGCCGGCAGACCACGCGACCAGGTACATAGGGTCCGGTATATTTTAGAAATGCCTGCGTATGTTCTTCTGTCCACCCAAGCTGTTTCAGGGTATAGGAATGCGCCTCTCCGCATCCGGAATCGGATTTGTTCATTTCAGAAACCTGAACGTAGTGCAGAAAAGGTGGCACGCAAGGTGCCAAGTGGTTTGTGGTCGTGAATGCCTATTACTTAAAATAAAAAAAGTATGTGAAGAGATTTTTCAAGACTGGGAGTGGTCCTGTCATGACCTTTCAATTCACAATAATGTCATGATAGGGAAGATTGTTATCGGTCGAAACAATTGTCCTCAAACGACATTTCCAACAGAATACCTTCAATGAGATCATTCAGAAGGTCTAATGTAAATTGTGCCCACTGCATCCATCCCACTCATTGCCTCCTCCAAGCCGTCCCACCAGGGCTAGGAGCGAAAGGGGTAGCAGTGCGCCCTGGAAGCGACGAGAGGCCTGAGAATTGGGTGGCCACAGCAGCCCAAGCAGCGCCGGTAAACGAATGCATCAGCACGAGGTCGAGCGCTGCGAGTCACTGAGCGTCAGTGGCTATACAAAACACAGCGACAAGCACGATGCGAAGCATGGTGTGAGGAGCGAGGGGGAGCAGGCGATGCGAAGTGAACGAAGCGAGCGAGCATGGCTGTCATCAGGACCAGGAGCGATCTGAAAAACAGGCACACGATGAGAGTGGAGGGAGGAGAGAGCACCGGACGAATGGAGGAGCAGAACGACAACCGGAGCGAGCATGGTGTGACGTCAAAAAAATAGTGAAAACATCACGGTTTCCCGGTATGAACGGCGGATCCAATAAGCAAGACTATCTAGACTGAATCTACATCCTCCTCGGCATCGTCCGCTTGTGCAAATACATCGTGCCTGCAGTGAATACAACAGTGAACATGCCAAGCGCCGCGATATCCCCGGGAACAGGGAAATAATTCGTCCCGGTGAAGGAGTACCGCACAAGGTCAGTAAAGTAGGTCAGGGGAGAGCAGACTGCGAGTGCCATTCCCCAGGGAGGCATCTGTTCGAGAGGAATGAAGATGCCCGAGATGAAGACCAGCGGGAACTTGATTAATGACGAGAGCATCATGATGTTCGATGGGGTGTTGGTGGGGGGGACTGCAAGCAGCATCCCGATTGCAGAGAAGCAGCATGCGGCGAGCAGGATACCGGCACCCAGCGTGACCGCGTGCAGGAGCGAGAGGCCGAGTACTAGCCCGATGATAACGGTGATGAGCGTGATCCCGATGCCAAAGAGGGTGGAGGCAATCATGTCACCGAAGACAATAGCCTCGACCGTGATCGGGCACGATGCGAGCCGCTCAAGGGTCTTTGCCTGCCCCTCCCAGGGAAAGATAGCGGGGGATACTGCCGTGGCTGCGAAAAAGAGCGCCATCCCGACCAGTCCCGATACCAGCAATGCAAGCGGGAGCTGCCGGCTCCCCATCAGGAACGCGAGGAACAGGAAGACCGGCATGAATATCCCGAAGATGAGCACCGGACCCTTGATGTAATAGATACAAATGTCTTTCTTGGCAATCGCCCATGCTCTCCGGACCTGTTCAGGGAATCCTGCCGGGTTCATGGCGATGCCTCCCGGGTCAGCCGGAGAAATGCATCGTCAAGCGAGGGTGCGAGGGTATTAAGGGTGACGATCGCTGCACCCTGTTCCCGGCTGAACTGAACGAGAAGCCTGATGACCGCATCATGGTTCTCGGTGGTGATCTGCCACTTGTCCCCGGTTCGGTCTGCACTCACCACTCCGGGAAGCCGGGCAAGTGCATCTGCCGGGATCTCCCGGTCGAAACTCACCTCAATCCGGTGGAGACGGTCAATTGCCGCCTTCAGTTTTTCCGGGGCGTCAAGTGCAACTATCTTCCCACTCCTGATGATTCCGACCCGATTGCAAAGCCGGTTTGCCTCCTCCATGTTGTGGGTGGTCAGGAAGATAGTCGTCCCCGCCCGGTTCAGGTCCCGGAGTAGGGAGAGGATCATCTGGGTACTCTGGACATCGAGACCACTCGTGGGCTCATCCAGGAAGAGGAGCCGGGGCTCGTGGAGGAGGGCCATCGCAAGGATGAGCCGCTGCTTCATCCCCTTCGAATAGGCCTGGACCTTCTGGTCCTTCCGCTCAAAAAGGCCCAGCACCGTGAGAAGTTCGGAAGCCCGTTCCGATACACGGACTGGGGAAATCCCATACAGTTCCCCCATCAGCATCAGGTTCTGCCAGGC
>ERZ1026805.1716-NODE-1716-length-11297-cov-6.819071_pt1 | contig 11297 bp, 9 predicted proteins | sample MGYA00520883_ERZ1026805 | MGnify/ENA primary metagenome ERZ1026805 (study PRJEB33270, sample SAMEA104284476) | anaerobic digester metagenome | biome: Anaerobic digester microbiome; feature: mesophilic sludge digester; material: Anaerobic digester biomass | place... | reverse complement strand
GTGCATCACCTGGTGAAGACCGGTACGGAGTATGAGATTGATTCAAAATTTACATGCGGGTCCGGATCGGTCGGAATGATCATCATTGGTCCGTTGGTGGATATTGTTTCACTACCGCCAAATAATCCACACCGGGCAGCCATCATGGGTATCGATGCATCCGGCAATCTGCTTTATTGCAGTCCAAACAAGGGTTCTGAAGCAGTCTCATTGGTTCCCCCACCCAATTTATGGGGTGAACTGAGGGCAGTTGCTCTCTCGGGGGATGGATTGGATGTTCTGGATGGGAAGAACAATATCGTATGGAGGTATGAGGATCTGGATTTGGATTTCCAGGGACAACCCCGGGATTTCTTCGATAATGAGCGTCCAACTGATTTATCCTCAGTTATTGATCTTGAAGCATCAGATGAATTTCTCTTCATCCTGCGGGCTGATGGACAAATGGCGGTTTGTGAGTTCCGCACAGGAATGACCTACACCCGCTGCAATGATCCCACGGCGTATCATATGATTATTGGAGGAAAAACGGATGTGGGTGTCACGATTCCACCGGCGCAATTCATTCAAATGCAAATTACCCAGCCACCGGAACCCTCTCTTTTCATCCTTGATGCAAGTGGTCCAGCGGTGTACCACTTCAGCCATAAATTAAACATGAAATTACAATATCGCCCGGATTTGCAGGATCGCTGGTTGCCTGATAGAACGGTCAGCGCCTTTGTTGTGACCCCGGCAAGAAATCTTGTGCTGGCGTTTGGCAATCGATTGTATATCGCCCCGTTACCTTAACCAAGTTCCGAAATTGGTGCAGGTTCCAGTACCAATCGGCTTGATGCTGTCATCCAACCAAACAACAGCCAAAAATAGGGTAAGGCGAATGTATCCACACTGAAGCCCTCTATTACCAGGGCGATCAGCCCGAATTGTGCAGCCAACCCCCACATGGCTATCTGCTTGTTTTTATCAGCCAGGTTATGGCGGGTGGTTTGCCATAGAAGATACAACCACGAGATAAAAATGGAGAAACCCACCACCCCGGTTTCACTTAATAGACGAATCCACAGGCTTTTTGTGTTTGGGATGATATCAGATTGGTAAATCAGATTGCTGATTTCAGGCATTGACCAGCCGTAGGCAGGCATCTTTTCCAGGAAGAAAAATCCTGTATTTCCTAAACCCACTCCCAACCATGGGTGATCTGTAAAGACCTCCCATCCGGCTTGCCAAAAAATAACGCGCTCAGCAAAATGGAGACGATTGGCAATCTGGGCGGCACTTCCCATATAACTTGTCGGGTTGAGGAATTCAGCCATCCGCGGGTCATGGCGGCTGATAATTTTGGCGGCACTAAAAAATATTGCCAGATATGTAATGATCAATAGACCGTACATTCCCAATGTGAGGAGCGAACGGGTGAGTACTTTGGTGGCAGACATGTGCCAAAGTTTCTCCACTTTCGAACATAACCATGCCACAAGTCGTCGATTGGCAAGGAATAAGAGGTATGCTACGGTCAGTAAAAAAGCAAGCAAACCCACCCGCGAAATTGAAAGAACGAGAATGACGACTCCACAGACGAGCAGGATATTTTCAATGGTAATCCCAATCAAGCGAAAGCGATGAGCGGATGACTTTTTTACAGTTGCCGCCAGCCAGAGTGGAAGGTACAACATGTTTAATTGATGGGCGAGCCAGGATGGTTCGTATGCCAGACCGGTCACACGTCCTGGATAAAGTCTCTGACTGACAGAAACCAGTGATTGGATTTGATAAAACCAGCCGGGATATGCGGAGTTTGCAAACCAGAAAACAGCCTGGAGCGCAGACCATGCAAGGATGACCACTCCACTCCAGTTAATCCATTTCAGCCACCGGTTTACTCTGCCATGATCCAATGGATAACTTGCAGAGAGGATGTAAAACAATACTCCAATCAACAAGGTGATGAATGTACTGAATTCATTTTGCCATAAGGAAACATTACGAAAGGTGGGTATTCTGATAAATGCAGCCGATAACATTGAAATCAAGGCTGCAAGGATAAAAAATAATAATGGGATAATTTGGGATGGAAGATGGGTTCTTTTGATAATTGTCGGGATTAACCAGGTTAACACGAGGAGCAGCAGAATCAACAAGGAGGGAGGGGATACCATCGTACCCCCAACCAGGCGGGACACGATGGGAAGGCTGGTGAATGGTAGCAGAATGATGAGAGCGAACCAGCAAATTTCCTCCCATGAAGAAAATATTCGCTTAATCACAATGAGGATTCCTGAACAATTTATCCAGTAATGGACTGTTGACTACACCAATTCCGATCAGAAAACCAATCATCATTCCCGCCAGCAGCAGAGTTCCATGTTGATTTTGGATGGGTTTGACAGGTACTGAAGCCGGATCTCCCGGTTGGTAAATGATTCCGGGGATAATTCCACCGCTTGATTTTTTTTCCTGATAAATTATGGCACCAATTTGGGAAATTTTCTCCTGGAGGGATTCCATGGTTTCATTGCCACATGTGTTATACGCCGGGCTGATGGGAACCATCTGTTCAAGGCAACCGGTAAGAGAATCAAGATACCTTTGTTGGGATTCTGCCAGTAATGCATGGGGGAAAAGAGTATCCAAACGTTGAATTGAAACCTCCGCCCAAATGTCAGCCAGGCGGGCGGCAGATGAAGGATTCTGGTGACGTACCCTCAGAAACCAGATATTGGACTTGCGTTCGTTGGCAGTCAGTTCAATGAATTTTCCCGTTTCGAAATGGATATCTTCAGCATCCGCTCTGGCAGCCACTTCATCGAGCACCTGTTTGGAATTGATATGATAAATCACGGTTAATATTGCTTGATCCCGTTCCAATTCAGTAAGGCGACCGGTACGGGTGAAATCTATACTGATTTCCAATTGGGCGGTGGCTTCGTAAATCGGTGGGTTAAGTCGAAATATGATATCCCCACCAATTGATCCCAAAATCATTAGAATGACAATTATCCACCAGTAATGAATGGATTTCGTTAATGATTCGCCCGGTGAAAAATTTGTCATTGTTGATATCTCGACATTCCATCGTGAAAATTCGTGTTGCAGGGTTATTATACTCAAATCAGCCGGGAATGGTTCGTGCATATATTTTTATAAATGGATGAAAAAAGAAAATTAATAAATTAACTGTTGATACGAAACGGATAATTAATGTACAATTAAATAATTGTGATTATTGATTACACCTCAGGTAGATCATGAGTAGAATAAAATTTTATCCATTAAAATTAACCGGTATGATTCAAATTGATCCCTTCTGTGCTGAAGATTCGCGGGGATTCTTCATGGAAACCTTTCAACATGAAGAGTATCAGGCTGCTGGATTGCCGACTACTTTTGTCCAGGATAATCATTCCGGCAGTCATCGGGGAATACTGCGGGGTCTGCATTATCAGATCCAACAACCTCAGGGAAAACTGGTTAGGGTGGTTGCTGGTGAGGTTTTTGATGTGGCTGTCGATTTACGGCGGAACTCTTTAACATTTGGTCAATGGCATGGGATTTACCTGTCCAGCCAAAATAAAACCATGCTCTGGATTCCACCCGGGTTTGCACATGGATTTTATGTACTGAGTGAGTGGGCGGAATTTATTTATAAGACGACCGATTATTATGCACCTCAATGGGAACGAACACTCTTGTGGAATGATCCGGTGCTGGCAATTCAATGGCCATTGATTGATGGATGCCCGCCGCAAGTTTCAACCAAGGATGCAGCGGGAATACCCTTCCAATCCGCTGAGGTATATGAAGACCTGTAAGGAGCTTTCATGAAAAACGTGTTAGTGACAGGCGGAGCTGGTTTTATCGGATCAAATTTTGTGCGTTACCTGCTAAAGAATCAACCGGATGTCCAGATTTACAACCTGGATGCCCTGACATACGCCGGCAGTCTCCTAAACCTGGAGAATCTTCCTGATCCAGCGCGCCATCATTTTATCAAAGGTGATATTTGTGACCGTAAGTTGGTCGATGAATTATTGCACAGCCATTTAATTGAGACCGTTGTCCATTTTGCAGCAGAAACGCATGTGGATCGCTCGATAACAGGTCCCGGGTTGTTTATCCAAACCAATGTCATCGGCACCTACACCCTGTTGGAAGCCTGCCGCCAGGCGTGGCTGCTGGATCAAACCATCCCTGTTACAAACGCCAGATTTCATCATATCTCAACCGATGAGGTTTTTGGCACGCTTGGTCCTGGAGATCCACCCTTCAATGAACAGACTCCTTATGCTCCACGGTCCCCATATGCAGCATCCAAGGCTGCCAGCGATCACCTGGTGCGGGCGTATATGCATACCTATCAATTTCCTGCCACCATCAGCAACTGTACAAACAATTATGGTCCCTGGCAGTTTCCGGAGAAATTAATTCCATTGATGATCCTGCATGCCCGTGATGGCAAATCCCTGCCGGTATATGGTGATGGTCAACAAGTGCGGGATTGGCTTTACGTGGAGGATCATTGTGAAGCCATCCTGAAAGTAATCCTAAAAGGCAGGTGTGGGGAGACATATGCCATTGGAGGTGACAATCAACCGCCCAATCTACAGATAGTAGAGACAATCTGTGAGATCATGGACGAAATCCGGGGGGATTCTCCCTGGGTTCCCCATCGACAATTGATTCAGTTTGTTGCGGACCGACCCGGACATGACCGGCGTTATGACATGGATATTTCCAAAATTCGCAGGGAACTGGAATGGCAGCCGACCCGAACGCTTGCTTCCGGTTTGTTGGAAACTGTCAAATGGTATCTGGATCACCCTGGCTGGGTGGAGGCAATCGTCCGTGAATCGGATTATGAGAGCTGGCTGCGCCGGAATTATGACGAGCACGGGAGGGGAAAATGAAGGGTATTATTCTGGCTGGAGGTAAGGGTACCCGACTGTATCCCATTACCATTGGTGTCAGTAAACAAATGCTGCCTGTTTATGACAAGCCGATGATTTATTATCCGCTCTCCATGCTGATGCTATCGGGTATAAGAGAAATTCTGGTAATCTCCACACCAGTGGACATATCTGGTTATCAACGCTTGTTAAAAGATGGGACTCAATGGGGATTATCTTTTAAATATGCGGTACAAACCGAACCGCGCGGCTTGGCGGAGGCGTTCATCATTGGTGAACAGTTTATCGGCAACGATTCAGTCTGCATGATCCTGGGAGACAACCTGTTTTATGGGCATGGACTACCGGAATTACTGCGCAAGGCGGCTGGATTGACCAGTGGGGCAGTCATATTTGCCTACCCGGTGCGCGATCCGGAACGCTATGGTGTGGTGGAATTTGATGATGATCATCGAGCTCTCAGCATCGAAGAAAAGCCCAAAAATCCCCGCTCCAATTATGCCGTACCCGGCATTTACTATTACGATAACCAGGTTGTGGCAATGGCAAAAGGGTTAAAGCCATCCGCCCGGGGAGAAATTGAAATTACCGATCTCAACCGGATGTACATGGAGCAGGGGCAGCTCAGCGTGCAGGTTTTGGGGCGGGGAGTGGCATGGCTGGATGCCGGCACCCATGAATCATTATTACAGGCATCCATGTATGTCCAGACCCTTGAGGAAAGGCAGGGGATGATGATCTCCTGTCCCGAGGAAATTGCTTATCGGATGGGTTTCATTGACCGTGAACATCTCGTTCAACTGGCAGAAAACCTGGCAAGCAACTCCTATGGAGCGTATCTGTTAAAACTTGCTACCGGCAAATTGGATTAGGCGGGTGACTGATGCGGATATTATTGCTGGGAAACCAGGGTCAACTGGGATGGGAATTACAGCGATGCATGGCGCCGCTGGGTGAGTTGATGGCAATGGATTACCCGGATGTGGATTTCACCCATCCAGAAACATTAAAAGCTGTTGTTCGGGAGGTTCGACCACAGATCCTGGTGAATGCTGTTGCCTATACAGCCGTGGACCGGGCTGAGAGGGAACCCGAAGTGGCGAATCTGTTGAATGCGATCGGTTCGGGTGTGCTGGCTGAAGAATGCCGCCAGATTGGTGCATTGATGGTCCATTATTCCACGGATTATGTATTTGACGGGATGAAAGGATCTCCCTATACTGAAGCGGATCCGCCCAATCCCCAGGGAGTGTATGCAAAGACAAAACTGGATGGTGAGAAGCGGATCATGTCAGCTGGATGTGTTTGGTTTATCCTCAGGACCAGCTGGTTGTACAGCCTGCGGCGGGAAAATTTTGTTTTGAAGGTGTTGGAATGGGCGCGCAATAAAACCGTTTTGCGGGTTGCAGCGGATTTATTTGGCAGCCCCACCTGGGCGCGGCAGCTGGCGGAGTTGACAGCACAGATGCTTGCCCAAAGCCGGGGGGAACTGGATTGGCTTCAGGAACATTCGGGTTTATTTCATCTTGCCGGGGATGGTGCCGCCAGCCGGTTTGACCTGGCGAAGACTGTGCTGAATTATGACCCCCATCCGGAGGAATGGAGGATGGAAGAATTGCAGCCTGCCCTTGCTGCCGAGTTTCCTGCGCCGGGGTTCCGTCCAATGAATTCATCATTGAATTGCGATCGGTTTGAGCAGGTTTTTGGGCTCAGGCTGCCCGGATGGCAGGAAGCAGTACGGTTGTGTTTGGCTGAATTATGAAGTTATTCTTTTCCCGGTTTCAATGTTCAGGTTTCGGCATGGATGCAGATACGATAATCCAATCGGTATGATGATTGGGTAGAGGGTCATCAACAACCGAACTTCATACCAGATGCTGAAAAATACGATTAAACCTAAATACAAGGGAATCAACCATGCCATTTTGCGAATAAAAACGTGGGCATGATGCAGACCGAGGGGTATCAACAGCCAAAATACGCCTAGAAACAGGAGAATCAGCTTTACTGACTTAAGAAGGTTTTTCGATTGTATATTTATTCTCCAAATTTCAATCACTGTAATTGCCCGCGGGGTTTCCCCAAATAGGATCCGGATTCCCAAAAAGACAACCGCCCATAAGCAGAAAAAGATCAATCCCATTAGCCACCAGCGTAAGGATTGCCTGGAAAAAACCTTGCGGATATCTGGAAGTGCCCAGGAAAGGAAATATGCCACCACCAGAAAAATCGTTGTTTCGCGATTCAAGCTTCCCAGGATAATGACCATTCCAAACAATGTAAATTTCCTGTGGTAGAGAAGATGAAGACCAAAGGCTATGATTGCCGGCTCCAGAAGACTCCAGGGCTGAAAATAATGATCCCTGAAACATGTCAGCATACTCAATGCGGCAATCAGGCTGCCAATCAGACTGATTTCAACCGGAAACCAATTCTGTAAATATATATAAAGTGCTGCCAGGCTGGAAAAAATGGCAAGGATATCAAAAACGATATATGCCAATCCAAATGTATCGTTTTGGGTAAACAAACCCAGGAAATTTTCCAATCCATGTGTAAACCAAGGAACCAGCACGCGAAATTGATAAGGTGACACCGCGGTTCCATTCAGAATACTTTGCTGTAGATCCCGTCTGGCTTCAAGGGTTGGAATTTCAATTAGCCGGACATACTGATCTGCCAGGATAAAGGAAATGGAAAGGATGATTCCCAGGATTATCCAGGTTTTCAATCGGCTTTGATTACTCATGGTTGGGGTAATCCCTTGTTGTATAAGGAATGATGGTCACACCAGTTGGATTTATTTTTCGATTTTCAGCAACGATATCCAGAAAATCTCCGGTGCAGAGATCCAGTTTTGCTACATAAAACTGTTCGATATCAGTTTCTTTTGCATGTTCCACCCAACGATTTAACCCCGAACGGGTCGTGCTGACGATCTGTTGATCCCAATATAAATTTGGGAGAAGATACACGATATCACACCAGGCGGTTACGATAGGGCGATCGCTGTATTCACGGTAGGTGACTTCACTTTGTTGATAATATTCCTGTATGATACGAACTGTAACAGTTCCCCGTATCTGGAATCCCATACCAATGAGAACTGCAGACATATAAACAACAACGATGGCTGCCCGCATGGCTTTTGAGAACTGATTACAGCTCGAATGCAAACCGATCAATCCGGAGACAATCAGGATCGGATAAAAGGATAAGATATAACGGGGACCCCATTGTAAGCCGCCAGCTCCCACCCAGGATTTGTAAAGATACCCCACCATGGTCAGGGATATGCCGGCAACCAGCATGGCTGGCAGGGGAGATGACTGCCAATTTTCTCGTGTAATAAACAACCAGAGAGCAAACAAAATAACAGGTCCAGCGGTAATTAAACCCTGCAATGAACGGTAACCGGATGGATTGATCAGGATCCAAACCGGTATGGCCAGTGTCAATATGGCTCCCAGGATTCCAATCCAGCTTTTCGGTTTAAGCAACGAGCCAATGAAAAAAATGAGGAAGCCGAGTGTGCCAACCACAATCAACAAATCCGGCAGGTTGAGGGTCCATACTGCTGGTGGATTATAAAGGAAATATGCCAGGAATTTGCTTCCGTAAGCTTCCGAGATTTGGAAGGATTTACCGGTGGCGACCGATGCAAGAACTGGGGTGAAGGCTGTTCCTGTGATTTTTGTGTGGATATAGGTTAATGGCGCCAAAATAACCAGAGTACCCAAGCCAAAGCAGAGACCGCCGCGCCGATTTTTTATAAGGATTATGATACCAAAACCAACCAATAAAAAAACCACTTCCACCCGGAAAAAGATTGCCAAAGCAGCACTGATTCCAGCGAAGTAATACCAACGATTCTGGTTCGATTTCAGACCGAGCAGTAAAAAATATGTAGTTGCCATTGCCCCACAGGTGGTTAATGTATGTTCCCAAAACATAGTGCTGTAAAAGGCAATAGGTGTAGCCAATCCGGTTACCAGCAAAGCAAGGATTTGAAGCTTGAGCCGGTCAGGAATGAATAATCCAAGGGTCAATGCAGCCAGATAGGCAGTGGCAGCTCCACAAGCTGCAGGGAGTATGTATAAACCCAGCCAACCGACCAGCTGGTAAAACAAACCTGCCAGAAGTGGAAAACCAGCCTGCCACCACATAAAAATTTGACCATCTCGGTGGATTGCATAAGATGATGGGTAAAATTCACCGTTGGGGTCGATGGAACGGGCAGGGTACTCAAACTGTGATGCTGGATTTCCAGTACGAAGAGTATTTTGAATGTAAATAAATTTACCGCCTTCATCCACTGTCCAGAAAACATTTTGTGGTCGGGCGGCGATCCATCCCATATAGAGGCAGAATAACAAAATACTCAACCAAACCAGGATGGACTTTTTCATGAATTTATTTTTATCTATATGTAGGATCATTGGTTTATGATTTTATGGATTGGATGGCTTTTAAGAAAGCTTCATTTGATACCTGCCAGGTATAGTTGAGGGCAAATTCATGAGCACATTTTCCCATCTCATGCCTGAGGGATGGATTTTCCAGTAATAATAATACTTTCTGTACTGCTTCATTCAGATTGGTGAGCGGGTAAGTTAATCCGCGGGTTTGTTCTCCCGCTAATTCAGCGAGCGAACCCCCATCCGGCACAACAACAGGGCAGGCGCGGGACATGGCTTCCAGTATACTCATGCCAAAGGATTCGATGATTGATGTGGATATGACACAACCGCCGGAATTTCGAACTTCATCAAAAACGGCAGGCATTTGATCCGGTGCCACGCTCGGAAACCAGCGCATCCGTTCGACCAGCTTATGTTTAATCATGGAGTTCCATAAAGAATTTTGTTCCTCCATTGGTGAATACAACCCGCCAATCAGATAAAAAACAACATCGGAATTCTGTCTGGATATCAGAGAAGCGATTTTTACGAATGCCCGCCAATTCTTTATCTGATCCAGCCGACCGACCCAGGCGATAATTGGCTTTGATTGTTGATTGCTATCGGATAATGGTTTTGTAAACCGGTCATCCAATGGATCCGGCACAATTGTGATGGGAATGTCAGTATTGTGCAGAAAATTTTGAATAAAGCGGGCTTGGAATGATGAAGGAACAATAAAACCGTTGATTTGTTGCGTGAAATTACGATTTTTTAAGGGCTTGAGTGCCTGTGGATATGTCGTGTGAATTTCATAAATGATTTTAATCTCCGGCAGTAAACTACGGGCAGCCCCAACAATTCCGGGAGTATCCAATGAAACCAATACATCCGGCTGATAATCCACAATCAAGTCCATTTTCTGTAAAGGCGAGGTTGTGAGGTGGACTTGCTCTATTAATCCAGTAAACAGCGCCATGCCACCTGCATTTTGTGAAAACATTGCCCGAATATCATAATTTTCCAGTTTAAGAGCGCGCATGCGGGTTGCCAGAATTGCTTCCACACCGCCAAGTCCGAGATATTCATAAGCGAAAAGGATTTTTATCATAGCCTGCCTTATGTTTGTTGATTCGTCAGGTGCAATAAATTTTCAGCCCGGTGTTTCCAGGTATTTTTTGATAAAAAATTTTGAATCACATTTGGATCTGGCGTGATTTGAGAAGCTTCCAGAATTAATTTTTCAAAATCATCAGATGTTTGAGCATTTTGAACATACGGCATCCTGGTGAGATGCGGCATACCGCATGAGACAACCGGTAGTCGAAGCTCAAGGTATTCATATACCTTAATTGGATCCACACCCCGGGATAATTCTGTAATTTTAAACGGGATGATTGCCAAATTCCAGTTGGCGGCATAGGAAGGCAAATCTTCATGGTTGATTTTACCCGGTAGCAGGATGTTGGAGGGCAGTGTCATGTTTAAATCATACCCATAACCAATAATGTGAAACATCCAATCTGGATGGGCTTGAGCAGTTTTTACGATTAAATTCCAATCGAACCATGAAGATGTCAAATGACCGAAATATCCTATGGTTAATTTTCCACATGGAAGATCGCGCGGGGTTACGTTTTGAGGGAAACTTCCAGATTCATAGGCATTTTGGATGAGGTGTACTTCCCGTCCGCTAATGGTTTTGGCGCTCTCCCATAAAGCTGATGATGTTGCTGAAATCAATTGCGTGTTCTGGAATATATACGTTTCGACATTTTGATCATACCAATCCGCCTGCCCGACTTTGCTAAATTCCGACCAGTTGTCTATTACTTCATAAATGGTTTTCCAACCCCGTTGATTAAATATATTTAACAACCTTACCAGAGCGGGATGGGGGAATTCAGCCAGTAATATTCGTTCACCTTCCAGGGAGGCAAATAAATTAATAAACTCTTCCGGATATGACCACAACTGGTCCAGAGGAAAT
>ERZ1026805.1685-NODE-1685-length-11437-cov-16.056844_pt1 | contig 11437 bp, 11 predicted proteins | sample MGYA00520883_ERZ1026805 | MGnify/ENA primary metagenome ERZ1026805 (study PRJEB33270, sample SAMEA104284476) | anaerobic digester metagenome | biome: Anaerobic digester microbiome; feature: mesophilic sludge digester; material: Anaerobic digester biomass... | reverse complement strand
TTGTTCTCAAAAAAGTAGGAGCAGGTTGAAAAGTCCACGAAGCTTTAGGCGGTGGGATAGTAGAAGTAAGTATCCGAGTAGGCGTATTAGGGATTAGCCTAGTTGCGGGAAACGTCCAGATAGCTAAAGGCGTAGGAGAGATAAAGGAAAAAGTCCAAGTAGGTTTAGCCGGTATATCAATCCAAGTTGGTGTAAATTTCCAATACGGTGTAGGGGAAATACGCGGCGTTAGTTGGTTACAATCACAACCTGCATATCCACAGCCGCAAATTGTCGCCTGATTTATTACCTTCACACCTACTGATTGAGTAGCAGTAACAGTAGTTTCCAATAACTTAGAAAAGCTACTATGCCCTACTACGATTACCAAAAATACGCCTATTATCAGATAAGTAATTCTCTTACGATACAGAATAACAAATTTCATATAACAAAAGCCCCCCAATTTAACCCACAGTGGCACTCCTGAATACAAGGGTTACTAAAGCAGGTACAAACCTCTTCAGTCTTTATAACATACGTTCTATGCGTATTCTGAAGCGCCTTAATTGAAAATGCTCTTTGCCCCACAACAGGCTTAGCACTACTTTTACCCTTAGTTGCAATATCCTTACGCCTAGCAAGCATCAGACTTTGTAACTCTTTTAGATGCTGTACAAGTTGGTTACTCTTCTCCTCTGTCATAGTGACATTGCTATCATAATTATAGCTATTATCGCGTGTTCTAGTAGCATCTAAGCTCTCGCGACCAGTCAAATTTGACTGGGCATTTCCTTTGCTATCGCCTTGCGTATATCCTGTACCTAACTGATAAGCGATACTATCCCTACTGCCCCGCATCTCCATCACCCGCCACCCTTGAGAAGCGTTAGAACTAGCATTATCAACTACAGCTTGAAAATTAGAAAAAGCCATTACGCGACTTTTTGCATTCTCATCTGACTTATTTCGAGCTGTACGATAATCTACATCCGATGCATCTCGCTTATATCTAGTAGCATCGCTCGTTTTATAATGTTTAGACGATGTAACTTGCGTATCATCAGCAGATAACGCGATAACCAAGGCAGGAATACCTGAACCAAAAGTAAAACGCTCTTCTCTTGCATAAGAGCAAGTAGAACCTTCACCTGTCCTAACATACTTATCCTGAGCCGAGCTTGCCTGATTGTTAAATCCCGCACTATTACTAAAACTATCAGCTATAGTTTGGCGTATACTATCGCCCTTACCTGTATCAGTATAATACCCTAACTCATTGCTAGAACGCTTAGCCACATCAAAGCTACTAGAATAAGCCTGCGCATTAGCCTGCCCGCGTGTTAGCGACTGTCCATTATAGACACTATCGTTATACTGGACACCCCCACCCCTCGACCAGTTTTCTGCATGGCGCTTTTCCTCCTCCTTACTTGACCCATCCCCAACCGCACGCTTAATAACTGTCTGAAAGCTAATACGATTAGCAAAACATCCCATCATAGTATTAATGACACTGCCCAAAGTATCATAATAAATCAGGATAGAATTGCACTTATTATTTCTTGCCCCGTATAAATCCCATAGGGCTGTTACATAATCTTCGCTAATATCCGTGCAAGTCTCTATTGCATCTATAAAAGCTCGTATTAGTGCTATGAATTTTAGTCTATCATCATTCATCGTATAGTACTTTTGGATTACTGGTGGGTATGAAAGGTTAAGCTATAAGGTCTGGAATATCTTCTTCATCTACTGCAGGATTGATATTTATATACTCTGCATCTTCTGTATCTATATTAGATGATGCATAATCTTCATCTAGCTCTAATACATCTTGCATATATACCGATTGAATATGTTCACTGAAAACATCCAAAACATCTTGCGCTAAATCTGCTAGTGCTAACTCATCCCATCTCTCTTCATCTTCTTGGTCTTCGGCTGCACTTACATACGTTTCATCTTCTTCATAAGCACGCTCATCTTGAACATCGTAATAGTCTATATTGTCAACATCTACAGATTGCCCTAATTCATCTTCATAATGCGAATCAAAAGAAGTCTCCCAGTCATGTACAGAATAGATATTCTCATCTAGTATATCTTCATCAGTATCCTCATCATCCTCTGCTAAGCCATCATCATCAGATGATTCATCTGTATTCTCATAATCATCTTCTGTTTCAAGCTCACTACTTTCTAAGCTCTCTTCTATTGATTCATCTAAGCTTTCTTCATCTTCTGCCTGTAAGATATTCTCAGTATCTGGGGATTCAACTTCAGCTTCCTCTTCAGTGGCATCTTGTTCATTTACCTCTTCTAATACATCATCCGCAGCATTATCAGGGGTATCAACCTCATTACCATCTGTTAGGTTATCATCTGGTAAGCCATCGTTAGGAAGTTCCGTTCTTTGACTTTCCATATCCCCAGTAAGATTAGGGGAACTAGAAACATCTGCAAAAGAAGTATCACCCAGCTCTTCACTTCGAGATTCAACATTTGCATCGGTTCTCAAGAAACCTAAAAATCTGGTAACTAATTCATCCATAAGACTTATACTACACCTATTTTAATCTACTTCAATTATAACATAAAATTGTGTTTAGTACTAAAGTATGATATAATCTAGGCATGGCATGTCAATTTGATACTGAATTATGTTCACCCAGATTTGGATACCCTGTTAAGGGTAATGCAGGTAGAGGCACATACGCACCTATTGCTATTATCTTGCATAAATTACCGTTTACAACCTCTCTCGCAGAATTTCAATTGGGAGGCACTTATAATCCTGTAAACGGTGCGCAGTCTGTTCATTACTTAATTGATGGTTCTGGTACTATAGTCAATTTAGTAAATCCTGATAATGTAGCATGGGGTTTACGCAACTTACAAACCAGCATTAGCCAAGCTATAAGTTTATTTACAGCCCCAGTAGTGGATTTACAAGCCATTCATATAGGCTATGAGGAAACTTCATCGTTTAGTAAACTAGCTGGTTTGATATGTTGTCTAGCTTCCTTATACAATATAGACTATGCTAATGTATTTACGATTGCCCAACTAGATTTCTGGCAATATACTCAGGATTGCGACTTAGAATTACCCTTACTTTTGGCAGAAGCCTTAGAGGACTGTTCTGGTATTGACATCCTACCAGACCCGCCTGCTTCTGTTGTGCCGCAATGTTGTATAGATAACAGTGAGCTAATAGCTTCTCTATCTGCGACTATTAGTGCCTTAGAAGTAAGGGTAGACACTTTAGAAGATACTGTAAGCAATTTACAAGATACTTCTGCTGCAGTTGATAGTCTAACTACTTTAGTAAACTCTTTACAGGATACAATAGCCCTGCAACAAGTGAAACTAAATGTAATTAATGATAGCTTTCTAAATATCATACAAAAAGTAAATGCACATCAAGCTTGCATAGACAAAATGTGTCCTGCGCCGATATGTATAGACCCTCATTACGTCTGTTCAGCGATGCAACCCAATATCAACAACGCTATACCCCTTACTTTTTGCACAAAGTTATCAGACTATACACCGCCTATTATCAATACAGCGGCTTACTCTAATATCATTGCGCCTCGTACGGGTAATTGGTACATAACACTTAACCTAAACTACGCGGCGACTTCATCTTGTAACGGGGCAAAAATACTGGTAGAATTAGTAGATTGTAACGGCCTTAGAACACTTCTACATGAAGAAACCATCCTAAGTTCCACCTTGACCCCGACTATTGAGATAGCCGAGGTTATCACACTCACAGGGAATTGTGCTACCAGAATAGAATGGTCAAGTACAAGTGCTTTCATATCTAATTTGGTGTATTCTGAAATTTACCTAACACCTTTACCATAGGATTAAACATGCTTAACTATAATACAGTCAATTTTACAGCAGGTCGTACTAGCCCCATCTCGCGCATAGTATTTCACTGCACCAGTAAAACACGCGAGCAGCTACAAGCCGAATCTTGTAAAAAAGCGCCCATGCGTGTCCATACAAGTTATCACTACGCTATTTTTGGGGATGTTGCGGCAAGCTTCGTCAAGTTAGAAGACACAGCTTGGGGTTTTGGTGTTCCTGCAGACGATGCTAATGCCATCCATATTGCTATTTATGACCCACGCTGTGGATTACCAGAAGATGAAAGCTGCCAGCCCTATAAACCATCGCTGGAATTCTTACAAGAAATTCTGTGCCAACTTAATGAAGATTATGGTGTTTTGCCTTATGAAATTCATAATAACGAGCTACAAAACATCACTTTATCAGAATTGATAGCTATTGGCCAAGATTGCCCAGCCGACCCAGTTTTACCACCTGCTACTACTTGTCTGCCTATCATAGCAGTTACAGATAATACAGACTTACCATTCGTGTTATCAGATAATAACTGTCTATATACGCCTGTTACCACCACAACTGTACTGGTTTGTAATCGTCAAGTTGTTGTAACAAATTCATTGCCAAGCACTACGGTTACAAGCCTTGTAATAGATGGCGTTGCTACAGTCTTTCCAACTCCTATTACGCCAGCTTACCCTGCGGCAGCTAATCTAGTAAGTTACCTCAATACCTTGGGTGTAGGTACTTTTATTGGCTCGTATATTGGTGGTACAACTGCTAGTTTTACATACCTCCTAACGCTTGTTAGTCCAACTGCAGATGTTACAGACTTAGCCACAAGTATAGGCGCTTTTACTTTTGCAGATAACTCAGATTGTCAACCGGTTATAAATCAAGAACCTATTACGCTTCAAGATTTGTTACCTGTGCCGCCTACTGGTCTAACTAAAGCACATGGCGCTATTTTGCTAACCAATGGGCAAAGCTTATCTAATATCGCCCAATCCACTAGCTATACTGTTACTACCATATCTGGTACAGATGCGACTAACTACATTGAAATTATTAATAACAATGGAACAAATGGTCGTATTGAGCATGATGGTATTTCTATAACAGTGGGTACAGCAGCCCGCAACATTGCGTTAGAAGACTGGACTATTATTGCTCATGGTACTGCCTTAGCATCTGTCCACTATACCACTATATAAAAGGGTAATCTTATGACTTGCTTTCCGCCTTCTGGGTTTACAAAAGCACATGGTGCTACCCTATTGACTAATACGTCTGTTACACTCCCAGCTAATACCAGCTCTTATACAGTTGTAGCTATTAGTGCAAGCCTAGCTTCACCTATTTTACTTACCCACCCTGCCGGTACTGATGGGCTTCTCGCTTATGACGGTCATTCAGTGACTTTTGACTTAGATAAGGGTAAAGCCCAATTGGATACTATGCCAACTATAACAGTACCAGCTACAGCAAAAGCATATTTAACTTATACTACGATAGGATAAAGGAAACATAATGTCAACTGAAGGTAACTATTCTAATGGTGAAGCTGCGGAAGCCGCCAACGCTTTTTTACAACAAATCGTCACTAATACTGCCCAGCACGAATTAGACTTAGTCTATACCGCTGTAGTCCCTGTTTTCTTTACAAATCTAGGTGTTGTTACTCAGTATTACTCTCGAGAAAAGGTAGTCTACGATAATACCTCGTCTACTGAGGTTTCGCGTGTTACCGAGTACTCAACTGATGCGGCTACTTGGTCGACTACTGTACCTACTGGTACTCCTGCTGTTGGTACTCCTCCTATTACCGTGGGAATTGAACAAGGTATTGCCCCTGTTGGGGAAGTTCTTACTGCTGGTGTCGTTACAGGTAAAGTTTTTGTTATCCTGACTACCAATGAGGATGGTACTGGTACTATACCTACCTTCCTATTAGTAAATACAGATGGTACTACTGTATTTCCTTATAGTGGTACTTGGCAGCCCATTCCAGATGTTGAACTCGACCTAGTACAATCTGTTGGGTATGTATGTGTCACTGATGCAGGTGTACAAACAACATGGATGGTGCGCTCATCTCAAACAGTCGACAATAGTACTGGACTTGTAACAGGAACAGCCACAGAATATAGTACCGATGGTGCTTCGTGGAGTACAACTGTTCCAACTGGCACGATTACGGCAGGCGCATGTCAGGTTAGTTATGTTATTGAGCGTGTTGACTTGTGCGCTATTAATGCCGGTGTTGGATATGCGGTTGGCGATAAGGTAATGTTTGAATTTGTCGTCAATCCTGACGCTCCGCTTGTTCCAATAATTTTTACAGCAAAAAATCTAACTGATGGTACTTACCCGAATGTTGTATATTTGCAAATTGATGGTATTCCTATTTCTGGCACATTGCCAAATTTTGCAGATTTTCGTGACTGCTCAGCAATACCAGTAACCGAAACGGCAGGCGGTGTTGTGATTACGAATGGCGCTACATTTACATTGCCTGCAAACGCTATTTCGTTCACTGTGACTGCGCAGTCGGGTTCTTTCGATTTGAGCTTTGACGGTGGCGGCACATTTGCTCTGACTGGGCGTGTTGGCTCGCGAACATTCGGGCAAGGCACTATCAACACGATTGCCAATAGTGGTAGCGTGGTTGTGCAAGCGTCAAACCCCGGAAACGTTGACATTATTTGGGAGCTGTAATATGAGTGGTTCTACTCTTCCGTCAACTTTGAACTCTAAATATGTTGGCACATTTGGAAGTTTGGTAGCGTTGACAGGGGCTGTAACAGCCCCTGTCATTGGGGACACCGCCACATTGACTGACAGTGTGGGTGTGTCTGGTGGCGTGGCTGGTGTTACGCGAAAAGTTTTTTGGAGTGGTATTGCTTGGGTGGTTTTTGATGCGAAGCAACACACATCGCTTAATGCCGCGACATTAATTACTGACGCGTCACGCGTCGCTATTGCTAACGTATCACCAAGTGCAGATAATTTGTCTGGCAGTACGGAGTACCGAAGCAGCCAGTCTGTAAACTTTGTTGTCCGAAATGGAATTGTGCAGGCAAATGTTGTGCCAGCGGGTACTTATATTGCGCACGGAGGAGCCGGTACTCCGACTCCGCAACTTTTTTTTGCCACTTTGACATTATTCGGTGCCGACATAATTGTCTACAATACACTTAATTCGACAACAGCATTTTCACCGCTTGGGGTAACTGTACCGATTGGAGCACGGTACAGTATTATCATGAACTGGTGGCACACAGTTGGTTTTACAACAACATCGGCTGGATTTGTGTATATAGGACGCGGTCAAAATGGAGTCTCAGGTGTTGGTGTTGGGGGGCAGCAAAACTCCATTCCAGTTGGTACAGCGTTTCCAACCCGAACCGCCACGGCGCCTTATGCAAATGTTAATAGTGCATCATTCATTTTTCCGATGCCAGCAGGTACAATTTCTAATAGCGTAGGATATCAAAATGTTTCAGCAACCTACAATTACTCCGGCAGTACATCTGTTGGGATACGGGCAGAATAAAATCATGATTAATCCACAACTTGCAATTGCCCTGAGTGGCATCAAAAAATGGCAACTAACCTATTATGCTGGCGCAATGACCACGCTAGATATTCGTGCCGACGCGCCAGAAGTGAAACATTTTACCAAACATGGTGGCAACCCCCGACCAGCAAAATCAACGCTAACAGAAACGGGAATTGATAAAAAGTCTGGTGAACATTTCACGAAACCGGTAGAAATGGTGACAGTCGACTGGGTGCAAATCCAGTATCCGACTGGCAATGTTGATGGCGCGCTAGCGCGTCACATCGACGACATAGACCCTGCCGCGCTTGAACTGAAAGCAGCAGAACTATTCGCATCGGCAAAGCTCGAACGCGACACCGTGCTGAATGAAATCATTGCGCGAATGCCAAATGCTGGCACGCCACTCAAGGATTTGACCACAGACCAGCGTGACGCACTCAGCGATATGACAGCGATTATCGCGTATAAATACGGTGGCGAGCTATCAGATTCGTACCAAGCGAATTTCTGGGGCTTCACACCCGCCAAAGTTTGGGTCAATTGGTCATATGTGCAGAGCAATGGCACGGTTGCATCGCCACCGAACATATCGGATATTCCGCCCACCCCACCATTCAAAATTCTGCTCGGTAATGATGGCTTTTTGTATGTTGAGCTACCAACTTCAGGTATGAGTAAAAAATAATGAGTGGCTCAACACTACCAACAACGACTTGCCCCGCCCCAATGACACGTGCAGCGCTTATTGCACTGCGTGACGCTGGCGGGTTATCGAAAGATTGCGACTACGTTATAACCGACCATGTTCAAGGGCGGTTGGTCGCTGGCACAACAATTCATCTGCAAGCTGTCGATGCGAGCACGCTTTCCGAAAATGTAAGCGTAAAGACGACTTACGACAATATTGCATGGTCAGGTATCTACGACATTGATGCAGGGCTTGTGTCGTATTTGCATGACAACCGAAATAATACTGTACTGGGCGTAACACCTGTAAGAGATTTTGACTGGGGAAACCCTGCTATCTCATATTGTAGCATTTTAGGTGGTTTAGTGACTTACACCTATGGAAACACTGCAAGTATACAGTATCTTTATGTAGACGGTGGGGTATTAGACTTGACGGGTTACGCAGGTGTTATCCGAAAGCTACGAATCACAGGCGAGGCAGTAGCCAGCTTGGCAGGCTCACGGCTTAAGTTTTCACACTGCGACTTTTCAGGCAACTCTACAGTTAATTTTTCGAATACTACATCTACCAATACTGTAGTTGGCCTAGCTGTATCTGGACGCTCAACTGTCAACTTCTCACTGTCAACGCTTAGTATTTCTATCGATGGCATGTCCGTTCGCTATTCGACTTTACTCGCATCGAATGTAAGCACAGGCTCATTTACTGCAAGCGGTCTTATGTTGGACAACGGGTTTATTACGTTATCCAGTGGTGTTGGTAACGTCGTAGCTATTCGTACAAGCATTAGAGATAACGCGTCTTTGACCGCTTCAATTGGTTCAGTGACGTTAGTAGGAAGTGAAATTACAGCAAACGCTTCTGTTAATGCTACAACAAATAGCACATCCCTAAGCATACAAGGCTCTAGCATTGGTACCAGAACTACCATAAACAGTAATGGTACTGGTTCTGTTTCAATAAATAGATCTGTTATAGATGCTAACAGTCTAATACAGACTACAACAGGCTCTACGTCTAGCCTAACCCTAAACAACAGCACAATAAGAGGTAGTACAACGATTAATATTACTGCCGCTTCATTAGGTGCTAATCTAACACTCGACGCGTGTTTGATGGATACAGCTGCTTCTATAACGATGTCAAACAACCGCAGTTGCAACATATCATCAACAACTATTCTAGGTAGCGGCATTAGTTTAACAGGTTCTAACGCTATAACGGACATAATACAGTTGTGCTATTTTGCCTTAGGAGCCGCTATATCATTAGCCTGCAGTGGGGCGGCGAACACCTTGCAGCGCTGTACCGTCATAGGCTCTGCATCCAACATACAAATTCTGGGAACATCTGGCGCGGCGTTGTATAACCGTGTCAATGCTCTTAGCGGCGGAAGCGTTGTGCAAAACAATCTAGGCAACGCACTAACGTTGACGCAATGTTTTGTTTCTGCTGGCTCGACCATCAACCTACAAAATTGTGCAGCAGGGCAGAACATGCAGTATATTTATGTCGAACGGCAGGGGTCGCTTACCGTGAACAAAACGACCAACAACGTTATTCAGGCTGTGCGTGTGGACAATGCTTCATTCACTATCAACGCGACTACGGGCAACATCATCAACGCGACGGTAAACGGCGGTAGTCTCGTAATAAACGATGGGGTTATCTCAGGCATGACGAAGATGATGGCCGGCACGCTTACAATCAACACGGGTACCCAATCCAACATCTGGTATCAAAGCCCCGTCAACAAGACAATCACAGCGTCTAATACCAATCGCGCTGAGTATCTTGGTCTTGTTTCTGCTGTTCCACTTGTTTAGTAATCCTATACTTATTTATGGTATAATAGTACTACAATGACAAAGGATATATAATGGAATTAGACCCCTTCCTATTACTTTCCAATATAAATGCCGCTATAGCTTTAGCGATAAGCGATAATACCTATCCAACGAATGCTAATATCGCGGAGTGGGGTAAAAACCGCATAGCTTTGCAAAAGGCATCGTCTGGTGTAGGGGATGTCTTATCTTGGCTTGACAACTTTAGCAAGGAAAACCCAGATGCCTATAAAAAACTGCTTGCCCAATCTAAAACCAGCGTTTAGAGAAAACCTAGTCTGTAACTTTGGTTTTCCAAAGGGTAAACATGGGCGTTGTAATACCGATATTAAAGGTATAGTTCTTCATTGCACCCATAAGTCTTTGACACAAGTTATCACCGAAGGTAACAGACGTGTACATCTTGCTTATGCGCCAAATGAAACAAGCTATCATTATTTCATTGATAATGAAGGTGGAATAACTCAAACTGTATTAGATACAGATATAGCTTGGGGCTTCCCTTCGCAGATGGTTACACCAGCCCCTTTGCTAGGTAACTTTGACTGGCCATTAGTTACAGCTAATCCTACTATACCAGTAGACCGGTACGTCATCCATATTGCTATTCAGAGTAATCCTGAAGTACCAACTTCCTGTTCAGACTGCTCAGTTTTTTATACTAAAGCACAATTACAGGTAGTTGCAAAACTTATAGCCTACCTACGAGAAACCTATGGTATTTTAGTTTCGCAAGACTATATTCAAACCCACAATAAGATAGATGGGGCTGCCGATGGTGAATGTGAGTGCTTGGATATTTGTACAATTTTTGACTTAATTGACTGTCTATGTCGAGAGTGTGATTTTCCACATGACTCTAGGTTTAGAGCAGGTGAGATTGAAACACTATACGGACACGATAAATACGGCTGCTTAGTTGCAGAACCAATAGAATTAGCTCTACAAAGGTTAGGATATGTGCGACAATAACTGTCACGAATGTAACGAATGCCGACCGCCTACATCCAATCAAACTGCTGCATTAGCCTATATTAAAGGCAAGGATGCGCTAGGTTGTAATAAATATGATGGGGTTGTATCGGTAGTACAAGACGGGGTACAAGGTTTACCCACTGGTAACGTTATAAATGAAGGCGATACCATTTCAATAATTGGCGCAGATGGGTTACAACATCCTGTTACTTTACCTATCAGTGGCGTTCAGACTGAGATAATCGACTGTAGCGATGTTGCGGCATGTCAGGTTATTCTAAATCTTATAACTGCCGATGCAGTCTTAGCTACTAGAATAGAAGATTTAGAGGATACCTTCTGTACTAGAGTAGCAGCTTGTATTGATGCAACCTTATGTAGTCGCGTACAAACCTGTATGCAGCCTATTATAGATACCCTAACAAGTCGCTTAAATACTGCTGAAACTGATATAGACGCACTTCAAGCCTTTGTTGCGAATATATGTGCTAACATTGCAACTTGTTTAGTACCTAT
>ERZ1026805.1673-NODE-1673-length-11500-cov-9.407951_pt1 | contig 11500 bp, 10 predicted proteins | sample MGYA00520883_ERZ1026805 | MGnify/ENA primary metagenome ERZ1026805 (study PRJEB33270, sample SAMEA104284476) | anaerobic digester metagenome | biome: Anaerobic digester microbiome; feature: mesophilic sludge digester; material: Anaerobic digester biomass... | reverse complement strand
GTACTCGTAGGCCGGATTTGGTTCGACCACGTTGGCCAGAAACCAGCCCGAAGGGGCCCATGCCGCCTGCGCCGGGGCGATAGGGCCCATTCGGTCGCTCACGCATCCAACCGGGACGCGTGTCGACCGCAGGTTCGAGGCCATCACCAGGAACCAGCCAATCATCAGCGCCCACCAGGCGGACAACCCCAACAGCGGCCGACCCCACCAGAGGAACAGCGCACCGGTTGCCAGCAGCGAGACGCCCATGGCAAGCCCCGAGAAGCTGACCACCCGATGCGCCAGGCGGCGGTCACCGGTACCCCACCAGACAAGTGCCATCACCACCCGCCCACCGTCCAACGGAAACCCGGGCAGCAGGTTGATGACCACCATGGCCACATTGGCCCAGGCGAGGGCCCCCAGGATGCCGGCGCTCAGCCAGGCTTCGGCCCCAATTGCGTAGCGATGTCCCACCACTGCGACCACCGCGCATGCGGCCGAGGCGATCGGCCCCGCCAGCGCCACCCAAAACTCCGACACCGGGTCGGGCGGCGACGATTCCAGCTCGGCCGCGCCCCCGTAGAACAACAGCGAGATGCGCCTCACACCAATGCCGAAGTGACGGGCCGCCACCGTGTGCCCCACCTCGTGCACAAGCACCGACACCAGATAGCCGGCCACGAAACTGAGGCCCAGCGAGATGCCGGTGGAGGTGTCGACGCCGGCGCGGCTGACGAGCGAGTTGGAGGTCAGCCATGCGATCAGTCCGCCAACGATCAGCACCGACCACTGGATGTACAGGGGCACACCGAAGAGTCGACCGATTCGCAGCGTGGCTCGCACCAGGCCATCTTACGGGCGGCGGGGCCTCCCGAGCCCTCACCCGGAGCGGTTTCTCGGGGCCGCTCGCACATCGCGTACCGACCGGCAAGGATGGCCCCATGGGCTTCTACGCAAACCGCGTGCTTCCACCGATCATCGACCGTGTGCTCAGCACGGGCCACATCAAGAAGCACCGGTCCCACGTCGTGCCCGGCGCGTCCGGCACCGTGGTCGAGTTGGGCTTCGGAACCGGCACCAACCTGGAATTCTACGATCCGGAAGCGGTGACCGAGGTGTTGGCGGTCGACCCGGCAACGGGCGCACGCAACCGCGCGGCGGCCCGCATCAGCGACTTTGCACGGCCCGTGCGCTGGGTGGCCCTCGACGGAGAGCGCCTCCCATTGGAGGACGCGTCGGTGGACACGGTGGTCGCGGCGTTCACGCTGTGCACCATCCCGGATGTGGAGGCGGCGCTGGCCGAGGCCCGGCGGGTTCTCAAGCCAAGTGGACAATTCCGCTACCTCGAGCACGGCCTGCACCCCGACCCCAAGGTGGCCGTCTGGCAGCGACGCATCGAGCCGGTGTGGAAGGTGCTGGCGGGTGGGTGTCACCTCACCCGCGACGCCGACGAACTGGTGCGGGCCGCTGGTTTCGATCTGGTCGAGAGCGAACACCACTCCATGCCGGGCCCACGCTTCTCCACCGCGCTGTACGAGGGGGTTGCCATCCCGGCCTGAACGCCAACACGCTCGGGGCGGCCGAGGAGGTTGGCTTCGGTGGGCCTTGTGGTACGACTCTCACACCCTGCACTCCCTCAAGGCCCACACCTACGTGGCGAACGGGAGTGAGAGTGGGCGCTGAGGGACTCGAACCCCCGACCCCCTCCTTGTAAGGGAGGTGCTCTAACCAGCTGAGCTAAGCGCCCGAAGCGGCCGAGCGTAGCGGCTGATCAGGCGGGGCCCATCGACTGACGCCAGTTGTCGACCGCCGTTTCGGCGACGCCGTGCCACGCCGTGGGGAGATGCCCGGTGACGTGCAGTCGCTCAAGTGCCATCGCGGTCTCCATCTGGATCGGCGGAAGGCCGTCGGGGGTCACCCACTGGACCGCTTCGATCTCCACCGAGCACGGTCGAGGCTCGCCTGCGCCGGCAGCCGGACGTGCGAGAAACACGACATCGATGCGGCGTGGCTCAGGGTCGAGCACCACCTCGGAACCACCATCGGTCACGATGGCGATGCCCACCTCCTCGCGTACCTCACGGCGGAGCGCGTCCAGCGGAAGCTCTCCACGCTTCATCAACCCACCTGGCAGGCCCCACCGGCCTCGGTAGGCCTGACGCACCACCAGCATGCGGTCGCGGTCGTCGAGGATCACGGCGATGGCCCCGGCGGTAAACGTGGGCGACAGCAACCTGACCACCATGCGACGGGCCCGGGTGGGCAACAGACGGTAAGCGCCCAAACCCAGGCGATGCAGCGCACTCAGCATCGTTTCAGGCTACTTGGAGGTGTCCCAACGCACCGGGGTTCGCCACCACCCTGATGCACGCGCCCTCCGCAGCGCCTCGGCGGCGGCCTCGTGGCTGCGGGCCACGATGTGCTGACGGCGCTCGGGGGGCGACACGGCGACCACCGGCCGGTCCTGTGCGTCGAGCATCACCCCGCCCATCTCGGTCAGCACCAGCAGGCCGCCCAGGAAGTCCCATTGGGCGTTGCCGGTGGTGGTGGCGTCCAGGTACAGGTCGAGGGTGCCCTCGGCGACCGCACACACGTCCAGTGCGGCGGCCCCGAAGCTGCGGAACTGCTTCCACCCCAGGTGCGATACGGGTGTCCCGTTGATCGCCGCCATCGAGTCGTCCACCAACGGCGCTGCGACCGGCGTCATCGGTTGACCGTCACGCTGGGCGCCCCCGCCCCGCACCGCCGTGTACGTGGTGCCGAGAACCTGGTTCCGAACCAGCGATACCCATGGGCCCTCATCATCGAGAATGCAGGCGGAGGTGGCCCACCATGGCAGCCCGCGTGATGCGTTGGTTGACCCGTCAACCGGGTCGAGCACCACTTGGAGCGATCGCTCCGGGTGGTGCCGACCGGACTCTTCGGACAGCACGCCGAGCCCCGCAGCAGTCAGCGTTGCCACCGCTCCCCCGTCGGCCACCAGATCCAGTTGGTACTGACCCGGACGGTCGCTGCGGGCGCGCCGGTCGGTCACCTCGTTCACTGCGGCCAGAATGTCGGCGGCCACCCGATCGAGCAGTTTGAGAGCCTCGGCGGGTTGCATCGGTCCATCCTGACCGCTCGCCGACCGACGTGCGACCCGGGGTTCAACAGTGCTCGGTGGCGTGGCGCCTCCTCCCCGGGTCGCACTCCCATGGCGCCGCAGGGCGCGTCCGTGACAGCCTGTGGTCATCCAGGTACGGGTGCATCACCCGATCATTCCGTTGCCTGTGCCCAACCCAAGCCTGAAAGGACCCTTGGTGGCCGTCATCGACCTTGCCGGTTACATCGCCGGTTTGAAAGACCAGGCGGTGGAGCATGGTTTCCACGTCCACGATGAGCGTCACTTCGTGGAGACCTACTCCATGCGTCAGGCCTGGGAGGTGGACCTCCACCCCGAGGCGGCTTGCGGCGGGCCGCTGGACCTTCACGTGGCCGTCGAACTCGATCCTCGGGTGCTGCTGGCCTTCGAGGACCACATCATGGAGTTACGGGAGGCCGAAGAGCCGGAGGATCGATTCACGATCCCGCTGATCTTCACATGGTCGCTCCCGCCGTTGCCCTCCGGCCCCGACCTGCTGGTTCTGGCCACCGACCTGGCAGGGGTGGGCGGCACCGACCTGCCCATCGAGGTCTCAGCCATCGACACCTACGCCTCGGTGACCGACCCCGCCGAGCGCAGCCTCACCATCGTCGCGCGGGTTGAGGTATCGCTCGGCCAGGTGTTCATGGGTACCGAAAACCTGGCCGACGAGCTGGAGAAGTGCGGTGTGGTCAGCGAGTTTCTGCTGGACCGTGCGCCGGCCTGGCTCGAGGACTGACTCCGGTGGAACGTACGTTTCGGGGAGTACGCGTCACCGGTGACCGGATCGTGCACGGCACCGATGACCATCCACTGACCGATGCCCGGGCGTCGGTCAAGACACCGGCTGCGTTGCGCCGTGACGCCGCTGCGGGCCGCATCACGCTGGACGAAGCCACTCAGGAAGTGCTTCGCTCCCGTCGGGGTGAAAGTGGCCTGTTCCTCGTCGTCACCGGGGACGGCTTCACCATGGCGGTGCCCGTGCCGGTCAGGAAAGGCTCCGACGCACGCACCTTCGCCTCCCGGCTGAACACGGCCGCCAACCGGCTCAGCCTGAACGCCGCGCCCATTCCGGTCAGCGAGGTCTCGACGATCGGCGAGCGGTACACGGTTGGCTCCCGGGTGGCGGCTCCGAAGTTCCAAACGGCCGAGAGCCTGATTCCCGAGCCCTCCCATCACCCCGGCACCGAAACCACCGGCTGGTCCTCAACCCGTCCCACGGGCCGAACACCGGCTTCAGCCCCCGCCGCGTCCTCTGGCCCTGCCACGTCGAGGGCGGCAACCGGACCGGCGGGGTGGTTCCCCGATCCCACCCACCGCTTCACCCATCGCTATTGGGACGGTGCGCAGTGGACCGAGCACGTCGCCCGCAACGGCATACGCAGTCGCGATCCCATCACCGGTCCGGGCCAGTCGACCGTGACCCGATCGACTGCGGGTGTCGATCCGCTCAGCGACGCGATCAGTTCGTTCTTCGGGCGGTAGGCACTTCCCATCATCCCCGCTGTGGACCCAGGCCTCGGTTAACTTCGTCGGAGCGTCGGCGACGGACGCCGGCCTCCTCGACGGGAGGGATGACCATGTTTCACCCAAAGGCGCTCGCCGCCGAAATGATCGGAACGTTCTGGTTGGTGCTGGGCGGTTGTGGCGCCGCAGTGCTGGCCGCCGACTTTGGCACGGGAGCCAACGGCACCAGCCTCGGCATCGGCTTCGCAGGAGTCGCCTTTGCATTCGGGCTGACCGTACTGACCGGGGCGTACGCCGTCGGGCACGTATCCGGTGGTCACTTCAACCCGGCGGTCACCATTGGGCTCGTCGTCGGCGGTCGCTTCGAGCCGATCAAGGCCATCGGCTATATCATCGCCCAGGTGATCGGGGCCACCATCGGTGCAGCGGTGATCTACCTGATCGCATCGGGTCAGGCGGGTTGGAAGATCGGCAAGGGTGCCGGCGCATTCGCCTCAAACGGCTACGGCGAGTTCTCGCCGGGCGGGTACTCCCTGGGCGCCGCGTTCACCGTCGAGGTGGTTCTCACCGCCGTCTTCCTCATCGTGATCCTCGGGGCCACCGCCAAGCGGGCCGCACCCGGCATGGGCGGATTGGCGATTGGGCTGTGTCTGACGCTCATCCACCTCATCTCCATTCCAGTGACCAACACCTCGGTCAACCCGGCCCGTTCCACCTCGCAGGCGATCTTCGCCGGTTCCGACCAGCTGGGGCAGCTCTGGCTGTTCTGGGTTGCGCCAATTCTTGGGGCCGCCATCGGCGCCCTCATCCACCGCTACTTCGTCGGCGACCCCGAGGACGTCATCGTGCCGACCATCGCCTCGCCCGAACCCACCCCGTAAAGCGTTCCGTTCGCCGAGCGGGTGTTCAGCGCCGGCGCCCGGCCAACTCGACACGTGCGAACACGGTGGTGACCCCTGCGGCGGTCACCACCGTGGCCATCACCCACCACACGTTGCGTCGGGAGGCCGGCCGCGGGAGGGCAGGGGCGACGAGGCTCAGCAAACCAACCCGAAACACGCCGAAGACCCAGACCAGCGGTGTGCTGATCGCGCCCAGAAGTCCCGGTCGACCGTGCATCCGCAAGTGGTCGAGCACCACCAGCAGGGGCAAGAGCGGCACGAACACCACAAACGCCCACCGAAACGCACTGATCCGACCTGGGTCGAGCCCTGGCCGCCATGTCGAGCGGTCAGCCCCAAGTCTTGCTCAGGACCTACCAACAAGGTAAGGGCTGTGTGGTCGATTCGGGTGGGCCTGGTGGGGATCGAACCCACGACCGAAGGATTATGAGTCCTCTGCTCTCACCACTGAGCTACAGGCCCGAACGCCCGGCCATGGTAGCGACCTGCCCAGTGGCGCCCATTGGGTTTGCGCCAGGAGCTCCCATCGGGTTGACTGGCCTCGATCACACGAGGTCTCGGGGAAGCCGGTCAGATTCCGGCGCTGACCCGCAGCCGTAGGTGAGGCCAGTCCTCACAAGCCGGAATGCCGGGCCCGTGCGCTCCCAAGTCAACCGTCGAGGAAGCGCGGTTCGGAGCGGGACTTTCCTCCCGTCGCCGTGCCCGGGAGAGAACCATGCAGGCAGTCGCCGAGGCGCACAAGCGATCCCCGTGGCCTGCACTTGGCGCTGAGCTACTGATTGCACGGCGTCGGATGGGTATCAGGTGAGACGCTGGGCAGCCGTCTTCGCTCTGGCGGCCTTGGTGGCGCCGGCGTGGGTCGCAGCCCCCGCAGGGGCGGCACCCGGTGCCCCCTGCTCGCCCAGCGCCGGCGGTGGAACCCGCGTGGCGGTGGTCATTGACACCGGCACGTCGGCCGTGCCCGATGCCCGCTGCTTCGAAGTGAACGCCAGCGTGAGGAACGGTGCGGAGTTCCTGGCCGCACGAGCTCAAATCTTGAATACGCCGCCGCCGACCTACGACCGGTCCGGTCTGCTGTGTTCCATCGATGGCTATCCGGCAACCGGCTGTGGCGAGCAGACGGGCAACAGTTATGCCTATTGGTCTTATTGGGATGGCCGATCCGGAAGCTGGGTGTTCAGCAACACGGGCCCAGCGAGCAGGCGCATGACCAACAGTTCGGTCGAGGGCTGGCGGTTCCAGACCGAAGGAACCCTGGCGGCCAGCGGGCCGTCACCCCGCTTTCCGGCCGACCGTGAGCGGATCTGCCCGCCACCTCCTCCTCCGACCACCCAAACCACCCAGACCACCCAGACCACCCAGACGACCCAGACCACCCAGACCACCCAGACCACCCAGACGACCCAGACCACCCAAACCACCCAAACCACCCAGACCACCCAGGCGACCCAAACCACCCAGGCGACCCAGACCACCCAGGCGACCCGAACCACCCAGGCGACCCGAACCACCCAGGCGACCCGAACCACCCAAACCACCCAGGCGACCAAGGAACCTGCCACCTCCGCTCCCACCCGCCTGACGGCTCCCCCGCAAGGGCCGGTGGCATCGCCAACAACTCGGGCGCCGTCCGCCACCCCGCCGACAGCCACCTCACCGACCACCGCCAGACCACCCACCCCGCCGACAGCCACCTCACCGACCGCCGCCAGACCACCCGGTTCGCCGACCGCCACCTCACCACCCGGTTCGCCGACCGCCACCTCACCACCCGGTTCGCCGGCGGCAGGCTCGCCGACCGCCGCCAAACCACCCGGTTCGCCGACCGGTCCACGGCAAGGCAGCGTCAACCAAACGCCTCAATTGCTTGCAGTCGAACCTACCGGCCGCACCGCCACGCTGCCCCAAGCGGGCGATACCGTCGACGGGGCCAAGGCAAACCCGACATCCGCATCGCCAACATCCGCGTCTTCGAGTCTCACCACGACCTCCGCAGTCAATAAACCGCAAGGGGGCCCCACCACCCTGGCCCGAGGTGACGGCGAAGACATTGGCCGGGTCACCAACGTGGCCCAGGCGGGCGACTTGACGGTGCCCGGCTCCAAGCAGTCCTCATCGACCGGGTGGTGGGGCGCCGGTATCGGGATCGGCGCCATCGGCGGCTCGTTCGTCTCGGCCAGGTGGCTCCGGCGACGCCGCTTGTCGTGAAGCCGGGTTGACACACGTGAAGCACTCTTCGTTGGGCGTGAAGGATCCTGCTCAGGTTCTCGATCCCGGTGATGCCGGCCATCCGGGGGCCTGGTGGATTTGGAGCCTGCTGCTCGCGGGCGCGTCACTTCGAACCACCAACGTGATCGTCTTGGCACTGGTCATCGCAGTGGCGACCCAGGTGGTCGTCGCGCGGGCCGACCCCGACTCGCCATGGTCTCGGATCCAGCGGTACGTGCTGAGTTTTGCCGTCATCATGGGGGTGTTGCGTCTGGGCCTGGTGGCCGCCTTCGCCCCGCGTACCCCCGGCACCGTGCTTCTGACCCTCCCGACGCTCGACCTGCCCACCTGGATGGCGGGGGTTTCTGTGGGCGGGCCGGTGACCACCGGCGCAATGTTCACCGGTGTCGTGGAATCGCTGCGGCTGATCGCGCTGCTGGCCGCCTTCACGGTGCCGGCGTCGCTGGTAAGCCCCCATCGCACCGTCCGCGCCCTGCCCGATGGGGTGGCCGAGCTGGGGGTCATCACCACGGTGGCCCTCACGGTGACCCCCGCGGCAGCCGAACATGTGCGGCGACTCGCCGAGACGCGACGGCTGCGGGGACGGCCGCACCGCGGCATCCGGGGGATGCGCGGCTCGATCACGGCCGTGCTCGAGGGCTCGTTCGACCATTCCCTCACCCTGGCCGCCTCGATGGAGGCCCGTGGCTACGGCGGGCGACGTCCCGGGGAGGATCCGGGCGCTCGACGTACCGCAACATGGCTGCTCACAGCCGCCGTGGTCGTGGCATCACTTGGCGCCTTCATGATGTTGAATGCCGGCGGTTCGCGGGTGGTCGGTGCCGCAGCAATGGCCGCCGGTGCGATCCTGATCACCTTCGCACTCCGGGGAGCATCCAAGCGCAGCGTTCGCACGCGATATCGGCCGCTGGCCTGGACCGGTTCCGACTGGGTACTGGTCGCCGGTGGCCTTGCGGCGCTGGGTGGAAGCATCGTCCAGGCACGACTCAACGCAGTGGTCCTGGCTCCCGGCACCAACCCGCCCGAGGCACCACCTCTGGCGATAATCGCCATCGCCGGACTGGCGGTCGCCTACTGCTGTGCCGCCTTCTCCGGCGGTGGCCCGACGCCCACATCCCCGCCGGTACCCCTCCCCAACGCCGGGGCGGACCGATGATCTGCTTTGACGACGTCTCCTTCGCCTATGCGACGGACACTCCGGTGGTGCTCGATCATGTCAACCTCACCGTTCCGGAGGGCGACCTGGCATTGGTGATCGGCCCGACCGGTTCGGGCAAAAGCACGCTGCTCGGCGCCATCTGCGGGCTCGTACCCCGATTCTCCGGGGGCGTCCTGGCGGGCTCGGTCACCGTCGACGGCATCGCCACCTCGTCGGCGCCGCCACGCGACCTGGCCGCAACCGTCGGCTACCTACCTCAGCGGGTGGACGCCAGCTTTGTCACCGACGTGGTCGAGGACGAACTGGCCTGGACCATGGAGCAACTTGGCCTGGCGCCAGACGTCATGCGCCGCCGGGTCGAGGACACACTCGACCTTCTGGGTCTGGCCGATCTTCGCAACCGGCCGATCGCCACCCTGAGCTCCGGGCAGCGCCAGCGCGTTGCGCTGGGCGCCGTGCTGACCGCTCAGCCACACGTCCTGGTGTTGGACGAGCCAACCTCGGCGCTCGACCCGCAAGCAGCCGAGGATGTACTTGCCGCCCTCACCAGGCTGGTCGGCGACCTGGGACTCACCATCGTGTGCTCCGAGCATCGTCTGGAGCGGGTGGTGCAGTACGCCGACTCGATCATCATCGTCGACGGCTCGGGCGCCGTCAGCCACGGACCACCCGATGCCCAGTTGGTCAACGCTCCAGTGGCCCCACCGGTGATCCATTTGGGCCGACGTCTCGGTTGGGATCCGCTGCCTCGTTCGGTGCGTGACGCCCGCCGGGCCGCCGCGACCCTCCGGAACGAGTTGCCGGCCGAGCCACCCGGCCACACAAGGCGGTCGGTCCCCGCCGGCAGCGAACCCATCGCCACAGCCGAGGACGTATGGGTCCGTTATGGCGACCGGGTGGCGCTCAGCGGCCTCAACCTGGCACTTCACCCGGGCGAGGTGACGGCGCTGATGGGCAGAAACGGCGCCGGAAAGTCGACCCTGATCTCCACGCTCGGCGGTGGGCGCGCCCCGGACAAGGGCCGGGTGCGTATCGACGGCGAAAACCCGCTCACGTTGCGTGGACGCCACTTTTTGCGACTGGTCGGCGTGGTGCCGTCGGATCCCACCCTGTTGCTGTCCGCCACCACCGTGGCTGCGGAGGTCGCCGAGGCCGACCGGGAAACCGGCACTGCGCCCGGGGTCACCGCGGCCGCACTCGAAGCGCTGCTGCCCGGGATCGACCCGGGCGCCCACCCCAGCGACCTGTCTGCGGGCCAGCGCCTGGGGTTGGCACTGGCCCTGGTGCTGGCCCACGAGCCCAGGGTCGTGCTGCTCGACGAGCCCACCACCGGACTGGACTACCGGGCAAAGGAGGCACTGGCATCATGGCTGGCCAAACTGAGCAGCCGCGGCACCGCCGTGCTGTTGGCCACCCACGACGTGGAGTTGGTGGCCGAGGTGGCCCACCGGGCGGTCGTGCTGGCCGACGGCGAGATCGTTGCCGACGGACCCGCCACCGAGGTGGTCACCCACTCCCCCACGCTGGCTCCCCAGGTCGCCCGCATTCTGCACCCGCTGCCCTACCTCACCGTCGACGACGTGACCGCAGCGCTGGAGGCGCAGCGATGACCTCCGCCGAGACCACTGTTCAACGGCGACCGGTGCTGTCGGTTGGCCCACAGCGGGCGATCAACCTGCGGCCTCGGTCCGTGGCGGTACTCGCCCTGACGTCGCTGGTCGGCATCGTGGCCTATCTGTGGCCGTTTCTCGTCGGGTCCCCGCAGCAGGGCGCAGCGAGCATGGCCCACGCTCAGGACTCCGTCGTGGTGATGGCCCTCCTGCTGCCACTGTTGGTGTTGGTGACCGCCATCGAGCTGGGCGAAGGAGGGTTCGACGCCCGGGCCATCGGACTGCTCGGGGTACTGACCGCCGCCGGAACCGCATTGCGCATGGCCGGGGGCGGCGTGACCGGCTTCAACCCCATGTTCTTTCTCATCGTCCTGGCGGGCTCGGTCCTCGGCTCGGGGTTCGGCTTCATTCTGGGAGCCACCACGATGTTCGCCTCGGCGATCATCACCGGAGGCATCGGCCCGTGGTTGCCCTTCCAAATGTTTGGAATGGCCTGGATCGGCGCCGGTGCAGGATGGTTGCCCGGCCGGGGAACCCGCGCCGAGCTGTGGGTGGCGGCCGCCTACGGGGCGCTCACCGGACTGCTCTACGGAGCGCTGCTCAACCTGTGGTCGTGGCCATTTGCCGCCGCCGGAGCAGAGCGCATCAGCTACCAGCCCGGCGGAGGTCTGTCCGAGACGTTGCGCCGCTACTGGGCGTTCTATCTGGCCACCTCACTTGGGTGGGATCTCACCCGCTCAGTCGGCACCGTGATCATGACCATCGCAATTGGCCCTCCGGTGTTGCTCGCCCTGCGCCGCGCCGCCAAACGCGCTCACTTTGTTCACCGCTGACCCACTGCGGGCAGCAATCACCCGAGCGGTTGGCCCTACCTTCTCGCCGCCCAACCGACGCCGGCTCGAGGCCACCACGACGAAGGCCCCCACCGGCGGGTGGGGGCCTTCGATACTGCTCCGGGGGTGAGGCTCGAACTCACGACATTCTGATTAACAGTCAGACGCTCTGCCAGCTGAGCTACCCCGGAATGGAC
>ERZ1026805.1671-NODE-1671-length-11527-cov-6.256276_pt1 | contig 11527 bp, 10 predicted proteins | sample MGYA00520883_ERZ1026805 | MGnify/ENA primary metagenome ERZ1026805 (study PRJEB33270, sample SAMEA104284476) | anaerobic digester metagenome | biome: Anaerobic digester microbiome; feature: mesophilic sludge digester; material: Anaerobic digester biomass... | reverse complement strand
AGTCCCGCCCTTCGCACCACTATGAAAGGATGAAAAATTTTGAAAAAGAAAAAACTCTATTATAAAGATATCATGGAAAGAACAAAACAAGAATCTGGAAAAGGAGTAAAGACTTGAAGAAGACCGGGGCACAAATTTTTATTGAGTCTTTGAAGATGGAAGGGGTGGACACCATTTTTTGTTATCCTGGCGGTGCTACCTTGAACATAACGGACGCATTATATCATTCTGATATCCATCAAATCGTCGTGAGACACGAGCAGGCTGCTGTGCATGCGGCGGACGGCTACTCACGTGCATCCGGCAGGGTGGGTGTATCGCTTGTAACATCAGGACCTGGGGCAACCAATACAGTTACCGGCATTGCAACAGCATACATGGATTCCATACCAATTGTGATTTTCTCGTGCCAGGTAAATACAATGCTCATTGGCAATGACGCATTTCAGGAAGCGGATATTGTAGGAATTACAAGGCCGTGCACTAAGCATAACTATCTCGTGAAAGACGTAAAAGATCTTGCAAGGATTATTAAAGAGGCATTTTTCATTGCACGTTCAGGAAGACCTGGACCTGTATTGGTTGACATCCCTAAGGATGTATCGGCCGCTTCATGCGATTTTAAGTATCCGGACAAGATCTTCTTGCGAAGCTACCAACCTACATATGTCGGACACGCAGGTCAGATAAAAAGGTTATTGAAAACAATAGCGGTTTCAAAAAGACCGGTTCTTTATACGGGAGGCGGCATCATCTCTTCGGGCGCATCTCAGGAACTGTTAAAGTTTGCCGAAAAACTTTCAATACCTGTTACGAATACATTAATGGGACTTGGCGGTTTTCCTGGAAACCATCCACTTTTTCTTGGCATGCTTGGTATGCATGGTAATTATGCGGCAAACATGGCTATCACCGAATCTGACCTGATTATTGCAATAGGTTCACGTTTCGACGACAGGGCAACAGGTAAGGTTGATGAGTTTGCACCACGGGCAAAGATTGTTCACATCGATATCGATCCAACCTCAATAAGCAAAAACATAAAGGTCGATATCCCCGTAGTTGGAGATTCAAAAAACGTCCTGAAAAAGATGTTGGAAATGCTCGATGACAACAAGGAGGATTTTGAAAATTTTCAACAAAATATCACCGATTGGGTGCAAACAGTAAATCATTGGAAAAACAACTATCCTCTCACATATACAAAAAACGGAACGCTCAAACCACAATATGTGATAGAAAGAATTTACGAGCTAACGAAGGGTAACGCAATAATATCCACAGAGGTTGGTCAAAATCAAATGTGGGCGGCACAATTTTTCAAGTTTTTAAAACCGAGAACCATATTGACATCTGGCGGTCTGGGCACAATGGGATATGGATTCCCTGCAAGCATAGGCGCACAGGTTGCATTTCCAAAATCCCTCGTCATCGATATAGCCGGAGACGGAAGTATTCAGATGAATATACAGGAGTTGGCTACCGCAGTTCAGTATAATTTACCTGTCAAGATTGTTATACTAAATAACAGATTTCTCGGCATGGTAAGGCAATGGCAGGAACTCTTCTATGAAAAAAGATATACGTGGACACACATGAACCATGCACCTGACTTCGTAAAACTTGCCGAGGCATACGGCGCTGCGGGTTACAGGATAACCGAGGAAAAAGATGTTGACGATGTCCTTCATGAGGCATTCAACAACAACAAAACAACTATTGTTGACGTTCATGTCAACCCAGAAGAATGTGTTTACCCAATGGTGCCGGCAGGCGCACCGTTAAAAGACATGTTGCTCGTTTAGGAGGGAAAACTTGAGGCATATCATATCTGTTCTTGTAGAAAATGAATTTGGTGTCTTATCCCGTATCGCTGGACTATTCAGCGGAAGGGGTTTTAATATTGAAAGCCTGTGTGTAGCGGAGGGTATTGATCCCACCATTTCAACGATGACCATAGTTACGACAGGCAATGAAGCAATCTTGGAGCAGATATTGAAACAGTTGAATAAACTTATCAATGTCATTAAGGTTACAGACTTTAAAGAAATGGATTATGTTTCACGCGAAATGATCCTTGTAAAACTTCACACCGATGAAAAAACGAGGGCTGAAATATTGAGGATGGCTGAAATATTCAGAGGCAAGATTATCGATGTATCCCCGAAGACCTATACCCTTTTGGTTACAGGTGATGAAGAAAAGTTGAAGGCCTTTCTTGCGCTTGTTAAACCAATCGGAATAAAGGAACTCGTGAGAACAGGAGCTGTTGCAATTGCAAGGGGAGAAAAAACAATAAAGCCAAAAGAAATACAGAATAAAGGAGGAGAAGCGGATGGCTAAGATGTATTATGATAAAGATGCAGACTTGAGTGTATTAAAAGGGGTAAAGGTTGCGATAATAGGATACGGCAGCCAGGGTCATGCCCAGGCACAAAATCTGAGAGAGAGTGGCGTTGATGTAATAGTTGCAGAACTCGAAGGTACGGCAAACTATCAACTTGCCGAAAAACATGGTTTTAAGCCGGTCAGTGCATCAAATGCTTCAAAGGACGCGGATGTCATTCAAATACTCGCACAGGATAACCTTCAGGCTAAACTGTATAAAAATGAGATAGAAACCAATATGAAGGAAGGAAAAACCCTTGTATTTTCTCATGGTTTCAATATTCATTACGGACAGATTGTGCCCCCATCTGATGTAGATGTTATCATGATTGCACCAAAAGGTCCAGGGCATCTTGTAAGGAGGGAATTTGAAAGAGGGGCAGGTGTTCCATCGCTTATAGCGGTTTATCAGGACTACTCAAAAAAGGCGAAAGAAACAGCGCTTGCCTATGCAAAAGGCATTGGTGCAACAAGGGCTGGTGTCATCGAGACCACTTTCGCAGAAGAAACAGAGACAGACCTTTTCGGCGAGCAGGCAGTTCTTTGCGGGGGTGCATCGGAACTTGTCAAGGCAGGTTTTGACACACTGGTTGAGGCGGGCTATCAGCCAGAAATCGCATATTTTGAATGTCTCCACGAATTAAAACTTATTGTTGACCTTATGTATGAGGGTGGCATATCGTATATGCGTTACTCAATCAGTGATACCGCAGAATATGGTGATTATTCGAGAGGCAAGAGGGTCATACCAGAAGAGACCCGTGAAGAGATGAGAGAAATACTTTCAGAGATTCAAAGCGGTGAATTTGCCCGTGAATGGATACTGGAAAACATGGCAGGCAGACCTGTTTATAATGCGTTGAAGAGGATTGAAAGCGAACACCTTATTGAAAAGGTGGGCAAGCAACTCAGGGAAATGATGGGCTGGATTGGGAGAAAGGGTTGAGAGGAATGCCCGTTGCGAGGGAAGGGCTACCACTCATAAGCCTTTCCTTCGGTCTTTCAATACTGCTTTTTTTATTCAAAATACCAATATTTGCAATCATCTGTTTTTTTTTCTTCCTGTTTTTTCTTTTTTTCTTCAGAAATCCTAAGCGCACCCCCATCAACAACGATGATGTGTTTATATCGCCGGCAGACGGAAAGGTTATGGATTTAGGGGACGTAGATGAAAAAGAATTTATCAATGGCAGGGTAAAAAGGGTTTGCATTTTTATGTCTCCGCTTGATGTACACGTGAACAGGGCACCATGCGATGGCAGGATAATCAAGATGCAGCACAGAAAAGGTGAATTTGCCCTTGCATTCAAAAAGGATATAGACAAAGAAAATGAGAGAAACTATGTTCTACTAGATAATGGCAGCGAAAAGATACTTTTGGTTCAGATTGCAGGGTTTCTGGCAAGACGAATTATACCATATGTTAAAGAGGGTGATGTTGTAAAGAAGGCTGAACCCTTTGGCATGATAGCATTTGGTTCGAGGGTCGACATTTATTTTCCACAACACTATGAAATTGTGGTAGAATTAGGCATGAAGGTAAAGGCAGGGGTAACTCCCCTGACAAAAACAAAGGTGAACAAATGAGAAAAAGAAAGAGTAAAGGCATTTATATATTACCAAACCTACTGACATCCATCAGTCTTTTTTCGGGCTTTTATTCTATGATTGCAACAATAGACAAAAAGTTTGTATATGCCTCCATAGCGATTTTCATATCAGGGATATTCGATATGCTGGATGGGCGGGTCGCGCGCATGACCAATTCATGCAGCAGATTCGGCGTTGAATATGATTCCCTATCGGACGTAATTGCCTTTGGTGTTGCACCTGGTTTGCTCGTTTATATGTGGGCGCTTAAAGGTTACGGACGGTTTGGATGGCTCGCCGCATTTCTTTATGTGGCATGCGGCGCACTTAGACTTGCAAGATTCAACATACAAGTCGACAATATTCAGAAAAAACAGTTTCTGGGTCTGCCTATACCTGCCGCTGCCGCTGCAATCGCCGGAAGTGTTTTATTTAACGCATGGCTTGGAAAAAGTGGTTTTGATATAAAAACAATCTTCATGCCTGTACTTGTCTACATCCTTGCCTTTCTTATGGTAAGCGATGTGCGCTATTTCAGTTTCAAAGATCTGTCGTTTTTCAAAGACCGTCCTTTTCGTTCAACTGTAACAGCAGTTCTGCTCATTGTGATTATTTTTATTGAACCGAGGGTTACACTATTTGGCCTGACATTTGCTTACCTCTTGTCCGGACCTGTATATACGTTGTTGCAACGTAAGAAGATCATACTCGAGGACGCTGCCCATCAGAAAGATAATCAAGCAAGGCAAGGTGGTCTTCTATAAGCGCATCTGCCTCTAATATCCTGTTTTTGTAAGCGATAAATCTTACACCCGACGAAAGGGCTGTACCTTTGTCAACCTCAGAATCGCCTACATACAAAACCCTATCCCTTTTGACTTTAAGCTCTTTCAGTATCTTTTCGACAGATTCAGGGTCAGGTTTAGGTTTTGCTACATCAAGCGCCGTTACAACCATATCAAAATAAGGTGAAAGATTAAATTTCTCCATAATGTATTTCATAGATGTGGTTCTGTTTGTGCTTATTGCCCTTTTCTTTCCCATATTTTTCAATATGTTGAGTGTTTCTAAGAGATTTGGCTCCATCTTGAGGTACTTAATGAAATCTTTAAAGTCGATCTCTTTTTTCAGAAAATCCACTGCCCTCCTTTCCTGAGCTTTGTCGTTCGGAAACATATAGCGTATCGATTCGAATACAGTATGCGTATGACAGTATCTGTGTTCATCGTTAGTCAAGGGGCTTCTGCCCATAGATGTTGCGATATGGTTATACAATCTGCCGTTTGCTTCGAGGGAATCAAAAAGCACCCCATCACAATCATATATGATACAATCAATTTCCCACCTCTTTTGCTGCATGATCTTTAGCTCCTTTATATAAAGTTTTACATATGTTGTGTTTTTTTCCTTGTTTCGCACTGTTTTTTCATTCATTTAAAGCAAGAGAGTCTATAGAAACGTGAATCAAAGAAAAAAGCAAGAATAAAATTTATAGTTCTTAAATCTTTCAATTATGTTACAATACCTTGCGAAAAAATTGAGGAGGTAATTTATGATTAGTGTTTCTATTCCCGGCTGGGGCGATCTCGATATAGAATACCTTGTTACAGATTACAACGGGACATGCGCCTTTGACGGAAAACTCAAGGATGGTGTAAAAGAGATGCTTGAAAAGGTCTCGAGATATACAAAGGTGTTTATCATTACTGCCGACACTTACGATAATATAGACAACGAAACCGATATATTAGGATTCAAGGTGTTGAAGGTAAAAAAGGAAAACAGCGGCGCTGAAAAGGCCAAGATAGTCAGGGAACTCGGGCCGGAAAAGGTTGTAGCGATAGGAAATGGCGCAAACGATGCCCTTATGTTAAGAGAGGCTGCGTTGGGAATCTGTGTTTTTGGCGAAGAAGGCTGTGCAAATGCGCTTTTAAAAGAGGCGGATATCTTTGTAACAGACATCCTCTATGCAATAAGCATTATCCTTCACCCTGAAAGATTAATAGCTACTTTGAGAGACTAAAAAAAGCGGTCAGAGGTATGGGATTCAAATAAAATCAACTTGATTCTCGGAATCCTTAAGCCCCGAACCCTATTTTGTGGACTTTATTATGTTTGTTAATTTCATAAAAAATATTGTTGGAACCAAGAACGAAAGGGAACTGAAAAAGATCCAGCCCATCGTGGAAGAGGCAAAGACATACGAAGAGACATTAAAGACGCTTTCGGATTATGAGTTAAGCCAATATACCCCGCGTTTCAAAGAGAGGATAGAAAACGGAGAAGAACTCGACTCCATCATGCCTGAGGCGTTTGCGTTAGTCAGGGAGGCTGCCCGGAGAACCATAGGGATGAGGCACTTTGACGTTCAGTTAATAGGAGGTGTCATACTCCATCATGGAAAAATCGCCGAGATGGCAACAGGCGAAGGCAAGACGCTTGTAGCAACATTGCCTGTATATCTCAATGCATTAGGAGGCCTTGGCGTCCACGTAGTTACCGTAAACGACTACCTTGCAAAGAGGGATTCCGAATGGATGGGGCCGGTCTATAAATTTCTCGGGCTTACAGTCGGTGTTATTCTGAACCCTCTTGACGATTACGAGCGAAAAAAGGCGTATGCATGTGATATAACCTACGGGACGAACAATGAATTCGGATTCGATTACTTAAGAGATAACATGAAATATTCACTCGATGAGTGCGTGCAAAGGGAATTTAACTATGCAATCGTAGACGAAGTGGATAGCATTCTAATAGATGAAGCAAGAACGCCTCTTATTATCTCAGGTCCTGCCGAAGAGTCCACAGACAAGTACTATAAAATCAACAAACTCGTCCATCAATTGAAAAAAGAGAAGGACTTTATCGTGGACGAGAAGGCAAGAACCGCCTATCTTACAGAAGAAGGCGTTGCAAAGATCGAGAATATCATTAAGGTGGATAACCTATATGACCCTAAATACGTCGACTTGCTGCATCACATAAATCAGGCATTGAAGGCACACCACCTCTTCAAAAGGGATGTAGATTACATAGTGAAGGATGGTAAGGTCATTATTGTCGATGAGTTCACCGGAAGACTGATGGATGGCAGGCGCTTCAGCGACGGGCTTCATCAGGCGCTTGAAGCTGCTGAAAATGTCAAGATCGAGCGTGAAAACCAGACGCTTGCCACCGTGACATTCCAGAATTATTTCAGGATGTACAAAAAATTGGCAGGAATGACAGGAACCGCAGATACAGAGGCAGTGGAGTTCAAGAAGATATACAATCTCGATGTCGTGGTAACCCCTACAAACAAATCTCTTATAAGGGCAAACTATTCGGATGTGATATACAGAACTGAAAAGGAAAAATTAAGGGCTGTCATAAACGAAATTGAAGAACTTTATAAAAAAGGCCGTCCAGTGCTTGTTGGAACGCTGTCTATAGATAAATCAGAGAAGGTTTCGGACATGCTGAAGAGAAGAGGTGTTCAGCATCACATACTCAATGCAAAAAATCATGAGCGAGAAGCAGAAATCGTGGCACAAGCAGGAAGGAGCAAGGCGGTTACCATATCTACAAACATGGCAGGCAGGGGAACAGACATTCTGCTTGGCGGTAATCCAGAATTCCTTGCCTTAAGCATGTGTAAAGGCCAAAAAGGCTCTGCTGAGTTTGATAAAGCGCTGGAAGAGGCAAAAAGGATATGCGCAAAGGACAAGGAAGAGGTTATAAGCCTTGGGGGACTTCACATACTTGGCACCGAAAGACATGAATCGAGAAGAATTGACAATCAGTTAAGAGGAAGGGCGGGCAGGCAAGGCGACCCAGGTTCATCGAGATTTTATGTTTGTCTCGAAGATGAGATCATGAGGTTGTTCGGCTCTGACAAGGTCTCGCCGATGCTTGCAAAACTCGGTATGAAAGAGGATATGCCTATCGAACATCCATTTATAACAAAGGCGATCGAAAATGCGCAGACAAGGGTCGAGGGGCACAATTTTGAAATAAGAAAATATCTCCTCGAATATGATAATGTGATGAACAAACAACGTGAAACGATTTACGGCATGAGAAGACAACTCATGAGTAACGAAAACGTATCAGATCAAATATATGATATGATCGAGGAGATATGTGAGGGTTTCGTGGATGAATATGCACCTGAAAAGGTCTATCCTGAAGAATGGGAACTCAACTCGCTGAAAAACAGGGTCTTCGAAACATTTTTCTTCCATATCAATTTTGACTCTATTGATTTTAAGGCCATCACAAAACAGGGACTTCTCGAGATGGTAAAAGACAGCGCGTTTCAGACTTACCACAAGAAGGAGGCTGATTTTGGTGAACAAGAATTCAGGGCATTGGAGCGCTTCATATCGTTGAATTCGCTCGATACACACTGGAAAGAGCACCTGCTTGCACTTGACCACTTGAAAGAAGGGATTGGATTGCGCGGATACGGGCAAAAAGACCCCTTAAGGGAATACCAGAAGGAAAGTTTCGAGCTTTTCCTCGATATGCTCGAACAGTCAAAACTTGATACAGTGAGAAAACTTTATGCGGTTCAGCCTGCCAGGGAAGAATTGACCCGTGATGAGCCTGTTATGTTCTTCAACAAAGCGGATGAGGCATTATCCATGCAGAAGGATAAAAAGATAGGTAGAAATGACCCATGCCCATGTGGAAGCGGAAAAAAATATAAAAAATGTTGTGGCCGGTAAAGTTGTTCACAACTAACAACAAAGAGAAAAGGGTCCAGGGTTCAATATCCGATATTCGATGTGCGGCTTTTTGGGTTTGAGGCGAAAAGGCATTGCGAATAGAGAAACGAGGTAGTCGTAAAATATAGCCCGTGTGGAGGTTATCATGATTGACGGTATTATGTTTGCTGGATATGCATCCGGCATAAAGGCAGCAGGGCTTGATCTGGGACTCGCAGTTTTCAAAGAACCCATGAATTGCCTGTCGCTGTATACACGCAACAAAATCAAGGCAGCGCACATCATACATGATAAAACGATAGAGGCGAACCCGGTAAGGGCGCTGCTCGTTAACAGCGGATGTGCAAACGCATGCACAGGAAAGGACGGCATCTCGGATCTGAAGGTAATTGCAGGTGAACTTTCAAACATCATAGGTGTCAATGATAATGAAATCCTTTTCGCATCAACCGGTGTAATAGGAAAGAGATTGCCGACAAACAAACTCATCGGCGCCCTACCGGGACTATGTAAAAATCTCAAAGGCAATGGTATTGAATCGTTTGCACAGTCAATCATGACGACAGATACATATCCTAAGATAGTCAGTGAAACAGTGAAGGGAAAAAAGACGTACAGCATCATAGGGGTAGCAAAAGGCGCAGGTATGATAAATCCTTTGTTTGCCACGATGCTTTCTTTTGTTTTTACCGATTACCCTGTTTCGCCTTCAAAGATAAGACACACATTCGCAAAGGCTGGCAAAGAGACGTTCGAGCGCATAACAGTGGATGGTGAATGCAGCACCAACGATACTATTATGTTGTTTACAAAAACAAGTGACGAAGACATGGTCGGGCTCATTGATTTTGAAGAAAAGCTGTATTATGTCATGAAGGAACTATCTCTTATGATTGTAAGAGACGGGGAAGGCGCTACAAGGGTCATACACATAACCGTCATGGGTGCAAAGAAAAAGGAGTATGCGGAAAGGATTGCGAGAAGGATAGCGATATCACCACTTACAAAAACTGCTTTCTTTGGGTGCGACCCCAACTGGGGAAGGATAGTATCAGCAGCAGGTGATGCAGATGTGCCGCTTCAACCCTCAAAAATAGAGATTACCTTGCAGGGAAGACCACTTGTAAAAAGTAGTGTTGAAGTGCCGTTTGACGAACAGGAAATGAAAAGACTGATGAACAAAAAGGAGATAGAGCTTATCGTAGACCTCCACGACGGAAGGGCATCATTCGACATATACACCACAGACCTCACTTATGATTATATCAAGATAAATGCATCATACAGGAGTTGACCGATAGTAAAAAAACGATGTTCAGAAGGTTGGATGTATAGTACCTCCAATTACCCAGCCTTCTGAAAAGTCCTTCAGTTGATAAAAAAGTCCCTCACGGTATTTGCAATGTACGCCTTCTCGGCAGCTTTCAATTCTGGGTAAACCGGAAGGGCAAGGCTGGTAAGCGACGCCTTTTCTGCCACTGGACAGGAACCCTTTTTATAACCAAGAAAAGAAAAACAATCCTGAAGATGCAAAGGCACAGGATAATATATGCCCGTTTGAATCCCTCTTTCTTTCAGAAAGCCCTGAAGGTCATCTCTTTTATCGGTGCGAATTACATACTGATGGACAATATGTGAACCGTCATTCCCAACATTTGGAACCACTATTGGAAGCCCTTTGAATTTTTTGTTGTAATACCTTGCATTCTCAATTCGTTTTCTGTTCCAAAAATCAAGGTGGGGAAACTTCGCTACAAGCGCACATGCCTTTATTTCATCGAGACGGCTGTTAAACCCGATCATTTCATGATGGTAAGGGGTATTACCCATACCGTGCACCCTTAGTTTTTTTACCTTATCACCTAAATCATCCCTTTTTGTAAGCACCATGCCGCCTTCCCCGATACCCCCTAAGTTCTTTGTCGGATAAAAACTGGTTGCTGCTATATCCCCAAAGCTACCCGACATCTCCCCATCTTGACGGGCACCAAGTGACTGTGCCATGTCTTCGACTACAGGGATATTATGTTTTCTGGCTATCTTCAGTACTTCATTCATATTACACAATTTTCCAAAAAGATGAACAACAACAATTGCCTTTGTTTTCGGCGTTATTGCGTCTTCCAGAAGTGAAGCGTCTATGTTGAGGTTCTGCTCTTCGACATCCACAAAAACCGGTCTGGCGCCGATCAGAACAATTGAACTGGCGGTCGAAAAAAACGTATAAGGGGTCGTTATAACCTCGTCTCCGCTTTTTATGTCAAGGGCCATCAATGAGAGTATAAGCGCATCCGTGCCGTTTGCGCATGAGATCGCATGGGGTACGCCTGAATATTTTGCTATAGTATCTTCAAGCGTACTGCAATACTCTCCAAGGATAAGCCTCTGCTCTGTCAGAATTTCCTGAAGGCCTTTAAAAACATCCTTTTTTACCTTTTTGAACTGTGCCTTCAGATTAATTACCGGAATATTCATTCTATACACCCCTTTCGATTAAATTTGCAAAATATACAACATCCTGATTCCAAATTCCAAATAAATTCAATAACAAAATTCCAAACACATATTTAAACAGAAACCTGACCACTTGAACCCTTTTTCCGGTTTCTCTTGTTTTTCTGGTTTTTCTGGTTTTCTTGTTTTCTTGTTTTTGCTAAACATCCATCCTTCTAACCCTCTAACCTTCTGCCTGGTTTCTCTGGTTTCTCTTGTTTCTTTGGTTTTTCTGGTTTCTCTTGTTTCTCTGGTTTATTGGGTTTTCCACTTGAATCCTCGAATCCTTGAATCCTTGAATCCTTCGCTTCTCCGACTCCTTGAATCCTTCGTTTTTCCGACTC
>ERZ1026805.1642-NODE-1642-length-11657-cov-7.121445_pt1 | contig 11657 bp, 8 predicted proteins | sample MGYA00520883_ERZ1026805 | MGnify/ENA primary metagenome ERZ1026805 (study PRJEB33270, sample SAMEA104284476) | anaerobic digester metagenome | biome: Anaerobic digester microbiome; feature: mesophilic sludge digester; material: Anaerobic digester biomass | place... | reverse complement strand
GCACACGGCGGTCGCAGTGCGGCACCGGCGTGCTCACCACGTGGTCATCGGCAACGGCGAGAGTGGTGCCGCGGCAGCGGCGGCCGCTCGTGCGCGCGGCGACACCGTGCTGATGCTCGATGCTGCCGATGGCAACGAAGTGGTCGGCGTGTTCGACGGGCCGACGATCATCGTTCGCACGCCGAGTGGCATCGACCAGCTGCACGCTCATCACATCACGCTGGCCACCGGCGCCGCCGAGATCCACCCGGTGTGCCCTGGCAACATGCTGGCCGGCATCTACACGCCGAGGGCAGCGGCCGCGGCGCAGGCGGCCGGCGTCGATCTCGGTCGCATCGCCGTGGTCGGTCGCAACCTGGTGGCGATCCACGGTGAGGTCGGTGTCAGCGCCATCGAGCTCGCAGATGGCACGGTCATCGAGTGCGACACCGTCGTCGCCGACCTCGGCTCGGCACCTCGCGATCTGCTGGCACGCATGGCCCCGATGGTGCCGGTCAGCGTCGTCGGCCCGGCAGCCGCGGCTCATGCCCTGCCGCCGTGCCCGCAGGAAGGCGTGGTGTGCCCCTGCGGCAAGATCACCGTCGAAGACCTCGACGGCGTGTGGAGCAAGGGCTTCAACGAACTGGAACTGGTGAAGCGGGCCAGCCTCACCGGGGTGGGTACGTGCCAGGGTGGCGTGTGCATGCCACACCTGCGGGCCTTCGTCGCCGAGCGCAGTGGCTCCGAGCCGCAGCCGTTCACCGCCCGCCCAGCCGCTCGCCAACTCACGCTCGGCGAGGCCGCTGCCGGGTACCACATCGACACGTTCCGTCGCACGCCGCTGCATGCCGAGCACGTGGCGTTGGGGGCCACGCTCGACAAGTTCGGCGGTTGGTACCGGCCGTGGCACTACGGCGATCCGGTGGCCGAGTACTGGGCGGTGCGCGAGGCCGTGTCGCTGGGCGACGTGAGCACGCTGGGCAAGATGATCGTCAGTGGCCCCGACGTGGTGGAGGCGCTCGAGCGGCTGTACCCCAACCACGTGCACGACATCAAGGTGGGCCGCGCTCGCTACGTGATCAACCTCACCGAGCGAGGCCACATCCTCGACGACGGCATGATCCTGCGCGACGCCGACGATCGCTTCACGCTCACGTTCACCTCCGGTGGCGCCAGCACGGCCGAGATGTGGGTGCGCGACTGGGTCGAAACGTGGGGCCTGAAGGTGCACGTGCTCGACCGCACGGTGTCGCACGGCGCCATCAACGTCACCGGGCCACTCGCCGGTGAACTGCTGCGACGCGCCGGCGTCGCCGACGAGGAGCGCCCGAAGTTCCTGCAGCACCGCCGCCTGGCTGTGGCCGGCGTGCCGTGCCACGTGATGCGGCTGTCGTTCACCGGTGAGGCCAGCTTCGAGCTGCATCACCAGATCGACCGTTCGGTCGAGCTGTGGCAGGCGCTGATGCACCTCGGCCAACCGCTGGGCGTTCGGCCACACGGGCTACAGGCGTTGTTCGGGCTGCGCTGCGAGAAGGGTCACATCCTCGTCGGGCAGGACACCGAGCTCGACACCTCGCCGCGGCGGGTGAACATGGACTGGGCGGTCAAGCTCGACAAGCCGGCGTTCATCGGGCGCGAGGCGCTCGTCCGCACGGCGAGGTTGCCCGACGAGCGGCGTCTGTTCGGCTTCACCATGGAAGGCCCGGCGCCGTTGGAGGGCAGTGTCATCCGCCCTGTGGGTGGTGCCGCCGACGATGTGATCGGCCATGTCACCAGCAGCTGGAACTCACCGTTGTTCGGCCACGCGGTCCTGATGGGCTGGCAGAAGCGAGCACCGCACGCAGATGTGGTGGAGATCGACGGGCGCGAGGCCCATGTCAGCCCAGTGCCCTTCTACGACCCGGAGGGTGCCCGTGCTCGTCTCTGACTTCTTCGACCACCTCTCCGGCTGGCGCATCATTGCGTCGCCGGCTGCTCTCGATGCGGCGCCGTGGCCGCAGGGGTCGCAGGTCGTGCGCATCTCACCCGACGATGTGTTCCTCATCGGAAGCGAGGAGCCTTCGGTTCCCGGCGATCCGTGGGCGATCGTCACGCCCGAGCTCGGCTTCTCGATCGCAACGGTGCACGATCTCGGCGCACTCGCCGAGCAGCACATCGAGTGGGCGCTGCCCACCACTCGCCCTTCGCTCGCCCAGGGTCAGATCGCTGGTGTGCCGGCCAAGCTGGTGCTGTTGGCCGACGGTTCGACGCAGCTGCTGGTGGCCTGCGCTGCTCGTCACGAACTGCAGGAGCGGCTGGTATGAACGAGTTCGTCGAGACGCTGCTCGATCTGCCGTGGCAGACCTGCGAGCCGAAGCCTGCGTACGACGTGGTCATCATCGGCGGCGGCGGCCATGGCCTCAGCACCGCCTACTACCTCGCTGCGCGGCACGGCATCACCAACGTGTGCGTGCTCGATGCCAACTACATCGGCTCTGGTAACTCGGGTCGCAACACCACCATCATTCGCAGCAACTACGGCATCCCGGAATCGGTGCGCTTCTACCAGCACAGCCTCGAGCTGTATCAGGGCCTGGAGGCCGAGACCGGCTCCTGGATCATGCACAGCACCAAGGGCCAGATCTGGCTTGCCCATTCGGTCACCGCCGCTCGCACCGAACAGACGCGTGCCCTGATGAACCAAGCATGCGGTGCGCACACCGACTACATCCTGCCCGATGAGATCAAGGCCCGCTGCCCGCAGATCGACCTCTCCGGTGGGGGCCGCTACCCGGTGCACGGGGCCAGCTACCACCATGAGGGCGCCACCGCTCGCCACGACCGGGTGGTGTGGACATACGCCCAGGGCGCGCTGCGCAACGGTGTGCACATCTTCCAGCACACGCCCGTCATCGGCCTGGTGAAGGACGGCGATCGTGTCACGGGCGTGCACACACCCAACGGCACCATCTCAGCGGGCATCGTGCTCTCGGCCGTGGGTGGTCACGTCAGCACGGTCGCCGGATGGGCGGGCGTGCGCCTCCCCATACGCACGCACGCGTTGCAGGCGTTCGTCACCAATGCGTACGCGCAGGAGTTCGCGCCCATCGTCTCCTCCAACGACCTCGTGTTCTACGTCAGTCAGACGCCGCGTGGCCAGATGCTGATCGGCGCCGAGTACGACCGTCAGGCCAGCTATCGCACCGCCACCAGCTACGCCTACCTGCAGGCGTGCTCGGCGAAGGCCACGATCATGTTCCCCTTCCTTTCGAAGCTGCGCATCCTGCGCTCGTGGGCGGGCGTGTGCGATGTGAGCACCGACTTCTCACCCATCATCGGGCACACGGGCGTCGACGGGTTCATGCTGTCCACCGGCTGGGGCACGTGGGGCTTCAAAGCCATCCCCGCCGCCGGCGAGCAACTGGCGGCGCTCATCGCCACCGGCACACCCTCACCGCTGATCGCGCCCTTCGGTCTCGACCGCTTCGCCAACGAGTTGGCCATGGCCGACCCCAGCTCGGCAGGAACGAGGTAGGCGATGCTGTGGATCGAATGCCCCCACTGTGGCTCGCGGCCGTTCGAGGAGTTCCGCTACGGCAGCGTCTTCCCCGTCACGCCGGCGACGATCACTGATCCTGATGCGCGCAACGTGGACTACGCCTGGATGCAGGACAACATCGAAGGCGTCACACTCGAGCGGTGGTTCCACGAGAGCGGCTGTCGCCGCTGGTTCACCGCTCGGCGCGACACCACCAGCGACCACTTCCTCCCCCTCGACGACTGACCGCGAAGGTGGGTGGGCTGGGGCTATTTGGTGCGCTTCTGGACGTTGGCCCACTCGTCCTTGAGACCGACGGTGCGGTGGAACAGGTTGTCGCCGGCTGGGTCCTTGGCGAAGTAGCCGAGGCGCTCGAACTGCACCACCTGGCCGGGGCTCACGTCGGCGAGCGCGGCTTCGGCGACACCGGCGCGCACCACCTTGGAGTTGGGGCGGATGTCGTCGAACGGGTCGCCGGTGCGCTCGCCGGGCACCTCCGCCGCGAACAGGCGCTCGTAGAGCGCAGCCTGCACCGGCACTGCGTGGGCGGTGCTGACCCAGTGGATGGTGGCCTTCACCTTGCGCCCGTCGGGGGCGTTGCCGCCGCGGGTGGCAGGGTCGTAGGTGCATTGCACCTCGGTGACGTTGCCGTCGGCGTCGGTGGTGAAGCCGGTGCACTTCACGAAGAACGCGCCACGTAAGCGCACTTCGCTGCCGGGCGTGAGGCGGAAGTACTTCGGCGGCGGCTCGGCCTTGAAGTCGTCGTCCTCGATCCACACTTCGCCGTTGAACTCCACCGTGCGGACACCGTCGGCGGGGTTCTCCGGATTGTTGACCAACTCGATTCGCTCAACGTGGCCCTGCGGCCAGTTGCTGACGACCAGCTTGATCGGCTGCAGCACGGCCATCCGGCGAAGGGCCGTGCGGTTGAGCTCGTTGCGGATGAACCACTCGAGCAGTTCGATCTCGTGGCGGCTGTTGGTCTTGGCGACGCCGATGAACTCACAGAAGTTGCGAATCGCCGACACCGGGTAGCCGCGGCGGCGCAGCGCTCGCAAGGTGGGCAGGCGAGGATCGTCCCAGCCTTCCACCACGCCGTCGTCGATCAGTTGCCGCAGCTTGCGCTTGGACGTGACGGTGTACGTGAGCTCGAGGCGGGCGAACTCGGTCTGGCGCGGCTGGTCGCCGGGCAACGGCAGGTGTTCGAGATACCAGTCGTACAGCGCGCGGTGGCTGTCGAACTCGAGCGAACAGAGGGAGTGGGTGACACCTTCGATGGCATCGCTCTGCCCGTGCGCCCAGTCGTAGGTGGGGTAGAGCACCCACTGATCGCCGGTGCGGTGGTGGTGCTCGTGGCGGATGCGATACATGATCGGGTCGCGCAGCTGCATGTTGTCGTGCTGCATGTCGGCCTTGGCGCGCAACACGTGCGAGCCGTCGGGCAGCTCGCCCGAGCGCATGCGGCGGAACAGCGCCAGGTTCTCGTCGACGCTGCGGTTGCGGTGCGGGCTCTCGATGCCCGGCTTGCCGTACCCGCCGCGCTGCACGGAGATGGTGTCGCTGTCCTGGTCGTCGACGTAGGCGAAGCCGGTGATGATGAGGTGCTCGGCCCACAGGTACAGCTGCTCGAAGTAGTCGCTGGCGTACAGGGGCTCGCCGGGCTCGAAGCCCAGCCAGCGCACGTCGTCCGCGATGGCATCCACGTACTCGGTCTCTTCGGTGACCGGGTTGGTGTCGTCGAAGCGCAGCTTGCACACCCCACCGAACTCCTCTGCGATGCCGAAGTCGACACAGATGGCCTTCGCATGGCCGATGTGCAGGTACCCGTTTGGCTCGGGTGGGAACCGTGTCTGCACGCGCCCGCCGAACGTGCCCTGCTGGTTGTCGGCGCGCACGAGGTCGCGCACGAAGTTCGCAGCAGCAGGCGTATCAGGGGCATTCGCGGGGGAGGGCGTGTCGCTCATCAGTTCTCTCGCAGGGTGGGGACGACCCGAGACGGTATCTGAAGGCAACGCTGCTGACCCGCTCGATTGCATCTCGCGAGGATGCGAGCGTTCGTTCAGTGCACGTTGACGACGGTGCCCATTCCCGGAATGCGATACAGCCGGCGATCGTGCACGACGCGATCGGCGGCCTCCACCGCCGAGATGCCGTACAGCGACTGCTCGCGGGCGATGGCGGCGGCGACGATGGGGGCCGCGAACGAGGTGCCGCTCCACCTCGCCCAACCCTGGAAGTCGGAGGACTTCGGGTTCTCATCGTCGTGTTCGTCGACGCCGTTGTAGAAGCTGCCGACCACGTCGACTCCCGGGGCGCAAGCCTTCACCCACGACCCCCAGTTGCTGAACTCGGCGGGTCCGTCGGGGCCGAGCGCCCCGACCGAGATGACACCCGGCAAGGCTGCCGGCCACGTCACGCGGCACGACCCGTCGTTGCCTGCTGCCGCGACGACGACGGTGCCCAGCGCCTGGATGCGAGCGACGGCGGAGGCGAGGCCGAGTGGCGCGTTGTCGTTCTCGGAGTAGCAGGAGCAGCTGAGCACCAGGATGTCGGGCCGTTGGCCCGCTTGGATGACCGCGTTGATGCGGAACGCGATGTCGGCGTCGTCGCCTTCGCCCGTGTTCTCGAGAACCTTGCCCACCGCCACCTCGGCACCGGGCGCAAGGCGGGCGATGATGCCGGCGATGAACGTGCCGTGCCCGGCGACGGGATCCAGCCAATCGTCGTTGTTGGCGTCGTGCGGGTCGCGGTTGTCGGTGTCGGGTTTCGGCGGTGGCAGCTTCTTCTTCGTCGGGCCCCAGGCTTCCTTGCTGCGCGCGTGTACGCCGCTGATCTTGCCGCCGATGGCGTCGGGTGCCAGCCCGGTGTCGAGGACGAGCACGTGAGAGTCGACTGCCGGCCGGCTGTACTGTCTGCCACGCCACAGCTCGGGCTCCTCGGGCGTCCACTCCACCGAGCTGAGTGTGGGAGGTGCGGCGAGGTCGGCAGAGGCGGTCTCGGCGACGCCGCACCCTCGGGTGGGTGTGCAACCGCAGCCACAGCTGCACGACCCGACACCCGAGTTGGCATGCATCGCCGGGTTCGCCAGGGCCAGCAGGTTCGCGAGCAGCACGAGGTTGGCGTGCATGGCCGGATTGGCGTGCATGGCCGGGTTGGCGTGCATGGCTGGGTTGGCGTGCATGGCTGGGTTGGCGTGCATGGCTGGGTTGGCGTGCATGGCTGGGTTGGCGTGCACTCCGGCAGCAGCGAACACGACGTGGTTGGGTTGTGCCCGAAAGCCGCGGGCCCGCACCGCAGCAGCGACGCCGAGCTCACCGGGGATGCCGGTCAACAACGTCAGCGACGAGCCGTCGATGGTGGTGCCCTCGAGCCCCGGCTGGCCCACCAGCTGAGCGACGAGGTCGGTCGCATCGGTGTCGACGATCAGCTCGCCGACGCGATACACGAAGCCACCACCCGACCCGCTCACTCGGATGGATCTGCGCCAGCGGGCGGAATCCGGCTCGACGCTCGGGTCAACGCCAGTCGGCGGCTGATCGGAAGGATTCGGTACGGGCAGCTCGGACATGTGCGGACTCCTGAGGCGAAGCGTGAGGGCGATTGGGGGTGCGAGCCGAGATCGATCGTTTACGGTGGCAGTGGATCGATCGATGGGGTGTGCACAGCATGACAGACGGCGCCGGGGGCATTGTCCGGCTGACACGTGACCAGGAGCACCGCGCGCGAACCGGCTTCGACATGGTGCAGGCCGACCCGCCGGCCGCCCAGCGGCTGCTGGCGGCCGTCGTGCGATCGCGATCCGCGGGCCCGACCGCGAGGGTGATCGCGTGGTGGGGTCTCGGTCGGCTTGCGCACGACGGTGGGGCGATCGATGCAGCGCTCACTCTCTACACAGATGCCGTCGCGCTCGCCGTGGATACAGAACAGTTCGATCTCGCCGCCGAAGTGCGCATCAGCTGGTCGGTGTGCCTGTCGGCGAGAGGCGACAACGCCGCTGCGCTCGATCAGCTGGCACTGGCCGAGCCGATGCTGCGCGCAGGGCCGCTCGGCCGATTGCGCATGCAGCGCGGCTTCGTTCTGGCCTCGGCCGGCGACCGCGAAGAAGCCATCGCGGCGTACGACGCGGGCCTGCCCTTGCTGCTGGCGGCCGGTGACGAGATCGCAGCGACGCGGCTCTACTCCAACCGCGGCGTCGCGCTCGTGCAGCTCGGACGGTTCGACGAGGCACTCGCCGACTTCACCCGGTCGCAGGAGATGGCGGTGCAGCTCGGCCAGCACCTCCTCGCCGCCGGCGCGGCGCACAACCTGGGTTACCTGCACGGGCGGCTGGGCGACGTGCCCGCAGCGTTGCGCGGCTTTGCCGACGCGCGCGCCCAGTATGCGACGCTCGGGTCGCCGGGGCGATACCTCGGCGACCTCGACATCGACGAGTGCGCGGTGTTGTTGGAGGCCGGCCTCGCCGACGAGGCCGAGCGACTCGCGGCAGGCGTCGTCGCATCCACCCGGTCCGGCGGCAACGTCGCACAACTGGCCGAAGCGTTGATCATGGCTGCGCGAGCGCGGCTGCTCGCCGGCGACGCAACGGGTGCAGCGGCCGCTGCGCAGGAAGCGGTGGCGCTCTTCACCGAAGCGGGGCGTGGCGCGTGGGCCGCCTTTGCCAACTACTGGCTGATCACGTCGATGGCACAGGCCGACGGCGCCGCCCGTTCCGGTGTGCTGCGACAGTTCGTCCGGCTGCGTCGCGCCGCCGACCAGATGGAGCGGTACCGCTGGACCGGCGAAGCGACCGAGGTGCGAGTGCTGATCGGGCGACTGGCGCTCGTGGCGGGTCGCTTCGACATCGCTCGCAGCGCGCTGTCAGCCGCCTCCGATGCCCGCACTCACCCCGTCGCCCGAGTACGTGCCGAAGCGTGGCACGCTGCCGCGCTGCTCGATCTTGCGGATGGTGATCGCAGAGGTGCGTTGCGGGCGCTCGCTGCCGGGCTGCGGTCGGTGGACGAGTATCGCGCCTCGCTCGGCGCGGTGGAGCTACGCGCAACTGCCGGTCGTCTGGGCTCGCCACTTGCTGCGCTCGGCCTGCGCCTGGCGTGCGAGCAACGCCGCGCGTCGAGCGTCTTGGAGTGGTGCGAACGCTGGCGTGGCGGCGCAATGGGTGCGCCCGGAGAAGCGACGGAGCGCCATCTACCTCCCGACCTGTTGAGCTCGCTGCGACGTGCTCGGGCCGAGCTGATCGAGGCGCTCCCGCAGCAGCCCGAGCGAGTCGCCGCGCTGGCAGCTGAGGTGGCCGGCCTCGAACGCGATGTCGGTCGCGCGAACCGTCAACGCTCGGGCGGCTCATCCGGCTCGACAGCGTTTCGCACGGCTGATCTGCTGCGCGTCCTCGGTGACAGGACGCTCGTCGAGTACCTCGAGGTCGACGGAGCGCTCCTCGCTGTCGTCTGCCATGCGGGCACGACCCGCCTGGTGGAGATCGGTTCCGCCGCGCAGGTGGCGGCGGCCAACGACCATCTCGCCTTCTCGTTGCGGCGCATGTCGACCGGTGCGGGCAGCCCGCTGCGGGCACTGCAGGCATTCGAGCTCGCCCGCAACGAGCTGGCGGCCTGCGTGCTCGGGCCGGTGATGCGCCGCTGTGCCCCCGGCCCGATGACGGTGGTGCCGACGGGCGCGCTGCACGATGTGTTCTGGGGTGCACTGCCGGCTGCCGAGCAGGGTCACGGCCTCGTCGTCGCTCCCAGCGCGGCGTGGTGGTCGCGTGCCGCCGGCGCGCCCCGCCCGGCTCGGGTCCTCGTCGTTGCCGGGCCGCATCTTCATCACGCAGCCGCGGAGGTGACCGCACTCCGTCGCCTCTACCCGAGAGCACAGGTGCTGGCCGGCAGGGATGCAACGGTCGCCGCGGTGCTGGAGGCGATGGGTCGGTCGACGCTCGTGCACGTCGCTGCTCACGGCACTTTTCGAATGGACAACCCGATGTTCTCCACGCTGCACCTGCACGACGGCCCGTTGCACGTGCACGAGCTCGAAGAGCTGGAGGCGGTGCCCGCCACGGTGGTGCTCACGGCCTGCAGTGCCGGTCGCAGCGGTGTGCTGCCCGGCGATGAGCTGTTGGGCACCTCGGCCGTGCTGATGGCGCTGGGTGTGCGCACGTTGGTCGCTCCGTTGATGCCAGTGGCCGACGCCGCGGCAGCCGATGTCGCTGTGGCGATCCACTCGGCAATGCGGCGTGGCCAGGCTCCCGATGTCGCGCTGGGCAGCTGTGTGCGACAGGCCATCGCAGAGGAACGCGTCGACCTCGTCGCCGCCGCGGCGTCGTTCACCTGCGTTGCTGCGCGGGAGAACTAGCGAAACCCGCGTCCGCCCGGAGGATTCGTGTATCCAGCTCGCTGTGGCCGTCTCTGTGATGCGTGCCTAGGCTGACGACAGTGGACCCCCGCCACCAGTCCTCCTCCGATCTGCCCGCCCTCGTGGCTCGGGCGTTGGAGCGCGACCAGCGGGCCTGGCGCGATCTTGTCAACCGCTTGAAGGGTGTCGCGTGGAAGGTCATCTACAGCTACGACCTTTCCGAGGAGGACCGCAACGATGCGTTTGCGAGCACCTTCTTCCGCCTGCACGAGCGGTTGGCCACTGTACGCGAGCCGGAGAAGCTGCCCGGGTGGGTGGCGACGACGGCTCGCAACGAAGCGAACACGGTGTCGCGGCGGCGTTCCAAGCTGGTGCCGATGGCCGAGCTGCCCCTGCGCACGGTGGACCATGGCGACCATGGTGAGGGGCTGGAGAGCGACGAGCTGCGCACCGCACTGTACGCCGCGTTCAGCAGCCTCTCGCCCGAGCATCAGGCGCTGATGCGCATGCTCTCCGCCGACCCTCCGATCGGTTACGACGAGATCAGCCGGGTGCTCAACCTGCCCCACGGCTCCATCGGCCCCACCCGGGCGCGCTGCTTGCAGCGGTTGCGCACGAGCCCGGAGCTGGCCCCCTTCCTGAACGGCGGAACTGAGTGAGATGAACGACCGAATGCACCACATGAACGACGATCGGCTTGCCCAGTTGCTGGCCGAGACGCTCGACGCCTACGAGCCCATTCCCGACGCTGCGCTCGACGCCGCGTATGCGGCGATCGACATGGATCTGCTCTCCGAGGAGCTGGCAGCGCTCGCGTTCGACTCCGCCTCGGCGGGCGAGCTGGTTGCGATGCGTGCTTCGGAAGCCGAGGCACGCCTGCTCAGCTTCGTCAACGACCACGTCTCCATCGACCTCGAGCTGCACGCCGGCGCACCGATCATCGTGGGCCAGCTGAGCCCACCCACCGACGCCCAGCTGCTGGTGGAGGTGGAAGACGGCGACCCCATCGAAGTGGTCGCCGACGAGTTCGGTCGCTTCCGCGTCGCGGTGCCCAGCAGCCCGATCCGCCTGCGCGTGGTCGGCCTCGTGGTCACGCCCTGGATCACCCGCTGACTCGGTTCACCTCGGATGGCCCGGTCCTGCGGGATGCCGTCATGCGCGTTCGCTGCCCGCCGTGCCGGCGTCAGTTGCGCGGCACCTTGCTCCAGGCCACGTCCTTGTCGACCCTGGGCTCGCCGGGCAGGCCCAGCATCTGCTCGCCGAGGATGTTCTTCATGATCTCGGTGGTGCCGCCTTCGATGCTGTTGGCGCGAGCGCGCAGGAAGCTGTGGCGAATGCCGTGGTCCATTCCGTCGACCGACAGGTTCTCCGGGCGGCGGAACGTGAAGTCGTAGCCGACCATCGCGTCGGCGCCCAGCAGCTCCATGCAGAACTCGGTGCACACCTTGTTGAAGTTGCTGAGCGCCAGCTTCGCGATCGAACCTTCCGGCCCCGGGTTGCCGGCCTTGGCCTTGGCGGCGCCGCGTGCATTGGTGAGCCGGCTGACCTCGGAGGTGCAGTACAGCTGCATCAGGTGGTCGCGCTTGGCGCCCGTCTGCTGCTCGGTGGGCAACAGCTTGAACAGGCGGATGGCCTCGTCGATGGGGCCCTTGCGCTTGCCGCCCCCGCTGCCGGAGCCGATGGCCGTGCGTTCGTTCATCAGCGTTGTCAGCGCCGCCCGCCAGCCTTCGCCGACCGCGCCGATGCGGCAATCGTCGGGCACGCGCGCGTCGGTCATGTAGACCTCGTTGAACTCGGCCTCGCCGGTGATCTGGCGCAGCGG
>ERZ1026805.1619-NODE-1619-length-11773-cov-6.167008_pt1 | contig 11773 bp, 11 predicted proteins | sample MGYA00520883_ERZ1026805 | MGnify/ENA primary metagenome ERZ1026805 (study PRJEB33270, sample SAMEA104284476) | anaerobic digester metagenome | biome: Anaerobic digester microbiome; feature: mesophilic sludge digester; material: Anaerobic digester biomass... | reverse complement strand
CCGCCCAGGGGATTGGGCAGTCCGCGGCGATCGTGGCGCCCGTGGCCGCGACCCTCGCCGCGGCCCAGCAGCGATCCCGCGTCAAGCGCGTCGGGCGACCCGGAGTCGACGACCAGCGCGCCGTCGGCTCCGTACACCTGCACGCGCGTCTGGGTGGTGAGCGCCGCCGCCCGGGCCCACAGCGTGAGGTCCCGCAAGGTGGTGAGCGGCGGCGGCTCGGCCACCACGAGCCGGGCGCTGGCGGTGAGGTACCGGTCCTCGGCGCGGGTGTAGTGGTTGGCGAGCACCGCGATGAGGATGCCGCCGAGGATCGCCGCCGTCAGCAGGGCCATGCCTGCGTAGGTGAGCGCGAGCCGCCATCTGAGGGAGTGGGGACGCAGGGTGGGGCCTCACGTGGCCAGCCGGTACCCGAGGCCGGGCACCGTGAGGATCACCGCGGGGTCGCTGGGGTCGTGCTCGACCTTCTCGCGCAGGCGGCGCACGTGGACGCTGACGGTCTTGTCGTCGTAGAAGTCGGCGTCGCTGCCCCACACGTTCTCGATGAGCTGGCCGCGGCTGAAGACCTGTCCGGGGTGCTGGGCGAGGAACACGAGCAGGCGGAACTCGGTCGGCGTGAGGTTGAGCGACTTGCCGCCGCGGGTGACGGTGGCCCGGGTGCGGTCGATGGTGAGGTCGCCGGCGTACAGGATGTCGGCCTCGGTGGAGGAGAACTCCCCGTAGGCGCGGCGCAGCAGCGAGCGGATGCGGGCGATGAGCTCGCGCAGGTGGTAGGGCTTGGTGAGATAGTCGTCGGCGCCCATCTCGAGGCCGAGGACCTTGTCCAGTTGGTCCGACTGCACGGTGAGCATGAGGATCGGCTGGCGCAGGCCGAGTTGGCGCATCCGGCGGCAGACGTCGAAGCCGTTGCCGTCGGGGAGGCGGACGTCGAGGACGACGAGATGCGGCGAGCGGTCGCGGGCGAAGGCCACGCCGCCCTCGCCGGTGGTCTCCCAGTGCACGCGGTAGCCCTCCGTGCCGATGCCCTCCACGAGGGCCTCGCCCACCGCAGGGTCGTCCTCCACGACGAGGATCGTCTGGGCGCGGTCAGTCATGGTCGGCATGGTAGCACGGCGCCTGCGCCGGCCTCCGTGCTCGCCCTCGTCTCAAGGTCCGTCCCGCGGCGGCGACCCGACCTCGGCCCTGCCCGCGGCCCCGTGCGCCTCGGTCCGCGCCTCGGTCACTGGGAGTAGCTCTGCGGGGAGGACGTCGGCGACGGCGTGGCGTTCGGCGCCCCTTGCTGCCAGGGGCAGCCCGGGCAGCCCGGCCGGCGGTATTCGCCCCGGCCGCCCCGGCCGCCCTCCTGGGAACGCCCGCCGCGGCCGCCGCCCCAGTCGTCGCCCTGGCGTCGGCCCTGGCCCATTCGCGGCATGCCCTGGCCTCCTCGGCCCATGCCGGGCGGCCTCATTCCGTCATCGCCGTCTCGCCAGCCTCCGTGGCCGAACCAACTGCCATACCGGTCGAAGCGGCCCTGGTCGTCGCCGCGGATGGTCGTGCCGACGGCCATGCCCGCGAAGAACAGGACCGCGGCCGCTGCGACGACGCCGGCGATCAGTGTCCACCGGCGCCGGTGCCACTGCGGCGCCGGCTGCGCGGACGCATCCTGCGGTCGGCCTCGGTCCTGGTCCGGCTCGCTCTGCGGCAGACCCGCCGCGGTGGCCTTGTCGGTCGGGTCGGACATGATGCACCTCTTCTCGTCGGCTGTGTCACCCGGGCCTGCAGCTACTCTGGCTCGTCGATGTTGCGCCCGCGCTGCCCCGCGGCTACAGGTCCGTAACCGTGCGGCCTGGGGAGGCGGCGCACGGTCCTGCGGGCCTCACGCAGGGGCCGGCGTCTCCCAGAGCGAGCGCACGCCGGCGCGGATGGCGGCGGTGGTGACGCGATCCAGGGGCTCCGCGTCGTCCGCCTCCGGCTCGGGCCCGGCGCTGACCTGCTCGAAGTGGGCCGCCACCGCCGCGGTGAGGAACCGCGAGCGTTGTGCGTACCCGTGCGTGTCGGCCTTGTTCCACGGCTGGCTGTAGTACCGCTGCGGATGGCTCACATAGAGGTGATCGCGGGCGCGCGTGCAGGCGACGTAGAGCAGACGGCGCTCCTCCTCGATCTCGACGTCGCTGCCGGTGGCCATGTCCGACGGGATGTTGCCGTCGGCGGCGTGGATGACGTAGACGACCCGGAACTCGAGACCCTTGGCCGAGTGCATGGTGCTGAGGACGAGATAGTCCTCGTCGAGCAGCAGCCGCCCGGCGAGCTCCTGCGTGTACGCCGGCGGGTCGAGCACCAGCTCGGCGAGGAACTCCGCGCGGGTCCGTGCCCGGGACGCGAGGCCCTCGATCTGCTCGAGGTCGCGCAGACGCGCCTGCGCATCGTCGTAGCGGCGCTCGAGGAGCGGTCCGTAGACGCTGCGCACGGCGTGGATCTGGGCGGGCACGTCGCGCCGGCCGGCGGCGAGCGTGGCGAAGAGCTCGACGACGCCCGGCCAGGCGGTACGGGCCGCCTCGGGCACGCGCGCTCCCCGCCAGGCGGCGACGAAGTCGCCGCCGGCGGTGCTCAAGGCGTCGAGCAGCGCCGCCGCCGTCCTGGGGCCGATGCCGGGCAGGAGGCCGAGCACGCGCAGCCCGGCCATGGCGTCGCGCGGGTTCTCGGCCAGCCGCAGGAAGCCGACGAGGTCCTTGACGTGCGCCATCTCGACGAAGCGCAGGCCGCCGTACTTGCGGAAGGGGAGGTTGCGGCGGCTGAGCTCCATCTCGAGCGCCATGCTGTGGTGCTGGGCGCGGAAGAGCACGGCCTGCTGCTTGAACTCCACGCCCTGCTCGCGGTGCGCGAGGATGCGCTCACAGAGCCACTGCGTCTGCTCGTCCTCGTCGCGGCAGGCGACGAGCACGGGGCGACCGCCGTCGGCACGCGCCGTCCATAACTCCTTGTCGCGCCGCTCGACGGCCTCGGAGATGAGCGCGTTGGTGGCCGCCAGGATGGGCGCCGTGCTGCGGTAGTTGCGCGTGAGGGTGACGACCTCGGCGCCGGGGAAGCGCTGCTCGAAGTCGAGGATGTTGCGCACCGTGGCGGCACGGAAGCCGTAGATGGCCTGGGCGTCGTCACCGACGCAGGTGACGCCGCGGCCGTCGGGGCGCAGCAGACTGACGATCTCGGCCTGTACGGCGTTGGTGTCCTGGTATTCGTCGACCAGGACGTGGTCGAACCGCTCGCGGACCCGGCCGCCTGCGGCGGGGTCCGCGAGGAGGCCGCGCCAGAAGAGCAGCAGGTCGTCGTAGTCGAGCACCTGCTGCTCCTCTTTGGCGTCGGTGTAGCCGGCGAAGAGCCGGCCGAGGCCCTCCGCGGCCGGCAGGCACCAGGGGAAGACCGTGCGCAACACCTCGTCCAGCGGCAGCCCGGCGTTGACGCAGCGGGAGTACACGTCGAGGCAGGTGGACTTCTGCGGGAAGCGGGTGGAGCCGCGCCCGAGCCCGAGGCGGGTGCGGACGACATGCATCAGGTCCTCGGAGTCGCCGCGGTCCATGATGGTGAAGTCCGGCTGCATGTCGATGTCGCACGCGTGGATGCGCAGCAGACGCGCGGCGACGGCGTGGAAGGTGCCGCCCCAGACGCGCCGGCACGCTCCGCCGGAGGCGTGGCCGCGAGCGGCGAGCAGCGCCTCGACCCGACGCAGCATCTCGGCGGCGGCGCGGCGCGTGAAGGTGAGGAGCAGGATGCGCCGCGGGTCGGCGCCGCGCTCGATGAGGTGCGCCACGCGGTGGACGAGCGTGGCCGTCTTGCCGGTGCCGGCGCCCGCGACGATGAGCAGCGGCCCGTCGTCGTGACGGACGGCGGAGAGCTGCTCCGGGTTGAGCTCGACGAGCATGATGAGTCCTCCTCCGGTCGGGCGCACCGGAGGCTAGCAGCCGGTCCGGACGGATGACCGGACGTACGTTCGCGTGCGTGCTCGGCTGCGGCGGAGGCCCGCTGTGTTGCCCGACATGACCACGCGCGCTCAGGGGCGGATAAACGAACGTCCTATCGGTGTTGCGGCGACGCCGGACGACGCGAGAGGTGAGCAGGATGACCAGTCCCCCGGAGCAGGGGCCGACCAAGGAGCAGACCGGTGCGAGTCCTCATCGCTCACGCAAGCAGCAAGGCCCGGGAGGCGTTGACCAGGGTGGTGAAGAAGGGGATCGCCCAACGGGTCGACATCATGACGTCCGACCAGGGTGGAGAGACGCTGGACCTCCTCCTCCAGGACGACCCGCCCGAGGTGGCCCTCGTCGACTGGGACCTGCCCGAGATCGAAGGTCCCGAGATGTGTCGCCTGGTGCGCGACTTCCACCACGGCCACGACACTTACATCGTGGTCCTCGCCGCGGCGACCCACACCGACACCATCGACGCGTGGCGCGCCGGCGCCGCCGACTGCATCACGACGCCGGCGACGGCCAAGGTCATGCGCGCCGCGGTGGAGAAGGGCCTGCGAGTCATGGCGGCGCGGGGGATCGGCGGACCGCTGGACGACGAGGCGACCGATGGTGATGGTCGCGGGACTCTTGAAGCGATCCGCACCGCCGCCGGCGACGACCTCGGTTGGGGGCCGGCGGAGCTACGCACGACGATGACGAGCGACCTGGATCCGGCCTGGCGTCCGGGCGGCGTCCGCCCGGACACGTCGACCGGCGCGGCGCTGCTGCAGGCGCTTCTGAACGAGCGCTGAGCGGCGGGCCCCGGCAGCCTTGCCCGAGCGCTCGCCCGGGCCCGCCCCTCAGCGCTCGCCGCTCCGGGATCCGGACGGCGCCCTCTACGGCGACAGCGCGCGCACGCCGGATCCGGCCCGGGATCAGGGAAGACGGGAGTGGAGCCGACGCGGGGAATCGAACCCCGGACCCCATCATTACGAGTGATGTGCTCTGCCAGCTGAGCTACGTCGGCCCGAGTGGAGCCTAGGCATTCTAGGCTACCGCGGGGGCCGGCGCAAAGCCGGACCCACCGTGCGGGTGCGCAGCGGCTGCGGGCCGCCTCTCCCTTCTCTCCCGCATCGGGTGGACTGCCCGACGCCCAGGAACGCGACCGACTCTCGCGGGGGTGAGACCCTGTTGCCTGGGTCCGGTCGACGCCCTAGACTTACATCGTAGGCAGGATCCGGCCGGGGCGGGCCTGACCCGCACCAGCGGCCGGGGAAGGGACGTGTGGCTGTGGCGGGGGAATCAGCCGAGATCCGCGTCATGCTCGTGGACGATCACGCCATCGAGCGTCAGGGCGTACGGGCCCTCCTCGAGGCCCAGCCGGACATCCGGGTCGTGGCCGAGGCCGGAGACGGACTCGAGGCGCTGCCGCTGGTGGGATCCTCCCAGCCCGACGTCGTCGTCACCGAGACCATCATGCCCCGGATGAACGGCCTCGAGCTGGCGGGGCAGCTCCTGCGGCGGTATCCGGACCTCAAGATGCTGGTGCTCACGCGCAACGACCGTGAGGACTGCGTCCTCCGCCTGGTGCAGGCGGGAGTCAACGGCTACCTGCTCAAGACGGTGGACCAGTCAGATCTCCTGGCCGCCATCCGCTCCGTGTTCCACGGCGGCCGTGTCCTGCAGCCGACCGCGCTGGAGGCGGTGCTCGACGACTACCTCCAGCGCGTGCGCGAACCGGCCGCGCAGGAGTACGCCGTGGAGCTCACCGCGCGTGAGCGCGAGGTGCTCAAGCTCATCGCCGAGGGCAACACCAACCAGGACATCGCGGGGCTCCTGTGTCTGAGCCGCAAGACGGTCGAGACGCACCGCAGCAACATCATGGACAAGCTGGACCTCCACAAGGTGACCGACCTCGTGAAGTACGCCATCCGTGATGGGCTGGTGGGTCTGGATTGAGGCCCGGCGTCCCGTTCTCGAGGAAGATCGGGCGTCGCGGCGCGCAGCAGGGGTTCCCCAGACGGTCCGACTTGTGCGATGATTCACGCGTGGTCATCATTGTCGGTCGCCGTGTCCGGTCGCCTCGGGAGATGCGGCCGGGTGTCTGCAAGGAGGTCGTCATGACCCATACCGGGGCAGCCGGGACGGACGCCGCATGACGAGTGCCGGGGTCGTCGCCTTCGTCAGCCACGGCCTACCCGAGCTCCGCTCGGCGCTGCGGGGCATCCGCGAGACGTGTCCGGCGGACGCAGGCTTCGCCGTCGTGGCGAGCGACCTCGAGGATTACGACGCCACTTACCTGCTGCGCCAGCATCTGCGCGGCCGCCTTCAGACGCTGCGCTTCGAGCTGAGCGGTGTGCGGGGCGACCATTGCGGTCTCGGCAGGACACTCAGCCTGGTCGACGGGGACTACATCGCGCGCGTCGACGACACGCTCTCCTTCCGGCCCGGCTGGCTCGAGCGAGCTGTGGGCGCGCTCGAGGACGACCCGACGCTGGGCTGCCTCTCGCTCGTCCCCCCGGCCGGCTACCAGCGTGGCCGTGGTCGGCCGCGTACGGTGAACGTGGAGCCGATCGAGGTCGACCACCTGGACATGCGCTGCTTCGTGGTCGCGCGTGAGCATGTGGAGCGTCACGAATGCGAGCGTATGGAGCAGCGCTCCGGGGACTGTGCCTTCCAGAAGTACCTGCGCAAGAAGGGGCGCCGCCTGGCGTTCCTGCCCGGCCTCGTGAGCCCGCTGGGCTCGATCACCCTGCCGTCGGGGTTCGACGCGCGCGGTCACGAGGACGAACTGCCCCCGCACGAGGGGGCGGCGAGCGCGATGCAGCGTCTGCGACAGGGTTATCACCTCGGCGAGGACGTGCTGCTCACCTGTCTCTCCTGCGGCGGTGCGGAGCTCGAGGTGCTCGCCGCACGCGTCCGCTTCTGCCAGCCCCACCAGGTGGCGATCGGCTTCTGGTACGAGCTCCGCTGCCCTGAGTGCGGGGAGCTCCACTATCAGGAGGACTACCAGTTCCGCTGCCCCGACTGACTCCTGGGGGATCGTGCGGTCGCGGAGATCCGTGGGAAGGACGGCAGCGAAGCCGTCCCGGGCGGGGAAACGGCGGACGACGCGAGCGGATCACGCTGGGGGACTGGAGCCCGGTCGCGGATTCGAACCGCGGACCCCCTCCTTACCATGGAGGTGCTCTGCCTGCTGAGCTAACCGGGCCTGGTGGGGGAGCCAGGATTCGAACCTGGGTAGGCTGCGCCAACGGATTTACAGTCCGCCCCCTTTAGCCACTCGGGCACTCCCCCGGGGAGCCGGGGCATCGTAGCCGAATCCCCCTGCGCTTTCAACCGTCGCCGAGCCCGGACGTCGCCGTGCAGCGGGTGCTCGCATCGCCACATGGCGGTCCACGGGCGGGGTGTCATCGGAGGACATCGGAAGAAAGGGCAGCCGGGGTCGTCAGGGGGGTGACGACCCCGGCTTGAAAGGTGTGCCGCCCGCCAGGGGAAACGAGCGCGCACGGGGACTCGCAGTGTCATCGGCGACCGGCAGGGGGGAGGGGGATCCCGTCCGCGGTGCTTGTGATGACAAGTGCATTCTAACCGGAATATGGACGGATGCAACCCCTGCGTCGAAGAGGATGCGGAGATCGACGTCGGACGGGGTGTCCGGCGCGGCCCGTCCCGCAGCCCCTCCGCGCGTCGCCGCCTCTCGCGCGTCGTCGCTCGTCGCAGGCGGCGCGCGACGGATTGAGCGCCCCCGGAGCCTGTGGTACCGTAAGCACCCGCCGTGGCGGCGTAGCTCAGCTGGTCAGAGCAGCGGAATCATAATCCGCGTGTCGTAGGTTCGAGTCCTACCGCCGCTACCACTCTCTTTCTCCCGTAAAATATATGCTTTGCGCTGCCCGCTTCTCTCCGAGAATCGACCAAATGCGGCGGATTTGTTACACGTTTGTTGCACTGCCTCGGATTCGGCCTCTTCGGCCCTGCCGTCGCTGGCGAGCATGGCCCCGAAGACGTCGGCGGTGTCCTGCTGCTGGCCGGGGAGGGAGTGGGCGTAGACCGACATCGTGAACGCCGGTGTTTCGTGGCCGCGGCGTTCGTTGACTATCCGGTCGGTCCGGCTGGCTGTCGCAAGTAGCAGGCTGGCGTGTGTGTGGTGGAGGTCACGGAGTCGGATACACCGGATCCCGGACTTGCGCACGGCGGGATCGAGCAGGCGCGTCACATTGGAACCCCACTTCACCTTCGAGCTCGACCGCGGGCAGACGCGCGACTTCAGCGCGGGCATCGTCGTGGAGGGCGTCCAGCGCTTCGACCGTGAGGCTCCCGGCCGCTACAACCCCGACGAGGTGAAGGCGCGCACCGTCGTGGACGAGTATCGTGCGCGCCTCATCCGCCGGTGGAATCCCGACACGCCGTACACGACCGTCGTGGACAACGTGGCCGAGATGATGCGCGCCCCGGAGCTGGCCGGGCCGCTCCTCGTGGTCGACCGCACGGGCGTGGGCAGCGGCGTCGCCGATGTGTTTGGGCACTACCACCGGGGCGGGCGCATGGGCGGACGCGTGGCCGCGCTTTGTGACTCTCACGGCGGGCTCAGCGCGAGTCGTCGATGCCGGGGGCGCAGTCCGGTGGTCCCGGCGCATAACGGTGCAGAAGGCGGACGTGGCACAGCGGCTCCAGACGCTCTTGGAGCGGGGACGCATCCGAGCGCAGCCGGACCTGCCCCTGGGGCGACGTGCTCACCAAAGAGCTGCGAGCCTTCCAGCTCAAGCAGAACGCCCGCACCGGCGCGTCCGATGCGAGGCGCACCGCTAGTCGGACCATGATGATGCCATGCTGGCGCTCGCGCTGGCCGTGTGGCTGCACAGCCTCGCCGAGCCTCGGTACTACAACGTCAAAGGCGAGCTGGAGGAGAAGCAGCAGAGAAGCGGACATTGGGCCACCCGGCGAGCGTTGCCGCATTTGTTAGCCCGGTCCGTCTCGCGCAGCACACAAATCCGTCACGGCGTGCTGTAGGATATCCGAAAACGGGATGATGGTAGAGGACCGGATGACTGAACGCGCTAGGCCGACCAATGGCAGCAGGAACGCTCCGACAAGTACAGTCGGACGGGGCAAAGCCGTCGTTCTCGATACGTTGCCGTCGGAGAGCCACTGGACCGATGGGACGGTCTCGCTCTTCTATGGCGACAGCCTCGACCACTACGCGGATTGGGATGCACCGACTGTCATCGTGTCCGACGGGGCCTACGGCGTCCTCGGGTTCGAAGGCGACACGTCCGACCACCTCGGGATGCCGGACTGGTACGAGCCTCACGTTAGAGCGTGGAGTGAACACGCTTCGGCAGAAACGACCCTTTGGTTCTGGAACTCGGAAATCGGATGGGCGGCTGTTCACCCGGTGCTTGAGAAGTTCGGCTGGCGCTACGTGAACGCCAACATCTGGAACAAGGGCAAGGCGCACATCGCCGGAAACGTGAACACGGCGAAGATACGACGTTTCCCAGTGGTCACCGAGTTATGCGTTCAGTATGTGTTGGAGGCCCGCGTTCAAGGGCTCACGCTGCAGGAGTGGTTATACCGGGAGTGGCGGCGCACTGGGCTTACCCTGCAGTCGGCGAACGTGGCGTGCGGCGTCAAGGACGTTGCTGTCCGCAAGTACCTCGACCAAGGCCACCTCTGGTACTACCCGCCGCCGGACATGTTCGAGAAGCTGGCGGCGTACGCGAATGAACATGGCGAACCAGCGGGACGCCCCTATTTTTCGCGGGACGGGAAACGACCGATGACGCGCGACGAATGGGCGGCGATGCGCTCGAAGTTCCACTGTCCGATGGGCGTGACGAACGTGTGGGAGCGCAACCCGCTCAAGGGCGCGGAACGCGTTGTTGTGCCCAGCGTGAGTGGGCGAGCCGCTCATCTCAATCAGAAGCCGTTGGACCTCATGCGCCGGATTGTCGAGGCGTCCAGCGACGTTGGCGATGTCGTCTGGGAGCCGTTCGGCGGCCTCTTCTCGGCATCGCTTGCTGCAAGCCAGACTGGACGGAGAGCCTTCGCCGGAGAGATTGACTCCACGTACTTCCAGCTCGGCGTTCGCCGCTTTCTGTCCGGTGAGCTGCCGCTCTGGGGCTGAAGAGCCTCGAGCGGTCCTTACTTGACTACAGGCACGGCGTCGTCACGGATATCGAACGCATCGGCCAGAACGTTTCGGATGTCCGCGTCGGTGCCCCGGGATAGCAACCGGTTCCATTCGCCAATGGTGCGCCCGTGGAACTCCGCCCCGAGAGTGCGTTCCTTGAAGGCTTCAATCTGAGGATGGACGATGCGATCCATCTTCGCGAAGTTCGTGTCCAACCGATACGCAAACCTGCCAATTAGCCCCTGCAGCTTGGCCTGATACTCCTGCGTGGGTGAGTATGTTGTGCCGTTTGGCCCCCAGCTCCTGACGATTTCGGCGGCCGCCGCCAACTGCACTGCGTCGCCCTGGAACTTGTAGCCATTGGTGTTGGTCTGCTGAAGGTTAGCAGTGCGGGCCGTCGTATCCTCGGGTTCCAGCACCAGATAGTCCGGCGGGTTGTGGTAGTGGTCGTCGCGGGCCTTGGCAACAGAAGCCCCGGACACCACGACGATGCCCACAATCCGAGGTCTGCCGAAAACCAGGTACTCCGGCAACCAGGCGAGCATCGCCACGTACGTCTGGTCGGCTACGAAGTGATTCTGACTATCCTTGAAGCGTGCCGTAATCTCGGTCGCCAGCGGAAACCACGCCTTTATCTCGAAGCCCGGCGTGGGGCAGACGTCGCCGCGAAACACAGTGTCGGGGAAACCCGGGTCTTGCCGCTCCCAGCAGCCGAGTCCGTCGAACTCGGGCTGGTCATTGAGATACTCGCAGGTGTTGAACTCAATGAGATTGCCGACCATCGGCGAGAGCTTAGAGACGATTTTCGCGAGGTTGACGGCGGCAGCGGGTGACACGGGCTTGGCTACTTCGAGCACGTCGAAGCTGTGGCCGACGAGTTCTTGAAGTTGCTCGCTCGCAAGCGCGATGATGTCGGGGCAGTTCATGCCCCCGAGCCGTCCTTGAGCTGGGCGACTATCGAAACGGGGTCGGCGCCGAGGACTCCACAGAGCTGTACGAACTCGACGACATCGAGACGACGCTCGCCGGACTCGACCTTGGACACGAACGACTGCGGCCGGTTGAGCTTGGCAGAGACCTGAGACTGGGTGAGGCACGAGTCCTCTCTTGCCTTCACCAGTAGAGCGCGGAAACGTTCGTGCTCCGGCGTGTGCAGGGATTTCGCCATGCGGCGATGCTATATCCTGAAGTAGGATATCCCATTTTGGGATGGAGGACGTGGCCAATCCTCGGACGTGGCGTGCTACACGTACTGTCACATAGAGGCCGGACCGAGCCCAGTCTGTAACATCCGCCCGGGTCGTGAGATTGTCATAAACTGCCTGCAAAGTGAACGAAATCGAGGACCTTCGGAGAAGTCCGAAAGCCCCTAGTCCACAATCATAGCCCGCGTGTCGTAGGTTCGAGTCCTACCGCCGCTACCATCTCCTCTCACGCCTCATGTCGCGCCGGGCCTCTTCGGTGGCTTCGCGCAGTCCCGGCGGTCCCGGCGACCAGGTTCCACGGACGACGATGTTAGAATCGGGGCGTGTCGCGGGGCGGGCGTGACGATGGGAGCGGGCCTCACGTCGTCGCCCGACGAGCAAGGGGGGAGCCGTGTCTGCCGGATCGCATCGCTCGTATCGTCGTGCCCGTGGCACGGCGCGGGGAGCCGCCGTCGCCCTCCTCATGGGCCTCGCCGTCGCGCTGCTCATGGGCCTCGCCGTCGGCCTCGCTCCGG
>ERZ1026805.1618-NODE-1618-length-11773-cov-7.319338_pt1 | contig 11773 bp, 17 predicted proteins | sample MGYA00520883_ERZ1026805 | MGnify/ENA primary metagenome ERZ1026805 (study PRJEB33270, sample SAMEA104284476) | anaerobic digester metagenome | biome: Anaerobic digester microbiome; feature: mesophilic sludge digester; material: Anaerobic digester biomass... | reverse complement strand
CGTGGCACGATGCGTCGCGTTCTCCCGTAGCCAGTACGCATCATATGCCCAAGACCCATCTGATCTGGCAACCGCGGCTGCAGTCTATCCGACGCATTTGGCCGCGCTACCGGACGGGCCGAGTCCTCGCACGGTTCTCCCCTACCCCAGCCCTGTAGAAGGTTGTATAGGCTCGCCCCATCAAACATGCCCCGCGCTGCGCCTGTATGGGCCCAGGATCGCGCGCCACGGCTCTTCCCTACCCTAAGCCGCCTTTGGGTCTCTCAACGCGTAGAGTGGCCCAGATTCTGGGTCAGGGCGTTGACGCTCTCTTCTACCTGCAATTGTGACCCTGAAGCGTCCAGGCTCTGTCTGTGGTCGTCGTGTCCCCGCTGGTAGGAGCGGGCGGGTAGCGACGACGGCCGATGCAGCGGACATTTCTGCTTTGCGCCGACGCAGATGGGTGAAGATGGCGAAGGTGGTTTACCCGCGGAGCGTTCCTGCCTATAATGAGTAGGCCTGACCCAGGTAATCGCCCCTGCAGAGGGGTGAGGTTGGCAGGGAGCTAAGTTCCCCAACGGGGCAGCCCGACGGTTCTCCCGGATAACCTGGCACACGTCTTCGCAGAGGGCCACCTTCCGGGGTGGCTCTCTGTGGTTCTACTCATCCAACAGGACCCCTATCTTCCTCTTCCCCACAGCGTTGCGATGGTCCATTGGGTACGCTGTGGTGAAGTTCGCGACGCCCTCCCCCGTTCGGTCTATCACCACGAGGTACCATGGCGCAGCACGGTCACCCATCCGGCAGAAGAGGTTGAGGCGCGACGTCCCGACCCGGTAGACCTCGGAGGGGTTCTCCACCGTGTAGCCTATCCACAGCAAACGCTCTGCGCGATCCGGCTTCCAGACTGTGCGGCGCTGTCCCTTGTCTGGCTCCTTGAAGAATGCGTGGTCGAAGTGGTGGGGATGGAAGACCACTCTCAGGGTCTCGATGCGCGGGGGCGTGACGTACCAGCAGGCCCCGACATAGAGGTACCCGAAGAGAGCCCGGAAGTCATCGACGTTGAGGCCGTGGCCTGTCTCATCGCAGCAGGGGATCAATGGGGGCGGCTTCACGGGGACCATGGCCGCCCTGTTCCTGCTGACGGAAATGCTTACCTCCCAGACGGACGGCCTAATGCGGGCAGGCGCCGCGCTACTGCATCTACGGACAATTCCCCGATCGCTCGTCTCCTACGCGCAGATGGCCTTGACATTGCCACCGCCCCCGCTTACATTGTCGCCAGTAAACGCCATTCAAAACCATCCCTCACCAGGAGTGGACATAGAATGCCGCTGCTCAACACGGTGAAGGCCGCAGAGTACCTAGCCATGAATCCCAAGGTCCTGCGCATCAAGGCCTCCGAGGGCAAGGTTCCATGCGTCCGCATGGGGGGGCGCTGGAAGTTCTCCGAGGAAGTGCTTCAGGATTGGATCGCCCAGGGATGCCCCGACCGCACGGTGCAACCATCCCTGTGGGACCAGGAGGACCTAGGGTGATCATCGCCATCGCCAACCAGAAGGGCGGCACCGGCAAGACCACCAGCGCCGTGAACCTCGCCGGTGCACTCGCCGCTATCGGCCGCAGCGTCCTGCTCCTGGATTGCGATCCCCAGGCAAACGCCACTGTCGCCCTGGGGCATGACTACAACGATGTCCCCCACACCCTGGCCGATGTTCTCGCTGGCCTGCCCATCACCCAGGCCACCCTGAACTGCCAGGCGGTTCAGAACGCTCTGAACGCCCGGAGCGCCCAGGCAGCTCCAGACGTCCTGAACGCTCAGAACGTCGCGGGCGTTCTGCACCTCGTCCCTTCTCACGTGGCCTCGTTAGCCAATGCCGAGCGCAATATCAACGCTGAGCGGGGTGATCAGTTCAGGCTCCGCGAAGCTCTCACGGGAATCCGTAACCGCTACCATTACATCCTCCTTGATTGCCCGCCGAGCCTCTCAGGTCTCACGATCTCCTGCCTCATCGCAGCCCAGCACCTGCTCATACCTGTCCCTTGCGAGTTCCTGCCCATCGAGGGCGTAGGGCAGTTGCTTGAGACTGTCGACCAGGTCAGGCGCTACTTCAACCCGACCCTCTCCGTCGTCGGCATCCTCCCCGTGCGCTACGATGGCCGCTTGGTCTCCGCACAGGTGGTTCTCGGCATGCTCGAGGGCTTTGGTGTTCCGGTTCTCCAGACCCGGATCAGGGCCACTGTACGCATCACGGAGGCACAGGGCGCGCAGGAGCCCATAGGTGTCTACGATCCGGACGGCTATGGCGCGCAGGACTACACCGCCGCGGCCGCCGAGCTGGAGGCGATGCTCTGTGCCACCACGTAAGAGCCCGAAGGATTTCGCGCCTCCCCCATCGGCTCAGGCGGCCCAGCGCGAGCATCCGGTGGCGCTGCTTGCCCAGGAGGCCGCTGGCGGTTCAGGACTGCCTGGCAATCAAGAACTGCCTGAACGCTCAGAACTGCCCGGTAGTTCAGAGCCACCCGAACGCTCAGAGCGTTCAGGACGCTCGACCCGCACAAGTGCCGCCGGCGAAACCGTTGAACGGTTCACCTTCTGGCTCACACCGGAGGACAGCCAACTCGTCGAGCAACTCCGCCGCGATGTCGAGATCCCTGGCATCCCTGGCCTCCCAGATCGGTCCGCCGTGGTCCGCCATTGCATCCGCCTAGCCGCTGAACACCGCGCGCTCGCCGCAAAGCCCTAGGGCTGATAGCACGCGCCGAGAGGCGCTACCCGGTGGAGATCACGATGCCCGAGCATGATGACGCAGCCGATCGCCTCCAGGGCTTCAGCGGCTACCAGATCCCCCGGTACACCCCGATTCCGGACGAGCTTCTCGATGCTCATCTGGACGTCCTCACCGGCGGTGAACTCAAAGTCCTGCTCTACATCGCCCGCCACACCCTCGGCTACAAGAGGGGCGAGGACAAGATCAGCGCCAAGCAGATCGCCGAGGGCATCACACGCAAGGACGGCACCCGCGTTGACTACGGCACCGGCTTATCCATCCGTCAGATCCGGACGGTGATCTCGCGGCTCGAGGAACTCCAGCTCATCCACGTCGCGCGGGAGGAGGGGCCCGCGGGATCTGAGCGCAACTGCTACGCATTGGCTGTGCAAGACAGCGCAGGGGGGGGTGAAGCCCACTTCACCCCCCCCGTGCAGTCCACTTCACCCCCCCGGGGTGAAGCCCACTTCACCCCCCAAGAACAGACGTTATCAAGAAGGGACTCTCAAGAATCTCTCTCCCCAGCTCAGCGGCTTACTGAGGCTTGGTTCATCGCGTTTGGGCAGGAGAAGCCCAGCAGGAAACAGCGAGAGAGCTGTCTTAGGATCATGAACGACCGCCTTGCCGAAGGCTACGCCGTCGACACGGTCATGGTGGGGATCACGCTGTGTGTACAGCGAGGCGCGCGGGGCCCCCAAATGCTGGAGTACGTCATAGGGGAAGCGCATGCAATCGCGGGACAGAATGCTCAACGCGGCGCACAGGAAGCCCGTAGGCGCGTCGAAATCGAGGAAGCCGACCAACAGGCCACCGCAGCCTACCACGACGCTCAGAATGCCCTGGAACACCTCACACCCGCTGAACGCGCCGAACTCGAGGCAGTCGCTATAGCAAGAATGCCAGAGGGGTGCTCAGACCGCGCTCTCACAGGCATGATGGCTTACCTGTTGTCCACACGTACCCCATCAAGGCAGGGGGGGCCAGGGATATAGGCACTGAGAGCAGACCCATAGCTTTCGATGCTGCCGCGGATCAACGCGGGCATTGGACCTGCTGCAAGCCCGCGAGAAGATGCCAACAGCTCTACTCGGAGCCCATCTGCTACCCATAGTGCGTGGCGTCGCAACGGTTGCGACGGGCGTGGAGTTCTTCCGCGGGGTGATCGAGCAGCATTCGGGGGACATTCGTGACGCGCTGGAAGAGGTCTCAGGGCAGGTGGTGGAGCGCGTCCAAGTGATTCTTCTCGACGAAGTCGGTTCTGACGGATGAGATGCATAGTAGGGGACCGATGGAGCCACGGGTCAGCATCCCATGTCGGTCCCAGCAGGCCTCCCAGTACTGCGGGCCCTCACCCAGAACGACGCTCTACGTGGTCGTCATCGCAGACACGGGCGACGGGGCTGTAGGGGTGGGCGGCAACGACACACGCCATGTGCGGGTCAGAGAAAGCGCGTAGCCCGATGATAGGGGAGAGGCCGCCCTGATGGCGGGGTGGCCTTCATGACTCGTGGATATGGCGGTTACCGTCGCGACGCTCCCCGACGATCGTGATCCCCGGGAAGCTCACATACGGCTTGTCGGGGACTGCGCTTGACGCCACCTGCTGGGGGCGAGACCGATGCGCACGCTTCTTCGCCCAATCACAGAGTGCGGCCCTCAGAGAAGACCCTACCGGCTTCGTACGTGGGTGCCCTAGCCTGGTGGGGCACAGATGGTAGGACGATGCAGACTGACGCCGGCGTGCTGCCACGTCGCAGCGGAACCATTGGGAGACCTGCCTCGCTGGCCACGAGCCTCACGCCGGAAACGCCATGGTGATGACGCGCTCTTGGAGTACTCCACCGGAGAGGTATGGTGCGGAGATCGACTCGGTGTGCCAGCGCACCATGCGCTTTCCCTCAGGGAGATCGCAGTCTCCCACAATGGCATGGTCTGCAGAGGAGCATAAGGAGAAAGGGGCACCATTGGGTGCCAGGGCGTTTCTGGCAAAGCGATGGCCACGCAAGCCTGCGCTTACCGCCGCGAAGTGTATACGAAGGGCTGGCTGAGGGCGGTATGCCTCCATTTCAGGGAACATCGTCTGGCGCTGCTGCTCCTTGCGCTGTTCCGCAGATAGCTTTTCGTGCCAGACGATGATAGCACCTTCGAACGCGCCGCACTGGGTACAGCGGATCGCAACCGCTTCCAGAGATACCTCGAACAGATCGGATAGATACTGAAGCGTCGCGATATTGGCACCGTGCTGGATCACCTCATTCTGGAAGCGAGCCAGAGGCAATAGCAGTTCCGACGCCGCCCGATCGCACAGACTCTCCTCTTGCCTGCGTGGCCAGTACTGCCCTGTCGCCTGATCCTCCCTAAGCTTCGGGTCATCTGTGTACGTCGGTATCAGCAGATGCCCGATTTCATGGGCATGGGAGAAGCGCTGCCGTTTGATGTGCTCCTGGGTATTGAGCTCGACAAGGTAGCCATTGGGCCCAGGGATTAGGCGTGCCGACTGCCGCATCTTCCTCCTGACGACCTTGGCGATGCCAACGAATGAGCCCACCAACTCTAAGTCGGTAGGCGGTTCGTCGATCTCCGCTCTGGCGAGAAGATCCTGAGCGGCAAGCTGTATTGCCGCGTATGGGTCCGACACATTCCATCGGTCCATGAGGGCCTTGGCTGCCTCGCCGTACTTCCTCCTACCCACGCGTCCCCCCCCCGATTGAACGCTTGATGGACTCATAAAGGAAGCGCCAATCCTCCACACTCTGAGGCTGGCGTCCCCGATAGCGGATCTGCGCGAGCATGTTCACTTCGTGGTCCTCGAGCTGGGCGTCCTCTGCGAACTCTCGCAGGGACTCGCAGATCCGCACTTCCGTGGCGTTAGCCGGAAGTGCTTCGCCCAGGAGCGCGGCAACGGTGGTTCCCAGCGACGACGCGATGTTGAAGAGCGTCTTCGCCGAAGGGCTCTCTACTTGGCCGGTCTCGATCTGGGAAAGGTAGGCCTTGGAGATACCTGCTTGTCGGGCGAGTTCGCTAAGCGTCAAACCACGCTCATCACGCAAGGCACGCATCGTCTGTCCCAGTTGGCTGGCATCAGACATCCTCTCACCTCCACCATGGTAGTCCAGAGCAGTGTGCCTGTTTGATAAGGCGAACACATAAGTTCGCTATTGTTGACATCGCGCCGACGGCAATGGTATTCTATACCAAACCGAAGCGTTTGTCATTGTGTACATGCGCCCCGTGGGCACGTACTCCGCAGATCATCGCCAGCTCGACCAGCAAGGAGGCATCGCGCTATTTCGACATCTCCCCAAGTACCGCATTTTCCCGAATTGAAGGGCACCTTCGCCGAGCTATTCCCGCAAGCAAACCTTGATGCCGTGGCCCGGCGGCTGGAGGAACTCTATTTCGCACCTGGTTTTGCGCACTTCGCCACAAAGGGCGGCAAGAGAAAGGAGAGCGCCCATTGGTATCGCTACAAGATGGGCCCCGACCGCATCGGTTGGTTCTTCAGCAAGAGGACCAACAGCGAGGTGCATCACCACTTCGACCTCACGGAGCACCTGAGGACCCCTGTCTACTACGGGACGTGCCTCGACGACAAGACTGGGACGCGCTTCGCTGCGCTCGATTTCGACGACCTCTCGAACCCGGATGAGCGGACACAACTCCGGGAATGCATTGAGCATGCCCGCCGACTCGGGCTCACCCCCCACCTGGTGTATAGCGGGAACAACCTGCAGTTGGGTCATCACCTTGGGGCGCACTTAGAGCTGTTCTTCGATGAGGTCGTGAGCATACGTGATGCCTGCCGCCTGCTTGACCACCTAACCGGCGGTCGCCATGACCAACCGGGAACGTGCTATCCGGAGGCACTTCCCACTGCGAGTGGTAAGGCTTACCGACTGCCCTTCGCAGTGCATAAGACCACCGGTAACTTGGCCGTGTTTGTGATTCCTGATACCTATGAACTCATTGCCAAACAGGATGATTATGTGAACTCAATAGCACAGAATAGCTTTCCCTATAAGTTGTCTGCGTCCAAATTGTCTCGACGTGTCGCGGACGCCCAAAGCACCCCTGTGCACGGGCACTACTCGTGCCCCAAGGCACTAACACCCCACCCCACCCCCCCCCACACATCCTACGTTGCCGATTTCAATGCCCACTTGTCGTCATCTGCGTATTCCTATGGTCAGCTAGAGCGATGGTTGAATGAGGGGTGCTGTCCTAAGCACAAGTCGTTCTCCGTAGCGGAAGCTCTCGCCCAGATGTGTGCTGTGCATTGGCACCTGCCCAGGGGACTTGCCGAGAATCTGTTGATGGAATGGACCGCCAGGCTTCCTCAGACCAATCACAGCACTTCTGAAGAGCAGCGAAAGACGGAGATCGGCTGGCTACTCACCATGGCATATACGCCGAGTACCCGGGGCGCCGCTCGCCAACAACTCATGGATGAATGGGCGCACGGCAAAGCCAAGACCGAGGCGAAGCGTATGGTGATGGAACACCAAGAGCTACTTGATCGACTCAGGAACTCCGAACCACGCCCAGAGTGTACCCGCAAGGCGATCATCGACGTGTTGAGTGTATTCGTCGCTGCCGAGTCCTCCATCGCGGATGTGACTGGTACATTCTATCTCAGCCAGCGGATGATAGGGTCGACCCTGGGGTCTGGCTCCCACCGTGTTAACCGGGTGATCCCGTATATCACTCTGCGGGAGCAGCCCTGGGGAGAGAACCCCTTGTGTTCTGGGTACTTCTACCGGCAAGTCACCTATCACGCCTGGTATACGAAAATAGCACCGTCTTACCAGCGGATAAGCAAGCCCTGAGCGCCCGGGGCTCTCGACCGTCGACGAGTGGGAGGGGTCCCGTCTCCGGGAGCGGCGGACGAACAGAGCGCAAACACGCGATACAACGCGTCATAAGGAAGGCCTCTGGAGCATCATGTCGGGGCTTCCATGTCAACGCGATAGTACAAGATCGGAAGCAGGACAGATAAGCCTATAGAAGGGACCTGCGTACGCACTCGCAAAAAGGGGAACCCCCATGGAACTCGTCATCCGAGGGTAACCCCATGACCGATCCGGTATCGCTGCCAGAGCGGTCGTGAGATCACCAGAGGTGGATAGCAATGGCAACGTGTGGCGCGAAGACACGTGCGGGAACCTCATGCCTGCAGCCGGCCGGCTGGGGCACGGACCATCCGGGACGCGGGAGATGCAGACTCCATGGGGGCTGCAGCCTGCGGGGTCACCTGCACCCCAGGTACAAGAGCGGACGGTATGCGCTCTACGAGATCGTGGTACATGCCAATGAGGCACGCGGGATCGTCGACGTCAACGACGCGAAGGTGCTCGTCGACGCGAATGGTCGCTGCCGTGGCATTGTGCAGGTAGGCGACGGTCCGTCGCTCGATCCGCCGGTTCGTCTGCGGCCGCAGGACATTGATGTGTTCCGTGGGATGCCCGGCTATGTGGTCTCGACAGAGGATGGTCTGGGTGCCTACATGCAGGAACTCCGTCGTCTCCGGGGGGCACGAGCCGCCCGGTCGATGTGATTAGGTGCCATAGTAGGGGAGAGCTGCTCGTGGGGTCTGTCCTCGACCACGATGCTCGCACGTCGGCGTGGTGTCACGGCCATAGGAGAGCCCGTTCCAGAGAATCCAATCTGGTCGGCGAGCACAAAGGCGCGGGCAAGCGGGATAATCATCGTAGGACAGTGGAAGAGAGGGGTGAGGTCGGCGATGGCACGCGGTTGGGAGACAGGCAACAGATGGCGGACGGCTCGACGACGTCGGCTGTGGACAGGTCATGCAGTCCAGGATAGGCGCTTCCCTGGAGATGACGCGCCGAACACGGTGGGCTCTTCGAAGGCCTTGATCCTGGCGCGGAACTGCGTGGGGACGCTGCAGACGTGGGGTGCTATGGTCGTGACAGGCCTGGACGGGCAACCTGCTACCTCGAGGCGGGGGGTACTGCGAGCTCTGTTGCGGTCTGTAATGACGGCGGTGCTACTGGGCATCGCCAGGGAAGCGATCTAGCCGCTCGTAGAAGCAGACAGAGACGATAGCTCTCCGTGGCCCATGAACGGCACGAGATGCGCTACGAGTGTATCTCCGAGGGGGGCAGATAGGGGACGTTCAATGGGAACCAGTTGCTTTTATATTCGGACGCGACACCGATGCGAGAGCCGACCGCCGGCAATGTCTCTGTTGGCACCGATGGTGAGAAGCACACCACTGTCGTGGGACGGCTGTGTAGACGGTGTGGGCGGGGCCCCATCCGCCCAGGGATGAGGTGTGGATGGTGCCGGTGCAAGGCACCGAAGGCCAATGCGAACACATAGTAGCGGGAGCGCGGTGACAGCTGGGTGACGCTCTCGCGAGCCGTTCGGGGGGAGCTGAGAGCCCTGTTGCGGTGTCCCGCTGAGATGCTTCAGTGGGACGCCACTTTCCGTGCAGCAGAGAGCGCCACCCCGAGGTCCTCCACAGTTGTCAGGACGACTGGGCGGGCGGACCCAACAGTGGCCCCGATGGGGGCGAGGTAGCTCTCCAACCCGGAAAGAGAGGTCTTGCTGTGTATCACTGGCACGGTGCGGCGACTTCTGCTGCCGCAAGAATCACCTGAGACGTCCAAACCACCTACATGGATCCCCTCCATCCACTCCTGGAAGCGCTTGCCCATGTCGCGCCTGGCCGTGACCCGGAGATCGAGCTCCCGGACCCACGGGCAGTCTAGGAACGCGCGCACCGCATTGCCCATGATGTCAAGGACACCCAACGGCCTGCCGCCGAGCTCCTGCTCCGTGATCATCATCGAACTCTGCACGGCCACGAAGCCGCAGTCGATGCGCGTGCCGCGCTGGAAGAAGAGGCTGATCACGCAGAAGGGAGTGAGGCCGTACTGAGTGCCGGCGATCCCCTGCACGATGTGCCAGTGGCCCCGGGTTGCGTAGGCGGGGAGGCTGAGGTGGGCTTCGATGATGAGGGGGATCTGCGGCTCGTCGCCGGGCTTGGGGTCAGGGCTAGAAGTACTACAGCCGTACATCGCAGGGAGGCCCGAGATTGCTCCGGCCGCTTCGGGTCGGCTGGGTACTTGCAGGGCAACACGCTGGTGATCGACGACTTCCGGTTCTTCACAGACCATCGTTCATGCTCTCGAGATTACGCACGACCTGGCCCTTGGAGGCATTGACATCGAGCCAGTTGGGGGGCTGGCGGCCAGCGGCCAAGGCTGTGCCGAGGATCTCCATCGGGTCATCGAGGTCGGCGTAGTTACCCAAGCGCCGCGGGCACCTCATCGACGTTCATCGCGTCCTTGGCCAAGCCGTCGATCTGCAGTCTGTTGAGGTCGACAATGGCGCAGACCCCGTCGAATCCGACAGTCGAAGGTATCCCAGTCGCCAAGGGCGAACACTAACGGCGTCTACCCCTAGACCGGGACTGTTCAGGTCCTGATGCAGCAGGGTCCACGACTATGCTGAGTCGTGGCCCTGCTGTTGCTCTGAACGCATGCGCTACCCCTAAGCCAGCAGCTTCTTGACGACTGATGCTATGACTTCGCCAGCCGACGGCCCCAAGCGGACAGCTATCAGTACCGTCAGCAACGCGAAGGCATACTTGACCCAAGACTGCGTGGGCTTCCTGCGACGCATCTTGCTACGGGGCCACCAGAAAGTGATGCTCATTCCCGACATGCATTGCATGGGGCACACGTCTCCTTTCGCTCTGTTTCTACTGCAGCAGAAGAAAGGAGCCAGTTCAAGCCCCGTCTACCCCTAGACCGGGACTGGTCAGGGCCCCTCTCCGAAGAACTGATCACCTCGCTTTCCTATTGTGGTTGGCGATGTCCATGGCGAACGCCGCGTAGAACTCCTCCGTGGGTTCGATGAACTGCGCGAGCGCTGGCATGAGAGCCATGCCGGTACCCTCCCTTGTACCTGCCACGTAGTTTCTCCGTCAACACCTTGAAACCTTCCTTCCGGTATAGGCGAGCGCTCCTCAAGCCCCCTCATTCACCGCCAAACCATGCTGGTGGTTGGACCTCTCGCCTGCGCGAAATAGCCCCGCAGCCCGATGGAAGAGTATAGGTGGAAGCTAGAGAAGCCATTGGGCTCCTTGGTGTTCTGGCAACGCCAGACAGAGATCGTTGGTGAGCCTATCAATCCACCGACGCAATTGACCGCACGCATGCACAGCATGTTCTACTCGGCAATGATAGCGCTGAAGAACCACTCCGCGAACTACTTCCAGAACCACTCGGTGCGCGTGGACTTGTCCAGCCGGCCTCGTACTCCATGTTGTTCGCAAGGGGCTGGTGAGTCAGACGATGAGCGTCTAGATGGCAGTATTGATCTGGGCATAGATGGGGAACTTGCCGCAGAAGCCATAGCGGCGCACGGCGGGGGCCATCTTGCCCAGATTGTCGGTGAAGGCCTGGATGAGGACGGGCTCACCGGCGTTCTCGAGCGCTACGGTGATACCGTTCTCGTCGCCGAAGTTGGGAAGGCAGAGGAGCACGCTGCCAGTCTCTACCGTATCCACTCCTATGGTCTCGCGGTTGAACACGACGATGCCCTTGGATCCATTGATCTCGGACCAGTTGTGGTCTTTGAGGCCGGCGGCCAAGGCCGTGCCCAATACCCTCATTGGGTCGTCGATGCTGGCATAGTTCCCGAAGCGCCGCGGGCACCTCGTTGATGTAGCGCTCAAAGGACATCAGCACCCCGCCTCATCGACGATCTCTCGCTCGACCTGGCCGTTGCGGTCGCTGCCCCAGTCGATGTTGGCGCCCTTCCAGATCTGCAGGGCCTTGCTGGCGGCGCACAGCTTCTCTACCAGCTGGGGCGGCGTCACTCATATGATCACCCACAAATTGATGCCCGAAAGCGGGGACAGCGGGACGTCATAACCCTCGAGGCTCATGTGGTCATCGCCCAACGGGGCGCTGTTGTCAATGAAGATGCCGGCGCACTGGGGCGGCGTCACTCATATGATCACCCACAAATTGATGCCCGAAAGCGGGGAC
>ERZ1026805.1616-NODE-1616-length-11792-cov-10.928943_pt1 | contig 11792 bp, 9 predicted proteins | sample MGYA00520883_ERZ1026805 | MGnify/ENA primary metagenome ERZ1026805 (study PRJEB33270, sample SAMEA104284476) | anaerobic digester metagenome | biome: Anaerobic digester microbiome; feature: mesophilic sludge digester; material: Anaerobic digester biomass... | reverse complement strand
GCCTCGGTGCACCGAGGCCATGCCCACGTCGGCACAATCCTGGTGCTTACCGGCCACGTACCGGGCGCTGGGGCCGTCGTCGCCCACAAGGACGGTGCCCAACCCCGGAGGACGACCCTGCTCCGACAAAACGCCGGGGCGCGCAAGTTGCTCCACCCGGACCGCCAACTCGGCCTTGATCCGGTCGGCCAACGCCTGCCCGTCCAATGTCTTCGCAGTCATGGGACCACGCTAACCGGCCGCCCATACACCTCACCGGTGAGGCCGGTCAGTGCCGGAAGTGTCGTACCCCGGTGAACACCATGGCCATGCCCGCCTCATTGGCCGCTGCGATCACCTCGTCGTCCCGCACCGAGCCGCCCGGCTGGATCACGCAGGTGGCACCGGCGTCAGCGGCGGCATCGAGCCCATCACGAAACGGGAAGAACGCGTCGGAGGCACATGCACCACCGACCGCACGGCCGGCCGCCTTCTCGGCCGCGATCCGGCCGGCATCCCGGCGGTTCTGCTGCCCGGCACCAATTCCAACCGCCGTCTTGTTCTTCACCAGAACGATGCAGTTGGAGCTGACCTTTGCCGCCAGTCTCCAGGCCAACTCCAGGTCGAGCCATTCGGCCTCATCGGGAGCCCGTTCGGTCACGGTCACACAAGCGGCCCGGTCAAACCCTCCCTGATCGGTGGTTTGCACCAACAGCCCGCCGGAGATGGATCGCACCTGGAGCTCCGGTTCGGTCGGCGCTGTGGTCTCCAACAGCCGAAGGTTCTTCTTCTTCGCCAGAATCTCCCGGGCCTCGGGGGTGTAGCCGGGCGCCACCACCACCTCGGTGAACACGGGTGACAGCGCCTCGGCCACCTCGCCCGTCAGGTCTCGATTGACCGCCACGATGCCGCCGAACGCAGACACCGGATCGCCCTCGTGGGCGCGCCGATAGGCGGTCAGCAGATCGTCGGCCACCGCTGCGCCACACGGGTTGGCGTGCTTGATCACCACCGCTGCCGGACCGTCGCCGAGGCTCCAGACCAAGCGCCAGGCGGCGTCGGCGTCGTAGACGTTCAGGTAGGACAGGTCCTTACCCTGATGCTGCACCGCATCGTCCCAGCACCCACCGTTGCCCGTTCGGTACCGGGCGCCGACCTGGTGGGGATTCTCTCCGTAGCGCAACACGGCGGACCGGGTGGCGGCGAGGGTCAAGCGCTCGGGAAGAGCACTGATGTCCGTAACGTCCTCGCCCTCCTGGTTTGCCGGTGACGCAGAAGCCTCAGGTTGCAGAGCCCCGGTCCGCATCCAGCCTGCGATCTGAACGTCGTAGTCGGCGATCACCTCGAAGGCCCGCACCGCCAGCGCCCGACGGGTGTCGACCGAGAGTTCGCCAGTTTGCTCGACCTCATCCACCACCCCCGCGTAGTCGGAGGGATCGACCAACACCCCGACATGCGCGTGGTTCTTGGCCGCGGCCCGCACCATGGTGGGCCCGCCGATGTCGATCAGCTCAATGCCCGGGTCCGATGCGAACGGATACAGGTTGACCACCACCAGATCGATGGGCTCAATGCCATGCTCCGCAAGGTCGGCCAGGTGGGTGGGATCATCACGATCCGCCAGCAGCGCACCGTGAACCGCAGGATGAAGCGTCACCACCCGATGCGACAGCATCTCGCCGAAACCAGTGAGCTCGGCAAGAGGTTGCACCGTGATACCGGCTTCGGCAAGCACGGCGGCGGTGCCCCCGGACGAGAGCAACTCCCAACCCGCTCGCACCAGCACCTTCGCCAGATCAACAACGCCGGTCTTGTCATAGGTCGACAGCAGGGCTCGGCGGCGTTCCGCCATGATCACTCTCCGGGGTTCGTTGGCCGACGTCACACTCGGGCGCCGGCGCCGGTCGACCCTACCGGGCCACCCCAAGAGGCCACCAACGGCCCCGGGTCGGCGAGCACCCACGGCACCTTTCGGTCCCCTTTCAAGAAATTCACTTGACCTTGAACCCCATCTCAGAAAGACTGAACACCAGTCGAGCCAACGCAGTCTCGGCGCCCACGCAGAACACATTTCGGCTGGGCGCTGCCACCGGCGCTGGGGCTCGTTCCTGGTTCACCATCCTCCGGCACAGCGCTCGTCGAGCGAGAGAAGGGGACCAGTGTGAGTCGTTTCTTCGAAAGCATCGAGACCTTGATCAGAATCGTGGCGCTGATTGGAGGAGCGATTCTCGGCCTGTTGCTGATGGTGATGACGTTTGCGGTCTGACCCCTGATCGGCCCGGCCTGGCGTGACGACCCCGGCCTGGCCGATTTGGAAGCTAGCGTGCCCCCGGTGTGCGTCACCCTTGAAGCGCGCCTGCAACGGTTATGACCTCACCGAGCGCACCTCCAGCCAACCCTCCGGGAAACCACCCGCCAACGGACAGCGGTGGCCGGTCCGCGTCGGCGAACGGGTCCGACGTTGCCGACGAAAATCCCAGGTCGCTCTCCCAACGGGTTGAGGGAGCCGGTGACAGCACCGTCCTCGACCTGACGATCGGCGTCGAGGGTGCCGGTCCGGTGACGACCGCGCCCGTTCCGCCCGATGATTCCCCCACGACGAGCGCCGGCGACCCGCCCATGCTGCGTCACCGGAACTGCCTGGACGGCATCCGGGGCCTCGCCGTACTCACCGTGGTGTTCTTTCACCTCGAACTTGGGTGGATGCGCGGCGGGTACCTGGGCGTCGATGTGTTTTTTGTGCTGTCCGGGTTCCTGATCAGCACCCTCCTGATCCGCGAATGGACCAAGCACGGGCGGATTGACCTGAAGGGGTTCTGGGTCCGCCGGGCACGGCGACTGTTGCCCGCCATGCTCGTCGTGCTGGCAGCCGTCGCCGCGTTTGCGGTGTTTCTCGCCCAGCCCGAGCAGCTCAGCGATATTCGGAGCCAGGGGCTCGCATCACTGTTCTACGTCACCAACTGGGCTCGAGCCGCAGAGAAGACGAGCTACTTCGACACCTTCGCCGCAAAGAGTCCGCTGGAGCACTACTGGTCACTCGCCATCGAGGAGCAGTTCTACGTCGTCTGGCCTCTGGTGGTCATGGCGCTCTTCACCTGGCGCAGCCGAGCGAAGGGCACCTTGGATCGTGCTCGTCGCTACGACGTGCCGCTCGGGCTCGTTGGGCTGATCGGCGCGGCTGCTTCGGCCACGTTGATGGCCGTGCTGTACTCGCCCGACAACTCCAGCCTGTACTTCCGCACCGACACTCGCGTGCAGGGACTGCTCATTGGAGTGGCGTTGGCAGCGCTCTTCGACGCCGTCGGTCGACGGCTCATGGCCGCCCCACCGGCATGGTTGGTGCCCTCCGGGTGGGCCGCAGGGCTGGCGTTCCTCGTGGCGATCGTCACCGACGTAACCCCCGCGTGGCTCTATCAGGGCGGGTTTCTGCTGATCGCCGTGCTGACCGCCGTCGTCATCCTGGCGGCGATGGCCCACCCACGTTCATCACTGGACCGCGCCTTGTCGGTCCGACCTCTCCGATTCTTCGGCCGCATCTCATATGGCCTGTACCTGTGGCACTGGCCGGTGATCCTGGCGCTCACCCCCGAACGCACAGGCCTTCCCATGCCGGCGCTCAACGTGTTGCGATTCGCCATCTCGGTGGCGTTGGCCGTGGTGAGCCTGCTGGTGCTCGAGGTGCCCATTCGAGAACGGCGGCTGCCGGTCCGGGTCGAGTTCGCGAGCCTCGGGGTGGTGCCGGTTGCCTTGGCGGTAGCCCTGCTGGTCACCACCACAGGCGGCGAGTTGACCCTCGAAGAGGCGTACGCCGCCGACCAACGCACAACGGCGCCTGTCCAGACCGTCGCGCCGGTGGCCACGCCAAACCACACCGACACCCTGGTGTTGGGCGACGAATTGGCGCTCGCCCTTCCCGCCGACTGGGGCGACCCGGACGGCGACGGTCCTGCCACCGGGTCGGTCACGCTGGCTGGAACCGCTTGCGACGACGCCACCAGGCTGTGCGACGACTGGCGTCAGCGGTGGAAGGCGCGCGTCGATCAGGCGTCACCCGACGTCGTGATGGTGGCAATCCGAAACTGGCAGCCCTTCGACGATACCAACGCCAAGATGGACGTCTTCGATGCGGCTTTGACCGAATCGGCGTTCGTCGACGGTATGGATCGGCTGGCGACGGAGCTTGGTGCCGGGCCCACCGCTGACGGCGGCCGCACCGTGGTGTTTCTGACCGCTCCGAAGCGCAGCGAAGACGGCTCGCTGGACCCTTTCGTTGTGGAACGCACCCGCGAGGCGGCCCGGCAGGTCACCGTCCGGCGCAACGGCGCCGTCCAGGAGGTCTCCATGGAGCGATTGTGGTGCGGCCCGGTGCGATGCATCGACCAAGCGCGTCTTTACCCTGCGAAGGGCCGGTTCGAGGTGGTCAGCCCCAACGCAGAGGCATTTGGTACGGCGCTCGCCGGCGTGGCCCGCCGGGCGGTCACCGACCACCTGGCCCGCGAGGCATCAGGCGACCAGCTCCGTGTGCTTTTGGTGGGCGACTCGGTGGCATGGTCGATCGGCTCCAATTTTCATGGCACCACCAAAGCAGCGGATCAGAAGATTCTGTTGTGGAATCAGGCCGAGTTCGCCTGCTACCCGGACCCGGCACCGGGCCCGCGCCTCGGGCTGCCGGGCACCGTCAGCACCGAATGCCCCGATTGGGCCGAGCGCTGGCCCACCTATCTCGACGAGTTCCAACCTCAGGTCGTCCTCCTCCCGGTCAGTCAGTGGATGATCCTCGACCGCGACGTCGATGGACGACGTATTGCGTTTGACTCCGACGAGATGCGCCGGCGGATCAAGAAGTACTACGGGCAAACCATCGACGTGATGTCCAAGACCGGCGCGCTCGTGGTGTTGACCACCGTCATCCCCAACGTGGCATCGACCAAGTCCATCACGAAGGACGCCGACGTCGCCGAAAGCCAGCGCCGGGAGGTGGCGCTCAACAAGATCATCACCGAGTTGGTGGCCTCCCGTCCCGACGACGCGGCGTTGATCGACCTGGCCGGTTGGATCTGCGAGGGAACCAAGTGCGCTGAGGAACTCGACGGCGTGCGGCTTCGACCCGACGGCGGCCACTTCTCCTCCGAGAGCTCACCGCTCGCCGGGGCGTTCCTCACCGAGGAGCTGGAGCGCGTGGCCAAGGAGCGGGGTTTGAGTCCCGACGCCGACGCAACCACAGCCACGACGTCGGCGGCGTCGAAAACCGCGCCTCCGCCCCCACCAAACGGCTGAGCGACCTCAGCGGCCCGGGGACTTCGTCAGCACCCAGCCGCGTTCAAGCACCTCGGCCAGCACCTGCGGGTAGATGCGGCGTTCAACGGCCTTGATCCGCTCATGCAGGCTGGCCTCATCGTCACCGGGCAGCACCGGCACCGCCTCCTGAGCGAGAATGGGACCCGCGTCCACCTCCAGGGTGGCAACGTGCACGGTGCAACCCGTGACCTTCACCCCTGCGTCAAGAGCGGCTCGCACTGCGTGCCAACCTTTGAACGAAGGCAACAGGGCCGGATGGGTGTTGATGATGTTCCCGGGCCGAGCATCAAACGCCGTCTGCGTGAGGATCGTTCCCCATCCAGCCATGGCCACCAGGTCGATGTCGGCGTCATTCCACGCTGAAACGACCTTGCACGTATAGCCCTCCCGGTCGAAGTCGTCCGAAAAGTCGGTTCGTTCGATCACCTGAAGCGAAAGGCCATGACGCTGAGCCACCTGCTCGGCTGCACAACGGCGGTCGACCAGCACTGCCGCCACCTCAAGGCCGGATGCCACCATGGCGTCAAGCAGCGTGCCCGAACCCGAAACCATCACACCAAGCCTCATCGGTTGTCACCCGACCTCATACGCTCACCCGGGCGTATCCGTTAAAGGTTCTTGACGATCTCAACCATCAACTCGCCGCACTCGGTCGGGTTGGCCCCCACCTTCACCCCGGCGGCCTCAAGCGCCTCCATTTTGGCGGCGGCGGTGCCCTTGCCGCCGGAGACGATGGCACCGGCGTGCCCCATCTTCTTGCCGGCTGGGGCGGTCTGACCGGCCACGTAGGCCGCCACCGGCTTCGACATGTGCGTAGCGATGTACTCCGCTGCGTCCTCTTCCGCCGAGCCGCCGATCTCACCGATCATCATGACGGCGGACGTCTGCGGGTCGGCCTCGAAGGCCTCCAGGCAGTCGATGAAGCTGGTGCCCGGCACCGGGTCGCCACCAATACCAACGCAGGTGGTGACGCCAATGTTCTGCTGCTGCAACTCGTACAGAGCCTGGTAGGTGAGCGTGCCGGAACGGCTGACGATCCCCACCGAAATCTCGCCGTCGACCGGCGCCTTGGCGATGTGACCGGCGGTGATGCCGATGTTGGCCTGGCCGGGGCTGATGAGGCCCGGACAGTTGGGGCCGAGCAGGCGCACGTCGGGGTGGTCGCGCTTGAGCTTGTTGAAGAACCACGCCTCATCCTGGGCGGGAACGCCCTCGGTGATGACGATGATCAGCTTGATACCACCCTCGGCGGCCTCCATGACGGCACTCTTCACGCCCGGGGCGGGGATGAAGATACAGGACGTGTCGGCACCGGTCTCGGCGACGGCGTCGGCCACCGAGGCGAAGACGGGGATGCCATCGACGTCGGTGCCGGCCTTCTTCGGGTTGGTACCGGCAACCACGTTGGTGCCGTAGTCACGGTTCAGCAGACCGTAGTAGCGACCGGTCGAGCCGGTGAGGCCCTGGTAGACGACCTTGGTGTTGGAATCGACGAAGATGCTCATGAGTTCTCAGGTCCCTTGGCTAGTAACTGATGCTCAGGCGCGGGCTGCGGCGAGCTCGACGGCCTTGGCGGCGGCGGACAGCATGGTGGATTCCATCTGCAATGTGTCGCCAAGGTGGGGCTTGAGGATCTCGCGCCCCTCGTCGGCATTGGTGCCGTCCAAACGCACCACCATCGGATGGGCCAGGTCGATACGACCGAGCGCTTCGATGATGCCGTTGGCCACCTCCTCGCCGCGGGTGATGCCACCAAAGATGTTGATGAGGATGGACTTCACGCGAGGATCGTTGTCGAGGATGGTCAGCGCCGCGACGAACTTGTCGGCATCTGCGCCGCCCCCGACGTCCAGGAAGTTGGCGGGGCTTCCGCCCGCCTGGTTGACGACGTCCAGGGTGCTCATCGCCAGGCCGGCGCCGTTGGCGATGATGCCCACCGACCCCTCGAGGCCGACGTACTCCAGACCGGCTTCGTGGGCGGCCTCCTCGCGCTCGTCGCGCTCCTGAGTGGCCTCGTAGGCAGCCCATTCATGACGGAACCCGGCGTTGTTGTCCAGCGTGACCTTGGCGTCAAGGGCATGGACCTCACCGGTGGGCTTGAGGATCAGCGGGTTGATTTCCACCAGGTCGGCGTCGCCGTCGACGTACGCGGTGTAGAGCTTGCCCAGGATGTCGACCGCACCCTCGGTGGCATCCGGGTTGAGGTTGGCGGCGGCCACCCACTCGCGCAGGGTGGCCTCGTCCAAGCCGTCGACCGGGTCGATCCAGATCTTGGCGATCGCGTCGGGGTTCTCTTCGGCAACCGTTTCGATCTCGACGCCGCCCTCGGCGGACAGCATGCCCAGGTGGGACTTCTTGGCCCGATCCAAAGTGAAGCTGGCGTAGTACTCCTCGGCAATGTCGGAGGCAACCTCGATCCACACCACGTTCACGGTGTGGCCCTTGATGTCCATGCCGATGATGTCGGTGGCGAAGGTGCGCACCTCGTCGGCGTCGTTGGCCAGCTTGATACCGCCCGCTTTACCGCGCCCTCCCACCTGCACCTGGGCCTTGACGACCACCGGATAGGTGTTCAGGCGCTCGGCGGCGGCGACGGCGTCCTCGACGGTGGTCACCGCCTCACCGGCCGACACCGGAATGTCGAATGAGCCGAAGAACTGCTTGCCCTGATATTCGAAGAGGTCCACGCGGGAAGCCTTCCAGGAAGCCCGCCCGCCAGGCAATACGACCCCATCATCTCGGAGTCTTGGAGGGGTGTGGAGGTGTGCCGGTGAATCTCACCGGCACACCTCCACACCTCTGCTCCACACCTCTGCTCCCTCTCCACACCCCCGCGATCCAGGCTGCTCGCCGCCCACGCGCCCCTACCGTGCCGACGTCAACGGGTACCGCGACCCGTGGACGGACGGCTCGCCACCCCCGACCATGCCGGATGGCTCCTTCACTGCCATCGGCATCTTCCAACAACAGTCGCACTCATGATCAGCGGTGGATGGCCCTCTCACGTGCCCATCGCGTGTTCGGCGCTGCGGAAGCCGAACCGTTCGGCATCAGCAGTGACGCGCTCCGCCAGAGGGCTGCGACCGGAGGTCTGCAACGAGTGGGTCGAGGTTGGTACGCCCCGGCCGACCGGCCGCTGACCTGGACCCACCGTGTGGAGTGGGCGACTCGGACTACTGGCGGTGTGGCCAGCCACCGGGCGGCTGCGGTGCTGTGGAAGCTGGAGGGCTTCCGTGCCTCGAAGCCTGAGGTACTCGTTCCCTTCGAACGACGGGTTCGACCGACGGGCGTCAAGGTGCACCGAACCCGCCGTTGGAGTCCGGCCGGGCACTCCGAACGAAACGGCATTGCGGTCGTGGGCCCTGCGGTGCTGATCGGCCAGCTGGCTTCCTACCTGCCCGAGGTGCGGCTTCGTGCGTGCATCGATCAACTGATCCGCGAGAAGCACCTCACCGTGGCGACACTTGCTCGATTTCATGTGGAGACCCCGCTCGGCACGCCCGGCCGGGCCGCTTTGGGCGAGGTCTTGTCGCAGTTTGTGGAGGACGAGCGGGTGCCGATGAGCGACTTCAGCCGCCTGGTTGCCGACCTGCTCGTCGCCGGCGGGCTGACCGAACCCGTGCTCGAGCACAACTTCTACGACGACGAGGGGCTGATCCAGATGGTCGACCTGGCCTACCCCAACCAGTCCGAAGCGCTGGCCATCGGGCTGGACTCGCTGAGCCATCACCGGGATCGGGCCACGTTCATCGGCGACCGACGCGCCCGCAACCGGCTGGAGCTACTTGGCATCAAGGTGCTGCTGTTCACCTGGTGGGACTACACCGACGAACCCGAACTGCTGGTTGCCCAGGTCCGGAAGGCGTTGTCAGGTCACTGAACGGCAGGGCCGCTGAACGGCAGGGCCGCTGAACGGCAGGGCCGCCTGAGGGAGCGACGTGACAGGCCGGTAGAGTCGATCGCGGCAACGTTCGACCGCCACAGCTTCACGGGAAGCAGGCGCGCCGGTCCTCCTGGACCGGTGCGCCAGCCCGTCTCAGCCAACCCCGCCCGTCTCAGCCAACCCCGCCCGTCTCAGCCACAAGGAACAGGACCCCCTCATGGAACTCACCGGCAGCCGCATCCTGCTCACCGGCGCCAGCGGCGGCCTGGGCCAGGCGATCGCCCGGCGGCTCGCCCGCTACGGCGCGCACTTGACCCTGACCGCCCGAAACCGGCCGGCGCTCGACAGCCTGGCCGATGAAACCCGAGGCACCGTGGTGGAGGCCGACCTGGCCAAGCGAAGCGATGTACAGAAGTTGGTCAAGATCATCGGCGGGTTCGACGTGATCATCGCCAACGCGGGCGTAGGTGGCGAAGCCGGCGGTGCCGAACTGGGCGTGAAGGTCATCGATGGTGCGCTCGACGTGAACCTGCGGGCACCGATGGTGCTCAGCGGGGCATTCGCTCAGGCCTGCATCGCCGCCGGACGCCCCGGACAGATCGTGCTGATCGGATCGCTGTCCGGTCTGGCCCCCACGCCGGACACCTGCCTGTACAACGCCACCAAGTTTGGTCTTCGAGGGTTTGGCCTCTCGCTGCGCCAAGACCTGGAGGAACACGATGTCGGGGTGACCATGGTGGAGCCCGGCTTCATTCGCGATGCCGGCATGTTCGCCAACGGCGGCATCAACCTGCCCAAGGGCATCCGCACCAAGTCGCCAAGCGACGTCGCCCAGGCCGTCGAGAAGGCGATCCGCACCAATCCTGCGGAGCTGTTCGTCGCCCCCTCCGAACTTCGTGCCGTCGTCACGCTGGCAACGGTTGCCCCGGGCATCTCCGAGGCGATCCAGCGTCGAGTCGGCACCAAGCAGATGAGGAGTGGCGGGTAGCTCCCGTCAGCTCACCTTGAGGCGCAGGCGCTTGTTGCCCTTGCCCTTTGATTCGGTCTTGGTGATCTCGAAGCGTCCCACCTCGGCGGTGGAGGCCACGTGCGTGCCTCCGTCTGCCTGACGATCGAGCCCGACGATGTCAACCACCCGAACCTGGGTGACCGATGCCGGAATGAGGTTGACCTTGGTGCGGAGGAGGGCCGGGTCAACGTCGGCGGCCCCCCGGTCGAGGAAGCTGACCGTTATGGGCCGGTCGGCCTCCAGTTCGGCGTTGACCGCCGCGGTCACCTCGTCACGAAACCTTTCCGGCAGCGGACCAAACCCAAAGTCCATTCGAGCGCTGAGCGGTTCCATGTTGCCGCCGGTGGCGGGCACGCCCCAGCGGTTCCAGATCACCCCGCCCATGACGTGCAACATGGTGTGGGTACGCATGAGGCCATGTCGGCGTGCCCAGTCGATGGTACCGGTCACCGTGGCACCAATCGGAGGAACCGCAGCGGCTACCGGGCCCGCACCCCCGGGTTGGAGCGCAAGCGTGTGCCAGAGCAGCTTGCCGTCGCTGCGGACATCGGTGACCAACCACCTCACATCGTCCCATTCGATCATGCCGGTGTCGTGGGGCTGACCCCCACCCGTGGCATAAAACACGGTGCGGTCAAGTGCCACACGGTCAGCATCGGAGGCAATCACCTCCGCAGCCATCGTGCGCTGGTAGGCATCGCGCAGGTACAGCTGGTCGGTCGAAGGCAGCGAGCGCGCTGTAGCCGGTTCCAACATGGCCGTGATGATAACGGCCGAGTTCCGCTATCCGGCCACAGCGGGCAGACTGTGGCGCCCGAGTCATCCCCCAACCGAGGGAGTTCCATGCCGGTCGAGCAACGCAGCACGTCCAACCAGTTCCGCACCGCCGGTATCGCCATGCTGATGGTGGGCGCCGGCCTGGCGCTGGTGCTGGTGCTGTTTGGTCAAGGCGGTGGCGGCGAACCATCCACCGTCAGCCTGGGCTCCGACGAGTTTGCCCTTGGACCCGCCGCCCAGCGGGCAGAGTCCATCGCCAAGCAGGGCCCGTTCCTCCTCAGTGATGTCTCAGGGCGCGGTCAGACACGCCCGATCGCCGTGAGCCACGAGGGCCCCGAGCCCGAATTCGGCTGGGCGATCTTCGAGGCCAAGGCACCGAACACCCCGGACAATTGCTTCCTGCGCTGGGACCGCACCATCAAAAGGTTCGTCTCGGAGGAGATCGGCGATTCCGCGGTCTCCGCCGATGCCAGCGGCAAGCGCTGCGACGACGCCACCTTTCCCCAAAACGGGGAGGGCTTGCGCCAGCTTCCTTGGGAGGTTTCCGACGACGGCATCCTGTTCGTCACGCTCGGCGATACGAAGCCCACCACCACAACCCCCTGACCAGCCTCGTTTGCGTGGGGCTGGACCTTTCGACCGGTCGGTCCGCTACTGCCAGAGGGTACCGGCGATCAGGTCGAGATGATCGAGGTCGGACAGATCGAGCACCTGCAGATACACCCGCTCGATCCCCGCCTCGGCAAAGCGACCCAACCTCTCGGCGGCCTCGGCGGGCAGCCCCGCCACCCCGTTCTCGCGCAGCTCGGCGGGCTCCCGCCCGATCGCCCAGGCACGGCGCCCGAG
>ERZ1026805.1600-NODE-1600-length-11888-cov-8.245753_pt1 | contig 11888 bp, 10 predicted proteins | sample MGYA00520883_ERZ1026805 | MGnify/ENA primary metagenome ERZ1026805 (study PRJEB33270, sample SAMEA104284476) | anaerobic digester metagenome | biome: Anaerobic digester microbiome; feature: mesophilic sludge digester; material: Anaerobic digester biomass... | reverse complement strand
CTCGAAGTCATCTCCGGCATGGGTTATGAGCCAATTTTCCTGATTGTTGAGGAAATCCTGGAATATGCCCGGCAGACCGGGGTACCCTATTCCTCGCGCGGCTCGGCAGCTTCGTCGTTGGTGGCGCACTGCCTGGGCATCACCAGCCCCGATCCGCTTCGTTTGAACCTGTTCTTTGAACGTTTTCTCAATCCGGCGCGTACGACCCTGCCGGATATCGACACCGATTTATGTTCGGTCAAACGTGATGCCGTCATCCAACACGTCTTTGACACTTATGGAGAAGAGCGGGTGGCGATGGTTGCAACCATCAACCGCTACCGTCCGCGTTCTGCGCTGGGTGATGTGGCAAAGGTATACGGTTTACCACCCCCGCAGGTGGTGGAAATGACCAAACAACTCCCTTATGGATTTTTTGCCAGGCTGGAAGGCAACGGGGAAGGGGAGATGCCGCCCTCCCCGTTTACAGAATTACGGGCAGGATACCGGAGCGGAAAATTCAGCCGAATATTCGATGATGCGGAATTATTGCTAAGACTGCCGCGCCACCTGTCAGTCCATCCGGGGGGTGTGGTGGTGGCGCCCGGCACTCTCACCGACCTGGTGCCGGTGATGCGCTCCGGCAGCAAGGGCATTCTGATCACCCAGTTTGACCTGGAATCTGTGGAGGCATTTGGGCTGGTTAAAATTGACCTGCTCGGAATTCGTGGTCTGACCGTATTGGGCAATGTGGCGGAGTTCATTCATGCCAGTCAGCCGGATGTTTATGCCGCGCCCCTGGCAGTGTTGGATTCAACCCCTGCGGTGGATTCCCCCACTTCGGAGCGGGTTGAAAGCGGGCAGACCATCGGCTGCTTCCAGATTGAAAGCCCGGGCATGCGCGCCACCTTGAAGGAAATTCATGCCCGCTGCGAGGATGACATCATGGCGGCGCTGGCGCTTTACCGTCCAGGTCCCTTGACCGGCGGTTTGCGGGATGCCTTTGTCCGGCGTTACAAGCACGAGGAACCCGTACAGCACATCCACCCGGCGCTGGCTCCCCTGCTGGATGAAACCCTGGGTGTCATCCTTTACCAGGAGCAGGTTCTGCGGATTGCCCACGAGATAGCCGGTTTCAGCCTGGCGGAGGCGGATTTGCTGCGCCGGGCGATGAGTCATTTTGATCCCGGCAGGCGCATGCAGGAGCTGCGGTACAAGTTTATCGGGGAGGCACAGGCTCGCAGCGGTATCCCCGTGGAAACCGGGGAAAAAATCTGGGAGATGATGGCCGCGTTTGCGGGTTACGGATTCCCCAAGGCGCATGCGGCTTCCTATGCGCGGGTTTCATGGCGTTCGGCGTGGTGCAAAACGCATTTCCCGGCGGAATTCATGGCGGCGGTTTTGGCGAACTGGGGTGGTTATTACAGCCAGCGGGTCTATGTCAACGAAGGTCGCCGCATGGGTCTGACAATCCGCCCGCCCCACATTAATTTCTCCGCCGGAAATTTTAGTGTGGTCTTGTTGGAAGGAAGCAAGATCCTTTACATGGGTCTGGATCAGGTGAAAAACCTGACCCGGCGCACCATCCAGCGCATCATCCGGCAACGCCCGTTTCATTCGCTGGAGGATTTCCTCACCCGGGCAGACCCGCGCCCGCAGGAGGCGATGGACCTGACCAGGATTGGCGCCCTGGAGGGGATGGGACGCATCCCGGCAATCCTTAAACGGCTGGAGACTGGCGGCTGGCAGGCTTCGCAAATGAGCCTGTTCGCCTGGGAGGAACCGGAGGGGCAGGACTGGACACTAGAACAAAAGATGGCATCCCAGCTGGAATTGCTGGGCACCAGCTTGGAGGTGCACCCGTTGGAGTTGGTGATGGAGAGAATAACCGGCAGCGGGGCGCTGAATACGCTGGAAGCGGCTGCAACCCGCGGCAGGCACATCACTGTGGCGGGTGTACGCCAGACCTCACGCCGCACCCGGACCGGAAAGGGTGAGATGATGCTCTTTCTCACCCTGGAGGACCTCAACGGAACACTGGATGTGATATTTTTCCCGGATGTGTACCGCCAGGCAAGGGGATTGCTCGGCGGCAATCAACCTCTGCTGGTGAGCGGCGTGGTGGAGGTGGATGAAGCCCGCGGAGAACCTTTCCTGCGGGCGGATAAAGTAATGCTCCTCTAAACCGGGTCACTTGGATTGACAATCAGAAAGGCAAGTGCCCCCACCAATGGTATGATGACGATGATGATCGTCCATAGAGCCTTGGCAATCGAAGAAATTTTATATTTCCTTAATTCAAACAGGGCAAAAAAACCCAGGATAATCCATCCAACCAGCATGAGGTAGGACAAAAAAATGGGGAGGATGTGTAAAGCAGACATTTAAGTTGATCTCCTGAGGATAAAAAAATGATGGGCTGGTATGACTTTGATGTTTATTATTGTTTCTTTTCAAATATCCAGGTTGAATCGGTCTGGTAGACGATGGAATATTGATTCGAATGCAGCAGGGATTGAGCCAGGCTGTTGTTGTGTTGATTTTCACCCAATGAAAAATAGATGTGTGTTGTGGATTCAGCCAGTCTTGCAGGCAGCTCCGCCAGGCAGGTTTCATCCCGGTAGAGGCAAATTTGCCAGGTTTCGAGGTCCTCCCAGTATTGGGCGTAGTTTTCGCCGCCGGTTAACCACTCGCGCCCCTGATAGGTGGACAGACTCATGCGCTTGCCGAGGGCGGGAAACCATTCCAGGATGGGAGACAGAGCGGGATTTTCATTGGTGGAATAAACCAGGTATTTGCTGTCTGGGGGTGTGTTTTGGCTGACCCATTCCAGGGCGGTCCGGTCGCCTGCTGCAAGCACCAGATTTTCAGCTATTTTGGAAGCCCCCAACTGACCGTTGACCAGCATTAAAATTAAAAGATATCCCATCACAACCCTGCCCAGCGGACGGTGGATCACCTCACTCCAGGAAACATCAGAACTGCCCGCCAGCGAGGGAAACAAGACCCGGCTGACTGTCATGGCGGCAAGGATGGATGCCTGAACCGGTATCACGTGAACCGCGCTGCGCGGATCCGCCAGGAAGGTCAACAGCGTCCACAGGGGCAGGAACCAGTCCCTGCGGGAGATGGCATAAATAAAACCCACGGCTGAAAAAATTGCCACCAGCGGGATGGCTTCATCAGTGAAGTTTAACAGCAGCATCGGCGCCCAGAATAGCAGACGGTTTCCCCCGACCGACATGACCTGTAATAGTGGATCGAAACCAAGGCGGAATATCAAGGGCGCCCACCACAGGGCGGAGATCACCAGTACACCAATGCTGATGATTGCTGCATGAAAAAAACCAGATCGTGATCGATTGAAGAAGAGCCAGATGAGCGCTCCTGTGACTACGGCATGCAGGCTTCGTTCTGGATGGGTCAACAGGATAAGCCCCCCAAAGAGGATAGCCGGGATGATCCACTGTCTCCGCCGCTCCCGGAAAACCAGCAGAAGAGACGCCGCGAACAAAATGTAAAACAGCGCCCCTGGTGCCCGGGAAAGCCCTCCGCCCATCACCAGCCATTCAAAGGATCGGGGCAAAAGCGCAAAGAGTGTGGTCGCAAAAGCAGCCAGAATGGAATCGCGGGCAAGGAGTTTTGCAAACCACCAAAAAGCAGGGATGGTCAATATGGAAAAAATCAAGGGGAGCCAGCGGAAAACCTGGATTAAATTGATGCCCGCCTTTTCAAGCAGCCCCGCAAGGTAAAACATCAGCGGCGGATAGGCGTAAGGGATGCCAAGCTGGTTGTACGTTGTGGTTAAGGGAAGCCTGAAATTTTCATGAACAAGGTCTTCAACCATCTGGTAAAACATACCGCCATCATTGACCGGGAAATCAGCCCGGGCAACAGCGATGACCCGGACGTAAATCCCAAAGAGAAATGCCCAAAAAAGGAGGATAAGTACCAGGAGGTGGAGGGTGTTTTTTGGTTTCATGAATTCTCCCATGCCGGCTGATTGCTGTGATTAACAATCAGTTTTTCATCAAGTTGAGTATATACCATCCCCGGTTTATAAGCGGTGATGCCTGGATGAACCGTCATGCCAAATCGATCCTTTGACCTCCCGCTGCAAACGATTTGGTTGTCCTACCAGATGCCGGGGATTAACCGGAAACGCACACGTTCCGCATACTCCCGGTAGCCGGGCAGCTTGTTCTGCAGTATGCGGTCCTCCAGGGCGGTGCGGACGATCAGCAGAATCACGGTCATTATTGCAGGGATCAATGCCCACAGCGAACCCAGGAAGATGGGTGTAAATCCATACAGGAGGATCATTCCCACATAACCGGGATGGCGTACATATCGGTATGGACCGCGGCTGCAGACTGCATGCCCGCGATCAAATTGCAGACGCACTTCTGATGAAAAGAATCGGTTGGAATACATTGCCCATAATTCCAGGCTGCAGCCCATTAAAAAGATCAGAATCCCGCCAATATGCCAGCCGGCAGTCATCCCGCCGGACCAGCTCCAACGGAAATCCAGACCGGCAATCAGGTAGACCGCCATGAAACCGGGAATGAGCAGCCCGGTGATGAGTTTATCCCAGGTCTCTGTATTCTCCTTTTTTTTACCCCGCTCCGCCATCACATCAAACGGGATGAAAAACAACCCGATTAACTGGATCAATGTAAAGGCTGCAATGTAGAGCCAGGCGTACAGCCAATTGATGGTTCCGGCGGATGAGAGCAATAACAGGATGATCAGGCTGTCGAAAATAACCACGATCAATACCCGTCGTAAAACGTTTTTCCGGGTTTCGGTTGGAGCGTTTGACAGATCACGCAAACCAGGCATGGTTCACCTCAAAAGAAACTTTGGATTATCGATGAAGAATCACGGCTGTGGAATCCTCGTAAACGATCTTCCAGCCCAATTCGGATTGGAGGGCATGGGCGCTTGCAGCATTCATTGGAAGGATCGCCCAATCCACCCTGTATTCGGCAAGGATATTTTCCCATCCTTCCTGCAGATCGATGACCCGTTCATACTTCCGCACCATTTCCTCACCGTAGAAATCGGTCTGGGCATCGATGAATACCCGCTTTTCCGGAAACTGGCGGTAGAGAAGATAACCGCCCCAGGTGAAGTAATTAAACATCTCCCCCTCCTGGGGATTTTCCTCCAGCCAGTTGACTGCTTCAACCGGAAAAACCTGCGGATCAAAACTGTTTCCGCGCTTTTCCAAATCAAACCGGGCACCCAGCTGGAACCCAATTGCCACAATCACAATGCATGCCACGGGTAATAGCATCCCCTTTAAGGATGACTCAATCCTCCGGATTTGGGCATCCATGGAGATGATTTTTTGTGCGATTCTGAGATGGCTGGAAGCATCCGTCAACAAATCGCTCAGACCCTGAACCAGGAGCGGGGCGGCAACAATGGCAAAAAGGGGTATGTTTCGGGCGCTGTACAGTCCCATGATGAGCCAGGCGGCGGAAGTAAACAGCATTCCAGAATCCATCCTCTTTTTGGACAAACCCAGCACAATCACCAGCACTCCGATAAAAAGTAAAAATGGCAGGAACCCGGGATTGTGGAAATTGGGCGATAAATATTCCATTGTATGGCTGACCAGGTACTGATTGCCGATATAACCCAGCGAGGTTTTCCAAATCCCAATACCGGCTGGATTCAAGAGGGATGCAAGAAATGCGGTAAATCCACCCAGAAAATAAAATTGCCAGAAACGGAGGGGTGGATTTTCACCCTGCGCAGTACGATTCCAAAAAGAATCCCAGGCAACGCCAATTCCATAGACGAACCAGGTTACGAAACCCGCCAGGAAGGCTCCATGCAGGTTTGCCCATGGCAGCATCAATACAGGCAGCAGCCACCAGCTTCTGGAATACCTCTTGCGTAATTTTGTCAATGCCAGCATCCATCCTGCCAGCAGCAGAAATGTAAAAATGTGGGGTCGGGCAAGCCAGTGCAGGGAGGAGGTGACCACCGCCAGGAAGGTCACGAGAATTGCCATTGCCACTGACCGGTCCTCCGCACGGGCTGATTGATAAACCAGCCAGAATGATGTTGCAATCACCAGGGCACAGACCAGGATGACCCCATTCAAACCCAAAATCCGCTCCGCCAGGGCGTAGATCACCTGTGACAACCACTCATGCGGCGTGAGGGGCTGACCGGTCATCGTATGGGAAAATATATCCTGTATGGGAATTTTCCAGCTGTCAATCATGGTTCCACCCAGGGTAAGGTGACGCCCCAGGTCACCATCGATGTTGATCATCTTTGGTCCAAGAAGAATGACTCCAAAGAAAGTCACCATCCAGATAAAAATTCCGGTGGTTGGAAGGATATGTTGTAAAAATTTTGGCGTTTGGTTATTCATGATTCCCCTTCGGGATTCTTGTCATGGAAGGTGTGGGAAAGAACTCTCCTGTTATTATACCGAATCGGATTTGTCATGACATGCAACGAATGATATCGAGTCATGAAGCTGTGATGGCATCAAGACACATGTTGATCTGGAAGCTCAAATAACGAATAAAAATACCCCCAGGGATTCATGGAATCAATCATCTGTCAATTGAAATACCAGGAACCCGACTGCTTTCCTATAGGTCAACCCCGTCAATTGCTTCGAAAGGGGGATCCCTTCATCCCAGATGAGGTAATCCACTTTTTTCTTCAGCATTTGATCCAGGTCAAACTCTTCCGGGTAAATCAGGATGGATCTCTTTCCAATCGGTTGGGACAGCATGCCAACCAGGAAGAAATAATCAAGCTGCCGGCTGGAAGCGGGTCCAATTGCAACCATCTTGCCGCGGGTCAACACTTCTTCGAGTGCTGTGCCTTCCATCTCCGGCGCAAGGTAATAACTGGACCAGATCCAGGTTTCCTTCCTAAAAAATACAATGGGCGAATCACTTAATGATCCGGGAGAAGTGATTGCCAGTATGTGCCTTGTGCAGTATTGTCCTTCAAACATGGACAGGACGAGGACCAAAAACAACCAGATATTTCGCCATCTTCCTGCCCGGCTTGTTGGTTGAGGTTCGTCCATCATTGCACTGATCACCCAAGCCAGTGCGGGCAAGCCTGCCGCATAAATCCAGATGGTATAACGTGCCCACCAATTCATGGGGGTGATGATAAAAAAAGCACCGACCAGGATCAGCAGATTGATAAAAGCATAATTCCAGGGAAATCGTTTTTTAATCATCCCCAGGATGACCATGATGAGGGAGGGCACACAACCCAACAGCCAGAGGAAACCCATGCCGCCATTGGGCGTGTCATATCCCAGAAGGCATGACGGCCAACGGGAAAGCCCCTGCAGCCAGGCAAGCATCACCCTGACCGGCGCCGGGAATACAAGCAAATCAATGGGGGTGACCCCGAACCTGCCGACGGCGTCCAACACCGTCTTGCCCGAAAATATCTCTTTGCCAAACCAGTGGACCCCCGCCGGATAAAGCGGAGTGCCAGTGAAGAGATAATTCCGGATGTACCAGAATCCCCCTCCTGCCGCGGCAATGATAAATACCCCCGCAATGAAGCCGCAAAACCCCAGCCATTTACTGAAAGGTTTACCCTGTCCTTTTTGGTGCAGCAGCCAGTTGACAATCCAGAGCAGGAATGCAATCCCGCATAATGGAATTGAAGTGATCTTCATACCCAACACCAGCCCCAGGCTGGCACCCAACGGCAAAACTAAACGCCAATTTAATTTGACGGTCTGCAGGGAGGCAAACCAGATGGCGATCAGACCGATCACACCGGATGCAAAGGCTGAGTCAATGTGAGTGGTTGCGGATTGGTTGATGTTTACCGGAATCAGAACATACAAAAACCCGGCACACAGGGCAGGAAGCCGCCTGGACCCCAATGACCATGCCAGACTGGCAATTCCCAGGATGCCAAGCGGCAGGAAGATGAGGTTGATGGTATTCACCATGGGATTTCCAAATGCCATTGTCAGGGCATAGGCAATCACCTCCGCCCCCTTGGGATAACCATTCAGAACATCGCTCTGATACGGTGTGTCAATCCAATGAACAAAACCCTTCGATGCCCACATGGAAATGGCAGGAATATGATAAGCATTCCCTTCAAAGGACAGGTCAGGGGACTGTATCGCCAGCGCCATCAGTAAAAGGTAAATCAGGGCGCACACCGCAATGATTAAAATGAGGATTATTGCCAGCCGGCTCCTGTTTGGATGAAATCCCTTGATGGCGATTTGTTTCGGTCTTCGAAGAAATGCAGGGAGACAGGCAAAGGCTGAAAGAAAAATGATCCCCAGGGCAAGCGGACTGGATAATTTAATTTTAAACAGGCTGGTGAGGAGCACCACCAATTGAATGGAATAGAGAACCAGAACCCATGCCTTCAGGGGAAGGAGAAAGGGGTTGGAGCCTGGTTGATTGTTTGGGATAATTTTCATCCTGTCCCCGCTGAATGATTACGGGTTTGCGGTCATGTTGGGGGTTTAATGTATATTATCACCTTTATTTTATATATGAACAATAACTCCCCGGGTTATACCTTTGCCGGGTATCAGAACACCACCTGGAAATTTACAATTTTTTCACCAGGATCAGGCATGGGTTGTGTTCGTCCCAAATTTGTGTAAATATTTCCAGGTATCTGAACCCCATCGCGGTATAGAATTCCCTGGTTTTGGGGTAATTTTCATCGTTTTGGGATGGTCCCAGGGTCTTCACATGCAAATATTCAACCCCCTGGTTCTTCAACCATTCCTCGACAAGGTTGATCAACTTCCGATCGATTCCCCTGCGGTGGGTTTTCGGCAGAATGCCCATGACATAGATTTCAGCCAAAAAGGGTGAGTGTTGTTTGAAGCATACAAAACCAATCACAAGTCCGCCATCCAAAGCAAGCCAGGCTGGCAGGCGGTCAATTTCATTGGAGTATTGAAGGATTGCTTCCTCAATACCAAACCATGCAGTCAGCTCCCCTTGGCTGGATGCCATCACCTGTTCTTCGTTTCCCATTGCTTTGGTCGGATCAGGAAAACCTAAATGAACTCTTTTGCCTTTTCCAAGCCAAACAGGGCGGTTTTCAGCAGCATCATCACATACGGTGACAACCAAATCAAAATCAACTCCTCGAAATTCATCCGCCGATGTAGGTATCCCTTTATGCCCAATCCCTATTTCTTCTAATGCGTTGATCGCGTTGGGGTGGACATATCCGGCTGGCTGCGTGCCAGCGCTGACGGCTTCCCAGCGATCGCCATATTTGGAGTTGACAATCGCCTCTGCCATTTGAAACCGATAGGAATTTCCTGTGCAACGATTTCGTTTCAACCAGCAGCTAGGATTAATCCGAACAGGTATCCGGCTAAAGTGCTGAAAATAGCCACCAGAGACACATAAATAACCGTCTTCTTTTTGCCCATCACCCCATTCAATACCATGATGGATTGAAGGGAAAGTTCCGGATCTGAAAGCAGGTAAGCCAGCAGTGGACCGCGCGCCATTCCCAAATCCAGGAACATCTTCGCAATAGGAACTTCAACCAGGGTTGGGAAGTACATAAACACGCCGAACAAGACGCCCACCAGGTTAGCCCAGATGGTATTCTGACCGGCAATGGTGCGCACCCAGGCTTCAGGGATGATCACTTTAACGATGCCAGCGGCAAAGACGCCCACGATGAGGAGGGGGAAGATTTGCTTGACGAATTTCCAGGTTTCCCAGATCCAACCACCGAGTTCATCCCTGGTGAAGGAACGGCTGGTCACAACCGCAACGCTTGCAAGCAAAATAACTTCTCCAATCAGGCGGCCATTAATCCCAATGACCAGCGAACCCACATCTTCCTTCGGGGCTGCGATGAGGATGGTGAGCGCAATGAGCGCCAGAGCAGCATAGGTCCAGCCTGAAAAAACATCGAAGATTTTTTCAAAGCCTTTCCAGGCCGTAATACCGATTACAACCAGCATGAGGATCAGTGCGGCACCCTGGATGGTAAGGTTCATGGTGGATAGGAAGGTACTCACCCGGGCGAGCGCGTCAAACGGCAGGTTGATACTGGCGTAGACATGGGTTAAAAGATCCACCTGCAAAGTGCCGACTATCAATACAGCCACCAACAAAAGGAAAAGCACCCAGACTGCCGGCTTTACTTTTGCGGTTTGATCAAACACGCCGTTAGCCGCCATCTCGCTGGCGCGCAGGCTTTCTTCTTTGTGGAAGATCCAGGCCATAATCAAACCGATGACAATACCAAATAATATTGAAAGTACCAGTCGTGACATAGCAATATCCATCCCGATGGCGGCGCCGGTGTAGGTGATGGCCAGAATGTTGATCGCCGGACCAATAAACAGGAAGGTGATGGCTGGGCCAAGCCCGGCGCCACGTTTCCAGATACCGGCGAAGAGCGGCAGAATGGTACAGGAGCAGACCGCCAGGATGAATCCGCCAAAGGCTGAAGCGGGATAACTGATCCACTTGGAGGCTTTCGGTCCAAGATAACGGGTAATCGCTTCTTTTGGGATCATCGAACTCATAAAACCGGCAATGATGAATGCCGGCACCAGGCAGAGAAGAACGTGCGCGGCCAGGTAATCGAGCAGCCCGGTCCAGCCAGACCATAACAAAGTACCAATGTAGTTGAAGATAGAATCCATAGCACCTGCTTGAAAATAGATATCACATACAGAAAATTGAATATTTGTAGATTAAAAAAATGGGCAGACCTATCCGCCCATCAGTGCTCTTTATTCTTTCAACCAGGCAGCGATTTCTGTTTCGGAGGGGATGCGGCCTGAGGAGACCACCTTGCCGTTGACGACCAGACCCGGCGTGGAGAGAATGGGCCACTTCATGATTTCGGTCATGTCGGTTACCTTTTCAAACTCGGCTTCCATGCCCAGGTTAGCAGCCACCTTGCGGGTCAGAGCCTCCAGTCGCTTGCAGTTTGCACAACCAGATCCAAGAATTTTGATGTTTAACATGCTATCTCCTTTATATCCAGTAGTTTGTCAAGAACGGATCGAAAAAGCAGCTTACGCGCTGTTTCTTTTGGCAGCACAATGAGGGCAGTTGCAGGGTACAGTATCTGCGTGGTTGGGGGCGGCTCGTTGCCCGGTGATGTTTTGAACCGCATCGAGGACGGTGTAGATCTGGGGGGTGATCACGCGGTAGAAAATATTCCAGCCGTCACGCCGGTCTTGAATCAAGCCAGCCTCGCGCAGGATAGCCAGTTGCTGCGAAATGTAGGACTGGCGAAAGCCCAGGTGAGCTTCCATATGGCAGACACAGTGCTCGCCGTCCCGCAAAATCTCCAGGATCGCTATACGTGCGGGGTGCATCAGAATCTTGAAGATTTGTACCTGAAGGTGATAGGGTTGGAATTCTGTTGGTTTTTCTGAAATCACATTCGATTTCATGAATGTGATTGTATTCCCATGCCGGAGAGTTGTCAATAGGGAATCCTGTTTAAATAAAAATACCACTGCCACCCAAAGGGTGGACCCTATGTCTTGAACCGGGAGGTTAACAGCCAAGAAACAACAAATTGGTCATTTGAGCCTGGGGATGAAAATATCGGGTATAATGCTGTTTAGCAGGGGGGAAAAGGCAAGATTTAGAACATTTAGCAGTGAAAATATGCTCGAAACGCTGCATTTATCGTAATTTTGGGTAATAAAACCCCACCCCATTAAATAAAAAGCTCCTCGACTTGGACTCGAATATAATCCCTCGATAGGACCTGGAACCTAATCCGGGAAAAATAAATAAAAAAGCTCCTCGACCAGGACTCGAATATCATCCCTCAATGGGACCGGGAATCTAATCCGGGAAAGTTAAATAAAAAAGCTCCTCGACCAGGACTCGAATATCATCCCTCGATGGGACCGGGAACCT
>ERZ1026805.1599-NODE-1599-length-11894-cov-5.770673_pt1 | contig 11894 bp, 11 predicted proteins | sample MGYA00520883_ERZ1026805 | MGnify/ENA primary metagenome ERZ1026805 (study PRJEB33270, sample SAMEA104284476) | anaerobic digester metagenome | biome: Anaerobic digester microbiome; feature: mesophilic sludge digester; material: Anaerobic digester biomass... | reverse complement strand
GGGGTAGAAGGGTTGGGTCAGCCCGAGGGCACCATCCAAGCCGTCTCCGCCCAAGGAGTAGAGGGCTTCCTCAATCGGCGTTGTGGACGGCTTTTGATGTGGAAGTATGCGCCGATGAACCGCACGGTTGCCATGGTGATTTGTCTCAGCCTGGTCGCGACGGGCGCATGCTCGGGCGATGCGGACGCTGAGGACTCCCCGGCCAATCGGCAGGGATCGTTCTCCTTGCTGAGCTACAACGTGGCGGGGCTGCCCGAGGGCCTCTCGCAGAGCAACCCTGAGGCTAACGCTCCCACCATTTCCAAGCTGCTTGGCGACTACGACGTCGTGGTCACCCAGGAGGACTTTGGCTTCTACACCGATGTGTTGCGCGCCGATGCGCCTCAGAGGAACATGTCGACGCCCCACCCCGGGCCCGGAGCGCTCAACCCGATCGAGCGGGGCAGCGCCATCACCGGCGATGGGCTGAACGTGATGTCCAACTTCCGACTCATCCCGCCGGATCTTGATCGGGTGCCTTGGACGAACTGCGGTGAAGCTGCGGCCGACTGCCTGGCGTTGAAAGGTTTTGCCAAGACAACGATGGAGCTCGAATCCGATCCAGAGCAGGCCGTCGGTGGCGAGGGCGCCGAGGGCGAGGCCGGCGGCGGGGGTGATCAAAGCGGTGGCGAGTCCATCGCCGTCGACCTGTATACGTTGCACCTCGAGGCCGGCGGCGAGGACGATGCCTTACGCGCCGAGGACCTCGACCTGCTGGCGAGCTATCTGGAGGAACATTCGACGGACCGGCCGGTGATCATCGGAGGTGACTGGAACCTGCACACCGATGAGGAGCCCGATGCCACGCAGTACGCGGAGTTTCTCTCGCCGAGACCGGGTTGCGAGACGTCTGCTCCACCGTCGAGTGTGGCGCCGACGTCGACGTCATCGACAAGGTGGCGTATCGCTCATCGAACCGGATCACGTTGACGCCTACCTCCCACAGCTTCGAGCGTGATCGCTTTGTTGATCCCGACGGCGAACCGCTGAGCGACCACGACCCACTGAGCGTCGACTTCGACTGGGAGATGCAGCTGGGCGGCTGAGCGCTCCAGGTGGCACGGTGTGCCTCGTCTGGGTGCGATCGGACACCAGCTGGGGACCATCCTCGGAGAGGTTGTCGACCCGCCGGTCGCACCGCGATCGGTTCAGGAGGCGGTGACCGGCTCCGCACGGATCACGATGTTGTCGAGGTACTTGCTCTCGCCCGTATTGAAGGCTCCTCCGCAGGTGATCAGCGTGAGGACGTGTTCGCCATGTGTTCGGAACAGCTCCGGTATCTGCAGATCGTCCTTATCCACCTGGAACCGATTGGTTGCGATGTAGCGGATGCGCTGATCATCGGCGTCGGTCACGACGATCTCGCTGCCCGTTTCGAGCTTTCGGAGGTCGAAGAACACGCCCCGAACATCGTTGAAGTCGACGTGGGCGGCGATCACCGCCGATCCGAAGAGTTCTCCAGGCTTGGCTCCGGGCCGGTACCAGCCCGCCCGGGTGGCGCCGGGCAACTCCATCGATCCATTGGGCTTTCGGCCCACAGCGACCACTTGAGCGTCCACTCCGAGAGCCGGAATCTCGAGTCGCACGGGGTCCGCCCCCTCGACGCGAAGTGCGGAGTGAGCGGCAGGCTCGGCGGTGACCTCGGGGACCGGAACGGTCGCTGCGGCCTCCGGTTGGGGCGACTCGGCACCCACCAGGTCCGACCGCGGGGTTTCCGCCGAACTGGCGAACGACCATCCGATGACGACGATCAGAAGCGACAGGGACGTCCCCAGCAGCAGGCGAGCCGGCAGATGCGTCATCGGCGCCCTTTCTGGGTGGCTGTCAGTCGGGTGTTGGTTGAGCGTACGGCACGCGAAAAACCGGTAGGGGAAGGACAGCCCACCCCTACCGGTTCTTGGCGAATTTCAGGTCTTCTAGCGGTTGCGGCCTGAGCGGACAAGGGCGAAGGACGAGACGCCGACACCGGACAGGGCCAGAGCGACCAGCGCAGCGATCAGGAGGGCGTTCGGGCCACCCTGAGCGGCGAGACCGGAGTTACCGCTCGGAACCGAGGTCGGAGCCTCCGTTGCGGGGGCGGTGATGACCGCGTCGATCACGTGGATGATGCCGTTCGAGGCCTTGATGTCAGCGGTGATGACGGTTGCGCCGCCCACGACGAGCTTGTCCCCGTCGAGCTCAACGCTGACCGGGCCACCGAGCGTGTCGACGGTTCCACCCGCTGCTGCGATGGCAGCCTTGGAATCGACTGCGCCTGAAATCACGTGGAGCTTCAGGATCTTGGTGAGGTCACCGGAGGGATCGGCCAGAAGCGTGTCGAGGGTTCCCGCGGGGAGAGCATCGAATGCAGCGTTCGTGGGAGCAAAGACGGTGAAGGGACCTTCGCCAGAAAGGGTATCGACGAGGTCCGCCTCGGTGACGGCCGTGACGAGAGTGGAAAGGTTCGGGTCCGCCGCTGCGATGTCAACGATGGTTCCCGGGTCGTTCTGAGCGCCAGCGGTAGTGCTGAATCCCAGGGTCATGAGGGCGGCACAGAACGTGGCCATCAACAGTTTTCTCATGTTCATTCTCCTGATCGGTGGTGAAGGGCCTGTGCCCGAGCGGAAAATATGCGCTTGGGCGCCTTTTCGTGCCAACTCGCGGTGAAGGGGGTTTCGACGCCATCGCCGGTCAGCCATCGGAAACCCATGGCAGGAAGTGCTTGGATGACGTGGCCTCGGGTGTGGCTATGGTCGAGTTCGCAACCGGTTCCCCCCAGCGCACACCACTTGGATGGAGTGACTCGTCATGAGCAGGTCAGGCGCTCGATCACCTCGAATCGGACCGGCGACCCGTCGCGTCGTTCCCTCCGCAGCAGCGATCGCAACCGTGTTGGCTGTCGTGTCGCTCGGATTGATGACGCACCCGGCGGGCGCCGACGAGATCTCGTGTGATGACATGCGGTGGACAGCGGTCTGGGCCGGTCCACCCTCGGACGCGTCGCGCACCGAGGACGTGAGCTCGATAGTCGATCCGTCTGCGAATCGGCTCGGCGGGGTGCGCAATTCGACCGTTCGTGCGATCGCCACGCCCAGCACCGGCGGGTCGGAAACCCGAGTTCACCTGTCCAACCGATTCGGGACTGCGCCCGTCACGTTCGATCGCGTCACGATCGGAGTGCAGACGACGGGGCCTGCGGTCGCCGCAGGGTCACTGGAAAAGGTGCGGTTCGACGGCGAGAAGGCGGTCACGGTGGCGGCCGGCGATGACGCCGTTTCCGATTCGGTGGCGTTCTCGTTCGAGTCCGGGCAGCCGATCGCCGTGAGCGTCTTCGTCGCCGGCGATGCCGCAATGCCCACCATCCACTACACCGCGCGCCAGGCGTCCTACCTGACACCTCCGAATGGCGGGGATCAAACGACCGACGTCGAAGGATCAAAGCTCAGCGAAAAGACGACCTCCCGCCCATTTCTGACCGGCATCGACGTCAGAACGACCGGGGATTTTGGAACCGTGGTGGCGCTCGGCGACTCCATCACCGACGGGTTTCAAGGGCAGGCGCCCGACGGTCGACCCGAAACCGTGGAGGGAATAGATCAGAACGTGCGTTACCCGGACTTTCTCGCCGAGCGGCTTCGGTCGGCCGGCAAACCCTTGGGCGTCATCAACGCTGGAATCAGCGGCAACCGCTTGCTCCGAGACGGCGCCGACGGAGGCAACATCGCCACGAACGGTCTCTCCACAGCCAGCCGAGTCGAGCAGGATGTTCTTGGTCGGGCCGGGGTGACGACAGTGATTCTTCTCGTAGGAATTAACGATCTGGGCAAGACCCCCAACGCCACGGCCGATGAGCTGATCTCCGGCTACGTCGAGATGATCCAGTCACTTCACCAGGCGGGCCTCAACGTCGTGCACGGCACCCTGACGCCCGTTGGGGGTTCAACCTCGTACGGCACGCCGGAGATTGAGGCCGAACGGCAGAAGGTGAACGCCTGGATCCGGTCGAACTCCCCGGCAGACGCCATCGTGGACTTCGACGCGGCGCTGCGGGATCCGGTGGATGCCACCCGGCTGGACCCCAGGTTTGATGGCGGCGATCACCTCCACATGAGCCCGGCCGGCAATCGGGCCATGGCCGAGGCGGTCGATCCGGGTGACCTTCGCCCGGCCGCCTGTGCAGCGACCGGCGCGACAGGTCGCACCGGAGCGGAGGAGGGGACCGGCACGGGAAAAGCGCCGTGGATCGCGGCGCTTGTCGCCGTCCTCCTCATCGCAGTGCTCGGCGCAGCGTTCATCGTCCACCGCCATGTCGCCCGAGAGCGGACCGGACCGTGAGCGGGCGGGTGCGCTGATAGGTCGGGATGGCCCTGAGGGTCGGATCGCCTGACCCAACGACGATCTGGGGCGGCGAAGCTGGCAGCCAGGCCTGGACCCATTAGGTTTGGCCGCACTTATTCCCCCCATCTGACAAGGGACCGCACTCCGCATGGCGCTGCACACTGATATTCCCACCGGAAAAGAGCTCGAGAAGCTGTTGACGGCCACCGCCGACCACTGTGTCTCGATCTACCTTCCGACCCACCGGATCACCCAGGAGACCGACCGTGATCGACTGGTGTTGCGTGACCTGACCCGTCAGGCGGTCGAGCAGCTCGAGGCGGCCGGCGCCGATGCCGACGCTGTGGCCGACATCGAGGCCGACCTGGCCCACCTGGCCGAGGACGACGACGAGTTCTGGGTCAACCAGGCCGACAGCCTGGCCATCTTCGCCAGCCCGGGTCGTTTCGAGACCCACCGCCTGCCCAACCACCTCACCGCAATGGTCGAGGTGTCGGACCGCTACCACATCACCCCGCTGCTGCGTGCGGTCACCTTTCCCCACGCGGCCTGGATCCTGGCGCTGTCCCAGGGGTCGGTCCGGCTGTTGGAGGCGGGGCCCTCAGGGAACCCCGAGGAGGTCCGGGTCGAGGACATGCCCAAGGATGCCATGCAGTCGTCGGGCAACAAGGTCGTCCGTGCCCGCGAGGCCGCCTACGCCCGCAAGGTGGACTCTGCGTTGCGCACGGTGCTGACCGGCTCGGACCTGCCGTTGATCCTGGCGGCGTCCCAGCCGATGGCCGCGCTGTACCGGTCGGTCAACACCTACCCCCACCTGGTCGAAGAGCGCGAGCACGGCAACCCCGAGACGAGCACCGACGCCGAGCTGGCGGACGCCGCACGGGCGATCCTCGACGACGTCTACGCCGATCAGGTCGCCGAGTTGGCGGACCGCTTTGGTGACCTCAGCGGGCAGGGGCGCACTGCGACCGACGTGTCCGACCTGGCCCGCCTCTCCACCTACGGCGCGGTCGACACGCTGCTCGTCGACATCGATGCCAGCGTCCCCGGCTCGATCGGCGACGACGGCGCGGTCACGCTGGCCGATGCCGACGATGCGGTGAACTACGGGGTGACCGACGAGATCGCGCGACGCGTCCTGCTCGCCGGCGGCACGGTGCTGGCGGTTCGCGCCGAGGACATTCCCGAGGGCGGCCCGGTGGCCGGCCTGTTGCGCTTCGTCATCTAGCGGGCGTAGCGAGCCGGCCCTATGCACCCTGGTGATGTTGTTCCCGACGGCGCCGTCAGGCGATGTGACCGTGATTCAGCGACGCGGCGATGATCCCGCGTCACCTGGGCTGGTGTCGCCGCCGTAAGGTGGTGGTCGACTAGATAGACCCAGGAGGTCTCGCATGAATGACACAACGGCGTGTCGTTGGTGCCAGGGCCTGTCCGCAGGGACGGCGAGCAAGTGCTCCCGGTGCGGAACATGGCTCCGGCGTCACAGCTATCACCGCACCGCCCCCCGGCGCCGCGAAGGTCAACTGGTCTAGAAGAACTCAAGCGCTGAGCACCGACCCGGCCATCTGGGAATCCCCAGGCGAACGGGTCGGTGTGTCGCGCCCGACAAGTTAGGGTCTGGCATCGACGATCAAGCCACCTTTGCCGACGACGCCATGGAGTACGCGGACAGCCTGTACTCGGCGGCCATGCGGATGACCCGCAACCCTGCCGACGCCGAGGATCTGCTGCAGGAGACGCTCCTGAAGGGCTATCGGGCCTACGGCCGTTTCGAGGCCGGCACCAACCTGCGCGCATGGCTCTTCCGCATTCTGACCAACACGTTCATCAACTCCTACCGGTCCAAGCAGCGTCGCCCCGACGAGTCCGACCTGGCCGACGTGGAAGACCTGTTCCTGTATCGCCGTCTCGGTGGACTGGAGATGGCTCGGCGGGGGCGCTCAGCCGAGGACGAGCTGATGGACCTGTTCACCGAGGGTGAGGTGACCGACGCGTTGGAGGCGCTGCCGGACCATTTTCGGGTGCCGGTGTTGCTCGCCGACGTCGAGGGTTTCTCCTACAAGGAGATCGCCGAGATCCTCGACATTCCCATCGGCACGGTGATGAGTCGGCTGCACCGTGGAAGAAAGGCGTTGCAGAAGTCGTTACACACGTTTGGAGTCGAGCGCGGCTTGGCCGACCCCGACCCCGACGACACCAAGGCATCCGCCCCGACGACCGCACCGAGTGCACCATGACCAGCCCCAACGCTGAACCGTTCAACGCACAAGCATCCGGCGCCGAAGAGGTAACCGTCGGGTCCCAGCCTGTAGCTCATCGGCACGGGGGATCGGACAACCCCTGCCAGAGCGCGCTCGACGGCCTGTACCAATACGTCGACGGCGAGATGTCCGAGGAGGGCCGCCTTCAGCTGGAGATGCACCTGCGCGACTGTGTCGGGTGCGAGAACGTCTTCGGTTTCGAGTTTCAGGTGAAGCGTCTGATCGCAACGCGCGGTCGAACCCGCTGTCCGGACGAGGTACGGGCCCGCCTGGTGACGGTGATCCAGACCTACGCCATCGAGACCCAACCCGATGCGTGAGCACTTCGGGACGTGGCACAGTTCGTCCCTCGCCCGGTTGGTCGGGGCGCCCCCGAGTGTTGCGGCAGTGCCAGGCCGATCTAGGATGGGACCATGCTCGCCTTGGAACACATCTGGCACTACTGGGTGGCCATCACTTTGGCGCTGTCGGCCATCTTGCTCGCCGTGAGCATCGTGGTTGGGTACATGCGTTCGGTGGTCAAGCCCCGCTACCCCGGCCCGCGGGACTGACCCGGCGCCGTCGGGGATGTCCTACGGTGGTCCCCACATGACCGAGGCAGTCGACTGGACCCTGGCTGCGAAGCTGGCGAAACGCGTGGCGGGCAACGATCCCCTCGAAGATTCCTATCGGTCGGGCACGTTGGCGGCCGACGTCGCCGAGTTCACGCCCCTGGCCCAGCAGCTCGTCGAAGCGGAGACCGGCTGGCCATCGGCTTCCGGGCCGGCCCGGGCGCGCGTGGTGGACCGCGGCGGTTGGGTGCAGGCCAATATCGGTTCGTTCCAGCGCCTGCTCGCCCCGCTTCTCGAGCGGATGGGCGAGACCATGACCGGGGCGTCGGCCTACGTGGCCCCCAAGGTGGCCGCCGCCGAGATGGGGCTGATCCTGGGTTGGATGTCACGTCGCGTGCTCGGCCAGTACGACCTGTTGGTGACCGAGCCCGGCTCCGGTGCGACCGGTGAGGGTGCGGGCGAAGCCGACGACCAGGACGTGGTGTACCTGGTTGGGCCCAACCTGATGGCCCTGGAGCGCAAGTTCGGCTTTCCCCCTCGCGAGTTCCGCCTGTGGGTGTGCGTGCACGAGCTGACCCACCGGGCCCAGTTCACCGGTGTGCCCTGGCTGCGGCCCTACTTCCTCGAACAGGTTCAGCTGCTGCTGTCGGCGGCCGAGCCCGACCCCACCCGATTTCTCGCCGCGCTGGGTCGCCTGGCCGAAGCGATCCGCACCGGCGTCAACCCGCTGGACGAGGGCGGCTTGTCGGCGCTGTTCGCCGGCCCCGAACAGCGGGCGGCCATGGACCGGCTGGCCGGGCTGATGAGCCTGCTTGAAGGTCACGGCGACATCGTGATGAACCGGGCGGCCGGCGATCGCATCCCATCCTCGGAACGGTTCCATGAGGTGCTGTCGGCGCGGCGTAGCGCTGCGGGTCCGGCGGCGCTGATCCAGAAGCTGATGGGCATGGAGGCCAAGATGCGCCAGTACGAGGAGGGCGAGCGTTTCATCGAGACGATCGAAGCCGCCCATGGCCGGTCCGGGCTTGACCGGGCCTTCCAGTCGGCCGACACCGTGCCGACGCTGAGCGACATCCGCGACCCGGAGGCGTGGATGGCCCGCGTGGGGTTGGGGAAGCGGTCGATCGCCCGCAGGTGAACTCCGACCCGTGTGCGTGGGCGCCGTGAAGCTGAGGGATCACCACCTGGTTCAAGCCCTGCTCCCGAGGTGCACCTTTCCCGAGGTCGGGGCCTCGCTGCGTTGCGGATGGTCGGGAGGCGCCGACTCGACGGCGCTGGTCGTGCTGGCGATAGCCGCCGGTTGCCGGGTGGAGGCGGTCCACGTCGAGCACGGGCTGCGGTCGGGCAACGACGATCGCTCCCGGCTCGACGCGATGGCCGAGCGCCTGGGAATCGCCGTGCGCACCGAAACGGTGGAGGTTGCCCCCGGCCCCAACCTGGAGGCCAGGGCCCGGACAGCACGCAGGGGCATTCTCGGCCCGGATGCCGCCACCGGCCATACCGCCGACGACCAGGCCGAGGGGGTGCTGCTGGCGATGCTGCGCGGTGCCGGCCCGTGGGGGCTGGCGGGAATGCGCGACGGGCCCACCCACCCCCTGTTGGCGCTGCGTCGCTCCGACACCGAGGGGTTGTGCCGGTCGCTGGGGCTGATCACGGTGGAGGACCCGACCAACGCCTCGGCGGTGCACCGCCGCAACCGGGTGCGCAACGAAGTGATCGGTTTGCTCGGCGATGTCGCCGAGCGGGACCCGGTGCCTCAGCTGTGTCGCCTGGCGGCCCACCAGCGGGAGCTGGCCGACCTGCTCGATGCGCAGGCCGGCCAGGTCGACATCAGCGCACCCTCGGCGCTGGCGGAGCTCCCGCGTCCGGTGGCGGTCGCGGCGCTGCGTCGATGGTGGCGGGAGGCGACCGGCCTGGAGCATCCTCCCGACCACCGCGCGCTCGAGCGCATGCTGGCGGTGGCCGATCCGGGCGGCCCCCCAGGGGCCGACGTCGTCGCCGGATGGCGAGTGGCCCGCACCGCCGGTCGGATTCGGCTGGTTCGTGGCGGGCCGGACAGCTGAGCGCGGCGTAGGTCTCGCCGGGGGGCCGGCAGTAAGTTGCCCGGTGTGACCACACAACCCGATGGTGCCACCGGACCAGCCGACGCCGCAGCGCCTGCCAGCTCAAGTTCCGACCGTTTGAGCACCGATCGCCACATCGGACCGGTCCTGTTCAGCGCCGAGCAGTTGGCGCAGCGGATCGCACTGCTGGGAGCGCAGATCACCGAGGACTACGAGGGGCGGGCGCCACTCCTCGTCGGCGTGCTGCGCGGCGCCTCGGTGTTCCTGACCGACCTGGTGCGGGCGATCGACCTGCCGGTGTCGATGGATTTCATCGCCGTGTCCAGTTACGGGTCGGCCACACAGACCTCCGGCGTGGTGCGCTTGGTCAAGGACCTCGACGAAGATCTGACCGACCGGCACGTCATCCTGGTCGAGGACATCGTCGACACCGGCCTCACGCTGCGTTACCTGCGCAAAAATCTGGGCGCCCGCGGCCCGGCCAGCCTCGAGGTGGCCACGTTGTTGGCCCGCCACTCGGCCGACGTGTCCGGCCAAAACGTCGGCTACGTCGGCTTCGAAATCCCCGATGACGCCTTCGTCATCGGCTACGGCCTCGACCTCAATCAGCGGTACCGCAACCTGGGCTACATCGCGACCTACGTCGAAGACGGCCAGTAGTTGAGCGCAGCAGTGAAGCTGAAGAAGCGTCGTCGCCAGGTGATCGTGGGCGGCGTGGTGTTGTTCGTGATCGCCGTGGCCGCCTTCGTGGCCGTCCGCGCGCTGGGCAGCGACCCCACCGAGCTTCGCTACGACGAGTTGATCGATCGGGTGAAGGACGACCGGGTTGAGAAAGCCACGCTCTACTCCTCCCAGGGGCGGGTGACCGGCACGTTGCGCGGCGGCGAGGAGTTCACCGCATCGGTCCCAACCGAAGGTTCCGACGGGCTGGCCCGATCGCTCACCCGCTCCGGCGCCGAGCTTGAGGTCGACACCGCTGCATCGTCGTGGTGGGAGGACCTGTTTCTGAACGTCGGACCCACCCTTCTGATCCTTGGCGCCTTCCTCTACTTCATGATCAACATGCAGGGTGGCGGCATCGGCGGGCTGCGCATCGGACGCTCCGGCACCAAGACCCGACCCGATCAGAGCGAGGTGACCTTCGCCGACGTGGCCGGTGCCGACGAGGCGGTGGCCGAACTGTCCGAGATTCGCGACTTTCTCGCCGACCCCGACCGGTTTGCTGCGATGGGGGCCCGCATTCCCAAGGGCGTGCTGTTGTTCGGCCCGCCGGGCACCGGCAAGACGCTGCTGGCCCGGGCGGTCGCCGGAGAGGCCGGGGTGCCGTTCATGTCGTTGTCGGGGTCGGACTTCGTCGAGATGTTCGTCGGTGTCGGGGCCAGCCGGGTGCGCGACCTGTTCAAGCAGGCCAAGGAGGACGCGCCGGCGATCATCTTCGTCGACGAGATCGATGCGGTCGGCCGGCAACGAGGGGCCGGGTTGGGCGGCGGCCACGACGAGCGGGAGCAGACGCTCAACCAGTTGCTCGTCGAGATGGACGGCTTCGACCCGTCGACCGGCGTGATCTTGATGGCGGCCACCAACCGTCCCGACATCCTCGATCCCGCCCTGTTGCGCCCGGGCCGCTTCGATCGTCAGGTGGTCGTCGATCGCCCCGACCTGGCCGGACGGCTGGCCATCCTCAAGGTTCACACGAAGGGCAAGCCGTTCTCCGAGCAGGCCAACCTGGAGGTGCTCGCCCGGCGCACGCCGGGCTTCACCGGTGCGGACTTGGCCAACGTGGTGAACGAGGCCGCCATCCTCACCACCCGCGAGGGACGTGATCAGGTGAGCGAGGCCGACCTGACCGAAGCGATCGACCGGGTGCTGGCAGGTCCCGCCCGACGCAGCCGCATGATGTCGGAGGCCGACAAGTTGACGATCGCCTACCACGAGGCCGGCCACGCCGTGCTGGGTCGGGTGCTCGAGCACACCGACCCGGTGCACCGGGTGTCGATCGTGGCCCGCGGGCAGGCGCTGGGGTGGACGCTGTCGCTGCCCGAGGAGGACCAGTACCTCACCTCAAGGGCCCAGCTGCTCGACCGGATGGTGATGATGCTCGGGGGTCGGGTGGCCGAGGAGCTGGTGTTCGGTGAGATCACCACCGGCGCGGCCGACGACATCGAGAAGGTGACGGATCTCGCCCGCCGCATGGTGTCGGAGTTCGGCATGAGCGAACGCCTCGGGCCGCTGCACTACGGCAGCGATGAGCCCCAGGTGGCCGGGCGCGACCCGCACGGAGTGAAGCTGTCCGACGACGTCGCCGGCCAGGTCGATGCCGAAATCGCCCGGCTGGTCAACGAAGCCTCCGCCCGGGCGACCGAGCTGCTCCGGGCTCACCGGGGGATGCTCGACCGCCTGGCCCGTCGCCTGGTCGACGAGGAGACGGTCACCGGCGACGAGCTCGACGGACTACTGATCGACCCGCCCGACGGGACCGACACGACCGATGCTGCGGCCCCACCCACCGATCCGGTTGTTGGTGGTGCGTCCGACGCCATCGATGCGCCGGGTGCCCTCGACGAGAAAGGTGCGATTCCATGACCGACCCCACCCCCCAGGCCCCGATCAACAGCCCCCCCCCGTCCCCCGGCCCGCCCGCGCCCCCCCACCCCACCGCCGCA
>ERZ1026805.1595-NODE-1595-length-11947-cov-6.144215_pt1 | contig 11947 bp, 10 predicted proteins | sample MGYA00520883_ERZ1026805 | MGnify/ENA primary metagenome ERZ1026805 (study PRJEB33270, sample SAMEA104284476) | anaerobic digester metagenome | biome: Anaerobic digester microbiome; feature: mesophilic sludge digester; material: Anaerobic digester biomass... | reverse complement strand
CCAGTGTCCTTACAATTCCCTCTGTATCTGTCAAACAACCTCTGCCCAATCTCATCCTTTCCAACAGCATCCGGGCTGCCACCGTGGGTCTCACCAAATCCCTGGCGCTTGAATTGGGAAACCAGGGAATCCGCTTTAATTCGATTCTTCCTTCATGGACTGAAACGGAACGGATTACTGAATTAATGACCCATCGCGCCCGGATGAACAATACAACCATCGAAGAAGAAATCCGCAAACAAGCCAAGGACAGCCCATTGGGACGTTTTGCCGAACCTGAAGAATTTGCCCGGGCGGCTGTTTTCCTGGTATCCCCGGCTGCGTCCTACATAACAGGTGTCATGTTCCCGGTGGATGGCGGCATGTATAAAGCAACATATTAACCCCATAATCGGTGGGGTATAATTTATCAATTCCTACTCAGGAGATTGCTTTGCTCAATCCTCATGAAATACAGGCGCGTCTGGAACGAATTCTCCCCAGGGTTGAAAAACCAGGGCGGTATACAGGCGGCGAATATAACCAGGTCGTTAAAGATTGGGATTCTGTTCAAACCCGGGTGTCGCTGGCATTCCCGGATCTATATGACCTCGGGCTGCCCAACCTGGGTCTGGCGATTCTCTATGAAACATTGAATGATCGCCCGGATGTTCTTGCAGAGCGGGTCTATGTGCCCTGGCTGGATATGGAAGCTGCCATGAGAGCTTCTCACATTCCACTTTATTCATTGGAAACCAGGCACCTCATCTCAATCTTTGACATTCTGGGCATCTCACTGCCCTACGAAACTATTTTTACAAACACACTCAACCTGCTGGACCTGGCTGGCATCCCCCTGTTCAGCCGGGATCGCCGGTTGGAGGATCCACTTGTCATCGCCGGGGGACATGCCACTTTCAATCCCGAACCCATGGCACCCTTCATGGATGCCTTCGTAATTGGGGAAGGTGAAGAGGTGATCCATGAAATCATCCAGGTTCACCAGCAATGGAAGGCAGCCAGTACCAGCCGCCTGGATTTACTTTACCGCCTGACAAAAATCCCCGGCGTCTATGTTCCTCATTTTTACCAGCCTGAATATCAAACGGATGGGGTTTATTCCCACATGACACGGCTGGATCCGTCGGTTCCCGCAACCATTCTCAAGCGAATCGTCGGAAAACTCCCCCCTCCACCCACCCGTTTCATTGTGCCGTCCATTGGAGTGATTCACAACCGGGTTTCAGTGGAAATCATGCGTGGCTGCACCCGCGGCTGCCGTTTTTGTCACGCCGGGATGATCAATCGCCCGGTTCGGGAACGGAATGTCGACGAAGTCCTGCAGTCGATTCAAACCGCTCTTGATCAGACCGGTTTTGAAGAAGTTGCACTTCTGTCCCTTTCATCGTCTGACTATACGCATATCCTTGAACTGGTGGACCGAATCAGCCGTGAAATCATTAGTCCCCATCTGACCGTTTCGCTCCCCTCCCTGAGAATCGAATCCTTTTCAGTGGACCTGCTTGAAAAATTACGCGGTGCCCGCCAGGGCGGATTTACCCTTGCCCCCGAGGCGGCGACCGATCGTATGAGAAATATCATCAACAAACCCATCCAGGCGGAACAACTGTTGGAAACCACCCGCGCCATCTATTCCCGCGGCTGGTTGACCATCAAATTGTATTTCATGATGGGGCATCCATCCGAGACTCTGGAGGATGTAGCTGCCATTGCTGACCTTTGCCGGAGAGTGATCGCCGAGGGACGAAAAATTGTCGGAAGACGGGCTTCTCTGAACGCCGGTGTGGCGACTTTTGTTCCCAAACCTCATACTCCATTCCAATGGGTTCCTTGTGATACAGTTGAACAAATGAACGCAAAAATCCGGCTTTTACAACAAAATTTGCGTGGTCCCGGACTTAAACTCAACTGGACCGATCCCCGGGATACCATGTTGGAAGCGTGGCTCACCCGGGGTGACCGCCGGCTGTCGGCAGTCATCCATCGCGCCTGGCAGCTTGGTGCAAAATTTGATGCCTGGCAGGATCAAAACAACCATCCCCTCTGGCTGGAAGCCTTTCGGGAAAACAACCTGGATCCGGCTTTTTACACCCACCGTCTCCGTTCCTTGGATGAAGTCTTTCCCTGGGATCACATCTCCATCGGTGTGAAAAAATCCTACCTTCTGGAGGAGTACCAGAACAGCCTGAATGAAAAATTGCGGGCAGATTGCCGAGAAAAATGCCATGCTTGTGGCATTCTGCCTGAGTTTTCCACTCTTCGAAAACAGAATCCTGGAGATTCCTGGAAATGCCCGGAGGTTAATCCCCAACAACAGTCTGACTTAAACTCATATAACGCCGGGGTGACGTCATGATCCGCATTCGCCTGACCTGCGAAAAAGGTGAGGGGATGCGCTATACGGGCAACCTGGATATGCAGGTCGTCTGGGAGCGTTCCCTGCGCCGGGCAGGATTGCCTCTGGCATACAGCCAGGGTTTCCATCCCCAGCCGCGCATCCAGCAAGCCTGTCCACTTCCGTTGGGATTTCTCTCCCTGGATGAGATTGTGGATTTTTGGCTGGATGAGGATGAGATTGATTTGGAATGTGTGAAAACATCCATTCAACAGGCAGTACCTGCCAGCCTGGCGGTGACCGGGATTCAAATGATGGATCTGCGTGCTCCTGCTTTACAAACCCGGGTTTCTGCTTCCCTGTACCAGGTGACCCTGCTGGACTCCATTCCGGCAGAAGACCTTGAAAAAAAGATTCATTCCCTTTTACAGGCAAAATCCCTGCCCAGGGAACGCCGCGGCAAGCCGTACGACCTACGACCGCTGGTGGAAGATCTGGATTTCAATCCGGATTACCCCGGCATATTTATTGTTCAACTCGCTGCCCGCCAAGGTGCCACCGGTCGTCCGGAGGAAGTTCTGCTCGCAATGGGTCTGGATCCCTTCTCCACGAGGATCACCCGGTTGAAAACCATCCTGATGGATGGGGAAGGATGACTGGAACCGAATCCAATTGGGTGATTCTCCGCTCACCTGAGCATACTTCATACCATTTTAAAATTATTTACCTGTTAAACTGATTAATGATCTCAACTTGATTGATATGAAACTGGCAGTAAATTATTCACGGGAAATGGAAACCCTTCACCTGAATGGTGAAGTTAATTTTGACCTCTACAAATGCCCCGACTGGGATGATTTAATTACCTCCGCCAGCCGGAATAAACCCATTTATGTTCATTTTCCACTTACCGTCGGTGATGGCAGCATCCAATCCGTGGACTGGATCAGGATTGATAAATTACTCCGGGAAACCAACACCCCTTTTATCAATCTTCACTTGAGCGCCCCCCCGGATCTGAATCCGGGAGATCCCATCCAGGTTTCTCAAGCCCTGCAGAGTGCGATTTCAGATATTCAAATGGTTGTCAAACGTTATGGGCAGGATGTGGTTATCCTGGAAGAACTTCCCGTTCTTTCCGAAGGGACTGAATTCCTGTATCATGTGGCTCAACCTGGGATCATCAAGCAGGTTATCCAGGAGGGAGGCTGCAACCTGCTTCTGGACATCGCCCACGTCCGTCTGACCGCCATCAACCTGGGATTGGATTTGTACGCGTATCTCAACCAGCTTCCACTTGATCGTTTACGAGAATTTCACGTCACCGGAATTGGACCTCAACCTTCAGATGGCATTCTTGTTGATCACCTGGAACTATCCCCGGAAGATTGGCAAATCACAGAGTGGTGCTTTCAACGAATCGATGCCGGTGATTGGCAGAAACCGGAATTGGTTTCATTTGAATATGGCGGCATCGGTGAAATATTCCACTGGCGGACTGAAAGTCGCGTCATGCTGGAACAAGTCCCCCGCCTGTATTCCCTGGTTCACCCCAATTAATATGCCAGAGCAATCCGTATTTCGCCAATGCACCCGTCCTGAATGCCGATTCCGATATCCCGAATCCGGTGGATACGCAAATAATCTGAACTGCCCGCACTGTGGATCGTCAACTGAAATCATTCCCCTTCCGATCATTCCACCAGATTTAAATCCCCGTCAACTGTCTGCACAGGGTCCGGAAGTGGAAGCCTTGTTGGATAATATCCGGAGTGCATTCAATGTTGGCTCCATGTTCCGGACAGCCGATGGCACCGGTTTACGGCATATGCACCTATGCGGTCTCACTCCCCCGCCAACCCACCCCCGTGTGTCAAAAACAGCCCTTGGCGCAGAAAACACTGTACCCTGGAGTGAGCATCCAAACGCGGTTGACCGGGCGTACGAATTACAATCCCGGGGTATGCGGCTTTGGGCATTGGAAGTGGTTGCCGGATCCATTCCTCTTCCGGAAATTCGCCAGCAATTGCCGGGACCGCCGATCATCCTTGTCGTGGGCAGTGAAGTGGCAGGAGTGGATCCTGCCATACTCGAGATTTGCGATCAAAAGATATGGATTCCCATGCTTGGTTTTAAACGCACGCTGAACGTGGCAATTGCTTTTGGAATTGCCGCCTACTGGCTGCGGTTTGGAGGCAATTGATGAGTAAAAAGGCTCTCCCGGATTTTTTTCAACTGGATCACTTCAATATTTCACCGCTGGATATTGTTCGCTGTTATCTTCATTGTGAACCCGAAAAAATCCATCCAAAGGTCATTCTCATGCCCAATTGGAAGGCTGATATATTTGGTGAACAATGCGAAGTACAACCCATCGTTGAGGGAATTCTCTACGCCATTCATTACAAGGGGCAAGCTTTCAGCCTGATACGATCCGGTATTGGGGCACCGCAAACCGGGGAAATTGTACTTGCACTTGCCTGCACACCCTGTAAGGAAATTATATTTACCGGCTCCATTGGTGGACTCCTGCCGGGCATGTCCATCGGAGATTTACTTCTTCCCACCCAATCCATCAGTGGAGATGGGTTCAGCCGGTTTCTGGAACCAAAAATCAACCCGCCCGATATGTATGGCTGTCCCGCCCATCCGGATGAGAATTTGCGAAATCGTTTGCAACGAATGGCTTCAGACGCCTGCCAGCTGGCACAAATTCCCTTGCATATGGGTACCGTGTTTTCCACTGACAGTATTTTGTCCCAGTTCTTCCGTCTGGAGGAATGGGTCAATCATTTGGGCTGCATTGGTGTGGAAATGGAAACTGCTGCCGCCTTTCGAGCCTCCAATCTTGTGGGAATCCGCATGGCTGCCCTGCTCCAACTCTCCGATGTGCCCGTCATCGGCAAATCGGTTTTCAACGGTCGCTCATCCGGGGAAGAAATCCGCCGCCGGGAAATACGGTTTACAATTCTCAGCCGGATCATTCTGGATACATTGGTTGAAACGTAATATCATAATTTTAAAGGAAACACCACACTTCCCGATGATGCGTAACTGGAGTAAAATCCCTAGCGGTTAATCAGTAGAGTTGAGGTGCGTATGCCGATTTATGAATATGTTTGCCAGGAATGTGGGCGAAAATTTGAAGCGCTCCGTTCCATGAAGGATGCGGATTCCCCCATTATTTGCAAATATTGCCACGCAACGAATACCCGGCGGGCTTTATCCGTTTGCAATTGCCAGAGTGATGGTCGTGCCATTGCAGGCGGCGGAGGTGGTTGCAGCGGGTGCGCCGGTGGTTCTTGTGGTTCCTGCGGACACTAAGATAAAATGAAATGGACAACTCATTATCAGAATAAATCCGTACTTGTGACAGGCGGATCCAGCGGTATTGGACTGGCACTGTCCAACCGATTGTTTGAACTGGGAGCCAGTGTGTTCATTCTTGCACGCCGCCCGGATCAATTGGAAGTAGCCCGGAAGGAAATCGAAACCCACCGGGTCAACTCCCAACAAAAAATTGGTATTCTTGAGGGCAGTGTTGCCAACCTTGAGCAAATAACTGAATTGTTGCATGATTTCATTCACAGGAATGGCACACCCGACCTCCTGATAAACAGCGCAGGGATCACACACCCGGTTGAATTTGTCAATACACCCATCGAAATATTCCGTGCGATGATGGATGTTAACTTTTTCGGGATAGTCCATACCACAAAAATCCTTGCCCCGTTGATGATCGAACGCGGTAGTGGTCATATCATTAATATCAGTTCAGCAGCTGCCATTGTTGGTGCATACGGATATACTGCCTATGCAGCATCCAAATATGCTGTAAGGGGATTTACGGATACGTTGCGCGCTGAATTAAAACCACTGGGTGTCCGTTGTTCCCTCGTCCTGCCTGCGGATGTGAACACCCCGCAGCTGGAATACGAAACACCAATTAAACCATTCGTCACCCGCGAATTTTCAAAAACCGCCAAGGTAATTCAGCCGGAATATGTAGCCAAGGTTGTGTTGAGGGCTGCCGCCAGGGGAAAATATTTAATAATTCCAGGGGCTGATACCCACCTTTTATATCATGTTACCAACTTGATGGGCGCCAAGACGCAAACGATCCTTGTCGATTCCATCATCGCTTCTGCATTCCGCCGGAAAAATCAATCCTGATTTAGAAATTCATAAAAACGATATCATGGGATGGGGCTGCCTGCCAGGAAAAGGCAGCCCTTATTTATTTATTCATTTATTTAATGTTTTTAATTTCCTTAGCCAATTATTTACTTATGTTATACTTCAGCCAATATCTGTATTCCCAATTATTCCAATTTCATACTGATGGGATTCCATGAAAATGGATTTTCCGGTTTTCTCTGATCTCGAAGCGGAGAGATGAGAGTCTCCATCACACCTAAATCGGCTTGATTAGCGCATTGGATAGGTGGAAAAAATAACCCCTGAAAATTAGGATTGATTGTGATTCCACGCAACAATGTCAATTTTCAGTCATGACCCATATCAAAAGTATCAGTAAACAGGAACAAAGGAATATGAAAACCAGGGATTATATTACTCTTGAAGATCGTCATGGTGCCCACAACTACCACCCCCTTGATGTTGTCATCAATCGGGGTGAAGGTGTATGGGTCTGGGATGTGGATGGGAACAAATATCTTGACTGTCTCTCTGCATATTCCGCTCTCAACCAGGGACATGTCCATCCTGCCATCTTTTCTGCCATGCTGGAACAGGCAAAAAAGCTGACCCTAACCTCACGGGCTTTCCGCAATGATCAGCTTCCACTATTCTACAAGGACATTTCAGATTTGACTGGATATGAAATGTGCCTGCCCATGAATTCCGGAGCTGAAGCCGTGGAAACTGCCATCAAGCTTGCCCGTAAATGGGCATATGTCGTCAAGGGTATTCCCCGTCACCAGGCAGATATCATTGTAGCCAAAAATAATTTTCACGGTCGCACCACCACCATCATCTCCTTCTCCTCGGAACCCGATTATAAGGATAATTTTGGACCTTTCACGCCCGGTTTTCCCATGGTCGAATATGGGAGCCCTGGAGAAATAGCACAGGCAATCACACCCAATACGGCAGCCGTGATGCTGGAACCAATCCAGGGGGAAGCGGGAGTCATCATACCACCTCCTGGATATCTACAGCGGGTGAGTGAAATATGCCGACAGAACAATGTCCTCTTGATTGCTGATGAAATCCAGACCGGGCTCGGTCGCACGGGTAAACTTTTCGCCTGCGACCATGAGGGTGTCCGACCAGATATGATGGTTGTGGGCAAGGCACTGTCAGGAGGGTTCTATCCTGTTTCAGCTGTCCTGGCTGATGAACCCATCATGGGTTTGTTTAAACCCGGTGATCATGGTTCCACTTTTGGGGGAAATCCCCTCGCGGCAGCCATCGCCCGCGCTGCCCTCAAGGTAATCACTGATGAAAACCTGGTGGAGAATTCTCAAAAAATGGGCGAATACTTCCTGGATCAACTTGCGGAAATCCCCAGCAGGTATGTCCGGGAAGTTCGCGGGAAAGGTCTATTAATTGGGGTTGAATTAAAACCAGAAGCGCATGGAGCCCGCCGATTTTGTGAAGCTTTACAATCGCGCGGCATACTTGCCAAGGAAACCCACCAGCATGTCATCCGATTTGCTCCTCCCTTGATTATTGATAAGGAAACCATTGATTGGGCTCTCCCGTTCATACGGGAAGTACTAACCATGGATTAATAATTGAATCAACAGAAATATCAGCATTCTCAGCCTGCCGTCAAGTATTATTTCCAACCCCCACTTTCCCCGGAGATCTCATGGACTGGAAACAATATTATCAAGATCACTTAATGTCAGCCGCCGAGGCAGTACGTTTAATCCAATCAGGAAATCGAATATTTCTTACTGGCAATTGCTCCGTACCTCACAATCTTCTGGCAGCACTTGTGGAGTATGCTCCCAATCTGCGTGATGTGGAATTATGCCAGGCATTGACCGTGGCAGGTTCGGAATATGTCAGACCGGAGTTGGAAGGACACCTGAGAGTTAATTCATTTTTTATCAGCAACAATGTGCGTAACGCCATCTGGGAAGGTCGTGCGGATTTTACTCCAGTCCTTCTTTCGGAATTCCCTTTGTTATTCCTCCGGGGAATTGTTCCACTTGATGTTGCATTGATTCATATATCACCCCCGGATGAGGAAGGTTACTGCCGCCTTGGCATTGAAGCGGGTCTTACTCGCAGCCAGGCTGAATCCGCCCGGATGGTGATTGCCCAGGTGAATCCCCAAATGCCGCTTATGCTGGGAGACACCCTCTATCATGTCACCCAATTGGACGCCATTGTCGAGGTGAATGAACCCCTGGCTGAACTTCCCATGGTGTCCAACCACTCGGATGAATCGCTGGTTCAAAAGATCGCCAGCCATATTGCGGAACGCATCCCGGATGGAGCAACTTTACAACTCGGCATTGGCGGCATACCGGATGCGGTTTTACGATACTTGTATCATAAAAAAGATTTGGGCATCCATTCCGAACTTTTCTCAGATGGAATTATTGATCTGGTTGAAAAAGGGATCATTAATGGCAGCCGAAAAACCATTCATACTGGAAAAATAACCGCAGGATTTATCATCGGCACCCGCCGGTTATATGACTGGGTTGACAACAACCCCCTCGTGGAGATCCAGCGGACGGAGTACGTAAACAACCCCTTTGTCATTGCCAAAAATGACCGCATGGTTGCCATCAACTCTGCAATCGAGGTCGATTTGACCGGTCAAGTGTGTGCAGATAGTATTGGACCCAGGTTTTACAGCGGCGTCGGTGGACAGATGGACTTCATTTACGGTGCATCCTTATCCGAAGGCGGTTTACCCGTCATCGCCCTGCCCTCCACCGTCGCTTTGCGGGATGGCACTGTCGCCAGTCGGATTGTCCCCATGCTGAAAGCAGGCGCTGGAGTTGTCACTTCCCGCAACCATGTTCATTACATTGCGACCGAATATGGGATGGTGGATCTCTATGGAAAATCAATCCGCCAGAGAGCCCAGGCTCTGATCTCCATTGCCCACCCGGATTTCCGTGCCGACCTGAGCCGGGAAGCAAAAAAACTCAACTTTATCTAGAATAACCTGAAACATCACATTATCAAACTTAAGCTGAACCCGAATGATTCGACAAGAAAGGGGTGTTTTGTGGTTTAATAAGATTGAATAAAACAATCCAACCCAAACCGGAGGCTATAATATGCAAAAAGCAAAAATTGTATGCACCTTGGGACCCAGCAGCCAGGATGAAACCACCATCCGAAATATGATGATTGCGGGTATGGATGTTGCTCGTTTGAATTTTTCTCACGGCACTCATGATGGTCATGCAGCCATCATTTCCATATTGCGTAAACTTTCCTCGGAACTTGACAAGCCCATCACCATCCTGCAGGACTTGCAGGGACCAAAATTGCGGGTCGGTGTACTCCCTGATGAAGGCATTCCCTTAACCACAGGTCAAACAGTCATCCTGACCCAAATGGAGGAAACTCTCCCTGATATGCAGGGCATCCTGATCCCCATGGAAATGCCGGATCTGACCCTCTGTGTCCATCCCGGAAGCCGCATCCTGCTGGATGATGGTCATCTGGAGATGGAGGTTTTGGATGTCAAGGACAGGGTGGTGGAAGCCAAAGTAACCCTCGGGGGTGTCCTCCTCAGCCATAAGGGGGTCAACCTGCCAGGAATACATATAGATATTCCCGGTTTTACCGAAAAAGACCGCGAGGATCTGGAATTCGGTTTACAAATGGGCATTGATATGGTTGCCATATCTTTTGTCCGCACTGCGGATGATGTGGAAATGGTTCGCAAAACCATCCAACAATTGACACCCGACCAGCCTGCAACGCCCATCATCGCCAAACTTGAACTGCCGGAAGCGATTGAAAACCTGGTTGATATCATCAATGCCGCCGATGGTGTAATCGTCGCCCGGGGGGATCTGGGAGTCGAAACTTCCCCGGCAGCCGTCCCAATCATTCAAAAGGAAATCATCAGCACAGCAAACAAACACGCCAAGATTGTAATCATCGCCACCCAGATGCTTGACTCAATGATCCACAATCCCCGCCCCACCCGTGCAGAAGCTTCGGATGTTGCCAATGCCATATTTGATGGGACCGATGCTGTCATGCTATCAGGTGAAACTGCCAGTGGCAGCTATCCGGTTGAATCTGTCCGGATGATGGCTTCCATCATTGCCGAAGCCGAGTCCCATTTTGAACCCTGGGGACATTGTGATATTGCCACTGAGGCAAATTTTCGGGATGACGCGGTCTCCATGACCCGTGCCGCCCGTGAGCTCGCTCGAGACCGCGATGCCGCCTGTATTACGATTTTCACCCAGACCGGCAAGACAGCACTATTAATGTCCAAAGTCAGACCGGATGTGCCAATATATGCCTTTACCCCCCGGCAGTCCACCTACCAGCGTATGGGGATGTACTGGGGTGTGGAACCTTTCCTGGTGCCTTTTGCTTTTACTGTGGAAGAAATGTTGATCATCCTGGAAAAAGCTCTTCTCTCTTCAACACCCATCAAACCTGGTCAGCAGGTGGTTGTCATCTCCGGATTCCCGGTGGGAGAGTTCCGGACACCAAACCTGGCGCTGCTCCATACAATAGAACATAAAAAATAATTTCCTGAACTGTATTGTGGAATGCGATCCGGTGCTTCGTTTGACCCTGTATGAAGACAAAAATAATGAAACGACGCCAAAGACCCCTGGGTAAAGTCCTCCTCTCTATATTAACCGAACGGTTGTTCATTCCCGTTATTTTATTATCCATTGGATTGACAGTCCTGTCTGCGTTTATCGCCTCGACATATATCAACCAGGAGCAGCTCCAAACAACCCGCTCCATTTCCCTTCGGTTGGACGATTTTATCCGGAATGCCCGGGAAGTCATTAATTCTGCTGCCAGGGTATCTGAAACCACCTCACAATCCGAACTCCTTAATTATTTTGAGACCTTGCAGCAAACCAATCCCTACTTTGACACATTATATCTGCTCGACAGGGATGGGACCATTATTACCATCAGCCCGCCTGATCGACTTTCCATTGGATTGGATATGTCCAACCAGGAATATTATCTTCACCGCCAGGCTGGTGAAACCTTTAATATCTCTCAACCCTTCATCTCAAACAAGACTGGTGCCCTGACTGTATATTTGACAGAATTAACACCCTCCAACAAGCTGGTTGTTGGAGAGTTGAGTTTATCCAAGCTGCAACAGGTTATTCGCACGGAAACATTCATTTCGACCGGAAGGAGTGTGTTCATCCTCGACACCCACGGAACAATCCTCGGACACCCCGACGCCTCCCTGGTGGCGCAACAAATTAATTATTCCTACCTGAACCAGGATCAACAAAGTCTGATTCCAGATGGGAAGACCCACCTGAAATTATCAGCCACTCATTCCTACCTTCAAACCATATCGACTTTGAAACAAACTGGTTGGATGGTGGTTGCCCAGACTGACTTGTTGGCAGCCTTTACTCCTTTTTTGTTTTTCACAGTATTATCGGC
>ERZ1026805.1584-NODE-1584-length-12031-cov-5.631346_pt1 | contig 12031 bp, 7 predicted proteins | sample MGYA00520883_ERZ1026805 | MGnify/ENA primary metagenome ERZ1026805 (study PRJEB33270, sample SAMEA104284476) | anaerobic digester metagenome | biome: Anaerobic digester microbiome; feature: mesophilic sludge digester; material: Anaerobic digester biomass | place... | reverse complement strand
ATCTTGAATAGTCAACACAATGCGTATAGGTAATATACAAAAATTGCTAACGTCTCAAAATAACAAATTCGATAATTTTTTGAAATCGAAGACTTTATAAGGTTTGCTACTGTTGGTAGAAAGGGAACGACTGGGAAATTTATGACGAAAGTGCTTATGACAAAAGGACGACCTGAAATAAGGATAATGGTGGAAAAATCTGTCACGTGCTTTTTTGCCGAATAATGCGCGTAGCTTATATAAGGTGTGTTTAGGGAATGGTTTATCCTAGTTCAGGAAGGCGGCTCTTTCTTCAAAAGATTTGCAATCCATATTGATAAAAAGAAGTCTGTGCTGATAAGAATCTCCATTTAAACCAAAAAAGCCCGAGTCCTCTTTTAGCTGGTTTCTTTATAATGAATTGGTTCAAGAGGTTTCATATTCTTGACTTTATTGCAAAAACTCTCAAATACCAAGTTATTATCCTGGTCGACTTTAGCCATGGAAGCGGACATTTCAAATATCTCTGATCATCACCGGTAAGGAAAGGCAGAAGGATTCTAAATTTTCAATTCAAGAGCGCTGTTTGGGATAAGTCCTTTATAATAAATTGAAATTTACCAGAGAGGGCAAAATGCTCGAGATCAGTGTTAACGGCGTTAGCTATACATTGGATGAGGTGCCGGATGAAAAGCTAAGCGAGTTGCTGCGCAACAGACTGGGCTTAACGGGCACGAAAGTTGGCTGCGGAGAAGGTCGTTGTGGCATTTGTACCGTCTTGCTGGATGGCAAACCCGTTCGGTCCTGCATCACCCGCGCGAGTAAAGCCCATGGAAAAGCCATCCTCACAATTGAAGGTTTGCGCGCACTAAGACCACCCGAAAGGCAGGAGGAGCGGGAAGACCTGCGGGCTCTCCATCCCCTTCAGGAGGCTTTCATCACCCACGGCGCGATCCAATGCGGCTTTTGCACGCCGGGGCAGTTGATGCGCGCACACGCGCTGCTTCTGGAAAATCCCGATCCAAGCGTCAGTGAGATACGCGAAGCGATGAACGACGTTGTCTGCCGTTGCGGCTCTTACGAAGCTATCGTCTCTGCAATCCAGGCAGCAGCCAAATCGCTGCGCAGCGGTGGGGAGGTTGAAACGAGGGCAATCTCACTGGGCAAACAGGACCTGACCCACGTTGGCAAGATTTCCATCCGTCCGGATGCCATCGCGAAAGCGATCGGGGGGGCAAATTTCACAGATGATCTCCACTTTGAGGGCATGCTTTACGCCAGCATTTTACGGGCAGGCGTCCCCTCCGGGATCCTTAGGTCGCTCGATATAAATGCTGCGACCGCTTCTGAAGGGGTGAAGTCGGTCCTCACCGCGCAGGACCTGAAGCATGAGCACCTGCACGGTGTGTACGTGAAAGATTGGCCCATCTTGGTGGGCATTGGTGAACGCGTGAGATACGTAGGCGATGCAATCGCCATTGTAACAGCGGACACACAGAGGCTGGCAGATGAGGCAGTCGCAAAAATCAAAATGGTTATTGAACCCCGCCAGGTCATCTGCGACCCGATGCAAGCGGCGGAGCCAGACACGGAGAAAATTCACGAGCAGGGAAATTTACTCAAAAAGATTCGGGTAGGCAAAGGCGATGTCGAAGTTGGCTTTGCCCAGGCGGACTTTATTATCGAGCACAGCTTCTTCACGCCCTTCATGGAGCATATCTTCATGGAACCGGAATGCTCCATCGCAGTCCCACGCGAAGATGGAGGCATGGATCTCTATGATGGTTCTCAAATCCCCTATGCCGACCGGCAGCAGGTTGCTGACGCCCTCGGATTGGATGCGGAGTGCGTGCGCGTGAGAGGGCAGAAAACCGGCGGCGCTTTCGGCGGGAAAGAAGATATCGCCGGACAAATTCATGCCGCATTGGCAGCAAGAGCAACCGGCAAGCCCGTTAAGCTGCTTTTCACCCGCCGCGAAAGCATGATGGTCCATCCAAAACGGCATGCCACCTGGACGAAGGTGAAACTGGGCGCGAAAAGGAACGGCGAGCTGCTTGCCGCGCAAACTGAAATCTACGGCGACACTGGAGCGTATGCTTCATTGGGCATTGCGGTGATGACCCGCGCGACGACGCATTCATGCGGTCCTTATGTCATCCCTAACACGCTGTCGGAGTGCTATGCCATGTATACCAACAATCCCCCTGCCGGAGCGTTCCGCGGCTTTGGGGTGGTGCAGGCGATGTTTGGTATCGAATCCGTGATGGACATGCTAGCTGAAAAGCTGGGAATGGACCCTCTGACGTTGCGTCGCATCAACGCGCTGCGCAAAGGAAGCGAGACCAATACCGGGCATCACTTGGAAGAGAGCGTTGGGCTGGCGGAGTGTTTGGATGCTGTTGAAAAGCGCCTCAGGGAACTTGGTGTTTCGCTTCCCTGGACACCGCAGGAAGAGGAAATCGAAAATCAGAAGCTGATAACCTGCTGGGGGCTGGCAGCCGGTTTCAAAAATACCGGACTGGGAACGGGTACTGAAGACAGCAGCGGGGCAATATTACGACTCCTACCTGCAGGCAGACTGCAAGTAATGACGGCGGCTTCGGAAGTGGGGCAGGGGATGAACGCCACCCTGCAACTGATTGCCGCAGAAGAACTCGGAATTGAACCTGAGAACATCAATGTCTACCTGATGGACACCGCGATAACCCCCGACGGCGGACCTACCACGGCCAGCCGTCAAACCTATGTGACCGGCAACGCGGTGCGGAAAGCCGCACTGGTGCTGAAGCAACGCATCGTGGACATGCTTGTTGCGGAAGGTGTCTGCAGCGCAGACCAGCTCCGTTTCGCTAAAGGTGGCATCTTAGCCGGATCTCAGCAGGTTGAGTGGCAACGAGTCTACGACCTGATGGCGCAAACCCCGCAAGGAACATCTGTGGAGGTGCGCTATACTGCGCCTCAAACGCACTCTCTGGAGCAGGGAGGAATGATCCATGTCGCCTACGGATTTGCTGTGCAAGCGGTCAAAGTTGGGCTAAACCCCGAAGACGGAGATGTGAGAGTCCTGCATGTCATTGCGGCGAGCGACGCTGGCAGGGTCATCAATCCGCTTGGCTTCCAGTCCCAGGTGGAAGGGGGCGTTGTAATGGGGGTCGGGCACGGCTTGATGGAAGACTTTAAGGTGGAAAACGGCTTTATCCTGAGTGATAGGATGGCTCGGTATGCTATTCCCCACATGAAAGACAGCCCCGTGGTGGATTCCCTTATTGTGGAAGACCCAAGCTCCGAAGGTCCCTACGGCGCAAAGGGCATTGGTGAACTGGTCTGTGTGCCTACCCCGCCGGCAATTTCGAACGCGGTCTACAACGCGATTGGCTTGCGGGTTGACAGCCTGCCAGTTAGCAAAGAAAAAGTCCGGGCTTGGTTCGATGCCCAAAAATCCCGATAGCTAAAACAAGCAGCTGGCACTCATATTGCAACGCAAAGGCTGATTATTCCCGGTACAGGGGAAAGTCACCCTATCGCAGGAGGCAGTATGGGCAGAGCATTTGGAATCGACATCAGCAGATACCAGTCCAGTAAGGACGGGAGCAAAAAAATGGACTTCGACGCCGTGCGCGCGCACTCGGAAGAAGTCACCTTCATTGCTGCCCGGACAGGTATTTCGTGGGGTTATAACGACCCGATGTTCCGCTATTACTGGGATGAGATGGCGCGCATCCAGGTGATGCGCATAGCCTATCATGTGCTTTATTTTGGCGAGAGCGCGCTCGCTCAGATGGACTCGCTTTTTAGGATGCTCGATGGCAAGACGAATTTTGCCCACGACCGCATTGTCCTCGATGTGGAAGTCGCAGGTATCAACACACGAAGCCGCATCACTGCCACTACCCAAAAATGTCTCGATATCTGCAGGACGAGGACAGGTTTCTATCCGATGCTGTATTCAAGGGCTGAATGGGTGAATACCAATCTCTCCGTCCGGGATTTGCCCACTTTGGACTGGTGGCTGGCAACTTACCGCCGACCGCTCGTATCGCCTCTGTATACCCAGGAGCACAACGGTCCGCCCTACCTGCCGAAGGGCGTCAGCAGTTATCTCATCCACCAGACTGGCGACCGCTGCAAATCAATCGGCGGAGTGAGCTATTACATGGATTACAACCGCTGGAATGGCGGCAAGGCAGATGTGCTGCGCTATTTTGGGAATCCCGGTGGAGTGGTGCTGCCCCCCGAAAACAATGTGCTCTTCAAAGCCAAGTGCATTGTGACCGCTCTCTACAAGCGCAACGGTCCGGGACCCGGTTTCAAGGTAGTTGGCAGCCTCAAACTGGGTGACATCGTCTCAGTGTACGAAATCCGCGATGGCTGGTTCCGGGTGGATCCAAACGCCCAGCTCTGGTGCTCCGGAAAGGGCACCTACCTTCAGCGTCTGAGCGACCCGCCGGAAGCGGGACCAGCCCTCTTCAAAGCCCAATGTATCGTAAAAGCGCTCTTCAAGCGGGAAGGACCCAGTAGGAGTAATAAAATCATCGGCAATCTCATCCGAGATGATATTGTTTCGGTGTATGAGGTCAAGGATAACTGGTTTCGTATCGAACCTGCTCAAAACGTGTGGTGTTCTGGCGCCAGCCAATACATGCGCCGTCTCTGACCTTTCAACCCAAAATGAACGATACCCCCTGAGGACTTTCCCTGGCGCTTGCTGGATGGTTCATCCATGCCAAAACCTTTCTTTCTCACGGGTTTTGCAAAGAATTACCTATACATTTCGTTAACAATCACTTGACAATTAAAGGTAAAGCGATAAAATAGTTGATAAGTACACTACAAAAGTGTAACTTATGTTATGAAAGAAACCAAAATTGCGCTGTATAACTCCTTGAAGTCGATTTTTTTGCACATCGACAATCATGAGAAGGTTTTCCTTGCTCGGTTTGGTTTGAACATTCCCCGTTTTTTCGTCCTGGTGCATCTCGAAAACAATCCAGGTATTAATTACATTGATTTGAGCGATCTTTTGCTCTGTACCAAGAGCAACACAACGCGTGTGGTTCGTGGGATGCAAAAAGACGGTCTCATCAACCGGGAAGTGGACCCGCGTGATCGCCGCAGTTACCAGCTCACACTCACCAAAGCGGGGCACAACCTGTACAATCGCGTCTATCCTGATTATCAAGAATTGGTCAGAGGACTGATGTCCATGCTTGACCAAGAAAAACTCGAAACCTATCTTCAGTCGAGTTTCGAAATAGAAAACACCCTGACCCCCAAACGGGCGGAACCAATTCCAGGTTAATTCACTAACGGGAGGTCAGGATGCGATACAAAGTCCAAGGCAAGTATGCCAAATCAATTTCATCATTTCAAAAGGAGAAAGATATGAAGAAAAGCTATATTTTAATTGCAATCGCTTTGGTTGCAACTCTGTTGCTCAGTGCCTGCGGTACTCCAGCAGAGACTCCCGTTGTTGAACCGGAAGCTCCGGTTGTTGAGCAGCCTGTTGAACAGCCCACCGAAGAAGCCCCTGCTGAGGCTCCCGTGGAAGAACCGGTCGCTACCCTGCGTGTTTGGGCTGACGACACCCGCGCTCCCATTCTCGAGAAGTTGGCACCCGCCTTTTTGGCAGAGTACAACGTCGCTCTGAATGTCGAGCTCAAGTCAGCACTGAGAGACGACTTCCAACTTGCAGCCCCCATCGGCGAAGGCCCGGATATCCTCTTCGGTGTCCCTCACGACCAGGTTGCTACGATGGTAGCTAATGGACTCGTGGCCACTATTGACCTTGGCGAAAAAGCCGGTGATTTCGTTCAGTCTACTCTGGATGCCTGCACCTACGATGGCAAACTCTACTGTATGCCGTACGCCACTGAAAACCTCGCTTTCTTCTATAACACTGATCTTGTGGCAACCCCTCCCACCACTTGGGACGAAGTTGTCTCCATGGGTGAAGCTCTGAAAGCTGAAGGTAAAGTGGAATACATTATGGCTGTTACCGGCACCACATATGACCTTTACCCCTTGTACACTGCTTTCGGCGGATACATCTTCGGAAAAGACGCTGCAGGCAACTGGAACGACCAGGACCTGGGTGTGGACAGTGAAGGTATGATCGCTGCCGCTGCCTGGCTCAAGGATCAGCTCGACAAAGGGAACATTCCTGCCGACTGGGACTGGGCTAACAACCACGCTCTCTTCGAGACCAGCGCCGCTCCCTTCATCATGGCTGGCCCTTGGGCGCTCGACCGCATCACCCAATCCGGTGTGCCATTCGCCATCACCAACTTCCCTGCGGGTCCTGCTGGCGAGGGTTATCCCTTCTCTGGTGTTCAAACTGTTTTGATCAACGAACAGAGCGAGAATAAACTGCTAGCTGAAGCTTTCCTGACTGAATTCGTGGCCACCGATGAGACCATGACCGAACTCTACAATATTGGTCAGCGTCCCTCTGCCTTTATCCCAACCCTGGAAAAATTGGACAACCCTCAACTGTTGGCATTCGGCCAGGCTGGCGTCAACGCCACCGCAATGCCCGCCATCCCCGCGATGGGTTCTGTTTGGGGCAACTGGGAAAGCGCAATCGTTCTGACTCGTGATGGCAAGCAAACTGCTGAAGAGGCTCTCAAGGCTGGCGCTGAGAAGATCCGCGCCTTGATCGCTAATCCATTGTATGGCATGGTCAATGTGCCCGGTTCTTATCAGGACCAGGCTGGCTGCGATGCCGCGTGGGCACCTGAATGTGCTGCCACGCAGATGACCAAGAACGAGGAAGGCCTTTGGGTCTCTGGTCCCTTCAATTTGAAAGCTGGTGACTACGAAGTTAAGGTTGCCCTCGACGGCTCATGGACCACTAATTATGGTGTTGACGGTGCCGCCGATGGCGCAAATTATGCGTTCACCCTGGCTGCTGATGGTACTGTTGAATTCGTCTACGACGAAGCTACACACCTGCTGACCATCAACGTCAAATAATTCAAATCAATAAACTATGGAGGTCGGGGATGATTCCTCGACCTCCAGTTATAGTTTGCTCGTCAAACTTAGCAAGGGGAAGGAGGTCTGTATGTCGATAGTGGACAAACCAAAAGTTTCAAATTCCGTCGCAGAGTCACAAGTTTCGAAAATTATTCGCATGGCATTACTGCTTGTGTTCAATGTTGGGGCGATTTGGTTCATTTATCAAGCATCTACCAAAGGTTTTTATCAGATCGCTATTGTGCTTGGGATTATTGTTGTATTCTTCGATATTATCTTCACATTGGAGAAGGGTTATCCCTTCCGCTATATGGCGTTTGGTCTGGCATTTATGCTGATTTTTGTCATATATCCAATATTCTTTACTACTTATATTGCTTTCACCAACTATGGCGACGGTCACCTGCTCACCAAGGAGCAGGCGCTAAGACAGATCGAACAAGAAACTTACCTTCCGGCAGAAGGCAAGTCCTATACCTGGACTGCTTACAAGTCCGCCGAAGGTAATTACGCGCTGTGGCTGGTTGATAAAACCACTGGCGAGACCTTGCTTGCCAAACCTGGTGAACCCATCATCTCCGCAAAGCCTGGCGACCCGGGGATTGGTGAAATCGGAACAGATGGCGCTCCTGCAACTATTGACGGTTACGCTAAGTTGAACAAACTATTGGCTGCCTCTGATAAAACTCTGCCCAATATCAAGTTTGGCGAAGAAGGAGTGGAAGGTGCAAAAACGGTGCAGGTGCGTTCGCCCAACGAAGCTGCTGAACTGCAAATACGCTACTTGTATGATAAAGCTGCTGATACACTGACTGACCAGGAAACAGGTCGTGTATATTACGATAAAGAAGGTGTATTTACAAGTACTGATGGTCGCACAGTATCTCCCGGTTTCAGAGCAACTGTCGGTTGGAAGAACTTCAAAAACTTCTTCACCAGTCCAGCGTTGAAAGGACCCCTCATCCGGATCCTGGTATGGAACTTTGTTTTCCCTCTGATCAGTGTGGTTTCCACCTTTGCTCTGGGTGTATCAATCGCGATTATGTACAACGAGGAAGGCTTTCCGCTCAAAAAGCTTATCCGTACGCTCCTGTTGATTCCTTATACCATTCCTTCGGTTATTACAATTTTGATCTGGCGCGGTATGCTCAACTCGGAATTTGGGGTGATCAACCGCATCCTCAATTCGATCATTGGGACCGCACCAAGGTGGACTACTGAGCCAATTTGGGCTCAGATTGCCGTGTTGATTGTCAACCTTTGGCTGGGATTCCCCTATATGATGCTGATCTCCAGCGGAGCGCTACAATCCATCCCTTCGGATATCTACGAGGCCGCCACCATCGATGGCGCCAGCTCGTGGCAGAAGTTCCGTAGCATTACGCTACCGCTACTGCTCGTGGCAGTGGGACCCTTACTGATCGCCTCGTACGTTTTTAACTTTAATAATTTCGGTTTGATCTACTTGTTCATAGGAGGTGGACCAGCGATCGTGGGAGCCTCCACCAATGCTGGTCATACCGACATCCTGCTTAGTTACATATACAAACTGGCTTTCGAGAGCGGCGGGCGCGGTGTGCAATATGGCTTGGCATCCGCTATCTCGATTGTGTTGTTCATTCTGGTAGGCACAATGACGCTCTTACAGTATCGCTTTACCAATATGTGGGAGGAGGTGAGTGAAAATGCCTAACAATAACAAGATCAAACAAAGTTCAATCAAACGCCAACGCAGAGTGAGTGTTATTATCCGGCTGATTGTGGCAGTGCTGTTGATCGCCTTTGCTATATTCCCTGTGCTTTGGATGATCTCTGCCTCGTTCGACAACTCCAACTCACTGGCGACGCAAAGCCTGATCCCGGCGAATGCCGGGGTATCCAACTATCTGCGCCTGTTCAATAAAGACCCCAACTTTAGCTTTGGGGAGATCAAGTATTGGACTTGGTTGAGTAACTCTATAAAGATTTCGAGCATTTCCACCATACTTAGCCTTACCATCACTACACTGGCAGCTTTTGCCTTCTCCCGACTGCGCTTTAATGGGCGTGTCGGCATGCTTAAAGGTATCTTGCTCATCCAGGCTTTCCCTAATTTACTTTCACTGGTGGCAACCTTCACCTTGATCTCAAATATTGGCAACATTGTCAAAGCGATTGGTCTTAATACCCACGCCGGATTGATACTGGTGTATATGGGCGGCTCGATGGGGATGAATATTTGGCTAATGAAAGGCTACCTCGATACCATCCCTCGGGCCATAGACGAATCGGGCATGCTGGATGGCGCCACACCTTTCCAAATCTTCTGGCACTTGTTGCTGCCTTTGCTGCGCCCGATTTTGTTTGTAGTGGCGATTCTATCATTCATTGGCACCTATGGCGACTTCTTACTCGCCCGCGTGTTGCTAAACGACAGTTCGAAGTATACGCTGATGGTCGGTCTGCAAATCTTCACTGCGGGTCAGTTTGACAAAAAGTGGGGCGTGTTTGCGGCTGGCGCCCTGATTGGCGCCCTGCCAATCATGCTCATCTATTTCTTCCTGCAGGATCAGATCGTAGGCGGTCTGACCCAAGGCTCGGTCAAAGGCTAAAAAATAATTTGTTTCTCAGAGAGAGGGTGAGAGCCCTCTCTTTTTTCCTATTGGGGAAACTATCCCCGGTACAAACAACTTTTCACCACCCTTCGTAATTACACACCTCTCAAACGCAACGTGCTGGCTGTGCTGCAGGAAATCTGTTTTAACACCCTTCGTAATTACACACCTCTCAAACCGCGCCAATGGCAGCCATGATTGGAACGGCGTTTTAACACCCTTCGTAATTACACACCTCTCAAACGAATCTGCTGATGAAAGCGCAGTAAAAGAAGTTTTAACACCCTTCGTAATTACACACCTCTCAAACCTACTTGGCACGACCAACAACTTAACGTTAGTTTTAACACCCTTCGTAATTACACACCTCTCAAACCAAAATTGCCCCGCATACGCCGCATACCTCGTTTTAACACCCTTCGTAATTACACACCTCTCAAACAAATGCCACCCGCTACCGATTTTTTGAAAAGTTTTAACACCCTTCGTAATTACACACCTCTCAAACAAAAACGGTGCAGGTGCGTTCGCCCAACGAGTTTTAACACCCTTCGTAATTACACACCTCTCAAACAGCAACCGCAGCTTCAATCATCTGGAATTGGTTTTAACACCCTTCGTAATTACACACCTCTCAAACATAGACAATCAAGCAAAAAGAAAGGATCAGTTTTAACACCCTTCGTAATTACACACCTCTCAAACACCATGAAAAAAGAAGAATATTCTAAAGAAGTTTTAACACCCTTCGTAATTACACACCTCTCAAACCTGAATGGGAAAAATCAAGCCGTTTTGGACGTTTTAACACCCTTCGTAATTACACACCTCTCAAACCAGCACCTGTTGAGCAAGCTGGCAGCTTTCGTTTTAACACCCTTCGTAATTACACACCTCTCAAACCTGAGGAGTGGAGTTGTCCGCGCGATGGTGTTTTAACACCCTTCGTAATTACACACCTCTCAAACAAATGCCACCCGCTACCGATTTTTTGAAAAGTTTTAACACCCTTCGTAATTACACACCTCTCAAACAAAAACGGTGCAGGTGCGTTCGCCCAACGAGTTTTAACACCCTTCGTAATTACACACCTCTCAAACAGATAGGGAAGCACTCATTGTGAATTTACAGTTTTAACACCCTTCGTAATTACACACCTCTCAAACGCGCTATGCGTACCATTGTCAAGTAGTTCGGTTTTAACACCCTTCGTAATTACACACCTCTCAAACTCCTTTTGCAATACTTGAAAAACACCAGCAGTTTTAACACCCTTCGTAATTACACACCTCTCAAACGCAGTCAAGTAATATTCAGCTTGCGCAAGTGTTTTAACACCCTTCGTAATTACACACCTCTCAAACCCTAAGTTGCGATCCAGCAATAGGGCACGCGTTTTAACACCCTTCGTAATTACACACCTCTCAAACTCGGGTGTTTCGCTGCCTTGCAAAATTAGGGTTTTAACACCCTTCGTAATTACACACCTCTCAAACCAGCGAAAGGCGGAATGTATGAGTTTCCGTGTTTTAACACCCTTCGTAATTACACACCTCTCAAACCAGGCAAAAGCGATAGCTGGCGGAGGAAGTGTTTTAACACCCTTCGTAATTACACACCTCTCAAACCATAGGTTTTGAGGAGTCTCAAAAGGATGGGTTTTAACACCCTTCGTAATTACACACCTCTCAAACGCTATAAGAGGATTTGATGCTGAAATCGTTGTTTTAACACCCTTCGTAATTACACACCTCTCAAACGCTTAGAAGTGGCATTGCATCACCTCTATCGTTTTAACACCCTTCGTAATTACACACCTCTCAAACTCAAATTCACCGCTAAAAAGATTTCGTAAAGTTTTAACACCCTTCGTAATTACACACCTCTCAAACCATACTTATGAGCGTGAGAGGAGCGATAAGTTTTAACACCCTTCGTAATTACACACCTCTCAAACTTTTTAGTTAGCATATTTACTCCCTTTTGGGTTTTAACACCCTTCGTAATTACACACCTCTCAAACGGAACTTTCCAGCCGAACACCTTATCCTTTGTTTTAACACCCTTCGTAATTACACACCTCTCAAACCCCAAATATTGCGGTTTTTTGGCATTTCACACCATAAATGCCAGATGTGGGTAATTTCGAAAAGGGCTCCTCAAATTATACCTGAATAATCTCGCATAAGTCCTTATCAACCACAAGTGATCTGACGCCTGCTGGCCGCTTGTCATCCGGCAGGAAACTCTCAATAAATAAAAGTTTCAGCCCATCATAAGCGTTTTGTTTACAAAGCATCTCAAGCCTTTCCTTGGTGAGAAATTGACAGGCACCGAATAGTACAAAAAAGGAAAAGCCCAAATAGGAACGGGCGATATTCAGATAGTCACTGATAGCTTCCTCCAACCCGGAGTGGTCTGAGCAGAAAGAAACATCAAAAAATTTTAGCACGCTGTTCCAGGAGGGTTGTTCAAGTTCTGCC
>ERZ1026805.1577-NODE-1577-length-12063-cov-6.679214_pt1 | contig 12063 bp, 8 predicted proteins | sample MGYA00520883_ERZ1026805 | MGnify/ENA primary metagenome ERZ1026805 (study PRJEB33270, sample SAMEA104284476) | anaerobic digester metagenome | biome: Anaerobic digester microbiome; feature: mesophilic sludge digester; material: Anaerobic digester biomass | place... | reverse complement strand
CTGTACACGCTGCAACCGTCGAGCGACCCGTCACCGAACTCGAACCAGCCGTCGATGCCGGCGGGCAGGTTGATCGCCAGCGAGTGCGCCGTCGAGTCGCCCACGATCACCACGCCACGCGGCAGTGCGGCCAGCGTGGTGGCAGGAGCAACGGTGGTGGCAGGAGCAACCGTGGTTGACGGAGCAACTGCGGTGGCAGCCGCGTCTGCCGTCGGCTCGGACCCCGCCGACGTGGAACTGTCGGCGACCGAGGTGGTGGCCGCGACAGGCGGGACGACGGTGGCCACGGCAGTGACCGGCGGCGTTGCCGCAGCCCCATCGAAGGCGACCTCGCCACTGGTGTCCTTGGCCGGATCGAACACGGCCGCCGCAGAGGCGAAGAACACCGAGAGCAACCCGGCCACCGCCACCACCGCCGCCACCGTGCTCGCCTGCACAATGCGACCGGACCACCGCCGGCGAGCGCTCCACCACGTGCTCAGGCCACCTCTCCGAATGGGCGTCTCCACCCACCGGTAGCAGGCTTCGCTCACCGGCGCGGTGACGGCCATGGCGAGCAGGAACCGGGGCCACGAGCCCGAGTACGCGTCGCAGATGCGGCTGATCGGCCAGCTCCACAGGTAGAGCCCGTACGAGCGCCGCCCGATGGCCACCATCGGCGCCGCGGAGAACGCGGCTCGCACCGTCGCCGCCGCCGGGTGCACCACGACACCGACCAGCACAGCGGAGGCGATCGTGACGGTTGGCAGCAGCCACCGATAGGTCGCGGGCGCCTCCACGCGGCCGATGACGAACGCGACGATCAGCACCCCCACCGCGGCGAATGCGGCCGCCTGCAGGCCGACGGCCGGCGAGCGTCGTGCAGCCGGGACGGTGCTCCACGGCCTCCACCGAAACGCCATCGCGGCACCCAGCAACAACCCGCTGGAGCGACTGAACGTGGAGAGGTAGAGGAAGTTGGTGGGGTCGACCGGCACCATCTCCATGCGGAACGGATGCCACATGCGAGTCGGCCACTGAGCCGCACTCGCCACTGCCGTCGCCACCATCACCCCCATCGCCACCAGGCCCAGCGCCAGCGCCCGCCGACGGTCGCTGCGCGTGCGCCGGGCCAGCAGGATGAACGCCAGTGGCCACAGCACGTACCACTGCTCTTCGACCGCCAGGCTCCACAGATGCCGGAACAGCGACGGCGAGCCCGCCCCCCAGTACGACTCCTGGGAGAAGATCTGACCCCAGTTGGCGAGGTACCCGAGGCCCCAGGGGTAGTCGTGACGCAGCTGCGAGTGCTGCTCGGCCGACCCCCACACGGCCGCCCATGCACCGACCACGATCATCATCGTGAACAACGCCGGCAGCAGGCGTCGCCAACGACGAACCCAGAACTGCCGCAGGTTCACCCCGCCCGCGCGGTCACGCTCCTCGATCAGCAAGGAGGTGATCAGGAACCCGGAGACGACGAAGAAAACCTCCACGCCGAAGAAACCGCCGTGCATCCACGAGAACCCTGCGTGATAGAAGATGACCGCGACCACCGAGAAGGCGCGGACCCCATCGAGCCCGGGCTGATACCCCATCGAGGTCGGTCGACCGGACTCGCTGTGCCCCGCGTCGCGGTGCCCGGTGTCGTGCAGCGCCTCGGTCATCGTTGGTCAGTCTCGCAGCAGCAGCCTCGCAACACGGTGCATCGGCGTCAGCGGCGCAGGGTGGTGCCGGCCTTGGTGGTCTCCACCGTCCAGCCGGCCGCCTGCAACTGCGCGCGCAGCGCGTCGGCAGCCGGGAAGTCCTTCGCTGCACGAGCGGCATCGAGCGCGGCAGCCAGCGCCGCCGCCTCTGCGGGAACCTGCTCGTCGGCACTGAAGGTGAGCCCGACCGCGTCGGCGATCGAGTAGATCGCGGCCACCAGCTGATGCGCTCGCCCTTCGTCGCCGGCGTCGGCGGCAGCATTGGCCTGCGTGATCGCATCGAACACGATGGCCATCGCCGAGGGTGTGTTGAGGTCGTCGTCCATCGCCGACCGGAACGCTTCCAGCACTGCCGCGTCGGCGCCGGCCGACACCGCGCCGAAGCGACGGGCCACACCGTCGAATCGGGCCAGCGCCTTCACCGATGCGTCGATGTTGTCCTGGCCGACCGAGACCGGGCCCCGATAGTGCGACTGCAGCAACAGCATGCGATACGCACGCGGGTCGTAGTGCTCCATCAGGTCGAGCAGGTTGTGCACGTTGCCCAGGCTCTTCGACATCTTCTCGCCCTCGGCGTCGACGATGAAGCCGTGATGCATCCAGTGGTTGGCGAAGCGCTTGCCCAGTGCAACGGCTTGGGCCCGCTCGTTCTCGTGATGCGGGAACTTGAGGTCTTGCCCACCGCAGTGCAGGTCGAAGCCTTCGCCGAGCAGATCGAGGCTCATCACCACGCACTCGCTGTGCCAGCCGGGCCGGCCCTCACCCCACGGTGACGGCCACGCCGGCTCGCCGGGCTTGGAGAACTTCCACAGCACGAAGTCGGCAGGATGCCGCTTGTTGCCGGCACCGACCAGCTCGCGATCGCCACCCCCGGCCAGCATGTCGGCGAGGCTCTGGTGCACGAGCAGGCCGTAGCCCGGCACGGTCTGCACCGACAGGTACACGCCGTCGTCGGTGAGGTACGCCTTGCCCATGTCGACCAGCTGGCCGATCATCGCGACCATCTGCACCACGTAGTCGGTGGCGTGGGGCACGTCGGTGGGCCGGGCGACGTTGATCTTGCCCATGGCCTCGAACCACACGGCTTCGCACTTGCTGGTGATCTCCTGCCATGGCCGGTTCTCGGCGTTGGCGCGGTTGATGATGCTGTCGTCGATGTCGGTGATGTTGCTGACCAACCGCACCTGCAACCCGCTCCACTGCAGGTACCGGCGCAGCACGTCGTACACCAGCGTTGCCCGGCCGTGGCCGATGTGCGGCGGGCCGTAGACGGTGGGGCCGCACAGGTAGATGCTCACCGAGCCGGGCTCGCGCAGGGCGAGCTCACGTACCTCTCTGGTGGCGGTGTCGTACAGGCGCAGCATGGCCACAGCTTACGGGCCGGCCTTTGCTGCGTCTTCTCGTTAATCCAGGTCCTCGACGACGGCGTCGCGGCCCTGGGCCACCCAGTTCATCACCCCGTCGGTCTCGTCGGGGTCGACGTTCAGTTCTTCGAGCAGGTCGAGCAGGTGTGCGGCGAGCAAGCTGAAGTGGCGATGGCTGACACCGCGCCCGCGGTGCGCTTCCCTGAGGCCGAGCAACCACGGGGCCTCCGGGCCGCCGAGTGCCTCGCCGATCATCTCACTGAGCTTGCGACGCTGCAGCTCGATGTCGGTCGTGTGGAAGTAGGGGCCGAGCTCTGGGTCGGTGGTGGTGCGCTCGTAGAGCTTGGTGACGATCTCGGCAATGGCAGCGGCACCGCCAAGGCGATCGAACATGGTGGGCGCGTCGAGGGCCATCCCTCCAGCCCACCACAGGCTGGAGCTCCCGACGCGCTCCTCCTCGTTCATGACGCCTGCGGCGAGCCGAAGCGGTACCAGTCGATAACCACATCCTGAGGCGTGGAACCGACCTTGACTGCCAACGACGAACCGGGCTGCAGGCGGGCGAGGTGCAACTGCGAAACGACCTCGTTGATCGTCACCGGCACCGGGAAACCGGCGGCCGTCGGCACCAGCAGTTCGATCGCAAGGACCGGCTGCATGTTGATGTACTGACCCGACTGGCTGACTGCGACGATCGAGGCGTCGACCGGCGTGCCGTGAGCGGCCGCCGTCGAGTTGGCCCGGGCGGTCATGCCGGCGAGCATCGCGCTGGTCTGCGCCATCATCGCTTGACCCTGTGCCATCTGAGCGACGGGGTCGTAGTCCTTGCGCAGTTCCTTGCCGACCTTGTTGATGGCGGCGATGTCTTTGAAGAAGCCCATGACGATCGCCTCAGGCCACGTCGTAGTAACGACGGAACTCGGGGCCGATGGCCGGGACGGCGGTCATGCGGGCGGTCCATCCGGCAGCGGCGGCCTCCCAGTCGGCGGCGCTGATGCCGCGCTGGGCGGCGAAGCCGGCGGCGAGTGCCTGGTTGTAGCCGTTGTTGGCGACCTGCTTGCCGATCCACGCGTAGGTCGGCAGATCGACGCCGTTGATCGCCGTCAGGTGCTCGGGAGCGATCGGCTGGCCGACCTGCTGGTTGTAGGCGATTGCCTGCTGCATCTGGCCCATCTGAGCGGCCTGCATCGCCTGGGCGCTGGCGGCCAGGGCCTGACCCTGCTGCATCATGGCCGGAGCGGCGGCGACGACGTTCTTCATTTCCTTCATCTGCTTGAACAAACCCATGATCGTTGTCTCCTTGTTGTATGCGCCGCATCGGTGCGATGCGCTGATGACCCCATCGTGCGCTGGCCCGGAGATCGGCGACTGAGTAACCGCTACTCATTTCCTCGGCGAGCGCCTGTTCATCAGCCGCCGCACGGCCGAGAACCACCTGGCCAAGCTCTACGGCCTGGGCGCGGTGCCGGCTCGGCGGAGCTGACAGAATGCCACTCGATGGGGCTGACGGGAGATCTGGCGGGGCGGGATGCGGAGGTCCGTGCCCTTCGTGCTGCGCTGGACGACGGGACCGGCGCCTATCTCGTCGGGCGCGCCGGCGTCGGCAAGAGTCATCTCGTCGAGCGTGTCGCCACGCTCGCTGCCGGCGACGGCTACGAGGTCGTCCGCGCCAGAGCCACGGCAAGCTCCAGCGAACTCCCGCTCGGGGTCTTCCTCACCCAGCTCGGCGCTTCGGAGCGTTTCCTCACGCCGATGTTCACCGAGATCCGTGACCGCATCGTCGAGCGCGCCGAGGGCCGCCCGATCCTGCTCTGTGTCGACGACGTCGATCGACTTGACGACGCGTCAGCGGTGCTCGTGCACCAGATGGTCACCTCCGGAGATGCGAAGCTGATCGCCACGCTACGGAGAGGGCGGATGGCGCCGGGCGAGATCCTCGACCTCGCGCAGCGCGGCGAGCTGCGTCGGCTGGAGATCGGCCCGATGACCCGCGACGCAGCCGAGGCGATGGCCGAACACGTGCTCGGCGCGCCGCTGGACCACGCGAGCCACCAACGACTGTGGGAGGCCACTGCTGGCAATGCGCTGTTCATCCGCGAGGTGCTGCTGAGCGCGCAGGAAACCGAGCAACTGCTGACGACACCGGATGGCATCTCATTGGCCGAGCTCCCCCTGCGATCGCCGCGCTTGGTCGACGCGGTCAAGGGCCGCCTCGCCCACCTCAGCCCCGAACTGCACCAGGCTCTCCTGCACCTGGCCTTCGCCGAGCCGTGCGGCACCGCAGAGCTCACGAGCGTCGCCGACACCGATGCGTTGGCGGCATTGGAGGCCGCCGAACTGATCGAGACGTCGCTCGACCAGCGCCGCCTGTCGGTGCGCCTCGCCCACCCGCTCCACGGGGAGGTGTTGCGCGCGAGCACCCCGCTGTTGCAGCGTCGAGCCATCCTGGCCACTCTCGCCCGCGACCTGCAGGCCACCGGCGCCCGGCGCCGCAGCGACATCGTCAAGCTGGCCCGGCTGGCGGTGGACGGCGGTGTGGACGTCAGCGTCGACCTGCTGGTGCGAGCCGCCTCGCTCGTGTACCACAACGGCGATCCGGTGCTGTGCGAGCGAATCGGACGCAAGGCGTTCGAGGCATCGAACCGCTTCGATGCGGGATGGGAGCTGGCCAACTGCCTGTACCAGGCGGGCGACCTGCGCGCCTTTCGCGAACACGTGCCTGCCTGGCGGGCGTCGGCCACCAACGACGCCCAACAGCTCGCTGTCGCGATGCTGGAGGCGCAGAACGAGTTCTGGTACGCGGGCGACATGGCCCGCGTCGAGGCGATCACCGCCGAGGCGCTGGCCACCTACCCCGAGGACGTCGGCGAGGGCGGTGGCGAGCGCAACGAACTCGTCGCCAACCTCGCTCTCTTCGTCACGCTTGCCGGAGACCCGCAACGCGGCTGGCAGCTCGCCGAGCCGCTGCTGGAACTCGGGCCCAGCGCGGCGCTCATTCGCGGTGCCGTCAGCGCGTCCACCGCCCTGGGCCACCTCGGCCGCGTGGACGATGCAGTGAAGGTGCTCGACCGCGCGCTGGAGACGTTCGGCATCATCGGCATCGAGGCCACCGGCTTGTCGCAGCGCGTCACTGCTGCCACCCGGGCCGGCACCAACTGCTGGCGTGGCGACCTCCCCGCCGCGTGGGCAGACACCGAGACGGCGCTGCACAGCGCTGTCAGCGAGTTCCAGATCAGCGCAGCGAACTATGCGTCGACCGGCCTGCACATCCTCGCCGGCCGTCCCAGCAAGGCCCTTCCGCTGATGGAGCGAGCGATCGAGTGGTACGGCCGCACCACTGGCGGCAGCACCGAGTATCGCTGGATGCTCGCCCGCCTCGCGCTCGTCCATGCGAATGCGGGCAACCCCGATCTCGCCGAACGAGCGCTCGTCGAGTTCGACGCCGACGACAGCCCGGGCATCGTCTTCGACCAGGAAGCAGAAGTTGCCCGAGCCCGCGTTGCGTTGCTGCGCGGCTTTCCGGAGGAGGCTCGCAGGTTGCTGCGCGCCACCCATGCATCGGTCGCCGCACATGGGTTGGTCGGCGGCGAACTGATGGCCGCCTACGAACTCGTCCGCCTCGACCGCGTCGAGGAAGTGGCCGAGCGGATGGCGGAGCTGGCCCCGCTGGTGCAAGGCCTGCTGTTCCCAGCCGTCGCCGAGCATGCTGCAGCGCTGATGGCCGCCGATGTCGGCCGTCTCGGGGCGGTGGCCGACAGGTTCTCCGATCTGGGCATCCTGCTGTTCGCCTCCGAGGCAGCCGCCCACGCCTCCGAGGCGGCCCGCCGTGCCGGCGACCAACGCGCCGCCACCCGTTGGCTCAGTCGCGCCACGGAGCTGAGAGCGATGTGCGATGACGGCGTGGTGGCCACCCCGATCATCGACGCGGGCCCGGTCACACTGACCCGCCGCGAGCGCGAGATCGGCCTGCTCGCCGCGCAGGGGCTGGCCAGCAAGGAGATCGGCGAGCGCCTGTTCATCAGCCGCCGCACCGCCGAGAACCACCTCGCCAAGGTCTACGACAAGGTCGGGGTGCGCACGCGTGCCGAGCTGGCACGCGTGTTCGACGGCGGCTTCACCGCACTGGCCTCCTGACCCGCGAGCCGCGGTGGCCACGCGCGGAACGAACCGGCGAGCGGCGCGGCTGGTTCGGTAGCCTCGTGCACGCCATGACCAACGACACGACGAACATCCCTGACAAGCCGTCGCTCGACGGCATCGAGGCCCGCTGGATGCAGCGGTGGGAAGCTGACGCCACCTACCGCTTCGACCGCACTGCGAGCCGCGAGGGGGTGTTCGCGATCGACACGCCGCCACCCACCGTCAGCGGTTCGCTGCACATCGGCCACGTGTTCAGCTACACGCACACCGACACCATCGCCCGCTACCAGCGCATGCAGGGCAAGGCCGTCTTCTACCCCATCGGGTGGGACGACAACGGCCTGGCCACCGAGCGTCGCGTGCAGAACGTCACCGGCGTCCGTTGCGACCCGTCGCTGCCCTACGACCCCTCGTTCACCGCACCCTTCCGCGGCGACGTGCCCAAGGACCACCGCGCCATCCCCATCAGCCGGCCCAACTTCGTCGAGCTCTGCCGCGAGGTCACCCACGCCGACGAGGAGGTCTTCGGCGAGCTCATCCGGCGCCTCGGCCTGTCGGTCGACTGGTCGCTGCTCTACACCACCATCGGCGAGCGAGCGCGGCGCACCAGCCAACGAGCGTTCCTGCGCAACCTCGCCCGCGGCGAGGCGTACCAGCAGGATGCACCCACGCTGTACGACATCGACGAGCGCACGGCTGTCGCGCAGGCCGAGATGGAAGATCGCGACATGCCCGGCGCGTATCACAAGGTCGCGTTCCACCGCACCACCACCTCGCAACAGCCCGGCGCCGGTGATCTGGTCATCGACACCACCCGGCCCGAGCTGCTGCCCAGCTGCGTCGCGATGGTCGCCCACCCCGACGATGCTCGCTACCAGCCGCTCTTCGGCACCACCGTGCTCACCCCGCTGTTCGGCGTGGAAGTGCCGGTGCTCGCGCACCATCTGGCCGACCCCGAGAAGGGCACCGGCATCGCGATGATCTGCACGTTCGGCGACACCACCGACGTCACCTGGTGGCGCGAGCTCAACCTGCCGTCGCGGGCGCTCATCGGCTTCGACGGCCGCTTCGCCGCCGAGACGCCCGACTGGATCACCGACGAAGCCGGCCGCGATGTCTACGCGCAGCTCGCCGGCCTGTCGCCGAAGCAGGCCCAGAAGAAGATCGTCGAACTGCTGCAGGCCAGCGGCGAGATGCTCGGCGATGCTCGCCCCATCAGCCACCCGGTGAAGTTCTACGAGCGTGGCAGCCGCCCGCTGGAGATCGTGGCCACTCGCCAGTGGTACATCCGCAACGGCGGCCGCGATGCCGCGCTGCGCGATGCGCTCATCGAGCGCGGCGACCAGGTCGCCTGGCACCCCGGCTACATGCGGCACCGCTACGACAACTGGGTGGGTGGTCTCAACGGCGACTGGCTCATCAGCCGGCAGCGCTTCTTCGGCGTGCCGGTGCCGCTGTGGTACCGCCTCGACACCGAGGGCAACCCGCTGTACGCCGACGTGCTGGCGCCGTCCGAGGATCGCCTGCCGATCGACCCCAGCACCGACTGCCCCGACGGTTTCACTGCGGTCCAGCGCGGTGTGCCCGGTGGCTTCATCGGCGACCCCGACGTGATGGACACCTGGGCCACCAGCTCGCTCACGCCGCACATCGCCGGCGAGTGGGAGACCGGCACGCCGACGCCCAACGACCTGTTCGACCGCGTGTTCCCGTACGACATGCGCCCGCAGGGGCACGACATCATCCGTACCTGGCTGTTCAGCACCGTGGTGCGCAGCCATCACGAGCACGGCGTTGCGCCGTGGCGCCACGCTGCGCTCAGTGGCTGGATCCTCGACCCCGATCGCAAGAAGATGTCGAAGAGCAAGGGCAATGTGGTCACCCCCATCGACCTGCTCGAGCAGTACGGCACCGACGCCATCCGCTACTGGGCCGCGAGCGGGCGGCCCGGCGTCGACACCGCGCTCGACGAAGGCCAGATGAAAATCGGCCGCAAGCTGGGCACCAAGCTGCTCAACGCGTCGAAGTTCGTGCTCAGCTTCGGCGAGCCCCCGGCGGGCGCCACTGCAACCGAAGCGATCGATCTCGCAATGCAGGCCCGCCTGCGCTCGGTGGTCGCCGAGGCCACCGCAGCCTTCGAGAGCTTCGACTACGCACGCGCGCTGGAGGCCACCGAGCAGTTCTTCTGGTGGTTCTGCGACGACTACGTGGAGCTGGTGAAGAGCCGCGCCTACGGAGTTCACGGGCCGCAGGGCGCAGCCTCGGCTCAGGCCGCGTTGCGCGCGGCGCTGCACACCATCCTGCGCTTGTTCGCCCCCTCCATCCCGTTCGTCACCGACGAGGTGTGGAGCTGGTGGCAGCAGGGCTCGGTGCACAACCAGGCGTGGCCCAGTCGCGATGCCCTCGGAACCGCCGGCGATGCCACCTTGCTGGACCCCGTGTGCGAGGTGCTGGCAGCCATCCGGCGCTGCAAGACCGAGGCCAAGGCGAGCCAGAAGGCGGGCGTGTCGCTGCTCGTCGTGCACGCGCCCACCGAACTGCACGCGGCCATCGCCAGCGCCGAGACCGATCTGCGCGACGCCGGCTCCATCGCCGAGCTGCGCTACGAGCATGCCGACGTGCTGGCGTGCGACATCGTGCTCGCCGACCCCGCCTGAGCCGACGACCACGGTGCATCGGGCGGAAGCACTGCATCGCTAACATTGCCGCGATGCGTCGTGCAGTTGGCGGTCTCCTCACCGCAGCCCTCGCGGCTGTCGCGCTCTGGCAGGTGCCCGGCGCGCCCGCTGCCGCCGGCGCCGACACGACCACCACCACGACCACCACGACCACCGCCAACGAGATGGTGCCTGCCAACCGCGGCACCGCCGTGCAGGTGGAGCCGACGCTGGCACCGCCCCCCGCTGCGCCCACACCCGCCACACCGTCGGTCGGTTTGCCGGCCGGCTCGGGCAGCGGCCGGCGAGTGGTGTACGTGAAGAGCCAGATGCGGGTCTGGATCATCGACGCCGAGGAGAACATCCAACGCACCTATCTCGTGTCGGGGCGGCTCAACCAGCCCACGCCCGGCACGTACCACGTGTTCTCGAGGTCCACGTACACCTGCAACATCAACCACTCCAACGTGTGCATGCGGTGGATGGTGCGGTTCGCTCACGGGCCTGGGGGCGACAACATCGGGTTCCACGAGATCCCGCGCAAGAACGGCGCTCCGGTGCAAGGCAACCATCAGCTGGGCCAGGCGTTGTCCAGCGGCTGTGTGCGGCAGAGCACCGACGATGCACAGTTCATGTGGGCGTGGGCCGGTATCGGCACCACGGTCGTCGTCATCCAGTGACGTTCGTGGTGCGGTGAGGGTGGCTCCTCACTCGGTGACAGCGACCGCGGCGCCGCCCGACCCCTGCCGCTGCCGGTGGGCGGATATCCTTCACGCCGCATGAGCAATCCCACCGTCGAGCCTGCGCCGTTCAAGCCGCGCCACACCAACGTGCAACGAGCGGTCCTCGCGGTCAACATCGTCATCGTCATCGCCTGCCTCGTGGGGGCGGGCGCCCTCGTCTATGGCAAGCAGCAGCTCGATGGTCGCCTGCAAACCGACGCCGTGCAGGTGAACACCTCGCTGGGCAGCAACACCGCGCCCAGCACGGCAACCGGCGACACCGGCGTCACCAGCAGCACCGAGGTCGCCGCCACGTTCCCTCCCGCCGATCCGCAGGCGCAGAACTTCCTCATCGCCGGTAGCGACGTCAACGCCTGCGTCGAACCCAACTCGCAATGGGCGGGCGCCGCCGACCCGGGTCGGGAGAACATCGGCAACCGCAGCGACACCATCATGGTGATGCGGGTCGATCCGGCGACTCGGCAAGCAGCGGTGCTGTCGTTCCCCCGCGATCTGTGGGTGCCCATCCCCGGCAAGGGCAAGGGCCGCATCAACACGGCGTACATCCGCAACGACTACACGCTGCTGGCGCAGACCATCTACGAGAACTTCGGCATCACGGTCGACCACTACATCCAGGTCGATTTCTGCGCCTTCAAGCGCATCGTCGATGCAGTCGGCGGCGTGACCGTGCCGTTCAGCACCCGCATCCTCGACAAGAACGTCGGGCTCGATGTTGCCGCCGGCTGCCACACGTTCGTCGGTGACGAAGCACTCGCGTACGTGCGGTCGCGTCACCTGAAGTGGATGGACGAGAACGGCGAGACCCACGAGGACGCCACCTCCGACCTCGGCCGCATCTCGCGCCAGCAAGACTTCCTCCGCCGCACGTTGCAGGCAGCGCTCGACAAGGGCGTCTTCGACCCGGCAGTTGCCCGAGCACTGATCGAGTCGCTGCAGACCGACATCGTCACCGAAGCCGGCTTCACCGTCAACGACATGCTCGAGTTCGCCGGCGTGTTGCGCGACGTCGACCCGGGCAGCATTCGCACTTACCAGATCGAGGCTCGCGGCATGATGGTGAGCGGCGCCTCGGTGCTGGAACCGCGGATCAACGGCGACAACATGAAGGCGATCCTGGCCATCTTCCAAGGCCAGGCACCGCTTGCGGGCGCGCCCGAGCAGGCCTTCGAGACCACTACCACCACGGCCCAGACCAGCACCACCGCCGGGTCGGGCAGCACGGTGGCCGGCGAGGCCACCACCAGCACGGTGGCAGCCACCACCACGTCCGCCGTGGAGCCGGAGGAGAACGTCAAGGGCGACATCCTCCCCGACCCCAACCTCACCTGCTGACCTCCCACCACCCCCAGCGCGAGCTGGTATCAGCCGGCGCGGTCGAGCGCCTGCGTGAGGGCCGCCGCAACTTGAGAGGGGCCGCTGATGGTGATGCACCTCGCGCCGACCTGGTGAGCGAATGCCCGAGCCTCGTCGC
>ERZ1026805.1575-NODE-1575-length-12073-cov-8.738892_pt1 | contig 12073 bp, 10 predicted proteins | sample MGYA00520883_ERZ1026805 | MGnify/ENA primary metagenome ERZ1026805 (study PRJEB33270, sample SAMEA104284476) | anaerobic digester metagenome | biome: Anaerobic digester microbiome; feature: mesophilic sludge digester; material: Anaerobic digester biomass... | reverse complement strand
AAGTGAGACTTTCCGATAAGAATAGCGGACATCCCGGCGACAAGGCTGAAAAGCAGTTTGTAGTATCTGATTTTGACGATCTTGTCTTCGAACACCGGAACCGGGAGTACGGCGCCTACCAGCTCCGCAAGAGATACAACCGTGTTGTTTTTGCCGGTCTGGTCGTCGCGATTGCTTTTGCCCTTATCGTTGTCCTGGTACCTTTTTACTCCCGTCCTTCTGTCGATAAGGTAGTTGTGGGAGGCGCCGGATACTACCAGTTAAGCCTTGAAAACCTTCAGCCGCCGCCCGAGGACTTTTATATTCCTCCTCCTCTTCCCTCTGCCTCAATGGCCCGGAAGATTCAGGAAGTAGTTGAATATGTTCCTCCCGTGATTGTCGATTCAATTGTGCCCATTGAGCTGGCTACGCTTTCAACCGATGAACTACTGTCAGCCACGGGGGGAGATGATATCGAAAATCCGGGCTCGGGCTTCGGTGACAGCCTCTTTCCCGGCGGCGACGGCTTTGGAAGTGAAGAGCCTCTCTTCATCGTGGAGACTATGCCTACATTCAGGGGAGGCGACCTCAATGTCTTCAGAAACTGGGTTATGAAACGTACACATTATCCCGAGGAAGCAATTGTCAATAAGATAAACGGGACGGTTTACCTGACTTTTATTGTTGAGAAAGACGGATCGGTAAGCAATATAACTGTCATAAAAGGTGTTCACCCCATTCTCGACGATGAGGCAGTGAAGGCCATAGCATCTTCACCTAAATGGTCGCCCGGATTGCAGAGAGGTCAGCCGGTGAGAGTGCGCTTCCAGATTCCGCTCACATTTATATAATGAAAAATAATAACAGGCATTTATCCGAGTTATTATTGTAAATATTTAGGAAATATCCCTACAACCCTGAAATATACAATTATGAAACGAATAGCAGCATTTTCACTCGTTCTTTTATTCATTTTGTCATCATGCGGATCATCAAAAAAGCAGATGGAGAAGGGCAACTATGCCATGGCCCTCGACAAGGCTGTTAAACAACTTCGCCGCAACAGGAATGATTCAAAGCAGATTTCCATTCTTGACAGGTCGTACAAGATACTGAACGATCAGGATAATGAGCGTATCAGGTTCCTGAAAATGGAAGGCAGGCCCGAAAACTGGGATGAGATATACCAGCTGAACAAGGCGATGAGCGACAGGCAGGCCTACGTCAGGACTGTTCTGCCTCTCGAACTTCACGGCAGGACAATCGATTACCCCTATGTCGACTATCTTCCCGAAATGGTGGCGGCAAAACGCGAGTCGGCTGATTTTTACTACGCTCACGGAAACGAGCTCATGGAAACCAAACTTAAGGAGAACTACCGCCAGGCTTTCTATGAGTTTGTAAGGGCCAAGGAGTATGTCGGCAACTATGAAGGTATCGACGAAAAGATAGAAGAAGCCAGGTATCTCGGCATGAGCAGGGTGCTGATAAGTCTTAACAACAGATCGGTAATCAGGTTTGACAGTGAGTTTGAAGAGGAGCTTTTGTCGATCAATCTTCCGGCTCTCAACAGCGAATGGGTTGAATACCATATATACGACCCGGGCAATCAAACCGCTTTCGATTATTTTGTAAATGTGAATATCCGGAACGTTATGGTTAGTCCCGACCAGACCATGCAGAAGGACACTGTTGTGAAGAAGAATGTCGAAGACGGTTTCACATACCAGCTCGATAGCCGCGGCAATGTGATGAAGGATTCGCTTGGCAACGATATCAAGACCGTGAGGTACAAGACTCTTCAGTGCGCGCTTATTGAGACGATCCAGTCCAAAAGCTGCATGATTTCAGGCGATATAGAGATCATCCAGGGGAAGTCCGGGAAGCTTGAGAAGAAGGATCCTCTCGGTGCGGAATCAGGCTTCGAGTGGATCTCTGCCAGGGCACTTGGCGATCTTCAGGCTCTGAGCCCGGCACAGATTGAAAAGACAAAAACAAAGGCAGTGCCTTTCCCTTCCGACATGGAAATGATCTTCAGGTGTTCCGATGCGCTGAAACAGGCTATAAACAATGCCATCCGGGGCAACAAGCGATATATTATATAAATTTGTGTCCTCATATGCTGGTTTTTCTTCTCCTTTAAAGGGCGGGATGAAAAACACCTGCATACAAGCATTGACTGATGATTGAAACGGGCAGAACGAGCGAGAGGGCAATACTTATAGGACTGATTTATCCCGGGCAGGGCGAGAGCCAGGCTCAGGAATACCTTGATGAGTTGTCGTTTCTTGCCGAAACCGCCGGCGCCGAACCGGTCAGAAGATTCCTTCAGAAGCTTCAGATGCCCGACTCCAGGACCTATGTCGGTTCAGGAAAAATAGCTGAGATAGGATCATTTGTATCTGAGAACGAGATCAGCATCGCGATTTTCGATGATGAGCTTTCGGCAAGCCAGATCAGGAACATAGAGAAAGAGCTTGGCTGCCGTGTTCTGGACAGGACCGGTCTTATACTGGATATCTTTGCAGGCCGCGCACGAACTTCACATGCCCGGACTCAGGTGGAGCTTGCCCAGTACCAGTATCTTCTGCCCAGGCTGACGGGGATGTGGGCTCACCTCGGGAGACAGAGAGGGGGAATAGGCCTGAGAGGTCCAGGTGAAACGGAGATTGAGACCGACCGCCGGATAATAAGGGATAAGATAGCTCTTCTGAAGGAACAGCTGAAGAAGATAGACGTGCAGATGGCCACCCAGCGCAAGAACCGCGGGAAGATGGTAAGGGTGGCTCTTGTGGGCTATACTAATGCGGGCAAGTCGACACTCATGAACCTTCTCAGCAAATCGGATGTCTTTGCCGAGGACAAACTCTTTGCAACACTCGATACAACAGTCAGGAAAGTGGTGATAGGCAACCTTCCTTTCCTTCTTTCAGATACGGTTGGTTTTATTAGGAAGCTGCCCCATCATCTCGTTGAATCGTTCAAGTCGACACTTGATGAAGTGAGGGAATCAGACCTTTTGCTTCATGTGGTTGATATTTCGCATCCGGGTTTTGAGGAGCAGATCAGCGTTGTGGATGAGACACTCAGGGAACTGAACTCTTCGGGAAAGCGGCTTATACTTGTATTCAACAAGATAGATGCATTCTCCTATACTGCAAAGGATGAAGACGATCTGACGCCTGCAGGCAGGGAGAATTATTCACTTGCTGATCTTGAGAATTTCTGGATGGCCTCCGACAGGAATCACAAAACCATTTTCATTTCTGCAAAGACAAGGGAAAATATTCCCGAACTGATGAGTCTGCTTTACGAAGAGGTGAAAAGCATTCACATCACCCGTTATCCCTATAATGATTTCCTTTATGAAAAGTAAAGGTCTGCCCGTGTGAGCAGACCCCTGATGTATTTTACAGGGTGGCAGACTTTTAATACAGTCCGTTTTCTGCCATGAATTCAGCTATCTGAACCGCGTTTGTTGCCGCGCCCTTGCGGATATTATCCGAAACGATCCACAGGTTCAGGCATTTTTCCCTTGAAAGGTCCCTTCTTATCCTTCCCACAAACACCTCGTCCCTGTTATGTGCAAGCTGTGGCATAGGGTATTCGTTGAGGGCCGGATTGTCATATACCACCACTCCCGGGAAGCTGCTTATAAGGCTTCTGGCCTCGTCGATATCGTATTCGTTAGCGAACTCGATGTTCACGGCTTCGGAGTGGCCGCCTACAACCGGTATCCTTACCACTGTTGCAGTAACCATTATCGACCAGTCGTCGAATATCTTGCGGGTTTCATCGATCAGTTTCTGTTCCTCTGTTGTATAGCCGTCGTCCTGAAAGCTTCCGCCATGGGGGAAGCAGTTAAGGTCGATGGGGTGGGGGTAGGCCATTTCACCCTTTATCCCCGCCCTTTCGTTTTCCATCTGGGCTACTGCCTTGACTCCAGTGCCGGTTACCGACTGGTAAGTTGCCACCACGAGGCGTTTTATCCTGTATTTCTTGTGAAGAGGCGCCAGGGCCATTACCATCTGGATGGTTGAACAGTTAGGGTTGGAGATTATCCTGTTGCCCTTTTTTATGGAATGGCTGTTGATTTCGGGAACGACCAGGGGAACGTTCTTATCCATTCTCCAGGCTGATGAGTTGTCAATCACTACTGTCCCGTTTGCTGCAAACACGGGAGCCCATTCCTTCGACACTGTGGCTCCGGCCGAGAAGATTGCAAAAGCAGGTTTCGCGTCAACAGCATCCCGGATACTGATAACCTTAACAGCCTTATCCCTGAAGATGATCTCCTTTCCCACCGAACGATCCGAAGCGACGGGTAATAATTCCGTTACCGGGAAATTCCTTTCTTCAAGAACTTTAATCATTGTTCTGCCTACCATTCCCGTGGCTCCGACAACTGCTGTCTTCATTTTATGATTTGTCAGAATTAAAATAATTTTTTATTTTTATAACTGTAAAAAGCGGTCAAAAATAACTCTTTTTTTCAATTCGTCTCGCTGCCATGAATAAAGTTATTTTACTGACTGTTTCGATACTTTTGCAGGTATCCGGTCAGGTTGTTGACGGCCAGGCTTACCCGGGTCGTGGCTCTCCGGTTAATCCGGGTGATATTGTTATTACCGAGATCATGGCCGATCCGACACCGGTCGTGGCGCTTCCGGCAAAGGAGTACCTGGAACTGCATAACCGCGGCAGTGATACTGTTTGCCTGAAAGGCTGGCGCCTGTCCGACGGCAAATCAAACAGCCTTTTCCCTGATGTGAGCATCATACCCGGGGGCTGGCTTATAGTATGCCCGGTGGCAGATACGGCTTTGTTTTCAGCTTACGGTGCCACGGCAGGACTGAGATCATTTCCCGCGCTTACGAATGAAGGGAAAACCATTTTTATAAGAGATGAGAGTCTTAATCTTATTCATGGAGTGAAATACACTTCTGACTGGTACGGGAATGTTCTGAAATCGAATGGCGGATGGTCGCTCGAGATGGTCGATGTCGCTTATCCCTTTCATGAAAAGGGCAACTGGAAGGCATCCGTTTCTCCATCAGGCGGAACGCCCGGAGCCAGGAATTCAGTGGCGGGAATAAATCGCGACACCTTCTTTCAGGGGATAGAGAGTGTCTTCCCTGTCGACAGCCTGACAGTGGAATTAAGGTTTTCCGAATCTGTGCCGGATCTGTGCGATATGAAAGAGAGCATTTCGATCGACGGAACGGTAATCAGCGCCATTGCCGCCAACGATCCGCTTTTCATGAGTTTCAGCCTGTCGCTTGGCGAAGCTCTCGTGAAGAAGAAAGTTTATACACTCAGGGCAGGAAGGGAGGTGAGAGATTTTGCCGGGAACGGGATGATTGTTAATGAATTCAGATTCGGTCTGCCTGAGCTTGCCCGTAGCGGGGATGTCCTTTTCAATGAACTTCTGTTCAATCCCTGGCCCGGCGAACCTGATTTCGCGGAGTTTTACAATTGCTCCGAAAAGATTATAAATCTTAGTGATCTCTTTTTGTTTTCTGTCAGGGATGAAAGCTCCGACACATCGTCGCTCGTTCCCGTTTCCGCGGAAAATCACTGCCTTTTACCACGTTATAACATTGTTATAACGTCATCAAAAAGCATTCTGGAAGAGAGGTTTACATCATCTGTGCCGGAAAATATAACAGAGGTTTCAAGTCTTCCTTCCATGCCTGACGCGGGAGGCCACCTGGTTCTTGTAAACCGTTTTCTGGAAAAGATCGATGAGGTATATTATGACGAGAAGATGCATTTCCCCCTTCTCGGAGGTTTTGAGGGAATCTCTCTCGAGAAGGTTAATCCATGCGCTCCATCGATCGACAGGTCTCAGTGGCATTCTGCTTCGGAAACCTCGGGGTGGGGGACACCAGGGGCTCCCAATTCAGTAATGCTGGAGGATCAGGGCAGTGATAAGTCCGTGATTTTTTCATCGACAAAAATAACACCCGACAACGACGGCAATGAAGACCTTCTGCTCATTGACCTGAACCTGAAAAATCCGGAAAGCGTGGTATCCATTATCATTTTTGATGAAGCCGGCCGTTTTGTAAGCAAGCTTGGCGACAATCTGCTTGCCGGTCCGGCGGCTTCAGTGGTATGGGACGGAACCGGATCTGACGGAAGGCTTCTGGAAACCGGGATCTACGTGTTCCTGATCACTTCTTTCGACAGGACGGGAAAGACGGGGAGGTGGAAAAAGGTATGTACGGTTGTTAGGTGAATAAGTCTTGCGGTCTGGCTCCCTTCGGTCGCTGTCGTGCAGGCTGAGGAGTGAAACGACGAAGTCCCGCTCCGCGGGATCGTGCAGGTCCTTAGTCAATTCGTTTTCGCAAAAGCCACCCCCAACCCCTAAAGGGGGCTTAGTTCGCTGGATCATAACTATTTACTTGATGACTTTTATGATATAAGGAGCCTCAAATAAGACTTTGAATCGATAACCTGAAACTATAAGTGTACGAATAATCCCCATACCTATACCCTACATTATCAGCTCCTTAGCCTCCCTTGGGGGTCCCGAAAGCTTTCGGGATGGGGGGTAAAGCACAGGGCGCAGGGCGCAGGGCACAGAGCACAGGGCGCAGGGCACAGGGTACTTAGAGCTCCGAAATCAGTTCCGTCATTATTGTGGTCATTTTGCCTTCGGCTTTTTCAGCTTCACGCTGGACCATCTCGTGAGTGATGTATTCGATCTTTCCTTCCACTCCCAGGTCGCTGATGATGCTTACTCCGAAAACAGTCAATCCCATGTGCCTCGCGGCTATAACCTCGGTTACGGTTGACATACCTACCGCGTCGGCGCCGATTATCCTGAAGTACTTGTACTCTGCAGGTGTCTCGAATGTCGGTCCGGTGGTGCCGAGGTACACGCCCTTCCTTACCGTTATGTTATTCCTGGAAGCTATCTTCTCAGCCTTTTCGATGAGATTCAGGTCGTAAGGATGACTCATGTCGGGGAACCGGGGACCGATCCTGTCGTCGTTTCTACCGATCAATGGGTTGGGTATAAGGTTTATATGGTCCCGGATGATCATAATGTCGCCTATATGGAAATCGGGATTCACTCCACCGGAGGCATTTGAAAGGAAGAGATATTTGATACCCAAGTATTTCATTACCCTTATCGGGAAAACTATCTGTTCGGGCTGATAGCCTTCATAAAAGTGAAACCTGCCTTTCATGGCGACGATTCTCTTCCCGCCGAACTCGCCGAAAATAAGTTTACCTGCATGTCCTTCGACTGTCGATACCGGGAAGTTAGGAATATCCTTATAGTCGATTTCCCTGATGGTTTTTATATGTGTTGTCAGTCCGCCAAGACCTGTACCGAGGATCACACCGGCTTCCGGATCAATTATCCCTTTCTGTCGCAGGAATCCTGCAGTTTCATTTATTTTTTCGAGCATATTCAATTATCACTTTATCAAATTCGCACTTATTGTCGTTCAGAAAACTGACTCCTGCAGGAATGAAGTACAGAGTCTTTTTCAGTGAGTCGTCAATATAACTAATTTCCCTCAACCTGACCGCATCTTTCTCCGTTGTGATTATAATTTTTGAGCTAAGTGAGACACTTTCAAAGGCTTTACTGATTTTTTCCAGATCTCTCCGGGTAAAGCTATGATGGTCGGGGAAGCGGAGATGCCTGATTTCGGCAAAGTATTTCCCGAGGTGATTTATCAGCGGCCCGGGCGATGCAATACCGGTTAGGGCAACTGCAGCCCGTTCATTCCTTTCTTTTTCGGTGGGAAGATCCATGGGGTGAGCATATTCTTCAAAAACCGGTTGAAGCGTGCCATAGGAAATTGTTGAAAAGAAGATCTTCTGATCTTTTGCTGTACGAAGCTCGTTTGAGATCGCGATTCTTTCAGATTCTGAAATGTCAGCCGGTGTTTTTGTGACAATGATCGTGCCGGCTCTTTTTCTTTGGGAGGCCTGTTCCCGGAGTCTGCCATACGGAAGGAGGCTGTCTCTTGTCATCAGCCGGCTATAATCGGTGAGCAGGATTGAAAGTCCCGGTCTAAGCCTTCTGTGCTGGAATCCGTCGTCGAGAATAATTACATCGGTATCGGGATAATCCCTGAGGTTGGTTTTTATACCGTTGATCCGGTCGCTGTTGACTGCCACGATGGTACCGGGGAATTTGCGTGATATCTGGAGAGCTTCGTCACCTGAATCAGCAGCGCCGGACGATGGAGTTACATATCTGAAACCGGATGTTTTCCTCATGTAGCCCCTGCTGAGAAGCGCCGTGCGGAATTCCCTGCCGAGAAGTGAGATAATGTATTCGGCATGAGGTGTTTTTCCGGTTCCTCCCACGGTTATGTTTCCTATGCATATAACGGGAATCCCGAACTCCTCCGAAGGGATAATACCTTTATCGTAGAGGAAGTTTCGTATCCCTGTCACCATCCGGAACAGCAGTGAGAACGGCCACAGGAGAGGATTTTTTCCGGCTGCCATTTATCAGTGTAGCTCTATGTAATATGGTAATCTGGCCTGTATTCCCGAAAAGTCGCGGATTTCTCTGAGATCGTCGAAGATACGTTCAAACTCGCCGAGTTCGTTTTTCAGGATTCTGTTTTTGATTTCGGCGCCAAACTGGGAAATCATTTTAAGAAAAGGATCTTCCGACACTGGCAGTTCCCTGAGCGACCAGGCTTCCAGTCCGGCCAGGCGGCCTGCTTCGGCCACGGCGTCGGTCAATCCGCCGAAACTATCAACAAGTCCGATCCTCATCGCGTCGGAGCCGCTCCACACCCTTCCCTGGGCAATGCTGTCGACTTCATTGAAAGTCATCTTCCTTCCGGCCGACACTTTGTTCACAAAATCACTGTATATTACTTCTATAGATCTCTGCATTGCTTCTTTTTCGACAGTATTCATCGACCGGTACACTGATGGGAAGTCGGAATTGGAGTTGGTCTCAACAGTCTCGTAGGTCACTCCCAGTTTCTGTTCCATCAGTTTTCCGGTGTTTGGGATCAGTCCGAACACTCCAATAGAACCGGTGATGGTTGTCGGGCTCGCCATTACCTTTGTGCCGGGTGCGGCAATGAAATACCCTCCCGAAGCTGCATAGTTTCCCATTGAGATAACCACGGGCTTATCCTTTGCTGCCAGTTCGAGTTCTCTCCATATCATGTCGGATGCAATGGCGCTTCCCCCGCGGCTGTTGACCCTGAGTACGATAGCCTTCACCGTGCTGTCCTTTCTTTCTTTTCTGATCACGTCCCTGAAAGCGTCGCCTCCGATATTGTTTTCATTTCCCTTTCCATTCACAATCGACCCTGATGCATAGACAACAGAGATCTTGTTCTTCTGGAAGGGAGTTTTCTTTGATTCGGGGACTTTTGTGTACTTATGCATCGGAACAAGGGCAATCTTGTCGTCGGGTGTAAGTCCGGAGCGGACCTTCAGGGTATCTATAAGCTGGTCGTGATACAGCAGTCCGTCAACAAGTCCGCTTTCAAAAGCTCCCTGTGCCACGTATCCGGTCAGGTTGTCGGCAATGCTGTTCAGCTTTTCGACGGGTATGCCTCGGTCGGCTGAAATATTGTTCAACACGTGCGACCATATTGATCCGACATATGTAAGAATCTGTTCCCTGTTTTCAGCGCTCAGTCTGTCGAGGATATAGGGTTCGACAGCTCCCTTGAATTTTCCGTGACGTATTACCTGAACCTCTACTCCCAGTTTCTCGAGAGCTTTTTTATAGAACAGGATTTCTCCGCTCAATCCCTTGAAATCGACCGTTGAGGACGGATTAATGTAAATCTTGTCGGCCGCGGCTGAAAGGTAGTAGCCCTCCTGAATCATAAGGTAATCAGACCAGGCTATTACGAATTTCCCGCTCTCCCTGAATTTTTTGAGGCCATCCCTCAGTTCTTCGGTAGTTGCCCATCCCGGGGGAATCATTCCGTTTTCGATCAGCACACCCTTCACCTTATCGTCGGATGCGGCCTTTTTAAGGTTCTGAAGGATCTCATTCAGTCCCGGCGCCGGAGTGACGGTCATATTTATAATATCGATTCCCGAGTATGGATTTTTGCTTCCCTTGTCGGGGATGTTAACCCCGGCTTTCAGTACGAGTACTGAGTTATCGGTAATCGACGTCGTCTTGTCGCCCGACACCATCATCACGCTGAGGCTCGCGAGCATAACCACCATGAAAAGGATGGACACGATAATTATTCCTGTAATTGTAGCCAGGACGTATTTCAGAAAATTTTTCATTTTAAGCCAGCTTTAATAAAATGAGTACCAAAGATATAAAAAATAGATGGCGGATTGCCCGAATGACAGGCATAATTTTTAAATTTGGATTATAAGCGGTCGCTATGGAAGAAACAGTATTTCTCGGACTTGGGACCAACCTTGGCGACAGGGAGAACAATCTTTTGATGGCTGTGAATATGATCAGGGAAGAGATAGGCAGGGAGATCGATTGCTCTTCCGTTTATGAGACCGAGCCATGGGGTTTCCTCAGCGACAATCCTTTCCTTAACATGGTTGTCAGGGTCACAACTTCCCTGAAGCCACAGGAAGTGCTTGAGAAGACGCTTATGATAGAGGCCCGGCTTGGCAGGCGGAGGGGTGTCAGGAGATATGTATCGAGGACGATGGATATTGACATCCTCCTGTACGGCACGGATGTGATAAATAATGAAAATCTTGAAATCCCTCATCCCGGGATAGCCGTTCGCAGGTTTGTCCTTGAGCCTCTCCGCGAGCTGGCTCCGGAGATGATGCACCCGGTTCTGAAAGTCACTTTTTCAGAGCTTCTTATGAAGTGCAGGGACAAACGCGCTGTTTCCGCGAAGCATCCCTTTTCAGCAGGCTGAGCCTTCCTTTTTCTCAGATAAGTCCGTTGTCGGCGAAGCTGTAATAATCCTTTCCCGAGATAATTATATGGTCGAGCAGCTGGATATCCATTATGCTGCCGGCTTCCTTTATCTTTCCGGTGATCTTTGAATCGGCATCGCTAGGGTTCAGGTTGCCCGAAGGGTGGTTATGGCAGACGATGATAGCGGAGGCCAGGAATTCAACGGCTTTCTTCATTATTATCCTTACATCGGTCACGGTTCCGCTTATTCCTCCCTGGCTGAGCTTCATCCGGTCGATTACCCTGTTGGAGCGGTTGAGGAATAGTATCCAGAATTCTTCATGATGCAGGTCGGATAACAGAGGCTGGAAGATATCGGCTGCATCTTTCGAACATCTTATTTGTCCGGCATCAGGAAGTTCGGCTATGTTTCTCCTTCTTCCGAGTTCGAGGGCGGCGCTTATGGTTACGGCTCTGGCCGGACCGATGCCCCTGAATTTAAGCAGATCGGAGATTGAGAGCTTACCGAGGGAGTTGAGGTTGTTGCTTACTGAGCTGAGCAGTTCTCTCCCCAGGTCGACAGCAGATTTCTTTCGGGTGCCTGAACTGATGAGTATTGCTAGCAGTTCGGCATCGCTCAGGGTGGATATACCTTTCCTGATCATTTTTTCCCTGGGCCTGTCCTCGACAGCCCAGTCGGTGATTTTTAGTGACATAACGAGACATATTTCCGGGAATAAAATTAGGAAAAGGAGGGAACACTAAAAAATAAAAATTGAATTATGTTTTGCAGGAAAAAGCGGCTTTAGGAGGAAGGGGATCGGTGTTGTTCAGGATAATGGGCCACCCGGAAAAGAAAACGCAAAAAAAAGGATCCGTTCCGGATCCCTCTGAAAGTTATCAAATTATCATGCTTATTCCAGACTATTGACATGCTTCATTATGGACGACTTGAGGTTGGCAGCCTTGTTGGCATGAATTATATTCCTCTTTGCAAGCTTGTCGAGCATTGAATTGACTTTCGGCAGCAGGGTACCGGCTTCTTCCTTGTTTGATGTGTTACGGATCTTCTTCAGGGCATTTCGCATCGTTTTCGCGTAATACCTGTTGTTCAAATTCCTGGTCTTATCCTGCCTTATCCTCTTCTCGGACGATTTGTGGTTTGCCATTATCAGTATTGTAATTATATAAAATTTTGTAGTCCATAGGGGAATCGAACCCCTGTTACCAGGATGAAAACCTGACGTCCTA
>ERZ1026805.1558-NODE-1558-length-12158-cov-6.428076_pt1 | contig 12158 bp, 8 predicted proteins | sample MGYA00520883_ERZ1026805 | MGnify/ENA primary metagenome ERZ1026805 (study PRJEB33270, sample SAMEA104284476) | anaerobic digester metagenome | biome: Anaerobic digester microbiome; feature: mesophilic sludge digester; material: Anaerobic digester biomass | place... | reverse complement strand
TCGTGGCGCTGCGTGGCGAGCCGTTCCCGCCGAGCGTGCTAGCGCCGGCGACGAGCCCCGGCGCTAGCACGCTCGGCGGGAACGGCTCGCCACGCAGCGCCACGATCAGCACCATCAGGAGCAGGCCGGTGAGCTGGGTGAAGAGGAGGACCGTCCAGAGTGACGTCCGCCGCGCCTCGAACCCGGCGATGAAGTCGCCCACGCCGTACGAGAGGCTGGCGGCGAAAGCGAGGACCAGGGCGAGCATGGCCGGAGGCTATCACGGGAGCTCACGTGCCGCGCCGGTCGTGCCGCGACGGGCGACGGCGGCGGGCGACATCTGCGGGCTCTTCCCAGACCGCGACCCTTGTGCCAACATGTCCTCACGCGTCAACGAAGCAGCGCCGTGCGCGCAGCCGGGTCTTGGGCGCACCACGGTCGTCAAGGGGGGATGCGAGACGGGACACCCGCGGTGCATCACGCCGGACGCACGAGAGCGGTGAGCCGTCCGGCGCCGCCATTCGATCCGAGACCATGAAGGGGATCGCGTCATGAGACGAATCGCGCTGCTCGGAGCGGCCGTCTGCCTCGGTGCGCTTCTCGTGCTTCCCACCGTCGCCGCAGCCAAGCCGAAGCCCAAACCCAAGCCGAGACCCGCGACCACCGTCTACCGGAACGGATATGTGTGGACGGTCGACAAGGGCAAGCCGCGCGCCAGCGCGGTCGCCGTGCGCGGCGGCAAGATCGTCTTCGTCGGCAGCGACAAACGGGCGAAGGCCTACATCGGCAAGAAGACCAAGGTCGTCAACCTCAAGGGCAGGATGATGCTCCCGGGGTTCATCGACTCGCACATGCACGCCAGTATGGGCTCGGCGGAGATGGTCTTCATGGCCCAGCTCTGGGGTCTTTCGACGGTCGAGGACTACGTCGATGCGGTCGCCGACTTCGCCGACGCACACCCGGACTTCGAGGTCGTCCGCGGCATCGGCTGGAGCAACACCGTGGTGCCCGGCATCGGACCTCTCAAGGAGGATCTGGACGCAGTGGTGCCGGACCGTCCGGTCGCCCTGTGGTCCGAGGACCATCACTCGCTCTGGGTCAACAGTGCGGCGCTCGAGTTCGCGGAGATCACCGGCGCGACCCCGGACCCCAAGGACGGCGTGATCGAGCGCGTTCCGGGCACGGAGGTCACCGACCCGCCGTACGGCACGCCGTCCGGCACCCTGCGCGAGACGGCCGCCGACCTCATGACCGCCAGGCTCCCCGACTACACGGTGGAGCAGTACAAGGAGGCCATGCACTGGTTCCAGGACGAGATCGCCGCGCCGCTCGGCCTCACCACGGTCTTCGACCCGATCCTGTACATCGACGGCAACGCCACGCAGGCGCTCGAGGAGATGGCGAGGGACGGTGAGCTGACCGTCCGCATCCGCGCCGCCCTCGAGATCACGCCGGAGGACGACCTCACCGACTGGATCAAGGCGGCGAAGGCGGAGCGCGCCAAGCACACGCACGGCATGTTCAAGACCCCGGCCGTCAAGGTGTTCGCCGACGGCGTCATCGAGGGGCACACGGCGTACCTCGCGGAGCCCTACGCCGACGCACTCGAGTACAAGGGCGACCCCGACTTCCGCGGCGAGCCCATCTGGCAGCCCGCGGCGATGAACGAGGCGTTCCGGAGACTCGACAAGGCCGGCTTCCAGATCCACGTCCACTCCATCGGCGACGCCGCCACGAGCGAGACGCTCGACGCGCTCGCCTACGCGCGCAAGGCCAACGGCAAGCGCGACTGGCGGCCGGGCATCACCCACCTCCAGCTGGTGGCCCCCGGGGACTTCGCCCGCTTCGCCAAGCTGGGTGTCGTGGCCGTCCCGGATCCGTACTGGTTCCTCAAGGACGACTACTACACGTACCTGCAGGTGCCCTATCTGGGGCAGCAGCGCGCTGACGACGAGTACCCGATGAGGAGCTTCTTCAAGGCGGGCGTGACTGTCGCATCCGCGAGCGACTTCCCGGTGACGCTCCCGCCGGCTCCGCTGACGGGCGTCGCCGTCGGCGTGACCCGCTGGGATCCCGTGCTGGTCACGGAGTACCCGGCTCCGCCCAGTCTGGAGGGCATCCTGTGGCCGGCTGAGCGGGCCAGCGTGAAGCAGATGATCCGCAGCTTCACGCTCGACGGCGCCAAAGCCAACTTTCTCGAGAAGCAGGTCGGCTCGATCAAGGTGGGCAAGCGCGCCGACCTGGTGGTGCTGAGCAGGAACCTCCTCAAGATCAAGGACCCCAAGGACCTCTTCAAGGCCAGGGTGCTGCTCACCGTGGGCAACGGCAAGGTGCTCTACGACGGACGCTTGCCGTCGTGACGGAGGCCGGGCCCGCGTGCCCGAAGACGGCGCCGGCCCGACGATGAACCGCAGAGGGGGCGGGGCGCCGTCGGCGCCCCGCCCCCTCTGCACCTGTCTGCGCCCCCGCGCGGCGGCCCGCTACAGGATCACGACGAGGTGGAACGGGGCGTCGATTGGGGTGCCGTCGGCGTCGCGAATCAGGATGAACACGGCGCGCTTGTTGTCGGCCCTGTCGGCCAAGACGACGATGGCATTCGGCGGAGCGCCTACTTCCTGCTGGACGGCGCTGGCGATGAAGGTGCCGTCCGAGACCTTACGGCTGAAGGTGACCTCGTACTGGCCCTGGTAGAGGCGCGTGACCTTGGTCCCTTTGCTGGCCCGCGTCACGGTCCCATCGTCGTTCACCTGGGCGAACAGGATGCCCGAGTCCGCCGGCTTGAGCGAGAAGTCCTTGACCTTGGCGCCGGTGATCGTGTCGTTCTTGAGATCGACGCCGGTCACGGTCCCGTTGACGATGTTGGCCCCCGTGATCCGTATGGCTGCGTAGGCGCCCCCGGTGGTCAGCGCGAAGAACAGCGCCACCGTCGCTACGACGTTCGCGTACGTCACCTTGGACCGCATCCTGCTCAACATGGCCTCACCTCCGCGCTCGAGTTATGCAGTGACGAGCGATAGTACCCGGTCACTCCAGGGCGAAAACCGTCAGGCCGGAGGCGGCGCTCTCTGCAGAAGCACGTCGCTCATTGCACTACCTTCCCTTGTGCTCTTCCTGTTCCTGAGGTCTTGAGGATGAGACTGGAAGAGCAGCGAGCCGGCCCGCGGTAGTGGGGTCGGAAGGCTGGCCGTCGCCGGGAGAGCGCCGAGGTCGCTTGCCTCTGCGAAGGCCCTCGTGAGACCAGCGCCTCCCGGCGGCGTGAGGCACCCGAAGCGGCGACAGGGCGTCGTATCCTCGAGTACCTGCCGATGAGCACCCGCAACGGTACCTCACGGTCGGCGGCAAGAGAAGTGCCCAAGGCAAGGAGGACGGGACGGCGGTGGTCTGTGCGGGGATCGACTGGGCGAGCGAGGAGCATGCGGCGTGCGTCCTCACCGAGGAGGGCAAGCCGCTCCACGAAGGGACCGTCGCCCATGACGAGGCCGGTCTTGCCGAGCTCTGCGAGCTGCTTTGCGCTCTGCAGACCGATCGCCTGGCGATCGAACGGGCGGATGGGGTGCTGGTGGAGCGGCTGCCGGCGACGGGGCTGTGCGTGTACGCCCTGCATCCCGACCAGGTGAAGGCCGCCAGGGCGCGCTTTCGCGCCTGCGGCGGCAAGTCGGACCGCTTCGACGCCTTCGTGCCCGCCGAGCTGGCGCGCACTGACCACCACCGTTTCCGTCCCCTCGAGGACGACGGCGACGAGACCCGCGCCCCGCGCGCCCTCACGCGGGCTCGCGAGGATCTTGTGAAGAGCCGCGTCGCGCTCGCCAACCAGCTCAGAGCCGAGCTGGAGCGCTGCGGGCCGGGGGCGGGGCGCCGTCGGCGCCCCGCCCCCTCTGCACCTGTCTGCGCCCCCGCGGCGGCCCGCTACAGGATCACGACCAGGTGGAACGGGGAGTCGATTTTGGCGCCGCTTTCGTCGCGGATCCGGACGAACACGGCGCGCCTGTTGCCGGACCTGTCGGCCAAGGTGATGATGACATTCGGCGGAGTGTAGTACTTCCGCCGGACGGCGCTGGCGATGAAGGTGCCCTTGGAGACCTTGCGGCTGAAGGTGACCTCGTACTGGCCCTGGTCGAGGCGCTTGACCTTGGTCCCTTTGCTGGCCCGCGTCACGGTCCCATCTTCGTCTACCTGGGCGAACAGGATGCCCGAGTCCTTCGGCTTGAGCGAGAAGTCCTTGACCTTGGCGCCGGTGATCGTGTCGTTCTTGAGATCGACGCCGGTCACGGTCCCGTTGACGATGTTGGCCCCCGTGATCCGTATGGCTGCGTAGGCGCCCCCGGTGGTCAGCGCGAAGAACAGCGCCACCGTCGCCACGACGTTCGCGTACGTCAGCCTGGACCGCATCCTGCTCAACATGGCCTCACCTCCACGCTCGAGTTCTGCATCGAACACTGATACTAGCCGGTCACTCCGGGGCGACAACCGTGAGCACGGAGGCGGCGCTCTCTGCAGAGGCATGTCGCTCACGACCACGGTCCCGCCCGCCGGAGCGACCGGCTGGACCGGCGGTCCGGGCTAGAATGACGCTTCAGATGCACAGGGAAGACCGACGTCGGGGGAGGCAGGCGATGACCAGGGCACGGGAGGAGACGCGCGCGGACGTGGCCGTGGCGGTCTGGGACGAACTCGAGGACCGCAAGCCGGTCGCCGCCTACGCACGGGGCGTGCACCTCGTCGTCGTGCGGTTCGACGACCGCCATTCGGTGCTCAGCGGGCGCTGTCAGCACCGGAACGCGCTGATGGCCGACGGCGTGGTCCGCGGAGACGACCTGATCTGCGGGGTCCACAGCTGGGACTACCGCATCGACACCGGCATCTCGACCTACAACCCGTCGGAACACCTCCACCGGTTCCGGAGCGAGGTGGTCGACGGCGTCGTGAAGATCTGGTCGAGTGAGCTCGAGCACTACCGCGTCAGGCACGGCATCGCCTCCGACGGAGACGAGGCGCCGAACGAGTACGACGTCCACTACACAACGGCGCATGACACCGAGGAAGAGCCCTTCGTCGGCGAGATCCATCGGCTGGCGCGGCGCGGGTTGACCAGCGCCGGCCCGCACGGAGCCATGACCGCGATGGGCGTGCCCCGGAAGCTGCTCCCCTCCTGGGACGACCTGCAGTTCGTGACCGCGCAGTTGGCGCGGCGGCCGCTGCTCGACGACGAGCCCGTCGGCACCGACGTGGTGATCGGCCCCAACGCCGAGAAGCCCCTCCACCTCGAGATCCCGTTGTTCGTCTCCGACATGAGCTTCGGTTCCCTCTCGGCCGAAGCCAAGATCGCCCTCGCGCGCGGCGCCGAGCGGGCTGGCACCGGCATCTGCTCCGGCGAGGGCGGCATGCTGCCGGAGGAACACGCCGAGAACTCGCGCTACTTCTACGAGCTCGCCTCCGCCCGGTTCGGATGGTCGCCCGATCTTCTGGACGGCGTCCAGGCCTTCCACCTCAAGTTCGGCCAGGCGGCCAAGACCGGCACCGGCGGCCACCTGCCGGGGCGCAAGGTGAAGGGCCGCATCGCCGAGGTGCGCGGGCTGCCCGAGGGCACGGCGGCGGTCTCGCCGGCCACCTTCCCCGACTTCCACACGGTCGACGACGTGCGCGACTTCATGGCCGGGTTGCGTGAGGTCGCCGGCGGCATCCCGTTCGGCGTCAAGCTCTCGGCGCAGCGCATCGAGGAGGACATCGACGCCGCGCTCGAGATCGGCGTCGACTACATCATCCTGGACGGGCGCGGCGGCGGTACCGGGGCCGCGCCCAAGCTGCTGCGCGACCACATCTCCGTGCCGACGATCCCCGCGCTGGCGCGGGCGCGCCGGCACCTGGACGCGCGCGGCCGCGGCGACGTCACCTTGGTCGCGACCGGCGGGCTGCGCACCGCCCCCGACTTCGCCAAGGCGCTCGCGCTCGGCGCCGACGCCGTGGCCGTCGCCAACTCGGCGATCCAGGCGGTCGGTTGCGTGGGCATGAGGGCCTGCCACACGAACAAGTGTCCCGTGGGGGTCGCGACGCAGGACGAGCACCTCCGCGAACGGCTGCCCGTGGACGAGGCCGCCGATCGCCTCGCCAGGTTCCTCACGGCCTCGACCCAGCTGATGACCGTGGTGGCGCGTGCCTGCGGACATCGCCACCTCTCGGAGTTCGCGCTCGAGGATCTGGTCACATACGACCGCGACCTGCACTTCCTGAGCGGGGTGGACTACGCCGGCGTGCTCGGCCTGACCTGAGGAGCAGGGCGCACGGACGCGCGACCGCTGCCCGGGCGGCCCTGCCGCGGGCGTGGCATGATGGGTGTCCGGACCGCAGCGTCGGGAACAAGAGAATCAGTGTGAGTCGCCGGCCAGCGGCGCCCACGTGGAGACGATCGGGAGGGGACTCATGCATGAGAACTGGGTCTGCGTCGACGGCAACGAGGCGGCCGCACGGGTCGCCTACGCGTTCAGCGAGGTCCTCCCCATCTACCCCATCACGCCGGCCTCGCCGATGGGCGAGGCGGCCGACGCATGGGCGTCGAGCGGCCGGACGAACCTCTGGGGCACGGTGCCGGACGTGGTCGAGATGCAGTCTGAGGCGGGCGCGGCGGGCGTCCTGCACGGGGCCCTCCAGCTCGGCGCCCTGAGCTCGAGCTTCACCGCCTCGCAGGGCCTCCTGCTCATGGTCCCCAACCTGTTCAAGATCGCCGGGGAGCTCTCGCCGGCCGTGATCCACGTCGCCGCGCGGACCGTGGCCACGCACGCTCTGTCGATCTTCGGCGACCACAGCGACGTGATGCACGCGCGCACCACCGGATGGGCCATGCTCGCGTCGGCCTCGGTGCAGGAGGCGCAGGACCTGGCGCTCGTGGCACATGTGGCCGCGCTCCGTGCCCGCGTCCCGTTCATCCACTTCTTCGACGGGTTCCGCACCTCGCACGAGATCCACAGCATCGCCCAGCTGTCCGACGACGACCTCCGCGCGCTCGTGCCGGAGGACGCGATCCTCGACTTCCGCGCCAGGGCGCTCACCCCGGAGCGGCCGGTCGTGCGCGGCACGGCCCAGAACCCCGACGCGTTCTTCCAGATGCGCGAGGCGCCCAACCCCTTCTACCTGGCCGTACCGGACGTCGTGGCCGCCGCGATGGAGGAGCTGGAGCAGCGCACCGGGCGCGGGTACGGACTCGTCGAGTACGCCGGCTCCCCGGAGGCCGAGCGCGTCATCGTACTGATGGGCTCCGGCATCGGTGCGGCCGAGCAGACGATGGAGGCGCTGCTCGCGGCCGGCGCACGGGTCGGGCTGCTCAAGGTCCGCCTCTTCCGGCCCTTCCCCGCCGCACAGCTCGTCGCGGCGCTGCCCCCGACCACGCGGTCGATCGCCGTCCTCGACCGGACCAAGGAGCCGGGGGCGACCGGCGAGCCGCTCTACCTGGACGTCGTGGCGGCGCTCGCCGAGGACGTCCACGGCGAGCGGCGGCACTTCGACGCCGTGCCGCGCGTCATCGGCGGCCGCTACGGCCTCTCGTCCAAGGAGTTCACGCCCGGCATGGTCAAGGCGGTCTACGACGAGCTGGCGGCGGCCGCTCCGAAGCCGCACTTCACGGTCGGCATCACCGACGACGTCACCCATCTGAGCCTCGCTCCCGACACGACCTTCGACTGCTGCCTGCCGGCGGGCGAGGTCCAGGCGATGTTCTTCGGCATGGGCGCCGACGGCACGGTGGGCGCGAGCAAGAACTCCGTCAAGATCATCGGCGAGAGCACCGACCTGTGGGCGCAGGGCTACTTCGTCTACGACTCCAAGAAGGCCGGGTCGGTGACCGTCTCCCATCTGCGCTTCGGACCGGAGCCGATCCGCTCGACCTACCTGATCGAAGAGGCCGACTTCGTCGGCTGCCACCAGTTCGGGCTGCTCGGCAAGATGACGGTGCTCGGGCACGTGAGGGCGGGCGGGACCTTCCTGCTCAACAGCCCCTTCCCCGCGGAGGAGGTGTGGGACCACCTGCCGGAGTGCGTGCAGCGCCAGATCATCGACAAGCGCCTCCGCTTCTGGGTGATCGACGCCGACCGCATCGCCGCGGACGTCGGCATGGGGAGCCGCATCAACACGGTCATGCAGCCCTGCTTCTTCGCCCTCGCGGGCGTGCTCCCCGCCGACGAGGCTCTGGCGCGCATCAAGGAGTCCGTGCAGAAGACGTACGGCAGACGTGGGCGCACCGTGGTCGAGCGCAACCTGGCTGCCGTCGACCGCGCGCTCGAGGCGCTCGAGGAGGTCGCCGTGCCGGCCGAGGCGACCTCGCGTATCCCGGCCGGCATCACCGTCCCCGACGACGCGCCCGAGTTCGTCCGGCGTGTGACGGTGCCGCTGATGGCGGGCGAGGGCGACAGGCTGCCGGTGAGCGCGTTCCCCAGCGACGGGTCGTTCCTCACCGGCACCACGAAGTACGAGAAGCGCGCCATCGCGCGCGAGATCCCCATCTGGGACCCGGAGCTCTGCATCAACTGCGGCAAGTGCTCACTGGTGTGCCCCCACGGCGTGATCCGGATGAAGGCCTATGAACCGGAGGTGCTCGCAGGGGCGCCGGAGACGTTCCCCTCCAAGGACTTCCGCGACAAGCACCTGCACGGCCACAGGATGACCATCCAGGTCTCGCCGGACGACTGCACGGGCTGCGGCGTCTGCGTGAGCGTGTGCCCGGGCCGGAGCCGCTCCGAGGCCAAACGCCGCGCCATCAACATGGAACCGGCCCTGGAGCACCGCGACGTCGAGAGGGTCAACTGGAGGTTCTTCTCGTCCCTGCCTTGGCCCTCACGCGACCTGTTCCCGCACGACACCGTGCGCGGCTCGCAGCTGCTGGAGCCGCTGTTCGAGTTCTCCGGCGCGTGCGCCGGCTGCGGCGAGACCCCCTATCTCAAGCTCGTCTCGCAGCTCTTCGGCGACCGCATCGTGGTGGCCAACGCGACCGGTTGCTCGTCGATCTACGGCGGCAACCTGCCGACCACCCCGTGGACCACCGACCGGGACGGACGTGGCCCGGCGTGGAACAACTCGCTGTTCGAGGATGCGGCGGAGTTCGGGATGGGCATGCGGCTCGGCTCCGACGCGCGGACCAGACGGGCGCGGTTGTTACTCGAGCGTCTCGCACCGAGGCTGGACCCGGGGCTGGTGGCCGAACTCCTCCGCCCCGACCGCGACGGGGAGGTGGAGGTCGCGGAGCGACGCCGGCGCGTCGCCGCCCTCACCGGCGCGCTGGACCAGATGGACGACGACGCCGACGTCCGCCACCTGCTCGCCCTCGCCGGCGACTTCGTCGGCAAGGGCGTGTGGATCGTCGGGGGCGACGGCTGGGCCTACGACATCGGCTTCGGCGGCCTCGACCACGTGCTCGCCGGCGACCGCGACGTGAACATCCTCGTGCTCGACACCGAGGTCTACTCCAACACCGGCGGCCAGGCCTCCAAGGCGACCTCGCGGGCGGCGGTGGCCAAGTTCGCCGCCGCCGGCAAGAGCACGGCGAAGAAGGACCTCGGCGCCCTCGCCATGGCGTACGGCACCGTCTACGTGGCGCACATCGCGATGGGCGCCAACGACGCGCAGACCGTCAAGGCACTGATCGAGGCCGACGCGTGGCCCGGCCCGTCCCTGGTCATCGCCTACAGCACCTGCACGGCGCACGGCATGGACATGTCGCGGGCGATGGACCACATGAAGGCCGCGGTCAAGAGCGGCTACTGGCCGCTGTACCGGTTCCGCCCGACCGCCGCCGCGGAGGGCCGTCCCTTCACGCTCGACTCCAAGGCGCCGTCGATCCCGGTGAGGGAGTTCGCCGACGCGGAGGCCCGGTTCGCGATCCTCAACCGGACGCACCCCGAGCGTTACGAACAGCTGATGGACATACTCCAGGCGGACATCGACGAACGCTGGCGTTACTACGAACAGCTCGCCGCGATGGAACGCACCGACACGTCGGCGATGGACGACGCACCCGCAGATGAGCCCCGGGACGCTGGGACGGGGAAGGAGGACTCGTGAGCCGTCTGACCACACGCTACCTGGGGCTGGAGCTGCGGACCCCGCTGGTGGCGTCGGCGGGGCCGTACACCCGCACGCCGGAGAGCGCCCTGCGCCTGCAGGAGGCGGGCGCGTCGGCCGTCGTCATGCCCTCGCTCTTCGAGGAGGAGGTGGCCCGCGAGCAGGACGAGCTCAGCCGCGCGCTGGACCAGGGCTCGGAGAGCTTCGCGGAGGCGCTCAACTACTTCCCGGCGCTCACCGCCGTGGAGAGCACCGCCGAGCGCTACCTCGCCTCCGTCGCCGAGATGAAGCAACGACTCGACATCCCCGTCATCGCCAGCCTCAACGGGACGTCCCCCGGGGGCTGGGCGTACTTCGCCGGCGAGATCGAGCAGGCCGGGGCGGACGCGCTCGAGCTGAACCTCTACCGCATCGCGGCGGACCCGGCCCAGACCGGGGCCGCGGTCGAAGAGCGGGACGTCGAGGTCGTGAGGCGGGTGCGCCAGGCCACGCGCCTGCCGCTCGCGGTGAAGATCTCGCCCGCCTACTCAGCCCTGGCGAACCACGCCGTGCGGCTGATCGAGGCGGGGGCGGACGGCCTCGTGCTCTTCAACCGTTTCTACCAGCCCGACATCGACCCGGACTCGCGCGAGGTGATCCCCAGGGTCTCGCTCAGCGAGCCGTGGGAGCTGCGGCTGCCGCTGCGCTGGCTCGCGATCCTGCGGCCGCTCAGCGCCGGCCGCGCCTGTCTGGCCGCCTCGAGCGGGGTGGCGAGCGGCGTGGACGTCGCCAAGGCCCTGCTCGTCGGCGCCGACGTCGCCATGACGACGTCGGCGCTCCTGCGGCACGGGCGGGAGCACCTCGCGACCATGGAGCGCGAGCTGATGGCGTGGCTGGACGCCAACGAGTACTTCACGGTCGAGGAGCTGCGCGGCAGCGTGAGCTACGCCGCCAGCGACAACCCGGCCGCGTTCGAGCGGGCCAACTACCTGCGGGTGCTGCGGTCGTGGAACCCGCCCAACGAACTCACCACGCGGCCGCAGCTGCCTTGAGCCCGGACGCGGACGATCCCGCGGCCGCCCGTCCGCGATCGGCGGACGGCGGCTGACCCGCCACACTCCGAGGAGAACGGGAGACATGGACACCCTGCGGATCGACCAGGACCTGCTGCAGTTCACCAGCTACCTCGACCCCATCGACCTGTCGTTCAACCAGTTCCTGCTGCTCGGCGCGGAGCCTCTGCTGGTGCACACCGGCGCCGCCCCGTACGCGGCCGACCTGCTCCCGCGTCTCGACGACGCGCTGGGCGACCGCGACCTCGCGTACGTCTTCGCCTCGCACTTCGAGAGCGACGAGTGCGGCGGGCTCAGCGTCCTCCGGCGCCGCTACCCGGACGTCCGCCTCCTCTGCTCAGAGGTCACGGCGCGGGAGATCGCCGGGTTCGGACTGGACGGCGCGTGCTCGGTACAACGCCCGGGGAGCGTGCTCGAGACGTCGGACGCCCGGCTCGAGTTCCTCGCCTACCCCTCCGAGGTCCACCTCTGGGAGGGATTGATGCTCTTCGAGCGCCGTCGGGGCATCCTCTTCAGCAGCGACCTGTTCGGCCGCTTCGGGAGGATCGAGGGTGAGCCGGTGGCCGGCGTGCGGGGGGAGCTGATGGCGTCGCTCGGACCGGACCGGATCCCGTCACCGTCCGCGCTGGAGGAGGTCAGGCGGGCGCTGAGCGTCCTCCCCGTCTCACTGGTCGCCCCCGGCCACGGGCCCTGCATCCGGCTCTGAGCAGGACGGAGTAACCGCCTCAGCGCATCGCCGGCGGGAAGATCGCTTCGTTCTCGGCTAGATCGGCGCCGGTGCGCGGCGCGCCCGAGACCACGAGCAGCGCGCCGCCGAACGTGACTCCCACCCCGACCACCAGCTGGAGGGTCGGGTGCATCCCCGTGAGGACCACCGAGAAGACGATCGCCCACACCGCGTAGAGCGAGTTGATCGGCATCGCGCGGCTGGCGCCCACGAGGTGGTTGGCGGCGTAGTAGGCGAGATAGGAGGTCGCGCCCGCAGCGGCGGCCGCGAGGACGACCCAGAAGCCGGCGCTGCCCAGAGCGGCAGCGAACAGCCTGAGCCCGCCGACGAGCGGCAGCACCACGGCGATGTAGACC
>ERZ1026805.1551-NODE-1551-length-12184-cov-6.307280_pt1 | contig 12184 bp, 4 predicted proteins | sample MGYA00520883_ERZ1026805 | MGnify/ENA primary metagenome ERZ1026805 (study PRJEB33270, sample SAMEA104284476) | anaerobic digester metagenome | biome: Anaerobic digester microbiome; feature: mesophilic sludge digester; material: Anaerobic digester biomass | place... | reverse complement strand
TATCCGAACAGCGGGTGCGCTACCTCCTTGCGGACGAGGTCGGTCTTGGCAAGACGATCGAGGCCGGTCTCATCATGCGAGAGCTGAAGATCCGCGGGCGGGTTCAGCGAACCCTGGTGATCGCGCCGCGTGGATTGGTGAAGCAGTGGGTCTCGGAGATGAAGACTCATTTCAACGAGACCTTTCGGCTGATCGACCCCGGCGAGTTCGCGGCCTATCGTCGCTTTCTCGACGACGACAACCTCTGGCGCGCCGCCGATCAGGTTGTCTGCCCCCTCGACTCCGTCAAGCCGATTGACGGTCGACGCGGGTGGTCTGTGGAGCGTACTGCCGAGTACAACCGAGAGCGCTTCGACGATCTGGTCTCAGCTGGCTGGGATCTGGTGATTTGCGACGAGGCGCACAGGCTGGGGGGCAGCACCGAGCAGGTGGCGCGGTATCGACTTGGGCGCGGGCTGGCGGAGGCTGCGCCGTACTTGCTCCTACTGTCTGCGACCCCGCACCAAGGCAAGACGGATGCCTTCCAGCGAGTCATGTCGCTGCTCGACGAGATGGCGTTCCCCGATGAGGCGAGCATCTCTCGCGAGCGCGTTCAGCCGTTCGTGATCCGTACTGAGAAGCGACGCGCCATTGACGCTGAGGGGCAGCCCCTCTTCAAGCCGCGTCAAACCCGGCTCATCTCAGTGCCTTGGGAGAGCAAGCACGCGCTGCAGGCGCAGCTTTACGAAGCTGTCTCAGAGTATGTGCGTCTCGGATACAACCGCGCCATCCACGAGAAGAAGACTTACATCGGCTTTCTGCTCATTCTCATGCAGCGCCTCGTGTCCAGTTCGACCAGCGCGATTCGCACGACCCTCGAACGGAGACTCGATATTCTCCGCTCGCCGGAGGAGCAGCTCGCGCTCTTCCCCTCGATGACCCTGGAAGACTGGTCTGATCTCGACGGGGAGGAGCAGATCGATACGCTACTCGGTGCTCGGCTGGCAGCCCTGAAGGACGAACGCGGCGAGGTGGAATTCCTGCTCGATCTCGCGCAGCGGGCCGCGGCCGCCGGCCCCGATGCCAAGGCGGAGCGCCTTCTCGACCTGATCTACGAGCTGCAGCGTGAGACGGGCGATCCGGAGCTGAAAGTGCTCCTGTTCACCGAGTTCGTGCCGACTCAGCGGATGCTGGCCGATTACCTGGGGTTGCGCGGCTTCTCAGTCGCCTGTCTCAACGGCTCCATGGACATGGACGAGCGCCAGCGCGTGCAGCGGGAGTTCGCAGGGGAAGTCCGGGTTCTCGTATCCACCGATGCAGGCGGCGAGGGCGTGAACCTGCAGTTCGCTCATGTGGTGATCAACTACGACATGCCTTGGAATCCCATGCGCATCGAGCAGCGCATCGGACGTGTTGACCGCATCGGACAGACGCGCGTCGTACTCGCCCACAACCTCATGCTCCAGAGTTCCGTCGAGTACAGGGTTCGTGAGGTGCTCGAGCGCAAGCTCGGGGTGATCCTTCAGGAGTTCGGCGTGGACAAGACCGGTGACGTTCTGGACTCCGCTGACGCCGAGCAGCTCTTCACGGACCTCTTCATCGAGACCCTGCTTCACCCGGACGCTCTGGAGGACGAGATCGACGCCACCGTGGACCAGGTGCGTGAACACGCGGCGGTGGTACGTGACGCATCATCACTGCTGGGCGATGTGGGCGAGCTTGACCCGGCAGGCGCACAACGCGTGCGTCAGCATCCACTGCCTTACTGGGTGGAGCGAATGACACTGAACTACCTGCGTGCCAACGGTGGGGAGGTGCGGGCACGGAGTCGTGGCGACGGCGAATCGTGGGATCTCACGTGGCCGGACGGATCGACGCAACTCGATACGGTATTCACCCCGTTTGACGCGGAGCGCTACCCCGCCGCGGCGCACCTCACCTTGGAGAATGCGCGGGTGCGCGGACTTGCCACCGCGCTTCCGGTGTTCCTGTGTGGCCAACCGGTTCCGGTTGTCCCGTTGGTCGGAGTACCGTCAGATCTGCAGGGCATCTGGTCTTTGTGGCGCGTGTCTCTCGTGAGTCCCGAAAGACGAGAACACCGGGTTGTCCCCGTCTTTGTCCACGATGATGGTCGACCGCTCGGTATCAGCGCGCGAGGCGTCTGGGACGCTTTTTTGGCTGCGGAATGCGAGCCTGAGCGCATCATCGTGGGTGATCAGGCCGTGGCGGCTTACGAGCTGGCATACGCAGCTGCCGAGCAGGAAGCGCGGCCGCAGTTCGACGAGCTGCTCGCATCTCATCGTGCAGCCATAGAGGCGGAACGCGCTAGAGGAGAGCGCGCGTTCGAGTCTCGTCGCCGCGCGATCGGCAGGATCGGGCTTGACGCCGTCAAGAGGCATCGGATGCGGCAACTCGATGACGAGATCGAGCGCTGGAAGAAGGGTCTGGCAGCGCGCGAGACCGCGGTTCCCGACATGACTGCCGTGCTGGTCGCACGAATCGAACCGACCCCGTGAATCCATCGGTCACAAGCTGGGCCGAGGTGGTCGCGTCTCGCTTCATCCCGGACGTCTCCTCCATCACGCTGGCGTTTGACCCGGATCGTCTGCTCGCTGAAGAGACGGTGTTGGGCCTGCTCGGCGAACAGGGCTTCGAGGTCCTCTGGTATGAGGATCCGGTCAAGTTCCGCTATGTGTTCGAGACGCAGTACCGTCAAGGCGTCGAGGGTGGACGACGCTGGAACCTGATCGTTGCGCTTGCCGCGACTGAAGAGAAGGCAGGCCGCATTCCGTTCGACCTGCTTCGCGACGCCGGCCGAGCAGTGCTCAGCCTGGGTGATCTGTTCCCCGACCTGAACTACCCAGTGATAGAGACGCTGGAGCCAACCGATCTCGGCGCACTCCACGAAGCGGTCGAAGCCTATCGGCCAAGCCCCCTCGGCGAGCTCCAGACCAAGGACTTCGTCCTCAAGCACGTCTTCGAGGTCGCACCCGAGCTCATCAAACGGCCGTCAGACCTGCTGCGCTTCCTCGCCCGCCGGCACTATCGCGGACTGCGACTGCCGCCGCTTCTGGATCAGTACATCATCGATACCGTACGTGTGCGCGGACTCTTCACGGATTGGCCGCTCGAATCGATACTCCCCGACCGTCAGGCGTTCTTTGCCTTCTTGCAGGAGCGCTGGCCCATCTATCTGGATCGCGTGGCGGAGTCGAAGGGGATCGAACTCGGTGAGAGAGGTGGTGGCGGCCATCTCGCCTTTGCTGTCCCCGGTCCGGAAGACCTGCCGTTCGGTCACGACGACGTTCACGTCTACATCGACGACCTCTTCTACGCCGGTTTTTTGAAGCCAGTCGGACATCCGCTGGGGGAGAGGGTGAGTGGGGAGTGGATGGCGGCCGGCGTCATCGGCACAACGACAGCTGCGCGGGCAAAGAACCTCGATCTCCTCCTGGACCATACTCGAATGCACATGCCCGAGGAGGGTGCTCGCCATAGCGATTGGCTCAGCTTCGCTCTCGGATGGGCCGAGACGGTTGTCGAGCGCTGGCACCCTGACACGGTGGTTAGCAGCGAGCTTGCCGGGGAGTTCGAACGCTTGACCGTTGCGATGGACGAGCGTTTCAGAGCCTGGGTGTTGGAGCGTTATCGCGGACTGCACAACCTCGCCAGCGTTGATCCCGTGATGGTTCACCACGTGCCGCGCATTCTCGCCGACGACTCTTCGGGGGCTGGGCACGACAAAGTCGCCTTGGTCGTGGTTGATGGGATGGCTATCGACCAATGGTTGCTCGTACGTGAGGTGCTGGCAGATCAGCTTCCGGACCTTGTCACGACAACGACCGCGATGTTCGCATGGGCCCCCACCCTGACCTCGGTGTCACGCCAGGCGCTGTTCTCGGGCGAGGTGCCGCAGTACTTCCCGGGCAGCATTCTGAGCACTGCGAAAGAGGCCTCGCTCTGGACGGCGTTCTGGACGTCACAGGGCCTCAGCGCCGATCAAGTTGGATTCGAGAAGGGACTCGGCGAAGCGGGAAGCGAACAGAAGCTGGCCCGTCTCCTCGCGCAACCCAAGCTGCGAGCGTTGGGCCTGGTCGTGAACGCAGTGGACAACATCATGCACGGGGCGATTCTGGGGACCGAGGGTGTGCATACGCTGGTGCGCCAATGGGCGAAGCAAGGGCACTTCTCCCACCTGCTTGGTGCGCTCCTTGATGAGGGCTTCCATGTCTTCATCACGGCGGACCACGGCAACATCGAGGCTTGCGGCATCGGCAATCCATTCGAGAAGGCGCTCGCCGATCTGCGTGGTGAGCGCGTGCGCGTATACCCGAACGCCACGCTCCGCGATAAGGTGCATGGGGAGTTCGCCAGCGCGATCGTATGGGATCCGGTTGGACTGCCGCCAGGCTTCGTTCCATTGATTGCTTCGGGACGCGATGCGTTCATCACGCCGGGCAAGAGCACGGTGACTCACGGCGGCGTCGCCCTTGAGGAGTTGATTGTGCCGTTTGTGAGAGTGACGAAGGGATAGGGGCAGTTGGGCCAGAAGGGTGAAAGAGTGGGCTTCAGCATCGGGCTCAAGCTTGAGTGGCTCGAGCAGACAGCCGCGCTTGTGTCTCTTGGTCGATCAGGGCAAGAGGTTCGATCGTCTCTCCACGACATTCTTGCTCTCGATCTCAACGAGGGCAAAGACGCGCGCGTCGGCAGCCGAGGGCGAGCAATCATGGTGTTGTCCACTCTCTGGGTGGAACCACCCGAGGGACTGGACGGTCTGCGCGACAGATGCCTGGATGTTCTGCCTCGGACGCCGTCAGCTGAGCACCTGGCGTTGCACTGGACGATGGCATTGGCTGCCTACCCCTTCTTCGCCGCCGTGGCAGAGAGCGTGGGTCGCCTGCTTCGGCTGCAGGGTGCGCTGATCCGCAGTGAGGTTCATAGGCGAGTCGCTGAGGCATTCGGTGATCGTCCCACAGTCAAGCGTGCAACAGGTGTGGCCGTGCACAACATGACACAGTGGGGGGTCTTGGAGTTCGATAAGAAGGAGAAGACCTACCGCGCGCAGGAGCCGCGTGCGGTCGGCTCTGGCGTGGCGATGTTGCTGCTGGAGGGGGTGCTGCGCGCATCCGGCGCCGGCAGCGCTCCGCTGGATACGCTTCTGCGCAGCCCCGCGTTGTTTCCGTTCGGGCTGCCCGCTCTCACTGGCCAGGAGCTGGATGAGTCGCCCGGGCTTCGTGCCATGAGTCTCGGCGGGGCAGAAGCCACGTTGTCGCTGGCGCGATAGGGCGATACGGTGAACCAGCCTGCGGGGCAGTCGCGACGGCAGATAGAATGTTGCCCGTGAGTGCATACCAGCCTGGAGATCGGCCTGTGGTGGACTCCGGATCGCTCAAGACCCTGTCGGTGGGCGACATAGCCGGTGACTTCTTCGTTCCCTCCTATCAGCGTGGCTACCGATGGGGCCAGCAGGAGGTCAGCCAGCTTCTTGATGATCTTCGAGAGAGCTGCGGGACGACCTATTACCTCCAGCCACTGGTGGTGAAGGGTCGTGATGACGGCTCGTGGGAACTTGTCGACGGCCAGCAGCGCCTGACCACCCTCTATCTCATCTTCTCGTACCTGAAGAACGCTCACCTGCCGAGCGTAGCCATCAACTACTCGCTCACGTACGAGACACGCGAGGGGAGCAAGGACTACCTGGATCGTCTGGACGAGCACGACGCGGACACGAACATCGATTTCTTCCACATGTTCAACGCCTACAAGTGCATCAAAGACTGGTTCGCCAAGTTCGAGCATCGAAGCACGTATGTGGCCACTCAGTTGTACAACCACCTCTTCGACGACGTGAAAGGCGTGAAGGTGCTGTGGTACGAGGCACCGCCGGAGGTCGATTCGAGAGATCTTTTCACTCGATTGAACGTCGGACGGATCCCACTCACTGATGCCGAGTTGGTGAAGGCACAGTTGCTGAGCCACGGCCGGTCTGGCGAAGGTCAGACTGATCGAGCTCAGGAGATCGCGGCACATTGGGATCTGATTGAACGGGATCTGAGGGTGCCAGAGGTATGGGCTTTCGTAACGGGCCAAGCCGAAGAGGATGCAACTCACATCAGTCTCCTGCTGGACACGCTGGCAGGCGGACCACGCGGCCACGAGAGACCTCTGTTTCAGACCTTCGAGACGCTTCGTCCCCGCATCGAGACCGGCGCTCAGGAGTTCTGGCGATCCGTGGTCGATCTCCATTCGCTCGTGCTCGGCTGGTATGACGACCGCGATCTCTTCCACAAGGTCGGCTACCTCATCGCCGTGGGGCGGTCGTTTGAGGAGATTGTGGCGCTCTCCGGGGGCAAGGGCCGGACTGCCTTTGAGGAAGCGCTCGACGCCGAGATCAGCGCTCATCTCGGGCTCAGCGTGGGTGAGATCGCCGACCTGACCTATACCAGCCGCAAGACTCCTGACGTGCTGCTCCTGATGAACGTCGAGACGGTTCGGAGGATGCAGGACTCCTCCGAGCGCTACTCGTTCAGGTCCCACGCGGCCGGCGAGTGGTCTCTGGAGCACATCCACGCCCAGAACGCCGAACCTCTCAACAAGGCCGAGCAGTGGAGGGCGTGGCTGGAGTTCCACAGGGCCGCCCTGGACGGCTTGCCCGGTCTTGACGACGACCTGCGAGCGACCCTGGTCGGCCGCATCGATGAGGTTCTGTCCGCTTCGGTGACCAGGCAAGCGTTCGGCGCGCTCGAGAAGGACCTGACGGCAGTGTTCTCTCCTGACGAGGGGCCCGATGATGGGCAGACGCACTCGATCGGTAACCTCGCCCTGCTGGGCCAGGGCGACAACGCCGCACTCAACAACTCGGTCTTTGAGGTGAAGCGGCGAGAGATCATTCGGCGCGACAAGGAAGGTTCGTACATCCCCGTCTGCACACGCAACGTCTTCCTGAAGTACTACACGGAGTCCGGCAGCCAGCAGCTGCACTTCTGGAGCGCTGCGGATCGTCAGGCGTATCTCGAAGCGATCGATGAAGCGGTGGGTCCCTACCTCATGCCGGAAGAGGTGGTGGCGGAATGACGGAGAGCTACCGGACATCGTTCGTCGCACTGACCGACAGTCAGGAATCAGGCGATGGGCTCGCCATCAAGAGGGTCGAGATTCCGCTTTTCCAGCGCGATTACGCGCAAGGACGCGAGAGCAGTCGTGTCGAGAGGATCCGCGTCGACTTCCTCGATGCGCTCCACGCCGCTGTCGTAGGCGAAGCCTCGGAGGCTGTCGGCTTGGACTTCGTCTACGGTGGGGTCGAAGCGGGGACGTTCAAGCCCCTCGATGGTCAGCAGCGGCTCACCACGCTGTTCCTGCTTCACTGGTACCTGGCCTCGCGAGCGGAGCTCCTCGATCAGGATCACGGCTGGAAGCAGTTCTCCTACGCCACGCGCCAGAGCGCTTGGATGTTCTGCGAGAGCCTCGGCGAGCATCCGCTGCCAAACGGCGCAGTCCCATCTGAGTGGATCAGGGATCAGTCGTGGTACCTGTTCGTGTGGCGGCATGACCCCACGGTCCAGTCGATGCTCGTCGTGCTCGACGCGATCGATGAGCGGTTCCGTGACGTCGATGCGGTCGCCGCCTGGACGAGGCTGACCGACCGGGAGAATCCGGCGATCTGGTTCCTGCTGCTGCCGCTGTCCGAACTCGGAACCGCCAGCGACGACGGGATGAGACCCGAGGATCTCTACATAAAGATGAACTCGCGCGGGAAGCCGCTCACCGACTTCGAGAACTTCAAGGCGCACTTCGAGCAGACCATCGAATGGTCACCCCGGCGCGCCGAGTTCGCCCTTAGCGTAGACACCCGTTGGTCGGACCTCCTATGGCGCCTGCGAGGCGATGACAATCTCATTGATGACGAGTTCATGCGCTACCTGGAGTTCATCACTGAGATATGCGAATGGCGCGATGGGAGCACTGATGGCGCGGGTCAGCCACTTGGCTCGCGCACGCTGGCCGTCTTCGGCAAGGAGAACCCTAGGCGTGAGGACCATCTCGACTTCCTCTTCCGGGCCTTCGACGTGTGGGAGGGCAACTCCGAGACGTGTGACGGTTTCTTCGGTGACGCTGGAGATGTGCCTTCGGACCAGCCAAGGGTCCCACTGTTCTTCCGGACGAGCGGTGACTCTGGAAAGCCACAGGGCCTCTTCGAGTCCTGTTGCCGATCGTATGGTGAGACGCGAGGACGGACCCGAACCTTCTCGCTCGGCCAGAGTCTCATCCTCTATGCCGTGCTTCTACACCTCATTGAGGACACGCCTGAGTTTCCCCGACGAGTGCGAATCCTCCGCAATCTCGTCGAAGCCTCTACGGACGAGCTGCGCCCGGAGCGGATGCCGAAGATGCTCGATGACGTCCATCGTGTCATTCGCGATGGTGCCGTCGAAGATGTCGCATCACTCAATCAAGCGCAGGCCGAAGACGAGGTGCTCAAGATCGAGTTCCTGGCCGCGAATCCAGGAATGGCGGATGCAGTGTTCGCTCTCGAGGATCACGAGCTCCTCCGCGGCAGCATCTGTGCCTTCGAGTTGGATCCCGCGGCCTTCGAGACGCGAGTCGCCACCTTCCGCCAGCTCATGTCGCAGCCCGAACTGTGGACGGATCTTCTGGCGGCGCTTCTCGCCACCGGCGAGTACCAGCGGAAGCGTACCAACTCACGACCGTTCCTGTTCGGGACGGACTCAAAGCGCCACGAGGGTGCTTGGCGCGAGCTTCTGACCGGGCCTCGACGTGATGCTTTGCGTCAGACTCGGCAGGTTCTCGCCGAGCTCCTCGACAACCTCGCATCGGCGCCCCCAGAGGCTCTCGCCGACGTCATGAAGCGCATTGCAGACGCGTATCTGGCGCGATGCGAGGCGGAGAAACGCTTCGATTGGCGCTACTATATGGTCAAGTACCCAGCGATGCGTGAGGAGGGCTCCAGCACGTACTTCGCTGAACAGCCCGACGACGCCGAGCGACCGAGAATGGGCTACTCCTTGTGTATGCTCAGAGCCGGTCGCGCCTCCCTTGGCAGCTACTACCGTGACCCGTATCTGCTTGCCATCTGGCGCAAGCTCGACGACTCCGATTTCATTGAAGACAAGTTGTTCACCGGCTACGAGAGCCAGCCACGAAGGCTGCCTCTGACCGGAAGTGGTACCGCTATCCGCTGTGTGCCCTTGGGGTTTGAGTTGTCCTCGCCGCCATTGGCCAGCGATGTTGAGCGCTTCGCCGTCGCCTGTGCGGATCTTGGCGCTGATGCTGATAACCTGATCAGGCTTCCCCAGGTGGAGGTCGATGGATGCCAGGTCGATACGGTTGACCGGATTGCGTTCGGCACCGAAATCGTGCAGAGGCTTGTGGCCGCTGGCCTGTGATGTCTGACTTTCCAGCTGGGCCACGAGCTTTCGCGACGAGATTCCTTGGACGTTCGCGATGCCATCGCCTCACGGCAGTACAATGGTGGTGTATCCCGCTCCCCTAATCCCTGAAGTCGCCCTCAGCATGATCCCCCAGGGCTTTGGCGAGGTCCACGTGCTGAGAAGGAGGACTGTCTGCGTGGCGAGATCGGGGACGGCGAAGCGCTCAGCGAGGTGGCCTGCCTGCAGAAGTGGGTGAAGGTGCGCCGGAACGGCCGTCCGCGCGTCCGCCCCGTCGTTGACACCCCGCGACTCAGGCAGAGCGCTGCCGGCACTGACCGCCGAGCGAGGCGCCGGGGTGAGGCGGCCCGGTGAGCCTCCCCGCCCCGGCGGTCGTGTCGCGTTCAGGCCCTGCCGTAGCGCCTCACGAGCTCAGCGCACGACGAGTCTGTTGGCGGCCACCCTGGCCTGCACGTTGCCGGCCGCATCGGTGGCGTACACGTAGAAGCGGTAAGTACCGCGCTTCCACTTCTTCGGCACCTTGAGCTTGGCGTTCTGCAGGGCACCCTTGGCGGGCCGGGTGCCCAGCTTGAGCGTCTTCACCAGCTTGCCCGTGCCGTTCCCGGCCCTGACCTTGATCGTCACCGTCGCCTTGCCGGCGCACGGTTTGGTGTCTGCGACCGCGTATCGGAGCGTCGCCGTGGCGCCCCGCCTGGCGTTGGTCGCCTTGGGGGCCTTGACCGTGGGCCGGCGGGTGTCGATCTTGATCGAGGTCGACTGCTGGGCCTCGATCCGGCCGGCCTTGTCACGCGCTTTGTAGTACAGCGTCCAGTCACCGTCCACGGAGTGGTCCTTCTTGGCCTGCACCGTGGCCGTGGGCGTCGCGCGCGTCCCCTCGTCGTTGACCATGTGACCAGCCAGGTCCAGTTCCTGCCACTTGCTGGGGTTGAACGTGTACAGCAGCGCGTCGAGTCGAGACTGCCCGGTGATGGTGAACTTCAGGACGACGTCGCGGTTGTGCCAGCGTCTCGGGTCATGTCCCGAGGAGATGGCGGTCGAGGGTGGCTCGAGGCCAGCGATCCTTCCGAACGCCTTGAGACAGATGTTCGCCTCGCTGTGGATCTCGTCTGTCGCGTCGTACCAGGTACTGCCGTCCAGGCTGAAGAAGCTCTGGCCCGGCGACGCCTCGGCGTCCATCGAGTAACCCGCGTCGGGCATCTCGATCGGGATGAGATACGTCTCGCCACTGCCGCTGGTGAGCTTGACGCCGACGGCGAACGACCGCCCACGCGCCACCGGGAGCGGGGTACTCAGGCTGATCGTGTGGTAACCGGCGTTGGTCAGCGTCCCAGAGCCCCGCACCGTCATCGTCTGCGGCGTCGTCCCAGCGAGCACCTGGTAGGTGGTCCCCGTGTAGAACGTGTAGACCGAGACGGCGTCGATACTTCCCGACGCCGTCGCCGTGAAGGCGTTCGCGAGCCACACCGTGGGGGTCCCGTAGCCCCAGGACGTCACGCAACCGAGCGGGTCGTACTGGTAGATGTGGTCGTAGTTGGTCGGCGGCTCGGCGCCGGAGAAGCACCAGGCGCTGACACCGATGTGCTTGTCGTAGTAGGAGGCGTAGAAGTAGCCGCCGTCTCCCCAGCCGGACCCCCAACTGTTGCGCACGATGAAGGCACCGTCGCCGGGCGGTCTGGTGCGGAAGTTGCCCGCCGGGTACGCGTCGTCCCAGCCGACGATGGCGACGGCGTGGTCAGGGCTCTGCCCGCCGGCGGCAGGGTAGTAGTAGGCGTCGCCGCTCATGTAGTCGCGCATCCCCAGCGAGTACATGGTGGTGGCGACGGCGCCGTGGGTCATGAGCGCCTGCTTGATGGCGTCGCACGACGCTCCCTGCTTGCTCGGCAGTATGAGGACCTCCTGCACGTGCTTCGCCTTGCTCAGCGTCGCCGGCTCCGGGTGTGTCCCGCTGCCGTAGGGGTCGTCCGCCTCCGTGACGGGGCCGTCCCAGCGAGCCAGATAAGCGGTCGACATCCAGTAGTTGCCGCCGCCGTTGTACGGCTCAGAGTCGAAGCCCGAGAACCAGACAAGGTTGTTCTCGGAGAAGTCCCAAGCCTCGCCGGGGAGCAGGCAGGACTCGAGAGAACCGTAGGTGGCGAAGGCCCAACAAGTGCCGTACGGATCCTGATCGCGTATCGGCGAGAGTCTGCCTCGGGTGCGCAGATCGTAGGAGGGCGGCGGCGCGAAGACCACGGGGAGGTGCGGCTTGACGGTCGTACGCACGAGCGCGTCGAGTGGGCTGTGGCGGATGCCGCCGAGGACAACCGGCGCCGCCCGTTTCCCGCCGCCGTAGTCGAGGGCCGCGTCCTGCTTGGGAGGAAGAGCGGCGGCGGCCGGCGCGACCGTCGCCAGCGTGACAGCGACCGCCGCCACGACGGCGAGCGGCACGAGGATGTAGAGCGTGGCGCGCACGAGGTCGACCCAGAAGTTGCCGATGGTGGCGCTCTCGCGACGGACCAGCCCACGCACGAGCGCGATGGCGACCGCGATGCCGACCGCGGCGGACACGAAGTTCTGGACCGTGAGGCCGGCCACCTGGGTCAGGTGGGCCATGGTCGACTCGCCCGCGTAGTTCTGCCAGTTCGTGTTGGTCACGAAGCTCACGGCCGTGTTGAAGGCCAGCTCCGGCGAGACCGCCACGGCACCGGTGGGATTGAGTGGCAGCGCGCCCTGGAGGCGCTGCAGGAGGTACAGCACCACGATGGATGCGAGCGAGAACAGCACGACGCCGATGGCGTAGCGCTGCCACGTCTGCTCCCGGG
>ERZ1026805.1507-NODE-1507-length-12446-cov-6.395933_pt1 | contig 12446 bp, 9 predicted proteins | sample MGYA00520883_ERZ1026805 | MGnify/ENA primary metagenome ERZ1026805 (study PRJEB33270, sample SAMEA104284476) | anaerobic digester metagenome | biome: Anaerobic digester microbiome; feature: mesophilic sludge digester; material: Anaerobic digester biomass | place... | reverse complement strand
ATGTACATCCATGCTGCCTGTAAGGCCGAAATTTTCCTCGACACCTGTACCCTTAGCTCCAAACACACCCGTTCCGTGTGCATCATCAAGCACAACATTGACATCATATATTTTTTTCAGTTTGTATATATCGTTTAAAGGTGCAATATCTCCGTCCATACTGAAAATAGATTCAGTAACTATAAATTTCTTTCCCTTTCCCTTATCGCTTTTTATCCTTTTTTCAAGGTCATCTACATCTCGATGTCTGTAAATTACCTTTTTTGCCCGCGATAACCTCATACTGTGAATCAGGCTTGAATGGTTCAGTTCATCGCTGAATATTGTATCGCCCCTATCAGTGAGTGTTGATATTATCCCAATGTTTGCCATATATCCGTTTGAAAATATAAGGGCGTCCTTATAACCCTTATAAGATGCAATCTCCCTTTCGAGTTCTCCATAAAGGTCAATACTTCCCGATACGCTTCTCGAGGAACATGTGCCTGTACCGTACACATCCAAAGCCTTTTGCGCTGCGTCGACAAGATAAGGGTGCACATGAAGGGAAAGATAGCTATTAGAGCAGAGGTTTAGATGTTCCTTAAAATTGTACAATATTTTTGTAGCAGTCAGTGGTTTAATAAACCTTACAGACCTGTAGTTACCTTTTTGCTTAATTTCCTGAAGGTCTTTTGAGAGCCGTTCTTTCATCGTTGCTTCCTTGAATAATTGAAGGTATCAACTAAAATACAACAATTGGATTACATCGGTCAACATTATTAAATTAGCGGTTAACTGGCAGATGAAAAAATAGGGCGGAAAAGAATTTCCGCCCTTTATATTACTTATGTAAATTCTTAGCCTTTTATAACCCTTGGGAGAATCATCTGGTGCTGCGGACAGATCGATGCAGGATTCTAGTAACAGCAGTTTGCAAAGGCAACAAAATACTTCCTCAAATCCTTCATAAATACAACCTCATCAACAAGACCCATCTTAGCACAATATGCTGGTCTTGATTTTTCATAATATTTTTTGACCAGCTTGTTCATCTGCTCAATAACAGGTGCAAGTGGTTTGCCTGCATCCTTTTCTTTTACAAGTCTTCTTGCAAAGCTTGCAACTGCTGCTGTTTCTCCGTGCATAACGTATATTTCTGTGGTTGCCGTTCCAAGAGTAAAACAGTTGTTGTTATTCGCCTGCGGGCCCGCCATAATATAGTGGGCTGCTGCCGTACCCTTTCTGAGAACCACTGTCATCATAGGCAAATCGCTCTGTTCGATAGAATAGATCAACGACTGTCCAAGCCCGAGAAGTTCAGCCTTCTCTGCTAAATCTCCAACATCAATACCTGAAGTATCCTGTATCCAGAACATCGGTATCCTGTCCCTGCCACAAAGCGAAACAAATTCATTAACCTTTATAAGCCCCTGACGGTAGAATTTGCCACCTATACCTGGATAAGGTGCATATTCAGGATAACCCCTCGGCATCATACCCTGTCTGTTTGCAACAATACCCATCAAAAAACCATCCACTTTTATAAGACCCGTGTAAAGCTCAGGACCGTAATCCGGACGGAATTCCATGTGTTCACTATTATCAGAGAGTCTTGCAATAACCTCTTCTATGCTGTAGGTCATCCTCTGGTTAAACGAAACAATACTGTAAAGGTCTTCTATCGGGAATTTTGGTTCTGCCGGTTCGGCTACCCTGAAAAATTTGTAGTGGTTGTAAGCGGGAAGATATGTAACCCACTCTTTTACCGCATCAAGTATCGCTTCTTCTGTCTGAAATACCTGTTTGAAAAAGCCGGTGTGATCATAATGTATTTCAACCCTTCCAGGAGGAACGGATTTGAATTTTCTCGTTGCATCAATGATCTGTTCTGCCATCTGTTCGTCAAAATAGCCCTTAGGAGCCATACCACTCACAATACCAGCACCACCAACAGCAATGTTGCAATCCTTATGTGCAAGAAGCAGTGTCGGGCTGATACCCTGATATCCACCGCCCGCAGGGTTAGTTCCGTAAATCGCAGCAAGAACTGGAATACCAAGTTTATTTAATTCGGCATGCCTAAAGAAGGTCGTCCCACTGCCCCTTCTGTCCGCATACATCCTTTCTTGTTCTGGAAGTTTCACGCCGCTGCAGTTTACAAGCCAGACCAATGGGCAATGGAGTCTTTTTGCAATATCCGTTACACGGAGGATGTTGTGTGGCTGACCTGCTATCCATGCCCCAGCCATAACCTTATTATCGAAACCTATGACAACGCACCATCTGCCATTTATTCTTCCAAGACCATTAACTACGCCTGTCGTTCCTGATTCTTCATCCATAGGGTCATATAAAGTATGGAGCGGGGTCCATGTACCTGGGTCAATGATATACTCGAGTCTCTGGTGTACTGTCCATTCACCCCTTTTATTTAGCGTCTCCTTCGAAATACCTGCATTTTTAACCTTCTCGACTAATCCTGCAATCTCCAGTTCAATCTTTTTGATTTCTTCGGCATTAGCCTTATTCTCCTTTGCCGGTTTACCCCAATCCTGCATCTTCTCAAAATAAGGTCTCATTTATTACCTCCATTGGCGTTTATGTATTTGTAATAATTTTCACAATTATATTTTTACTACAGCATTTTGTCAACATAAATTGTAAAATATTAAAGCCTTTCCATCTTTTTTTACAGACAGAAACAAACTGTCGGGTCGCAGGCTATCTATAACAACATCTTTCAATTATCACTTATTAATGGGCGCAAGGTTTTAATTCATCAATGTTTAAATAGTCTCTGTCCGGCAAAAACCATCGTTACATCGGATTCGTTGCAGGCTTCAATTACCTCAAAGTCACGCTCGGAACCACCTGGCTGGATAACACCCGTTACACCTTGTTTAATCGCCGCATCAACTCCATCCCTGAACGGGAAAAAGCCATCAGAAACAACGACCGATCCTGCTAAACCCGCCTTTTGTTCTTTGGTGTACCTTTCGATCTCAATCAAATCATCCATCTTCCTCAAACCCTTCTCAGCCTCGAGTTTAAAAACTGCATACGGTACACCAAACTTTTTAAACACCTCTTTATCCAAGTGCTTTGTATAGGCCTTGAAAATAGCTATCTCCACTACACCAACCCTGTCCTGTTCACCCGTGCCTATCGCAACAGTAGCCTCGTCCTTTACAAAAAGGGCAGAATTTGAACTTACACCAGACTCAACATACCAACCAAAAAGCATATCCGCATATTCCTTGTCTGTGGGCATTCTCTTGATCTTGTAGGGCTCGCCCTTATAAACCGTTTCAGCCGGCCTTAAATCCTCTTTTCCTTTAATCTTAAAAGGTTGAGATTCTTGAATGATAATGCCTCCGTCCATCAGAGATTTTATATCAATAAAACGCTTAAATTTATACTCGTGGAGTCTTTCGATGGCATTGATCTGAAGGATTCTGAGGTTTTTCCACTTTTTCAATATATCAATTGCAGCTCCATCAAAATCCGGTGCACATACCACCTCAAAGTAGTAAGGCACCATAGCCTTTGCCGTCTCCACGTCAATCTTCCTTGAAAAAACAACAGCACCACCGAAAGCAGCAATCCTATCACACCAGAAAGCCTTTTCAAATGCCTCTTCAGGAGTTGAACCACAGGCTGCTCCGCATGGGTTATTGTGTTTGAGTATTGCACAAGCTGGCTTCTTATCAAGAAACTTCAATATATTCAGCGCATTGTCTACATCCGTCAGGTTAATCTTTCCTGGATGTTTTCCTACCTGAAGCATGTCCTTTTCAGTAACCCTGCTTGTCAGGCCATCGCTGGCGTCAAAAAAACTCACATCACCGAGAACAATATTTCCATTGACAAGCTCATACATTGCGGCTGCTTGATCAGGGTTTTCACCGTATCTCAATCCACGTTCAACATCGCATTTTTCATCAGCATCATAGATATTCCAGACCTTTTTCTTGTAGAGCAGCACCTGACCACCCATATCGATCTTGATTGTGTCTGGAAACTTATCCTTGACAATCTTTTTGTACATACCTTTGATATCTTCCATAAAACCCCCTTTTAATTTGAGCCAGCAGAGCGCATGGGGCTTTTTAGAACCCTATACTCTCGGCCTTATGTTTTTTATATGTTAAAGTTTTTCCACCATCTTTAACAATGCACCCACCATTGATTCTACATCAAGTCCTTCGATGCGATATACATCATCCGTATCACCGGAAGCACCATAATCCTTCGTCCCGAACGACTCAAGCTTCCCCCGATACCGTTTTTTGAGTAAATAAGAAGTGATAACCGGCGCTATGCCTGTATAAACGTTATGATCTTCATATGTGACAATATAGGACAATCCCAATATTTTAGTCATTACATCTTCGTCAATAACATTCACGCATGGCATATTGACAACCGCCATAAACACATCCTTTGCCTTCAGATTTTCAGAAATCTCTATCGCCCTGCTCACGGTGCCACCATATGTAATTATGGCCCCATCTGTGCCGTCTCTCAACACATCCATTTTCCCATAATCAAACAGATATCCCTCTCCATAATGCGGTTTTCCATCCTTTCCAGAGATTACCGGCCAGCGATTCCTCCCTGTAGCTACGAGAAAATTGCCCTTTAAAGATGCTATATATCTCACAACTCTGTCCATCTGGTTAGGATCGCAAGGCACTATCGCCTTAAAATTATAGAGACTTCGCGAAAGCCCTATATAATCAACGCACTGGTGCGTTTTACCGTCCGGGCCAACATCGAGCCCAACATGGGTAATAATCAATTTGAGGTTTGTTTTGTTTATGTCGTTCAGTCGTTGCTGGTTATATGTTTCATCGATACCGAAAACACCAAAATCCGCAAAGAATGTAAGGATACCAGTTGTTGACAGTGCGCCCGCCACTGTTGCTGTGTTGTGCTCCTGTATTCCGCCTTGAAAAAAATAATCAGGATACGCCTTTTCAAAATCACCTGTCTTAACTGAACCGGCAAGATCACAGTCAAAGGCACAAACAAACTGCTTCTTTTCAATATTCAGATCACCCAAATCCTTCAGCGTCTTTCCAAAGGCAGTCCTGTTGTCAATCTTATCCTCGTTTATATAATTAAATGGCCTTCCTGGGTTTACAGACATCTCCTCCCTGCACAAAGACGGCTGCCATCCACAAACCCCTTTTCTTTTTTCTTTGTAATATTCAAGCTTGTCCTCGATATCTAATTCCTTTAGTGCCTCTGTATATTCTTTTTCATTCAGTGGACTTCCATGATACTTTCCCTTATTCTCCATGAAGGATATGCCGTTTCCCATAACCGTGTTAGCGATGACACATACAGGGTTGTCGCTCATCCTTGTCTTTCTGATAGCAGAATAGATATCATTGAAATCGTGTCCATTAATTTCAAGCACATCCCAACCGTCAGCAAGATAATTTTCGATGATGTTTTGTGGCATCACACTGTCTATGGTCCCACTTATCTGCAACCTGTTAAAATCTATAAAAACAGTGATATTATTCAAGCGATATTTCTTTGCAAATCTCCGTGCCTCTCCAATCTGCCCTTTTTGTTGTTCACCATCACCCATCAGTACATAAACATGGTTATCCTCTCTTTGAACCTTTGACGCAATAGCAAAACCACAGCCAGCAGAAAGACCCTGGCCAAGGTTTCCCGTAGACCAATCTAAAAATGGAATGCCCTGAACCACATGACCTTCAAATGGACTTCCAGCCTTCCTGAAAAATGCAACAACCTCTTCTATTGGAAGGTATTCGAGTCGGGAAAGTGCAGCGTATGCACCTGGGGAGGTATGGCCATGGCTCACCACAATCCTGTCTCTCGGGACCTCATTTAGTTTTGCGTACGAAAAGAGTGTAAGGTATATGTCGAGCGAAGATATTGAGCCACCTGGGTGACCAGTACCTGAAAGCCTTGTCATTGTCAGTATATCGCCTTTTGCAAGCCTTGATAACTCTCTAAGTCTCGCAATTTCATTCTCTTCCAACCGTTCTGCTTCAAACATGTTTTCTTCCTCCAATCCAATAATCGCAATCGTTCTGCAAAAGACATCTCTCACATTCAGGTTTTTTAGCCTTGCACAAATATCTACCGTGAAGAGTTATAAGCATGGAAAACGCCGTCCACATATCCTTCGGCACTATCTTTTTTATATCCTGCTCTATCCTGTCAGGGTTTTTATTTTCAGAAAAACCTATCCTGCCCGATAGCCTTATCACATGTGTATCTACGATCACCGCAGGTTTATCATAGGCAAGTCCTACTATCAGATTTGCCGATTTTCTGCCAATTCCTTTTACAGTTGCAAAGACGTCTATATCCTGTGGCACCACACCATCAAATCTGTCACGTATCTCTTTCGCAGCATTTTTTATAACTTTTGCCTTGTTCCTATAAAAACCGGTAGGCCTGATGTCCTCTTCAAGCTCTTCTTGAGCAACATTCAAATAATCGTCAACATTCACATACTTTTTAAAAAGTTCTTTAGTTACCCTGTTTACCCGCTCATCCGTACACTGCGCAGCCAGCACTGTAGCAACCACAAGTTCAAGCGGATTAGTAAAATTCAGTTCGCATCTTGGTTCGCCATGCATCGTTTTGAGCTTATTTATAATCGACAGAATATCTTTAGTCATGGTTCATGTTTTTGAATCTATCCTTTTATAACACTTCCACTCCTTCGATTCAACGAGAAATGAAACGTTCAAACCTTAAACTTTTTTCCATATTTCTTTCCTTTTTTGACAATGGCGCCTGCATCAACCACCTGTGGTATGGGTTTCACAACTTCCTTGAAATGTTGCATTTTATATTTAGAGTCTTTTGTTTTTGAATATATCCTTAATGTCCAAAATGGTTCGCGTATTGAGTATGTCTTTTTTTTCCTGCCAGCCCTTTCTCGCAATGCCTATGCCATAGAGCACCTCAATAAGGCCACCTGCTGAATGGGCATCCGGATTTATTGAAATCAATACCCCTTTTTCCTTCGCATATCGCAGATGGCGCCAGTCTATATCAAGTCGGTATGGGCTCGCATTAAGTTCAATAATTACATTGTATTCCGCTGCTGCATCTATGATTGTGCGCATATCAACATCATATCCATCCCTTGAAAGCAAAAGCCTGCCTGTCGGATGCCCAAGCATATTGGTATACGGATTCTCAATCGCCTTCAATATCCTTTTCATCTGATCATCTTTTTTGAGATTAAAATTTGAATGGATCGATGCAATGACAAAATCAAAACCTTCGAGTATCTTCTCATCATAATCGAGGCTGCCGTCTGGCAGGATGTCGCTTTCAATACCCTTAAAAATATGGAAGTTTTTGTTTGATTCGTTTAATTCGTCGATAATCTCCCATTGCCTGTAGATATCATCAACCTTGAGCCCTCCAGCATAATAGGCGCTTTTGCTGTGGTCTGAAACACCGATATACGAAAAACCCATTTCTCTTGCAGCATAAGCCATCTTTTCAACAGAATCCATGCCATCACTGAACTCAGTATGAATATGAAATACACCCTTAATGTCATCAAGCATTACCAAATCGGGAAGCATACCCTCTTCTGCTGCCTCTATCTCACCCATGTCTTCCCTCAATTCTGGCGGTATATAAGAAAGGTTCAAGGCTCTGTATATTTCTTCCTCGCTATGCAGATAAATTGGATTATCTCCATCAAAAAGTCCATATTCGTTCAGATTCCAGCCCTTTTTCTTTGAGATATCCCTTAATCTTATGTTATGTTCCTTGCTTCCTGTAAAATACAGCAATGCAAAAGGAAATTCAGCTTCGCTAACCATCCTTAAATCAGCCTCTATGCCTGTTATAAGGCGACATGAAATCTTGGTATCGCCTTTTAGCGTTACCTCTTCTATCTCCGGCATCGACACAAAAAATGACGATAGACGTTCACGGTCTTCACCACACACCAGAATATCAACGTTCTTTACAACCTCTCTTTTGCGCCTGATGCTGCCACATATCTCAACAAATTCCTGTTTTACAATGGTCTTAAATCTATCTCTGATGACCTCAGAAATACCAAAAATATCACCGTAGAGAAATTCACCTTTATGCATCTTTATAAATTCTATGCCCTTTAATATCTTTTTTTGGGTCTTTTCTCCAAAACCAGAAAGAGTGACAAGCCTGTTTTCCTTGCACGCATATTCAAGTTCGCCCGCATTTGTTATCCTAAGTTCATCATAAAGTATCTTTATCTTCTTTGGACCGAGATTCGGTATGGCAGTAAGCTCAATAAGTGACGGGGGGATTTCCTTTTTTAATTCCTCGTAATACGCTATCCTTCCAGTTTCACTGTACTCTTCAATCTTTTGTGAAAGGGCTTCCCCGATTCCTTTGATCTGTTTTAGTCTTTTAGTTTTTATTATGTCATCAAGATTTTCTGTAACAGAAAGCGTTTTCGCAGCATTAAAGTAAGCGTTTGTTTTAAAAGGGTTTTCACCTTTTATTTCAAGTAGAGTGCCTATTTCTTTAAGTATTTCTATGATCGATTTGGACATAGATGTTCATTTGGAACTACGACTCACCTTGAAACCAGCATTTTCAACGGCAGCCTCAATGTCTTCTTTTTTCACCTTTGATTCATCATACCTTACTACAGCGCTTCCAATCATTACATCCGCATTTTCAATGCCCTTCAAACCTCCGATGGCCTTTTTCACAGCCATCACACAGTGCTGACAACTCATGCCTTCGATTTTAATGTTTGCCTCCGTCATATCAAGCCCTCCTTTCTCTATATGAACTAAATATCTTTCCTTAAAAATTATTACATTTTCTTTGCGGTAAATGGCAATATATTTTTTACGATTCGCTCTCTGTGCCGATATAAGTGAGACACTTTTTAACCGATAGTTTTGACTATAAGACAAGGAGAAAGCCATGAAAGATCAATCTGTTAATATCTGCCCCATATGTAGCGGGAAGAAAAAAGATGGAACTGCAACATTTACTGTGGATTTAAAAGACACTGTTGTGGTGGTTAGAGATGTTCCTGCTTCGGTCTGTTCCTTATGTGGGAATGAATGGATCAACGATGACGTGGCTGGAAGATCTAGAGGCCATTATTGATGATGCAAAAAAGAGGAAGCACATCATAGAGGTAACAAGATTCCGGAAAACTGCCTGATTCTGGCAGACAAATCAGACAGGAGAGAATGAGTTGTGCCGAAGATCGATAAAATATTTGTATTGTTTGTTTCAAAGAGTTAGGATTTTATCTATTGAGGGGGTTGTACTATACGTTATACGATCAAAGTTCAAGGTTAGAGAAAGAGACTGGTCATGGGCTATGGGCGAGAAGCTATAGGGGGAAGGATTAAAATTGCGGATTGCGGATTTTATAAGTCTTAACCCTGCCTGAGACGGGACGTTAGAATATAACATCTGTAATCACTTTTAATGATTGCATTTTTTGTTTTGAGATAATAGAATCTAAATTGTAGCGAAATGCAGAAATGGATATAAAAAGGGGCGAGAACTACTGTTGAAAACTGGATAAATTGGTTTTTTTGGCAAAGGATATAACACGCAACTCAACGTTAGTAATGCCATGCCCGCTTATCCTAATAACCTATGAATAATACAAAAGAAAAAATTATACCGCATTATATTGAACACAGAACGAGGTTAAGAAACAGGTTCCTTTCTCAGGGGATAAGTGGGCTGCAAGAATATGAAATCATAGAGTTATTCCTTACTTTTGTAATACCTCAAAAAGACGTGAAGAAAGCAGCCAAGCAAGCTATTGAGACGTTTGGTAATATTAAGGGTTTCTTTGATGCTGATGAACATGAACTGAGCAAAATACCCTTTTTCAAAGATAAGGCTTTAGCGCTGAGACAGTTTATTAAAGAGATAGCCCTGCTGTATCAGAAGCAGCAAGCAGAACAAATCCCTGTTTCAATTTCCAAAGCAGAATTGATTCAGTACTGCAAGAACAAGCTGGGCTATAAGAAGAATGAAGAGTTCTGGCTAATATCACTTGACAGCAAGCAGGCAATAATAAAAGAAAACCAAATTTCAAAAGGCCTTACAGACAAAACAACCGTTTATCCCAGGCAAGTGTTGGAAACAGCAATGAACAACGGCGCACACTCCATCTTGCTTTTGCATAATCACCCTAATGGAAGCCCGAGACCCTCCGATCAGGATATAACAATTACCAAATCCATTGATATACCTTCGAGAATACTGAATATTTCAATTTATGATCATTTGATAGTTGCCGGTGAAGAATATTTCAGCTTTAGAGAAAACAGGTTACTGTAGTTAATGAAAACACTGCAAAAGAAATTCATAGAAACATTTGGTCTTGGCACAGACGAGGAAAAGCAAAAAGCCGTCTTTGAAACTGACGGCCCTACATTGATTATTGCCGGCCCAGGCACAGGAAAAACCTATACACTTGTTTTGCGGACTTTGTATTTAATACTTACAGAAAAAGCAAAACCTTCTGAAATTGTACTCACATCTTTTACCGAAAAATCTGCTTTTGAATTACGAGACCGCATAGGTTTATTTTCAAAGAAGTTGGGCGAGAGACTGAACCTGCACGAACTCACGACTGGAACAATTCACAGCATATGCGACAAATTTAACAATAAATTTATTAAAGAAACACCCCTAAAAAAGAATTACACCGTTCTGGATGATTTGACCTGTTCACTCTTTATTAATGAACATTTTGCAGAGATTATCGAGCCATTTCACGATGGCGAAAAGTACTTTGGCAGATGGAAAGGAAAATGGGATACAATTGGAAGGGTAAAGAATTTCTTTGATAAAATAACTGAGGAACTGATCGATCCGATGCTACTCATAAAAAGCGATGTGTATTTGGGTATATTCGGCAGGGATTACGGGATAGAGAATACGAAAGGCATCTCACTTACAGAAATGGAATTCGACCTTGCAACTGCAGAGCATAAGCCCCGCCTTATATTTATAACCCATCATCAATCGAATGAAAGACACCCTAAGGAACTGAAACTTATAAAAAAAACTGAAGATGTGGTGGTCAGAAAAAGGTTTTTTGACGCTGCGGAATTGAAGACAGCGGTCTATGCAGCCTTGATTAATCTGTTGGAAGAAAAGGAACTCATTCGAACTGGTCCCTTTGATGCAACAGTTTGCAGGGATGCGACATTTGACGATATTGATCCGGAACGGTTACAGTGGTTTGTTCGAACAGCACAAGAAAAAAGGGGCTTCCCCCTTTCTTCTAAAAAAACAACAGAAGAAATCCTTACCCACTTGAATCTTGCCAAGCCCGGCAGATTTACTAATGCCGCAATTTTGCTCTTCGGAAAACAGCCGCAAAGGTTTTTTGTTACCGCAGAAATACGCTGTGCCATGTTTCACGGCAATGAAGTGAGCAAACCAATACCGTCCTATCAGGTCTACAAGGGTGATGTTTTTCAACAAGTTGTAATGGCTGTTGACTTTGTATTGTCCCGTATCAATTTATCTGTAGGCGACCGAAGTCAGTCGGTAGATGTGCCGGTGGAATACGAAATACCCCGCAAGGCTGTTACAGAAGCCATCGTTAATGCTGTGGCGCATCGCGACTACACCAGCAATGCGTCAGTGCAGGTGATGCTTTTTCGCAACCGTCTTGAAATATGGAACCCAGGTCAGTTGCCTTTTCAACTGCCCATATCCAAACTCAAGCAACCCCATGCCTCTTACCCGGCAAACCCCCTTATAGCGGAACCGATGTACCTGACAGGTTTTATTGAACGTATGGGAACAGGTATCCCAGATATGGTTAATGCATGTCTATCTGCAGGTCTTCGCGAACCCGAACTTATGCAGGAAGAGGCTTTTAGGGTAATCTTATGGAGAAATGGGACAACTACCCCTTATGATACCCCTTATGATACCCCTCATGTGAGCAACTTGGTTAAAAGGCTTATAATGCTTATATCAGGGGAGATGAGCAGACCGGAATTACAGAAAATAGTAGGAATAAATGACATAAGCCACTTCAGGGGAAGCTACATCATTCCGGCTTTGGAACAGGGTTTACTGGAAATGACCCTGCCTGATAAACCAAAAAGCAGGCAGCAGAAATACCGTCTTACCGAAAAGGGGAAAACATTACAGACGAAGTTTAAACAACAAAAAGAGGACAAATAATATGGGCAAGATAGAAATCAAAAAGACAGAACTTGTATGGCGCGGGAAGTACGATGACGAAGGCAAACTGGTACCAGTTGAAAAACCCGGCCCTTATCCGTTTCAAATAGTAGAAAGCATTAACGAACCCAGAATTGAAAAGGACGATGCCGGAGTGCAGGATACTCTCTTTGACTACTGGAAAGGCACAGAAGGCTCTACCTTTGAAGATGGCTGGAAAAACAAGCTCATTTGGGGCGATAATAAATTTGTCATGAGCAGCC
>ERZ1026805.1475-NODE-1475-length-12604-cov-7.195075_pt1 | contig 12604 bp, 11 predicted proteins | sample MGYA00520883_ERZ1026805 | MGnify/ENA primary metagenome ERZ1026805 (study PRJEB33270, sample SAMEA104284476) | anaerobic digester metagenome | biome: Anaerobic digester microbiome; feature: mesophilic sludge digester; material: Anaerobic digester biomass... | reverse complement strand
TCCTCGTCCGTCACCACTCGCAATCAAGGAGAATTCACCCGTGGCAACTGTCGGCGATATGACCGTGCTCGCTTCGGGATTCGCCACGCTCGAAGGTCCAGCTTTCGATCGGCATGGCAACCTCTCTTTCGTCGATTGGGAACGCCATTCGATTCTGCGTCGATCCTCCGACGGTGAAATTCGCGAGTTTTACAACACCGGTGGAGTTCCCGCCGGCCTGGCCTTCCATCCGGATGGAACTCTCTGGGTGGCGGATGAAGGGGACGACATTCACGGCCTCATGCGCATCACACCCGATGCCCAGGCCGCGATCATTGTCAACGAGTATCAGGGTAAACCGCTCAACGGAGCGAACGACCTGATCTTCGACGCCGAGGGAAACGCCTACTTCTCTGATCCCTGGCGTTCGAATGCTGAGAATCCGATCGGCGGGTTCTATCGTTACACCGTCGGCGGCGAGCTGCTGGCGGTCGCGCAGCACGAGGCCCTCCTCGTCCCCGATCTCGAAGCCGTCCACGAAGACCATGCCGGTGGGCACCTTGTCGACCAGCTCGGCGTTGTCGGCGTCGATCTCCAGCACGTCGCCGTTCTCGAGGATGAAGATGTCCTCCTCGGGGATGCCGGCGTCGCGGGCCAGGCGACGGTGGATGTGCTGGTGCCGGTACTCTCCGTGCACCGGCACGAAGTACTGCGGCCGCACGAGGTTGAGCATCATCCGCAGGTCCTCCTGCGAGGCGTGGCCGCTGACGTGTACGCCGCTCTCGCGTCCGTGGATCACGGTCGCACCCGACTTGAGCAGGCGGTTGACGGTGTTCATGACGCTCAGCTCGTTGCCCGGGATCGGTGTGGCGGAGATGACCACCGTGTCGCCTTCGTTGAGCCCGACCTGGGGGTGGTCGTCGAACGCCATGCGTGTGAGCGCCGAAAGAGGCTCCCCCTGGCTGCCGGTCGTGAGGATGAGGATCTCCTCGGGGCGGTAGTCGTCGATCTCGGCGAGTCTGATCATGGCCCCTTCCGGGACCTCGAGGATGCCGAGATTGCGCGCGATGTTGACGTTCTTCTGCATCGAACGCCCGCTGACGGCGAACCTCCGCCCGTGCAGGTGGGCGATCTGGATGGCTTGTTGCACGCGGTGGATGTGGGAGGCGAAGCAGGCGAGGATGACACGTCCGTCCGCCTCGGCGAAGATCTGATGGAACGCCTGGCCGACCGTGCTCTCGGAGGCCGTGGACCCCGGGCTGGTCGCGTTGGTGGAGTCGCCGAGCAGCGCGAGGACGCCCTGCTCCCCGAGCCGCGCGAAGGCGTTGACGTCGGTGATGCGACCGTCGATGGGCGTGTGGTCGAACTTGTAGTCACCGGTGACGACGACGGCGCCGAGGTCGGTGCCCAGCACGACGGCGAGAGCGTCGGGCACGCTGTGGCTCACGGCGACGAACGAGAGGTCGAACGGACCCAGGGCGAGCCGGGAGTGCTCGCTGACCTCGTTGGTCTCGACGGATCGGATCAGACCGTGCTCGTCCAGCTTGCTCTTGACGAGGGCCAGGGTGAACCGGCTGCCGTACACAGGGCGGGTGAGCCGTCTGAGCACGAACGGCAGAGCTCCGATGTGGTCCTCGTGGCCGTGCGTGAGGACGAAGGCGAGCACATCGTCCTCACGCTCCATCAGCCAGCGGGTGTCCGGGAGGATGAGATCGATGCCGAGCATCTCGTCCCGGGGGAACGCGATGCCGCAGTCGACGACCACGATCTTGCCGCGGTACTCCACCGCGGTGAGGTTCTTGCCGATCTCGCCGAGACCCCCGAGCGGCGTGATGCGGACGGTGTCGGTCACGGCTGGTCGTCCTCCATGTCTCGCCGCCGCTCCCGGTCAGATCCGGAGCAGGCCGAGCCGACGGAGCTCCCTGGCTACCACGGCCTCTTCGTCCGGGGCGGCGGCCACGAGCGGGAGGCGCAGGCCTCCGACCTCGTGCCCCAGGAGGTTGAGGGCGGCTTTGACCGGTATGGGGTTGGCGGCGACGAACAGGGCCGCGTACAGGCCGTGGAGCATCGCGTCTTCGGCCCGCGCCGCCTCGAGGTGTCCCTCCCGGCAGAGCCGGGCGACCTCGGCCATGCGCGGGCCGACGAGGTGACTGGCGACGCAGATGCCGCCCGCTCCGCCGCACGCGAGCACGTCGCAGAGCATGTCGTCGTTGCCCGCGTACACGGCGAGGTCGCTGAGCTCCATGAGGCGCTCGGTCTCCGTCAGGTCCGGGTTCGCCTGCTTGACGCCCACGATGTTGGCGGTCTCGCCGAGCTGCGCCAGGGTCTCGGGAGGGACGTTGATCACGCAGCGTCCGGGGATGTTGTAGATGATGACCGGCAGGTCGGTCGCCGCCGCGACAGCCTGGAAATGCGCCCGCACGCCGCGGTCCGGCGGCTTGTTGTAATAGGGGACGACCGCGAGCACCCCGTCCACGCCGCAGGCGCTCGCCGCCCGGGTGAGGGCGACGCTGTGCGCGGTGTCGTTGGACCCCGTGCCGGCGACGACCGTCGCCCTGCCCGCGACCGTCTCCACGACGGTGCGGAACATGGCGAGCTTCTCCGCGTCGGTGAGCGTGGGCGACTCTCCGGTGGTGCCCGCCACCACGAGTCCGTCCGACCCGTTCGCGAGCAGGTGCTCGGCGAGCGTGGAGAGCCGCTCGTGGTCGACGGCGCCGTCGGCGGCGAACGGCGTCACCATCGCGGTCAGGATGGTCCCGAGGCTGGCCTTCACGTGAGTTCCCCCAATCGCAGTCGCAGGCTCATCAGTCTGGCGTGTGGGTGAGGTCGCCGGCCCGGCGTGCGGCGCGACGCAGAAACAGTCCGGCCACGGGGTCGTCTCACCGGGGTCATTCGAGCAGGTTCTCGAGGCCGACGACAGTCCCGCGCACGCCGCTCACCCGACGCAACGCCAGCAGGACCCCGCTCATGAAGGAGCGGCGCGAGAGAGAGTCGTGTCGCAGGGTGAGGAGCTCGTCCTCGCCGCCGAACACGACCTCCTGGTGCGCGACCGCGCCCGGCAGACGCAGGCTGTGGATGGTCACACGGTCCTGGGCTACGAACCCGCGCGCGCTCTGGTCGGCGCCGGGCGGGGCCGCGAGGGCCGACCCCGGCGCCTCCGCCATCAGGCGCGCGGTGCGCAGGGATGTGCCCGACGGCGCGTCCACCTTGCCCTTGTCGTGGGTCTCGATGATCTCGGCGTGCCGGTAATGGCGCGCCGCGTCGGCGGCGAACTTCATGAGCAACACCGCGCCCAGGGCGAAATTGGGGGCGATCACGAGACCGACGCCGGTCGTCGCGGCCTTCGCCGACAGGTCCGCGACCTGGTCGTCGGCGAGGCCGGTGGCGCCGACCACCGTCGGCACGCCGGCGTCGAGCAGCGCCGCCGTGTTGCCGTAGACGGCTCCCGGCACGCTGAACTCGAGCGCGGCTGCGGGTGAGACGAGCGAGAGTGCCGCGCCCACGTCCGTGAACCAGGGGACCTCTCCCCCGTCCCCCGGGCGCGGATCGACGAGCGCCGCCAGGCACAGGTCGTCCTGCGCGGCGATCGTGGCGGCGCTCAGGGATCCCATCTTGCCGGCCGCTCCGGTGACCAGGACGTCGATCATCGCTCCTCCCACTCGAACCCCCGGGCCACGGACTGGAACGGCTCCGGCTCGGGGCCGATGCAGGCCGTCGACCACCTGTCAGGGTCATAGTATCGTCGCACGGCCTCGACGACAGCGTTGCGGTCGACCATGTCGATGCGTTCGAGGATCTCGTCGACGCTGAGGACGGGCTGCTCCATCAGGACAGACCGTCCCAGCGCCTGCATCCGGGCGCTCGGGCTCTCCATGCCGAGCACGAGCTGCCCTTTGAGGTGGTTCTTGGCGCGGTCGATGGCGGCCTCCGACATGTCCGCCTCGAGGTCCTGGAGCGCTTCGAGGATGACCAGCAGCGCCTCCTCGACCGCCTCCTCGCGCGAGCCGAAATACACGGCGGTGAGCCCGACGTCGGTGTACAGCGACGTGTACGAGTACACGGAGTAGGCGAGGCCGCGCCGCTCGCGCACCTCCTGGAACAGGTGGGAACTCCAGGAGCCGCCCAGGATGGCGTCGACCACGAACACGGCCCAGCGCTGCGGGTCGCTGCGACAGGGTCCCGGCCCACCCAGGCACACGTGGTACTGCTCCGTGTCCTTGCGGGTGAAACGTGCCACGTGTCTGGCGACCGGTATGGTGCGCTCTGGCCGGGCCGGGGACGTACCGGCGTCGGGGTCGAAGTGCTGCGCCGTCAGGGCGCAGAGCCGCTCGTGGTCGACGCTCCCGCTGGCCGCCACCACGATGCCCGGGTTGACGTACCGCTCGCGGTGGTACTCGCGCACGGTCTGGAGGTCCATGGTGGAGAGCGTCTCGTGACACCCGATGACCGGCCGTCCGAGAGGATGACCGTCGAAGACGACCTCGCAGAGGTCGTCGTGGATCAGTTCGGGCGGCGAGTCCTCGTACATGGCGACCTCTTCCAGCACGACCTCCCTCTCCTGATCGAGGTCGGCGAAGCTCGGTCGCGCCACGATCTCGGCGATGACCTCGAACGCGGTCTCGAGATCGTCGTCGAGCAGGCGTGCATTGACGAGCGTGTGCTCCTTGGAGGTGGACGCGTTGGGCTCCGCCCCGAGATCGTCGAAGATCTGCGCGATCTGCCGCGCGGGGTACCTGGCCGACCCCTTGAAGATGAGATGCTCGATGAAGTGCGAGATGCCGCCGAGCCGGGGTGGCTCCAGTCGGGAGCCGGCCGCGATCCAGATCCCGAGCGCCACCGAGCGCACGCCCTCGAGGCGCTCGGTGGCCACTCGCAGGCCGTTGTCCAGCGTTGACAGGCGGTAGTGCTTCGTGGCCCCCCCTGCTCCGCTTGCCGTTTACTCCGCCTCGGGCGGCTTGAGGAGCCTGAGCCCGATGCGGTTGCGCGTCTTGTCGATCTCGACGACCTCGACGGTCACCGTGTCGCCGCGCTTGACGACGTCCTCCACGCTCTTGACGCGCTGACCCTTCGGCGCCAGGCGTGAGATGTGGAGCAGGCCGTCCGTGCCCTTCTTGAGCTCCACGAACGCCCCGAAGTCCGTCGTCTTGACGACCCGCCCCGCGAACACGTCGCCGACCTCGATCTCCTTGGTCATGGACTGGATGCGCTCGATGACGCCCTCGGCCGCCTCCTGGTCGGGAGCGCAGATGAAGATCGTGCCGTCGTCCTGGATGTCGATGTCGGCGCTGAACTCCTCGGTCATGCCACGGATGGTCTCGCCGCCCTTGCCGATCACGAGCCCGATCTGGTCGGGATTGATCTGGATGGTGAAGATGCGCGGGGCCCACTGGCTGAGCTCGCTGCGCGGCTCGGCGATGGCGCTGGCCATCTTGTCGAGGATGTGCAGTCGGGCCTTCCGGGCCTGCTCGAGGGCCTCGGTGAGGATCTCGAACGTGACGCCGGTGATCTTGATGTCCATCTGCAGGGCGGTGATGCCGTCCGCTGTGCCGGCGACCTTGAAGTCCATGTCGCCGAGATGGTCCTCGACGCCGGCGATGTCGGTGAGCACGACGTAGTCGTCGCCCTCCTTGATGAGCCCCATCGCGGTGCCGGCGACCGGAGCGCTGATCTGGACGCCGGCGTCCATCAGGCTGAGACTGCTGCCGCACACGCTCGCCATCGAGGAGGAGCCGTTGCTTTCGAGGATCTCGCTCACGATACGGATCGTGTAGGGGAAGTCGAGCTCGCTCGGCAGCACCGGCAGCAGCGCCCGCTCCGCGAGCGCACCGTGGCCGATGTCGCGGCGCTTGGGACCGCGCATGAAGCCTGTCTCGCCCACGGAGTAGGGCGGGAAGTTGTAGTGGTGGATGTAGCGCTTCTTGTCCTCGATCCCGAGACCGTCGATGCGCTGGAACTCGCCCGTCCCGCCCAGCGTCAGCAGGCTCATGGCCTGGGTCTCGCCGCGGGTGAAGAGCGCGCTGCCGTGGGTGCGCGGGATGAGGCCGACCTCACAGCTGATCGGACGGACCTCGTCGGTGGCGCGCCCATCGGGCCTGATCTTCTTGACGGCGATGCGGTCGCGGATGATGTCCTTCTCGATCTTGGCGAGCGCGCGCCTGACCTGCGCGGAGCGCTCAGCGTCGGCGTCGACGGCGACGAGCTGCTCGACCGCGGCCCTCTTCACCTCCGCGGTCGCGGCCATGCGCTCCATCTTGCCGGGCGCCTGGGTGGCTGCGTCGAGCGCCGTGCCGAACCCGGTGCGGACCTCCTCGAGCACCCCCTCGTCCACGACCCACGCCGGGACCTCATGCTTGGGCTTGCCGACCTGGTCACGCAGCGCAAGTTGCACCGCGACCTGCTTCTTGATCTCCTCGTGCGCCAGCCTGAGGGCGTCGACCACGACGCTCTCCGACACCTGCTTGGCCCCCGCCTCCACCATCACGATGGCGTCGGCCGTACCGGTGACGACGAGATCCATGTCCGACTCGTCCTGGAGCTCCTCGAGCGTCGGGTTCACGACCAGCTGGCCGTCGATGCGCCCGACGTGCACGGAGCCGACCGGCCCACCGAACGGGATGTCGCTGATGGTGAGCGCCGCCGACGCGCCGATGGTGGCCAGCACGTCGTACGATTGCTCGAAGTCCACCGACAGCGTGGTGACCACGATGTGGACCTCGTTCATGAAGCCCTTGGGGAACAACGGGCGCAGCGGGCGGTCGATCTGCCGGGCCGCCAGGATGGCTTTCTCGCTGGGCCGCGACTCACGCTTGATGAAGCCGCCGGGGATCTTGCCGGCGGCGTAGTGCCGTTCCTCCACATCCACCGTGAGCGGGAAGAAGTCCTGCCCCTCGCGGACCTCGTCTCGCATCACGGCGGTGGCGAGGACGACCGTGTCGCCCGAGCGTACGAGCACGGAGCCGTTGGCCTGCTTGGCGAGGCGTCCGGTCTCCAGGGAGATCGCCTGACCCCCCACCTCTACTTCGATCGTGTTCATCTCTTCCTTCATCTCTCAGACCGGGGCGCCCCATCGCGCCCCAGGCGTTCGCTCGTCGGCGTGGGTCGGCACGGTGACGACGGATCGCGGCGCTCGCAGCGCCGCCTCACTTGCGGAGCTCGAGCTCCTTGACGAGGGCGCGGTAACGCTCGAGGTCACGCGCCTGCAGGTAGTTGAGGAGCCGCCGGCGCTGACCCACCATCTTGAGCAGGCCGCGACGGCTGTGGTAATCCTTCTTGTGCGTCTTGAGGTGCTCGGTGAGAGTGGTGATGCGCTCGGTGAGGAGAGCGATCTGCACCTCGGGGGAGCCGGTGTCGCCGTCGTGCTTGGCGTGCCGGGCGATGATGGTCTCTTTGACGTCCTTGGTCATTGCCATGTCTGGTTCACCTCCCTCCGGGGGTGTCCGGGAACCCAGTCGGGGGGCTGGCATGCCCGCGACCGAGAAAGCGGTCGGGCTAGGGTAGCACAGCGGGCGGTGCGCCGACAGCCGTCGGTCCGGTGGGAAGACGGGGGTCAGAGGTCGACGCTCTCCGTGGGCGGCAGGCCGACGGCCTCGTAATCGGGGTCGGCCAGACTGCCGGCGGCCTCGATGTCGCGGCGCATCTGCGCCACGAGCGCCGACACGCTCTCGAAGCGGCGCTCGTCGCGGATCTTGTGCAGGAAGTCCAGTCGGATCTCGCGGTCGTAGATGTCCCCGTGGAACCCGAGCAGGAAGGCCTCGACGGTGATGTGCGTCGTGGGCTCGTCCTTGTTCCGGAAGGTGGGGTTGTGCCCGATGTTGACGGCGGCCCGATGCCAGGCGCCGTCGACCAGGACCCGGGCGGCGTACACGCCACGCCCGGGGAAGATCGTGCCGGCCTCAACGTCCACGTTCGCGGTCGGGACGCCCAGAGTGCGACCGCGCTTGTCGCCGTGCACCACCACCCCGGCGGCTGAGGGAGGTCGGCCGAGGATCTCCCGCACCTCCTCGAGCGCGCCGGCGTGGAGGAGGCGGCGGATGCGGGTGGAGCTGATCGTCGCGCCGTGTTCGGTGACCAGCGGGCGGACCTCCACTTCGTAGCCGAGCGAGGCGCCGCACTCCTGCAGCCGGACCGCATCGCCGGAGCCTCCGGCCCCGAAGTTGAAGTTCTCGCCGACCACCACGACACGGGCCTGCAGCGCCCCGGCCAGCACACGGGCGCAGAACTCCTCGGGGCTGAGGGCGGCCAGCTCGCGGTCGAAGTGCAGCAGGAGAAGCTCGTCGGGGCCGAGCCCGGCGATCAGCTTGATCTTCTCCTCGTTCGAGGTGAGCAGGCGGGGCGCGTGCGCGGGGTCCACGACCGTCAGCGGGTGCCGGTCGAACGTCACGACCGCGCTCGTGAGACCGCGCTCACGCGCAAGATCGACGGCCCTGCCGATCACGGCCCGGTGCCCCGCGTGGACGCCGTCGAAGGTCCCCAGCGCAAGGGCGCGGGGCCGCGCGCGCAGGGTCGCGATGTCGCCGACGACCTCCATCACAGCTTGACGAGGAGGCGGAGGGCGTTGCCCTCCTCGGCGGGGCCGTAGACGGCGACCAGCTCACCGCGGAACGTGAGGCGCACCGGCTCCTGGGGTCCGCCCGGGAAGCGTGCCCCGTTGCGTGCGTCGGCCACCTGTGCCGCGGAGAGCTCGATCCCCGGCATGAACTGCAACGCCGTGGCCGGCAGTACGAGGCCGGGGATGCGCTCGTCGCCCGGCGTCCGCCTCTGGAGGGCGTCCTCGAACTCGGCCAGGGTCTGGGCGTCGTCGAGCCGCAGGTCGCCGACGCCGGTGCGCGCGAGTTGCACGAGGTGGGCGCCGGCGCCGACAGCCTCACCGAGGTCGATCGCCAACTGGCGCACGTAGGTGCCTTTGGAACAGGCGATCCGGCAACGCAACGCCTGTGAGGCCGCATCGAACTCGAGTATCTCGATCGACTCGACCTCGACCTCCTTCACCGGCGTCTCCACCACCTCCCCCCGGTGGGCCTTCTTGTAGAGCCGCTCCCCGTCGACCTTGACGGCCGAGGTCATGGGCACTCTCTGGGTGATGCGCCCCAGAAAACGTGGCACGACCGCCTCGATCGCCTCCAGGGTGGTGGTCTTCCCGGTCTCCTCGAGTGTGCCGGTGAGGTCTCCGGAGTCGGAGCGCACACCGAACCTGACCGTGCACTGGTACTCCTTGGGCAGGTCGACGAAGAACCGCGCCAGCTTGGTGGCCCTGCCGACGAGCACCACGAGCAGACCGGTCGCGAAAGGGTCGAGCGTCCCGGCATGTCCGACCTTGCTCACACCGGGGCGCAGACCCCTGCGTACACGTGCGACCACATCGTGGGACGTGAGGCCCTCCGGCTTGTCGATCAGGAGGATCCCGTCGAGAGGCGCCTTTCGAGTTCGGAACTGAGCCACGTGATCACCTCCTCCGGGCTGTCGTCGCTTGAGAAGCCCGCGGCGAGCCTGTGCCCGCCGCCGCCGTTGACCGCCGCGACGGCGCTGACGTCGATGGTCTGGGAGCGCAGGCTGACCCGTGAGCGCGCCCCCTGGGGCTGTTCCTTGACGAGCGCGGCGACCTCGACTCCTCTCACGCCGCGCAAGGCGTCGACGACGCCCTCCGTGTCGTCCGGCCCCCCGCCGGTCGCCGCGTAGTCCTCGGCGGTGACGAGCGCGATCAGCGCCTTCCCTCGAGCGATGCGGCGAGCCCCTGCGACGGCGCGCGCCCGCAGGCGGAGCGAGGCCTCCGAGCGGCCTTCGTACAGCAGCACGTACAGGGCCCGCGGGTCGGCGCCGAGGTCGACCAGCCATGCCGCGGTGAGGAAGGTCGATGCCGTCGTGGAGTCGTGGTGGAAGTGCCCTGTGTCGAACGAGATGCCCGCGTACAGCGCGGCCGCGGCCTGCGGCGAGGGTCTCATCCCGAGAGCGCGGGCGACATCGCAGACGAGCTCGCACGTGCTGCTGGCCTCCCCGCGGACGAAGGCGAGTCCGCCGTAGCGGGGGTTGTCGTGGTGGTGGTCGATGTTGACCGCGACCGACCGTCGTCGCGGGAGCGCGAGCCTCGAGGCACTGCCGCAGTCGAGCGCATACAGCGCGGCGTCATCGGGCGGATCGCCACGCAGCACACTGCCCGCCGGCAGCAGGACCTCGGCCAGGGGAAGGTGCTCCCCCTCGGAGACGTACAGCTTCGCCGCCACGTCGAGCTGGGCGAACAGGTCGAGCATGCCCGAGGCGGCGCCGAGCGCGTCCGGGTCAGGCTTCTCGTGGACGGCGAGCGCCACCTTGCGTTCGCGGCGCAGGCGCCGACACAAGGCGTCGAGGTCGGCGGCGAGGACCTTCACGTGTCGCTCTCCCCGTCGTCACCGGGCGGCCGACCGCTGCCGCCGGCGGTCTCGCCGGCGTCTTCCGTGCGCAGACCTGCGTCGTCCATGCCCGGCACAGGGATCTCGTGCGGCTCCTCGCCCAGCACCGCCGCCTCGCGCTTCAAGGCGCTCTGGATACGCAGTGCGTGGTCGAGCGTATCGTCGTAGAGGAACTGCAGCTGCGGCGTACGTTTCATGCGCAGCGTCGCGTTGATCTGTGCCTGCAGGTAGCCCCGTGAGGCCTCCAGCGCCTGCAGCGTCACCTCACGCTGCCGTTCGTCGCCCAGCACGCTGACGTACACCCGGGCTTGCCGCAGGTCCGGGGTCGTCTCGACGCCCGTCACCGTGACGAACCCCACGCGAGGATCCTTGAGCCCCTCCTCGGCGATGGTCGCGGAGAGGACCTTGCGGATGCCTTCATTGACCTTCAGGAGTCGATGTCCCATATGCCGTCCACCGGGTCGGCCGTCTTGAGCACCACGCGCGCGACGACGAACTCATACTCGCGCGCGTGTACGTAGCGGTCGATGTCGTCGAGGCGGTCGCGTGCCTTCGCCAGTGACGAAGACGCGACCACCACCAGGATCCGGGCCCGCTGCCACACATCCTGCAGTCCTACCTCGCTGAAGGAGGCGCGAAACCGGGACTGCATCACGTCGCGCAACGACGCCAGCGGCGCGCGCTTCTCCTTCAGCGTGCGCGCCTCCGGGAAGTGCAGCTCCGCCAGATACAGCCCGATGCAGGCGTCAGACCTCACGGGCGACTTCTCTGGTCTCGAACGCCTCCAGCACGTCGCCGTCTTTGACGTCGTTGAAGCCGTCGAGCAGGATGCCGCACTCGAATCCTTCCTGGACCTCGCGCGCGTCTTCCTGGAAGCGCTTGAGCGAGGCGATTCTGCCGTCGTGGACCACGACGTCGTTGCGCAGGACGCGCACGCCGGCGTTGCGCGTGATGACGCCGTGCGTGACCATGCAACCGGCGATGGTCCCCAGCTTGGAGGCCTTGAAAGTGGCCCGCACCTCGGCCTGGCCGAGGACGACCTCCTCGAAAGTCGGCTTGAGCATGCCGACCAGGGCTGCCGTGATGTCCTCGGTGACCTTGTAGATCACGCGATACGTGCGGATGTCGACGCCCTCGGTCTCCGCCAGCGAGCTGGCGGCAGGACTCGGCCGTACGTTGAAGCCGATGATGATGGCGTCCGACGCGCTGGCCAGCATGACGTCGGACTCGTTCACGCCGCCGACGCCGGAGTGGATGATCCGCACCTTGACCTCGGGATGCTGGATCTTCAGGAGGGCCTCGCTGAGCGCCTCGAGGCTGCCCTGCACGTCGGCCTTGACCACCAGGTTCAGGTCGAGCACCTGGCCCTCGGCGATGCGCGCGAAGACGTCGTCCAGGGTGAGGGCCCGCTGCCTGGCGAGCGCCTCGGTCTTGAGCCGGGTGGCTCGTTTGTGCGCCAGGGAGCGTGCGGTGCGTTCGTCTTTGACCACGCGACAGAACTCGCCGGCGACGGGCAGTTCGTCGAAACCGATGATCTCGACCGGCGTGGAAGGCCCGCCGGCCTTGAGCGGCTCGCCACGGTAGTCGCGCATGGCGCGCACCCTGCCGCTCGCCTCGCCGGCGACGACGGCGTCGCCGACGTGCAGCGTCCCGCGATTGACGAGGACGGTGGCGACGACGCCACGGCCGGGGTCGAGTCTGGACTCGATCACGAACCCGCTGGCCGGCGCGTCCGGATTGGCCTTGAGGTCGGCCACGTCGGCCACCAGGAGCAGCATGTCGAGGAAGTTCTCGAGGCCGATGCGTTTCTTCGCGCTCGCCTCGACGAACACGTTGTCGCCGCCCCACTCCTCGGGGACCACGCCCTGCTCCGCGAGCTGCTGCTTGATGCGCTCGATGTTGGCATCGGGCTTGTCGATCTTGTTGACGACGATGACGATGGGCACGCCGGCCGCCTTGGCGTGGGCGATGGCCTCCACGGTCTGCGGCATGACGCCGTCGTCGGCCGCGACGACGATCGCGGCGATGTCGGTCACCTTGGCGCCGCGGGCGCGCATCGCCGTGAAGGCCGCGTGCCCCGGAGTATCGATGAAGGTCACGAGCTTGCCGCCGTGCTTCACCTGGTAGGCGCCGATGTGCTGCGTGATCCCGCCGGCCTCGCCGGCCGCCACGGCTGTGCCGCGGTCGGCGTCGAGCAGGGTGGTCTTGCCGTGGTCGACGTGACCCATGACGGTGATGACCGG
>ERZ1026805.1459-NODE-1459-length-12766-cov-7.986704_pt1 | contig 12766 bp, 10 predicted proteins | sample MGYA00520883_ERZ1026805 | MGnify/ENA primary metagenome ERZ1026805 (study PRJEB33270, sample SAMEA104284476) | anaerobic digester metagenome | biome: Anaerobic digester microbiome; feature: mesophilic sludge digester; material: Anaerobic digester biomass... | reverse complement strand
TACATATGCTAATCAAATAGTTAGCAAAGATATAAATTCAAGTCTGTTGACTCTATAAATCCATATAATTACCTAACAATCAATATTTTCAAAGAACTTTTATGATTTTTTAGTGGGCACTAGTGATTTGCAAGGTATTATTTGAATGTCGGATTTCACTCTTTAAATATTATAAAATAATGAATTATAATTACTTAAGGAAAATTATTAAAGGAGAAAGAATACAAGAAGGATATATAGTTAAAAGTCTTGATTCATGTTTGGGAGGAGAAAACACGATAGGTCAAAAATTCACAAGACCTCACTCAATATATAAAATCTCATTCCCCATTGAAGTGAATAATTATAAGTATGAGGATTATATAAATGAATTTAAAGAGATTCTCCATACAAACGGTCATAAATATTCTGAAAGAATAATTAATGTATTTACATACATATTCGTTAATCTCCGTGACAAATCTGGAATTACTGATAGAGCATGGAAAAAGTTTTCCTCATCTATGTTTACTAAATGCAATCTTCATCTGGAATATCCGATAGCAATTGAATATGATTCGAATGAAGTCTTACATTTACGGAACTATGATATAGGGAAATTGGATATAACAACCTTGCGTACCACAATAAGAAACGAAACAGTTTCAGATTATTGGGAGAAATATCATGCTGGCGATGAGGATAATCTATCGAAAGTATTAAGTTTCAGAAGACTGATAAAGGGAGTGCCAATTTTGGATGTAACTGAATTGGTATATAAAAAGTTTCGTAATGTTGAAGAGGTTAATATTATATGTGATTTGTATTTTGAAGCCTTAACAATCCAGTGGTTTGAATCCTTCTTTTCAGATTTACATGATGAGTTATTGGACTCATTAATTTTCGGGGGGGCAGATTTTACTCAACTATTTAATCTTTCATTTTCAACTGAGGATGCATTTAGAATAGCAGTCTATTCAAATATTAAAGGCTACAAAAAAAATGGATGGGTGATACCATTGACCCATACTATGCTCGCTTATTCAGTCGAAACACAACGCAGTATTCAAGAGGTTAACAAGCAACTGCAACATTATTACAAAGCCATTTCTATAATGTCTGAGGACTTCCATTCTTTAATTCTAACCTATAGACGTTTGTTAGGTAATGGTATGAGATTACTATATCAGGAAAGAGTGGAAGAAGCGTTCATGAGTATGTGGATTGCTTTGGATACAATTTTAAAAAGGTACACGGATAAATCAAACACATTGAAAAACCGTATTGCGGCTATAACTTGGTATCAATCAAAGAAGACACATGAAATTCAATATCAAACGGTAAGTAAACTCTATGAACTGAGGAATAAATATGTACACTCAGGAATTGAAGTAAATAGAGAGGACGTTTTATTAATGAGAGATATATCACAGATTGTACTGTCAGTTTTACTTAATATGCATAACTTTCAGATATCCAAATCAAAAACATACCAAGAATGGCTCGAAGACATTGATAAAACTTGGGAATTGTACTATAAAAAACAACCAATAGAAATCGGAATGCTTGAAGGAATAGGTGTAAAATAGAAATTAATAAGTATGTATGAGGTCTTTAGAATACTTTGTGTAAACGCCTGTATTCAAATTCTGCATCTATCTTCAGATTTAATCAAAAATTGCTGTAGGATTATACTCCAATCCCGAATGGGCAAGGTCCATTTTTTCTCAGTATTGGCAATTGCCAGATAAACTGTCTTGAGGGCTGCCTGATCATGAGGAAAGACAGACTTGGTCTTAGTATATTTTCTGATCCCCCGATTCAGGCTCTCCATAACAAGGGAGTCCCTCCATCTTGTGGATATGTTTGTCCGGGGAAAAAAGAACAAGAGCGGTACGATAAGCGTACAGATTATCGATATGAGCAGTAAAAGCTATCGTGTAGCCAAGACTGTTGGATCTTCTTCCGATCCGGATGAGATTGCCTATCTGCGAAAAAAGGCCTATACAATAATACCTACCCTTATCGGTCAGACCAGTATTGACTTCTGGAGTGACAGCACCAAAGAATTTGTAAGAAATCTAAAGCGGGTAAAAACCAGCCAGGTTCAAGTTGAAGGTCCTGAGAAAGTATTTGGGAAGATTTTTGATGATATTGGCTTTGGAGCAATAGAGCAGGATCTTTTTAGGCATTTGGTGATCACGCACGTCTGATTGCTCCCGGGAGTAAACTTAAAACAGTTGACTACCTTAAGAGATACAAAGGCATCTCCATTGACATTAGCAAAGTATATCGGTTTATGGACACGCTCCATAGAAGTTTAAAGAGACAGGTGGAGCAGATAGCATTTGATTACACGAAATCCGTATTAGCTGGAAAGATATCAGTGGTATTTTATGACATGACCACATTATACTTTGAGTCCTCAGATGAAGATGATTTACGGATATCCGGGTTTTCAAAAGATGGCAAAGCCCAGAATCCCCAGATTCTTCTTGGGTTGTTGGTAGCATCCAATGGTTATCCTATCGGCTACGAGATTTTTGAGGGGAACAAGTATGAAGGTCATACTCTTATTCCTGTATTGGAGCATTTTCAGCAACGATTTAATTTATCCAGGCCGATTGTTATTGCAGATGCTGGGTTACTATCCACACCGAACATCAAATATCTTAGATCCAGGCAATATGAATTTATTCTTGGGGCCAGGTTAAAAAATGAAAGCGATGAAATAAAGGGTCAGATATTGTCCCAGCCATTAGCTGATGGAGAGTTTACGGTTATTAAGATACCGGGTTACGAGAACAAAAGACAAACTATCAGGCATTTAGCCGGCAGTCTTCATCCCGGCAATGATTTCATTAATCTCATCTCTGCATTCCTCATCACCATACGACAGAACTCTTTCAATCTCTAAAATATGCACCGGAATATATCCGGGGTACGGAAGCTTTGACAGATCTTCTTGTGAGAGTGTTCTAAGAAGCCGGGATTCAAGCAGAAAATTTGAAGCCGTGTCAATCAGGGTCAACAGTATCTCCCTAATTTGTTCCTGATAAAATGAACTGTAATTATTTTCCAGAATTTCCAGCAGTTTCTCCGCCAATAGAACTTTCAACCGAGAATCCAGACCATAAACTTCAAATAGAGCCATCCCAAATTTACCTATGGTTAGCATGGCATTCCCTTTATTCCTTTCTAGACTATCCAAAATGTTGAAAAAGGAAACAGCCAGACTGTTCCGTTGTTCATCCGTTAAAGTTTCAGGGAATTCACCGGCCATTCTGTTCAGGAGTGATACGAATTCCTCTTTACAATTGTTGTACCTTCTCGAGTTGTTCTCCATGGTTTAATAATAAAATAATTACAAATGGCTTTAATATTAATTATTTCCTGGCAGAAATTGCCGGGCAATATAACTTTCAAGCATTCCGGTTAATTCAACCCGTTTAGGAAAACGCTGCCTAATACCGGACACAACTTCATGTACAGTATTTTCATAAATATTCTGGTCTCCAATACTCTTTTTGAGGATCTCAAAGGACATTATGAACTTTTCATACTTGGCTTTCATGTTATACTTTTCGCTTGCAGCGAATTTCATTGCCGCCTGTTGATATAAATTCAACAAAATGCCTCTCATATTCTCAGGCAGAACTGAAAAATCTTCGGGCCAATCGCGAGTGATTTCATAAAAACGGTCCCTAACTGCCATCTTAGTTATCATATTCTCAGCCCAGGCAGGATCTGCCCACAGGGAGTGCTTTTTACCAGGCACCTGAGCCTGCCATTCGCTTTCAAAACTTGTTATGTTTTCCCTGCTGTACGCCTCAAACGCATCAGCATATCCGATGTCGGCAATGTAGCTGGAAAGCATAGAATTGAATTCAATTTTTTTTCTAAACCTGATTGTTGATAACAGGACGATCTCAAAAACTGTTTTCTGCAGAAGCTTCTCATCAATGCCACTTTCCTTCAAAACTTCAAAAGAACGAACAATATTTCCAAATCTGGTCAACAGGTCATGCTTGGATTTATCTATATAATTAAAAACTGAATTCTTATAAACTCCAACCAGCTCATTAATCTGTTCATGGTTTAGTATTGATATTACATTAGGCCATGTTCTGATAGTTTCATATAAGGAGTTCTTTTTACCCAGAAATGAAATATACCTTTCGTATATTGCTGTATCCGCCCAGCTTTCTTTTTCAGGTTTACTACCTGATAGTGAAATTTCAACCCTGTTACCTGCCCGGGATAGTCTCTTTTCTTCAACTAATTCATTGAATTTTTCAGCGATTCTGCTTTCATTGAGAAATTCTTTTATCATGTTTTGAAGCTTCCTGCTTCTTGGGTAATTGATCCTTAGCAAGTAAAGCATATCAAGCACAATAGCCTCGTTGCCTGGGAGAGAGAACAAAACATTCAAGCCTGTCTTTATTTCGATTATAGCAGAGGGATTTTTCGCTGCATAGTTTTCAACTACATACCGGTAAGTTGAAGTAAGGTCTGCCGGATAATTGCGGAATTCCTCCATGTGATCCGAATAGCACCTGTTAAGGTAGCCAAGATAGGTGCCCTTGTTCATGAATGAATTGATGAAATCCGGCCATTTTTTTTCATAAACACAAATATCTTCAATATCATTTATATGCAACAGGCTGTTCTTTTCCATAATGAAATTGAAAAGCTCATTTTTTTCTTCTTCTTTCAGTTTACTTGATAATTGTATATAACAGCGTGTTCTGAAATGCCGTTCATAGTGTCCATTGACACCACGGTCGAGGAATGTTTTTGAAACAAAGTCAATAGCCCGCTTCTTCTGATCAAGGGCTATAAGAAAATCAACTATCTGGGTGCAGTACCACTCCCGGTATGAGATCCAGTATGTATAATCATTTTCATTTATCAGCATTACTCCCCGGTCAATTCCTTCTTTATTTATTTCAGTTGAATCTTCAAGATGTCTGATACAGAATTCAGCAGCTTCACTGATTCTCCCGTCGCCTGCCAGCATTAGTACGTATTTTTTACAAACCTCGTCATCAGTATGGTTAATCTGCACTATTTTCTCCACAGTTGTTTCGTGACCGCTTCGGTAAAATACAATAAGCTTAAACAAAGAAACCAGGGTGATCTCTGTGTGCAAGGGGATTTCAAGGGATTCCCTTATCTTATCACGCACTTCAGCTATTCCGGACAACTCCTCATAAAAAAGCACAAACTCTTCAATCGCTTGTCGTTCATTTAATGGTTCATTTTCAACAATTTCAAGCAGCCCATTGACAAAACACTTGTTCAATTCAGCTTCATTTCCCGTATTTAGCAATTCCAGAAAACGGCTTTTACAGAATTTCATGACGCCTCTTAGATAGTCATTCAGATAATCGTCCGGAGACCTATAGAATACATTAAGGCTTTCTCTAAAAATCATGTGGCATATTCCCATTGCTTCCTTATACCTTCCATTCGCAATTAAATCATCGGTTTCTTTCAATTTAAGACGCATGCATCTGGTTGTTTCCTCAACGACCAGGGGATTAACTATTAAACCGCGCTCCAATCCAATGTAGTTATCCGGTTCAAGGACAAGAATATCTGAGAGTAATTGCTTTAGTTCCTTCTCATCAGTTTCGTCAGTTTTACGGTCTGAGACAGAAAGTTCATCAAAGTCGATAAGCAAAGTTTCCAGCATTAACAGATATTGATAATAAGCATAGTAATATGAGTGAAAAAAGTATCTCTCGATCTTGACTGCCTGAGTGGCAATATAATCAGGATATGGAAGACTTTTCTGATCAAATGCCCTGAGTTTCAAAAGGAGATCAATGCTGGTTGTATAACCTTTGACAACATCATAGAACAGCAGGATAATCTGAAGTGAATGACGTAAATAGTATCCTTCATTGCTGACTTCAATTATCCTCAATATACCTGACACAATCTGCCGGCAATAAAAATCATCCAGGTCCGATTCATATATAGCCCTTGCCAATTTGTAAAAAGCTTCGTAATTGAAACTGTAATCAATTCCAATCGAGCTGATTGCTTCCGAGAACAATTCAGGTAATTGATCGATTTTTCTGACTGCCGTTTGATCTTCGCCGGAAATAATCTTCTTTAATTCATTGAGAAAGTTCTGGAATTGTGCATCCGGAGTATTCAAGGTTACATTGTCTTCCATCTTAATAATCACTTTTCATTTACAGGCTTATATCACAAAAGTTTGTAGTATTAATAAGGATAGAAACTCAGAAAAACTAAAACTCAACTAATAGCACTATATTCCCCCTCGCCCTCGATGTACCAATGAAAACCTGGAACTACTTCCTCCTGTCTGTGAGAGCTGAGCTGACCAGTACTACAACATCCCTTTCCAGACCCTTGGCATTAAGCATAATATAATAACGTCTCTTATTGCTTTTTATTGAATATTTGCTTGGAATTACAAACTCACAAGCCTAGTCTTGCTTTATTAGCGATTGTATCGTAGATCCTTCCCTGATGCAGCCTCAAATTAACAGCACTTATCGGTTAATTAATCTTTAGTGATAGAAATATTTTGAGTTCATTATTGTAGGTTTTAGCCTGAATTATTCATAAATACTTTTAAAAAGTGTTTTTGTTCTTTATTAATAGCTTAAATAACTATATTTAAAGTTGCTTACAGCAAGACAACCCTTTTAAATATATTATCACTATTGTCCGATTAATCTTTTAGATTCTTGATTTTTTCTTATAAACATCTGATTATCAATTGCCATATTTTGGGTTTTAAAACTGACCCCCCTACATGTTAAAAGATAATTGCAGGCCAGGGGGTATGTATCTGCTCTTTATTAGTCGTTTTGTACTCCGCAAAAGCTCATTGACATCAAGCATGCTTATCAGATGTATACTTACCATTGATGCTACAACCGAGAATGCCTTCTTTGCCTGTGCTATCTTCTGAGTTACTGTCAGCAGCAACTGGGCTATCAGCGTACACCAGACCTGTGTATAGATGGCATTTTCACTCTCTCCGTAGAAGTAATGAAGCTGGAAGTTTTGCTTCATTTTCTTGAACAGTATCTCGATACCCCATCTTTTCTTGTAAAGGAACGCGACCTCTTTTGCTTCATATCAAAGTTGTTTGTCAGAAAATCATAATAACGGTTCCGCTCATCCTGATAACTGACCTTCCTTAATTCAAGTGCGAGAGTGGTCTTTGTATCTCTCTTGCCTTCAGATGTCTCAGGATGGTATTCCAGAGTGATAACCTCATCCCGCAAAACCATCGCCTGATCTTTTTTGCGATAATGAACCCGTGTAACTTTCTTAACATCGTAGACCGCATTCTTTTTCATCCTGGTCACAAAGTATACTTCATTACTGGTCCATTGGGCAAACTGATGGTAATAGTTATAGGCTTTGTCAAAGACTATCATGCTGTGGGAGATCAGCTCCAGGCTTTTCAAAAACTTCTGATCATTCACTTTGGCTGCCGTTATTTTAATAAATCGTCCAACCGATTGAACTGCATCTATAAGCATGTGAACCTTTAAGCCTCCCTTCTTTTTGCCGTCTCCCCTGGGATTGCGGCCAACACCCTTCAATATATCAATGAACAAGCGGATAGTCGTGGAATCGATTAACAATACCTCTTTAAATGTCAAGCCAAAGGTTCGGCTGTCCGACAAAAAACTCTGATAATGACTGACCAGGGTAAAATACAGATCTTCAAAAAACTTGTGGCTTCTCTTTCGCAAACCGTCACATGCAGTACTCTTTGCCGGTGCCTGATCCATGCCCAGGTGATTAAGCTTTCCGCTCATGGCACGAAGACCTTCACATATCTCAGTCATAGAATCGCAACGGCTTAATATACCGAACAACATCGTGAAAAGGTGTGTCCTGGTCTTGAATGTTTTCTAATAGTAATCACTCCCATGCTTGTTTATCAAACCATTTATATCCACTTTTTCCACCAAATTCATTATCTGTTTGAAAATAGGCTGTCCGACAAATATTATTTCTGTAATTTTACCCATGTTGTATTTGTTTTTCGCAAAAACCAATTTACAACATTGGGTCCCGGTAAATCGGGATGCGGGGCGTACCCCTCTTATTTATTTTTTGTCGGACACTAGTGAAATTTATTAAATGATTAAAGAAAAAATATTTTATGAAACTAATTTTGGAAAATTGCTTATAGGAGATTCTTATAAGGAATTAAAAAATGGTTCATTGGATGAATACAAAGGAAAAGTAACCCTAATAATAACGTCTCCTCCATTCCCACTGAATAACAAAAAAAAGTATGGTAATTTACAAGGAGAAGAATATAAAGATTGGTTCATTAGTTTAGCGCCAATGTTTGAAGAGCTTCTTTCCGAAGATGGTTCTTTAGTAATTGAAATTGGAAATTCATGGGAGCCAGAACGTCCTGTTCAATCTCTTTTACATTTAAAATGTCTTTTGGGACTGGTTAAAAATTCAAATTTGAATTTAATTCAAGAATTTATTTGTTATAATCCGTCAAAACTACCTTCTCCAGCTCAGTGGGTTACTGTGAACAGAATCAGAACAGTTGATAGCTATACTCATATCTGGTGGTTAGCAAAGTCCGATTTTCCAAAAGCAGATAATACAAAAGTACTGCGACCTTACAGCAAGAGTATGAAGAAACTTTTAAAAAAACAAAAATATAATTCTGGGAACAGACCATCAGAGCATGTTATTTCAGGGAAAGGATTCCTAAAAGACCAAGGAGGTAGTATTTCTCATAATTTTTTTGAATTAGATGCGTTAGATGAAAGTCGAGAAGTTCGATTACCATTTAACGTGTTAAGTTATTCAAACACGAATTCCAATGATTATTATATGAAAGCATGTAGGAAAAACAATGTTATTCCACATCCAGCAAGAATGAACCAAGGGATTGTGAGCTTCTTCGTAAATTTTCTTACTGACGAGAATGATTTAGTTTTTGACCCTTTCGCAGGTAGCAATACTACAGGAGCAACCGCAGAAAAACTAAAAAGAAAATGGTTGGCAATAGAAATTGACAGGGAATATGCCTACCAGTCTGTTTATCGATTTGAAAACAAGGATCTTAATACTGAACTTAAAATACACATCTAGATGATAAACGTAATAAAGAAAATAACTGATATTGATTTTTTCAAAGAAGGTCAAAAAGAAGATTTGTTTGTGGGTAGACCTTATTCCATAAACTACAATAAAGCGAGTTTATTAATATCTGATTTTTGGAAACATAAGGTAAAAGGAATTCCTCAAGGCTCTTTTTTACTTGCTTTTTATGACAACCCTTTCGAAGAGGAAATTCATGAAGCTTTATTGCTAAGAGTTCTAAATCCTTCATCTCTTCCGACAGACAATAATGTAATTGCCTCATTAGTAGAATACTATAAGGACAACTTAAATACTTCAGGTAAGAAGAGTGACCTTGATGATTTTACCAAATATGAATTTAGCTTCTCAGGACTTGAGTGCAGAATATTAGGTACATTTTATACAGAAGGTGATAGTTTTGAATTTGGAGCCGATGTTGAAAATTTTTATTCTGCACACAACTACAAAGTATATAAAGCTACTGGTAAGGTATTGGAATTAATCGTTAATCAACGAGATAAAGACTTAGTTGCAGGAGGTGAATCAGAATATTCTATTGGAAAAGTTAGATATAGTTCTAGCAGGCGTTTCAACACTCTGGACGGCGCTGTTAATAAAGTGGAAGTTTTTATAAATCCTGGAGATATGCTAGGTAAAAGAACTGCCCTTTTTGGTATGACAAGAACCGGAAAGTCAAATTCTGTTAAAAAAATAATTGAAGCTACTGTTGAAATTTCTAAAAAGGCTAAATACGATGGCTTTAAATCTGCTGAGGGAAGCAGTGAGAATTTCATGGAGCCTTTAGATAAAGATTCAGGAGCACCTAAATTTCCTGTTGGACAAATAATATTTGACATTAATGGGGAATATGCTAATGCAAACTTGCAAGATAAAGGAACCGCAATTTTTGACCTTTATAAAGATTTGGTTGTAAGATATAGTGTGCTCGACAAAACAGAAGAAGGCTTTAAAGTTCTCAAAACTAATTTTTTTACTGAAATACAAGCAGGTTTTGAATTGGTAAGGTCTACTTTGGTTCAAGACACGAGTAATTATATCCAAAGTGTCTGTGCAATTGATTTAAATATGCCAGACGGTTATAGCAAGCAAATCCAAGACAGAACGAGCGATGAAAAGAATGCAGCCAATTTATATGACAGAAAAGTAGCACTCTATAAAGCTTGTCTTCATGCAGCTGGATTTAAATCTTCACAGAACCGTGTGAAATTCTTTGGTGATGTTAATACAATTAATAAAATTATTCCAACTATTGAACCTCACAATGGTATTTCTCTTGATGAATGTGTTACTTGGTTTTCTGCAATTTATGATGCAACTGGTGATGCAACTTTATCTCAATATTTTACTCAATACAGACAGACAAAAGGCTTTGATTATTTGGATGAAGACATGAAAGCACTTCTTGTTTTTTTAACAAGAAAGTCAACACCAACAGGCACAGCAAATCTATCAGGGTTTAGAAAATTAAGAGCAATTGCAGGTTTGCATACTCCAACTATTCAGGAATCGTTTGAAACAGAAATTATTAAAGCATTGCGTTTAGGAAAAATTGTAATAATTGATTTATCTCAGGGCGACCCTCTTATTCAAAGATTGTATAGTGAAAAGATTTGTTCAAGAATTTTCCGTGATTCGATGGATAGATTTATTAGAACTAAACCGAATAATTTTATTGAGTTTTATTTTGAAGAAGCTCATAATCTTTTCCCGAAAAAAGATGACAAAGATTTAAGTCAAATTTATAATCGTATTGCGAAAGAGGGGGCTAAACTTAATCTAGGAATGATTTACGCAACACAGGAAGTAAGTTCGATAAGCTCAAATATTCTTAAAAACACCCAGAATTGGTTCATTGCCCATTTAAATAATGAAGATGAAACTAGAGAACTGAGAAAATACTATGACTTTGCAGATTTCACAGAATCATTAGTGAGGTTTAGTGCTAAGAATGATAAAGGTTTTGTAAGAATGAAAACCTATTCTAATCCATTTGTTGTACCGGTTCAGATTGACCAATTTCTTGCAAATAAATAATTTATGTCATACAGTAAAACTGGAAACAGACCATTTGAGTTTGCGAGCAAAAGCAACCATACTTATATTATTAAGGACCCAGAAGTTCTAGAGTTTTTAAAACAACATGAACTTCCAAAGGCGAGGGGTGATGAAATCTCACTTTTTAATGAATACTTATTTGATATTGACTTTAATATTGATGATTCTTTAGAATTCATTATAGCAGTTGATGGAGGCAATACAACAGTACCGGTTAGATCAAAATTCCCTTCTTCTACTATTACTTTTTTTCAATTTGGAGCAAATCTTATAACTATTACAGATTTAAAAGACCTAAAACAACAAGCATTTATTTCCCCAGAATCGATTTCAAAATTAAAAGATTTACAACGTATTAAGTTTACATTACCTACGAAAAATATCGGATTAATTGATGAAAAAGGCAAAAGAACATCTCTTATATATTCAGTAAGAAAAGCTCTTTATGATTTCTTCAAAAAACACGATTATCTTTCAACTTTAAAATGGTTCTTGTTTGAAGAATATAAATCGACTCCAAAATCAGATAGAATCTTAGCAAGTCATCCATTGAATTCCCAAATAAAAAACATCTTATTTGAGAGAACAAAAATAACGAGTGAATATATTTTACCGCATTCAGATGGAAATTTGTTTTTAACTGACATTTTTCGATTACATGAAATAATAGATGAAGAACTAGGTGCTGGTGGTATTGTCGGTTATTTGCAAAATCTCATTGAACATTTTATACTAATTGATACAATTAAAGGGATATATAAACGAAAAAAGAATTCCCTAAATGAAGTCTTTTTTATTAAAGATGGTCCGCTTGGTTTCTTTGGTCAGACAGCTAATATGCATGAGCCTATGAGGGAACTAATCAATTATTTGCAAACGGAATTAAATATCTACATTGCAGGTATTGAAAAATCAGGACCTTTTGTTGAGCATGCTCAGGAGATAAAAGACAAACTGAAAAATGGTCAAGTTTACCTGCTTTCAAACAAACACATTTACAAATATATCAAACCCGGTAATCCAGTAAGTCAACCACCATATGGAAGTACATCTTACTATGGAAGTAAAATCATTTTCAAGTCAAGAAATGAGAGAATTTATATTGTAACATTACCTACAAATTCTGAAAATGTCGTTTTAAACCCCAAAAAGTCTGACTTCAAAAATATTGATACGATAATGAAGTATATTGAAATATTGAAAAGTGATATGTATGACAATTCTCTTTTGCCAATTGCTCTAGTAAACAAACTTGTTTCATTGTCCGACCATCCAAGTTCGGTTTTGCTTGAGAAATTTGCAAAAAGAAACATTAAATAATAATTAGATGCCAACACTTCACGATTATACGCCATAATACACCATCACTGAAACCTAAGCTTGTCAAACAGACATTAAAATTATTTCGCATTGTGAGATTAATTTATGAAAGGAAAAAGCAACATAGATAAACCTCATTACCTTGACCACCGTAGTCGTTTAAGAAACCGTTTTCTTCAACAAGGAATAAGCGGTTTACAGCCTCACGAGATAATTGAATTATTCCTCACATTTGTAGTCCCTCAAAAAGATGTCAAACCGGCAGCAAAAGAAG
>ERZ1026805.1406-NODE-1406-length-13064-cov-6.820201_pt1 | contig 13064 bp, 8 predicted proteins | sample MGYA00520883_ERZ1026805 | MGnify/ENA primary metagenome ERZ1026805 (study PRJEB33270, sample SAMEA104284476) | anaerobic digester metagenome | biome: Anaerobic digester microbiome; feature: mesophilic sludge digester; material: Anaerobic digester biomass | place... | reverse complement strand
TGAGTATAGTGGGCGCCTGCGATCACGGCGCAGTGCAGCGACGACAATCGTTGCTGAAGGCAACGACTAAAACTGAGTCGCATTTCACAGGGTGTCGTCTCTGCACTGCTGCTACTTGCCGAAGGCAAGTGGCGGTCCTGCTGAACTCCGGATGGAACCCTCTGATGGAGTGGTTGATCGGGCTCGAACGAGCAGGAAAAGCGCTAGCTTGACAATACTAGCGTCAGTTATTGTTGTGACTTCAATCGCATCTCTCCTCCCGCCTCACGAACGGGGATGAAAGACAGATATGGGTCTCCACACCACGCATGATTGCTGGCATGGATCCTACTCCGCTTTCGTAGAATGGCGGAACTGCATCGCAGAGTTAGCTGGGTACCGCTTGAAGCAGGTCGATATCTGTGATGGGACAGTGACCTGCAATGTGGATATCGACTGGGAACACATCACCGATGCGAATGTGCTGGGAGAATGGGAGTTCACCCCGGTAGACCCACTGCTGGTCCTCCTGGTCCACTCCGACTGTGAGGGGTTCATATACTCCGAGCAGACGACCCCGCTGGCCGATGCATTGGAAGCTCTACTACCAGCGATCCCCGACGGAGAGGAAGGCTATCCCACCGATTTCTGGAGAATCAGGACGAGAGAGTTCGTGGATGGCCTACGGAAAGCTGCTATCACAGGGGAGTCTGTCGGATTCTTCTAGATTCCTAAACCTCATTTTCTGGGATTCGGCGAATCGTGACTACTTCATCCCAATACCTCCCGAATGGTGCTGAACACTGCTCTATCCTCTGTCGATCATTGCGGAAACTTGCCTGGTCAATCGACGACCAAGGTGATGCAGTACAGGCACAGACAAGGAAATGGATCAGTTATCGTGCTTATCTGGTTTCGGAACCTTGACCCAAGTATTACCTGACTCTTGAGTCGGCGGAAGATGTCCATCATCCTTCGTTATAGTGGCTTGCCTTGGATCAGGAATCTGTCCCCCACGAGGCCCGCGCTCCTCATACTCCCCCGGACGAGGAGGCTTTTCTCCAGGTTTCAATGTTTCGGTCATTCATTCACCTCCCCCTTGTTGTCTTTCTTACTTTCGGATTTCTCGCGATGTGCCTGCCACAGAGAGCTCCGGTTGCTGCAGATAACAGTATTCCCATCGGCGATAAACCAACTAGCGCTGCTGCAGCTCCAGCTGTTAATGCACCAATCCCCCCCGCCTCGTTTTTCTTTTGCGCCTTCTCTCGCAGTGAGTAAGGACTTCTTCCATACCCAGCTTTTGCTCTGGCTGTTTTGCTGCTGCTGGCCTGCTTGCTCCTGTTGCAGGTGATATGGGCGGGAAAAAGGTTCTGGAAAGTACTGCTTCCATTCCGTTTTAGTGACTGGGAGTGATCCACCTCCCAAGCGCCCTTTTCGCCGAAAGCTCCATAGTTACAGAAGGCAAGCTTTCTGTGGCATATGTGGCAGTACCCATCTGTCTTGTCGTAGATAGAATTGAGCTCCTCGTTCGTATATCCCTTTCGTGTTGCCATGCTATTGACCCTTCAAGATCGCCTTGATTCTCTCTAGGTCCTCCACCTCCTTCTCATTCTTGTGATAGAGCTCGACCAAGCGAACCTCGCTTGAATTCGGTAGCCATTGGAGAACGACCCTGATGCCGGAGTTAGCACCGGTTCCCTTGAGGGACATACACGCGAACTTTTTAGCAATATAGAAGCCCTTTCCGCCGACTTCCTTCCCACTGATAGGAAAGAGACCCAGTGTCTCTGAAGAATGCTCGCCGCTGGCGAGGAGCCGTAGCGTTGCTGATTCGAATGTTGAGAGGTCTTCCTCGAGAGTCCTGTAGCTCTTCAGTAACCGTTTCATGTCCCGCTCGAAGCCAGACAGCCTCTTGACCGAGGGAATCGGTGAGGGAGGTGCGGGCTTCGTAGCTGATTTCAATCCTGGTCCTCCCTATAGCTTCTCACGGAGTACGGGGCCAGGCGATAGAAGACAGTCTCGTAGGCAATCTGCTTCCCGGGTTCGGTTACCTTCCATGGCACATCACCATGGGAGTAGTCGCTGATCTGGGTTGCGTTCATCTCGCCGAGTCTGCACAAGACTTCGTTGATCGTATCGAGCTCACGGGCAGAGAGTACGCTAAGGTCTGCAGAGCGCCGGGGAAGGTACTTTGTCTGGGGGTACGTGAAATAGTCACTTTGAATCTTATCCAAGTCACCTCTAGCGACCATTTGTTCGACTATCTTGTTGAAGCTGGCAGGGGTCGGACCGTAGTTGTTACGGATGTACATGGCACCCGTCAGGTGCTCCTCAAACTTCTCGTAGTAGTCAAAATCTGAAAAGTAGAGCAGCTTGTAGATCACGGTTTCACCAACATGTGGACGGGCTCCGACTTTCTCTAGGATGTAAAGAAGGACTTCCCTGAACTTGGCCACATTCTTGGAGGGAACGCTTATACGGATTTCCCTACGCTCCTCTGATGCGTCTGGTTCATGGATCTCAACCTTGGTCATCTTCTCGGGATCAAGAAGCTGTTCGACGGTGATGTTGAAGAGACTGGCGATATCAACAAGTTCTGATGCCGAGAGCCTTCTGGATCCAGCTTCAACCTGTACAAGTGCCGTCCTCTGCATACCCAACTTCTCGGCAAGCTGTCTTTGAGTCAAACCGACGCTTTCTCGCATCGTTTTGACTCTCATGCCAATAACAGCAGAATCCATCGCGCCCTCCCTTCGAGCATCTGAATTCTATGTCCGGAATGCTAACATGTCAAGGTCAGAAAATCAAACAGAGGGCATGACCAACCGCCAGGTAGGGTCCAACGACAGTCCTAGAGCACACATGATAGAGTGATCCCTTTCTCGAACAAGCCAAGAGGCAGAGATGAAGCACCCCGGGATTGCTGGAAGTTTCAGAAGTTGAGAGAATGGGGCTATCGTAAAAGAGCTGGAATTCGCTTGAAATTCGTGAGTGGGCTGTGAAGATTGCTCTGGAGAACACAGGGGAGTACTGTTCGGACTATTCGGTGATAATGTCGATATAGAGCTTTCTGGCAGAAATGTGGGGGACCCCACGATAATGCGCTTTTCGAGACGATCTTCGGGCTCTACAAGACCGAGCTGTTCAATTACGAGCGGCCATGGAGTGGAGATAGACCAGGTCGAGTGCCAGACGCTCAAATGGGCGGAGTGGTTATAGGTGAAACTCCACGTGTTGATCGGGAACACCCTCAGATTAAGGTCGAGAACTTATACTATCAATGCCTAGACGTTACGGCCATGGCGGTCGGAAACACGTGAACAACTCTCCGGGATAACCGGGGCGATTCAGAATGTCACCAATCTTGACTTGAACTCGATCTGGCGATATTGCACGCTGTATGGCTTACATGGCTGACCCAGCGGGCTGGACTATATCGAGAGAGAATACCACTCTGAATGATCGTGACACAAGAAGTCATCACCTGATTGAACGCGGAGCCGCTGCAAGTGCACGATAGGTCAACCTCAGGCAGCGAACTTTTTATAGTCGACAACTCCGATCAGGACTGGAAAGTCTTCAAGTATCTGCATGGTTGGTGTCAGATTTCCCGTGCGATTGACATCGCCACTGGCTACTTTGAGATCGGTTCCCTGCTTGTCCTCCGTGATGAATGGCAGAAAGTAGACAAGATCAGAATCCTCATGGGCGGTGAGGTTTCGAAGCGTACCCGGTCTGCTTTTCAAAACGCGCTTTCCGTACTCACAACGAAGATCACCACGAGCTTGGATGAGAGCCTCGAGCTGGAGAAAGAACGGAATGACTTCCTCACAGGGGTTCCTGCGATAGTCGAGGCCATTAAAACCGGGAAAATCGAGTGCAGGGTCTACCAGAAGGATAAATTCCATGCCAAGGCCTATATCACCCACTCCAGACTTGAAGTAGTCGGTTCATCAGCTCTGGTTGGGTCATCAAATTTTACGTTCCCGGGTCTTGCAGAGAACATCGAACTTAACGTCCAGATAACCGGACGGCCTGTTGCAGCCTTGCAGGAATGGTACGAGCACCATTGGAATCAGGCGGATGACATAACACCTGAGATACTCCAGACCGTAGAAAGACATACCCGGGAATACTCCCCATTCGAGGTTTACGCCAAGTCCCTACAGCAGTTCGTCGAGGGACACTTGATGACAGCAGGGGAGTGGGAGTTGACCCAGTCCCGTATGTTCCCCCACCTCGACCATTACCAGAAAGAGGGATATCAGGCCCTCATGCAAATCGCGGAGAACTATAGTGGGGCATTTCTCTGTGATGGCGTGGGGTTGGGGAAGACGTTCATAGGATTGATGGCCATAGAACGCTACACCCAGTATGAGAGAAAGAACGTCGCTCTCTTCGTTCCAAAAGCCGCACATGATCCGGTATGGGGTCAGAAGCTGAGGCGTTTTCTCCCAGATCTCGCAGGCGATTTCGGACGCCTCCTCGTCTACAATCACACAGATCTGCAAAGAGGGAACGAATACCCGGAGAAGCTGCAGAGGGTGAAGGAACGGGCAGACGTAATAGTCATAGACGAGGCTCATCACTTCCGGAATACTGGATTGAAAGAGAGATCCCGATACTGGCAGATGGCTGATATTTGTAAGGGGAAGACAGTCCTCTTCCTGACGGCTACCCCGGTGAACAACAGCCTCCTCGATTTGCAGCATATGATTGAGCTTTTCACCGGGAAGCAGCCGGATTACTTTAAGGCCGCGCCTCTTGGAATTCACTCGCTCGTTGGTCACTTCCGAAAACTAGAGGGTGCCCTCGAACGTATCGTCAGTGGCCAGAGCAAGGATATCGGTATTCCGGCTGAAGTCAACGAAGTCGAAGCCGAGAGAGTCCTCCACGATGATGCTCTGTTCAGAGCGTTGGTTGTACAGCGGAGCCGGGCATATGTGAAAGCCAGCCAGACCCAGCATGGAGGTAGCAAGGCGATCTTCCCGGTTCGGGAAGCCCCGCAAGTAGTGAACTATGATCTCCGGGCTACCTACGGCGAACTATTGGATCGGTTCGAGGAAGCCTTTTCCAAACAGAAACCTCTGTTCTCGTTGGCTGTTTATTATCCCCTCGCTTACTACATCGGGTCTGACCCTTCTATCACACCGATGGACGAGAACCGTCAGAAAGCCGTGATATCTCTTATCCGAATAATGTTCCTCAAGCGGTTCGAGAGTTCAGCAAAAGCCTTCGAGGCGTCTTGTGTGAGTCTCCTAATGAAGCTACTTGCTTTCGTAACCAAGCACTCACAAACTCCTGCGGAAATCCACCGGCTTGAACGCTGGACAGCCCAGAAGAGGAGAACGCTCGACTGGGTTACTGACCGAGTGCACGACTTTGATGAGTCGGAACAGGATGCTGACGAAGACCTGATAAGTCCTGAGATGCTTGAGGACGTTCAGGAGTTATCCCGCGACGAATACAAGGTTGATGATATCCTTGACGAGACCTTTCGCGATATGGACCAGCTCATTGTGTTTCTCGATGAGTTGGCCAAGTTCAAGCCTGATCACGATGACAAGCTCCAATCTCTCATCAGGCTCCTAAAGGAGAACGAGTCTCTATCGAAGCATAAGGTTCTGATCTTCTCTGAATTCATGGCCACGACAAGGTACCTAAAGTCAGAGTTGGCGAAGGCTGGAATCGAAGGGATAGATGAGATTGACAGCGGAGTTTCCCGAGACCGCGGGGATATCATTAAGCAATTCGCGCCCTACTACAACGACTTTTCACCCGCAGAGCTTGCTGAGAATGGGCTTCAGGAGACTCGGGTCCTGATCTCGACAGATGTCCTTTCCGAGGGGCTCAACCTTCAGGACGCCACCCTGCTAATCAATTATGACATTCACTGGAACCCGGTCAGGCTGATGCAGAGGATCGGACGTGTCGACCGTAGACTAGACCCGGAGATCGAGGACCGGATTAAAGTTGAGTATCCAGACAGAGCTGTCATCCGAAAGACGGTCAACTTCTGGAATTTCCTTCCACCACAGGAGCTGGACAAGCTTCTACGTCTCTACAGCCTCGTGTCGAGGAAGACCCTTAAAATTTCTAAAACTTTCGGTATCGAAGGGCGAAAACTCCTTAGACCAGAAGATGACTATGAGGCCCTCAAGGACTTTACCCATGAGTACGAAGGTTCCCCCACCCTGACCGAACAACTCAGGCTTGAGTATCAGAGGCTGGAAGAAGACTATCCCGGGCTTAAAGAGAAGCTTCATGCCCTTCCTAGCAGGGTCTTCAGTGGCAAAGAGCATCCTTCCTCTGGAGCTAGGGCTGTGTTCTTCTGCTATGTGCTTCCTGCCCCTGACCTAAGCAAGAAGACTACAGAAGGAGAAGAACTCCAGTGGACTGAGGATGCCGGAAGGGCCGCATGGTATCTCTACGACCTAGAGAGCCGGACAATCTCAGATAGTCCAGACTCCATCGCAGCGGTGGTCAGGTCTACCCCGGAGACACCCAGACGACGCCTTATGCCCGACCAGACACTCTCCGAGATCAGGACTTCAATTGAGAAACATATCAAAAACAGCTATCTGCGACAGGTAAAGGCACCAGTGTGGGTCAAGCCAGCCTTGAAAGCTTGGATGGAGCTGGACTGATGGCAAAGCCTGATCTTCAAAGCATCCTTGATGCAATTGGGCAGACACGAGACCGTGAATCCTTCCTTCAAGGGTTATTGCGGAGTGCATTGAATTGGCCGATCCCGGAGACACTGACAGATCCCGAGGAGATCAGCTACTGTTGGACGATCGAGGAGCTTCGAGCACAAGGCCTAGAGAAGAGCATCGTCGATGGTCGGATCTTCCAGCTCCAGCCTCTTTATTATGACCAGCCGTGGGGAATATTCCTTCTCGAATTCGAGAATGCTGAGGCACTAGTAAGCACTAGAGGCATAGCAGGACCTCTTCGAAAGGTGCTTCGAGGGCTGGTTCCGTCTCGCAGGCGCGAATCGGATCTCCCCGCGTGGAAGCGGGAGAACCTCCTGTTCATTTGCACCAGCGGCTACGAACACTTCCGCTTCGCCTACTTCAAGTCTCCCCAAGAACCCGGTGCAACTGCTCCTCTTGCGTCGTTTGGTTGGTCGAGGGACGATACGCATATCCGCACACTCTGTGAGCACAATCTGCCCCTGCTCGTATGGCCCCAAGACTTAAAACCCGAATCCTGGACTGCGCAATGGACGAAAGCATTCGATGTCGAGACGGTCACTCGGAATTTCTTCCGTGAAATCGCCAACTGGTACTTCTGGGCCCGCGATTGCCGGGAGGTTGTCTTGCCGAAGGACGTCAAGACAGAAGAGGATCGAGCGCTTTTTTTGATTCGTCTTCTTGCTCGATTGATCTTCTGTTGGTTCTTGCGCAGGAAGCGCAACCCTCAAACGGGTGAGGGCCTGCTGCCCGATGACCTATTTGAAGAGCAGCATATCTGCGAGATTCTCAAGGACGCATCCCCCGAAGCCGGTAGCTACTACACAGCGGTTCTACAAAACCTATTCTTTGCCACACTCAATACTGAGATGGACAGACCAGGCGAGCTTCCCAGGCGTCGCTTCATCGACGAGGGCGATGGCCGCTATAACGACGACCACATGATTCACACTCTTTGGCGCAACGCTGGGCTGCTACGCGACCCTGACGGATTCAGCAAGCTTTTACGACGCGTACCGTTTCTCAATGGCGGCCTTTTTGAGTGCCTCGACGATAGGGTGCAGCAGGGCAGCACGACGGTTGAAGTGCGCCTCGATGGCTTCTCCAATCTACCACACAAACACCCGAAGCTGCCCAACTTCCTCTTCTTCGGCCACGAACAGAATGTTGACTTATCGACTGCCTACGGCGATTCCAACCGTCGCCTCGAGATCGTCCGCCCTCTTCTTTCCGTCCTTCGGAGCTACAACTTCACGCTCAGTGAAAACACGCCCCTGGAGCTTGAAGTCGCTCTGGACCCGGAGCTTCTTGGCCACGTTTTTGAGAATCTGTTGGCTGCCTATAATCCCGAAACTGGCATGGTCGCCCGGAAGGCAACTGGCTCGTTCTACACTCCTCGTATCGTTGTGGACTGGATGGTGGATCAGGCACTGCTGGTCTATCTCGACAAGGCGTTGATCAAAACCAAGAGGACTCCCATCTCTGAACAACCTGACTCGCGGCTTCGACAATTACTCTCGTGGGATGACACAGCACCCAATTTCAACCCGTTCGAGGCCGATGTACTTATTGACGCCATTGACAGCCTCAAGGTCCTCGATCCGGCTTGCGGTTCAGGTGCATTTCCGATGGGCATGCTTCAGAAACTGGTGCATGTCCTTCGGAAACTCGATCCAAGAAACGATGGATGGCGCAGCAGGCAGGTCGCTGCTGTTGATGCCATCGAAAGCTCTCCAGCTCGAGACCAGGCTCGCCAAGCCATCGCACGCGCCTTCGCCCACGACAACGATGACTACGGCCGCAAGCTGTATCTAATTGAGAACTGCCTTTACGGTGTTGATGTACAGCCCATCGCTTGTCAGATCGCCAAATTGCGATTCTTCATAGCTCTCATCGTGGATCAAACCGTTGATCCTAGTGAGCACAACTACGGCATTCTGCCCTTACCCAATCTGGAAACAAAGATCGTAGCAGCCAATACGCTACTTGGCTTTCATAGGAACAAGTTCTACTTGGCCACGGATAGAGTTCGTTGTTTGGAGCAGCAACTACTCCAAATCCGCCATGACTACTTCACGGTCCGGAGCTACAAGGATAAGAAGACTCTGCGCGACCGAGACAAAGAGGTCTGCAAGACACTAATAGCCGCCCTTAACGAAGGTGGCGGTTTTACACAGCATGACACCAAGCGCATTGCCGAATGGAATCCCTATGACACGAACACTTCGGCAACGTTCTTCGATCCAGCATGGATGTTCGGTTTGTCTTCCCAGACTGATCTGGAAGCAGGTTCGTTTGACATCGTCATTGGCAATCCGCCTTACGTTCGTCAAGAGCAACTGCGGAATGAAACCGCTATTGGCATCAACGGGCTTGAACATCCGCTAAAGGATGTGTTGAAAGAGCTTTACGAATGCTACACTGGCACAGCCGACCTCTACGTCTATTTTTTTGAACGATCCTTTCAGCTTCTTCGCGTTGGCGGCGTCCTTAGCTTCATTACCAGTAACAAGTACATGCGCGCTGCTTACGGAGAAAGGCTGCGGATCTACGTCGCCTATGCTTCATATCCAATAGCCGTACTTGACTTTGGCGATGCACCCTTGTTCACCTCAATCGCATACCCCTGCATCCTCGTTGCCGAGAAGACACGCCATGTTGGTATAGGCGAGCTTCCAAGCTTGGTTGGCTCTTCCGATCCAGAGCATCTCGCGTATTTGCTCCATGCGCCTGACCGCAAAATGCTTGTTTACTCCTGGATCCCCGGCAAGTCACTATCTGACTTCCCTAGCACTTTCGAGACTGAAGCGCACAGTCTTGCCCTGCGCGACCTCAAGCCCGACGGGTGGCGACTTGAAGGTCCGGCCGGTCTCCGCCTCTTGGAACGTCTGCGCCTGACGGGCATAAACCTCGTGGACTACGTTCAGGGAAGGCTCTATCGCGGCATCGTAACCGGCCATAATGATGCATTTGTCGTACCCCGCGCGATACGCGACGATCTCATCGCGGAGCATGAATCCTCCGCCGAGGTGCTACGGCCGTTCCTTCGCGGACGTGACGTGAAACGTTGGCGGGTTAAGCCGCAGGATCAATGGCTGTTATTCATACCTTGGCATTTCCCATTGCATGAAGACCATAGCATCAAGGGAGCTTCGCGGGAGGCAGAGGAGGCATTTCGGCAAAGGTATCCTGCTGTATACAGGCACCTTTCTACACACAAACCCGAGTTGGTCTCAAGGAACAAGGCGGAAACAGGGGTTCGATACGAATGGTATGCATTGCAGAGGTGGGGAGCAGATTACTGGCGCGAGTTTGAGCAACCCAAAGTCATCGTTCCGGCAATTGAGGACGAGGTTAGCTACGCGCCGGATTACCTCGGCTACTGTGGCAATGACAAGACAAGCATCATAATTCCGCCTTCTGTCCCATTTGCCCTCGCGATCCTGAACTCCCCCGTCTCATGGTGGATAACCCGAATGACATTCGCCTCGAAACAGGGCGGCTACTATGAGTTCAAACCTATGTACTTTTCACAGCTCCCCATTCCATCCGCGACGATGGAACAGCAGGCTTTGTGTGAACGCTTGGCTCAGGCATTGATCTGGCTTTTCGGTCAAGAGGCGTCTCAAAAGACAGACACTGCACCAATGGCCCTCATGAAGGCCTATTTTGAACAATGGTTGAATGGACTAGTCTACGAGCTCTATTTCCCTGGTGAGTTGCATGATCGGAAGCTAAACCTCTTCGACGAGACTCAGGCATTAAATCCGTCTCTCCTAGCTGCCGTCAACGCATTGCCCGATCTGAGCAATCTAGTTGAGATCTTCGAGATGGCCTACGATACTAATTCATCTCTTCGCTCAATGCTTTTCTCGCTTCATTCGCTAGAGTCAGTTCGCGTAATTGAAGAACCACTGGGAAGCGAAGTGGCGGCGAGCTCGGATGTTGAGCCATGAATGGAATTGCTCCGCGACTCGCGAAAATCGTCTTGAGGGATTTTCGTGCCTTTCCAGGTAATGAAACATATACCTTTGACCTTAGTGCAAAAGGTAATAATCTGCTGCTGTTTGGGGAAAATGGATCCGGTAAGTCTTCCCTATTCCTGGCGCTACGTCTGCTGCTGAGCGAAAGGGTTCCAAACAACAGGTATGAGCATTATCGGAATGTCTTCAGCCCCAGTACGGAGGGAACCATTTCCGTTGAGCTGACTTCGGGGATGCCAAATATCTTTAGGTGGGATTACGGCGAATCTCATCCAGCAGAAACTGAAGGCATGCCATTTCTGGAGTTCGCGCGACGGTCGACATTTCTCGATTACCGGTCGCTGCTGCGAACCAGCTTTCTCCACGAAGATGCTTTGTGTGTTGACCTCTTTCAATTGCTGGTTGAAACCTTACTGCGTGTTGCACGAATGCCTGACGGAAGAACAGTCACTGAGCATTGGGAGGCCGTACAAAGGTTGAAGCCAAGTGAACAACCTTCTGAAGTTCTAGGTGAAGACAGCGATCTTCCATCCCCGAAGGAACAGATCCAAGGGGCAGCGGAAGAATTTATGCAGCAGCTTGGAGAGCTCTTGAATGTTAGCGCCGGGGGTGGGCAGAGCCTTGTAGCATTGGCAAACGATCTGCTTGCAAGGCTAACCACCGACTTGGAGATCAGGACTGAAACCGGACATATAGAACTTATAGAAGTATCTACCGATCTGGATCTTCGTCCACACAGATTCGCCGGCGCGGAGGTGCGGCTGAAGGCCACCTATGCTGGCTATCCCATTGAGCATCCTGCTCAGTTTCTTAATGAAGGACGATTGACTGCAATTGCACTTGCTCTCTATTTGGCTGCAGCTCTTTTAACCACGCCCCGATCTCAGATAGAAGGCTTACCCAGGATTCTAGTCTTGGACGACATACTATTAGGGCTCGACTTAGCCCATCGTATGCCTCTGCTTGAGCTGCTCCAAGGGGACGAATTTGGATCCTGGCAAATTTTCCTATTCACTTATGATGCGAGTTGGTTCAGCATGGCGTGCGATTTCCTACCAACTGACTCTTGGGCAAGGATGCGACTTCATGCCGAAGCCCTTGGCGATGGCTGGGAGATGCCTGTGTTGTGTGACTATGCTAGTTACCTAGACAAGGCCTGGGCTCACATCCAATCCGATGACTACAAGGCAGCTGGTGTATATCTGCGGAGCGCATGGGAGGAAGACATGCGTGGGTTCTGTGTAAGGCGGCAACTCAAAATGCCGTTGAAGAATGAGTTGCGAGCTTACAAGGCCGAGGATTTATGGCAACAGGTGAGGTCCTTCGAGTACAAGACGGGCTTTCGTCTTGTGGATGATAGCTTGGCAAGAGAAATACGGTTTTGCCAACGTCACGTCCTGAATCCCCTTTGCCATAGCGATCCAGCCAGACCCACAAGAGAGGAAGTTCGTCGTGCGCACATGGCGCTCTCTCGTCTGAGGATCCTGCTGGAGAAGGAGTCTCACTGGACCTGGAAACTCCCCCCACGCATTGCCTCAGCCATACAGGATCTTTCCGGGGAAGAGGAGACACTGGTCGATCGCGCCTTGAGGGGACTGGCAAGACCTAGCAATTTTGCCTTGGAACAGGCATGTAAACTTTTAGGCGCTCCGAACCCCGAACTTGAGGCAATCGGCATCCTTCTGCGCAGTTCCTTTGAACAGGCACTGTGGAGATTCTGTAGCAGGAAAAAGATCGACTTTACTATCAAGTGTTGCGATGAGCTTAGAACCAGACAGCTCTGGCAGCAAGCCGTCAATGAACAAGGTGGTTTAGCGACATCTCAACCAGGTTTTGTTGCATTCATCGAGTCTCATAGAGAGTTATTGCTTGAGGAAGAACTGACTCTGGATCTTCTTCGGACCCATACGAAGGCACAACTCGAAGAGGTGTGTATCTGCCTTCGAGGAGGATCCACTGTGGACAATCCCAAATGTGCGATGGACTCCTGGTAGATGAGTTCTGAATCGCCCCGGGGTTGCCGGAAGCTCCATAAGTTGAGAGGATGGGGCCATGGCAAAACAGAGCAGGTATCCGCTTGAGGTTCGTGAGCGTGCCGTAAGGCTCCTTCTGGAGAACACCGTGCGTAAGCTTCCCCGTATGAGACACACCTGTTAGAGTGACACCTCCTGCATACGAGCCAGGAGGTTGAGATGAAACAGTCGAAGTTCACGGAGTCGCAGTCGTCGCGATCCTTCGGGAAGCGGACGCGGGTATGCCCGTTGTAGAGGTTTGCCGGAAGAACGGGGTAGTCTGCAACACGTTCTATCGCTGGAAGAAGAAGTACGGTGGGATGGCCGTAGCGAGGTCGTGTGTCAACGGACACCCGGCTTCCCGCAGTCAGGGGACGTCCAGTTTCCCGCACACG
>ERZ1026805.1395-NODE-1395-length-13127-cov-6.585909_pt1 | contig 13127 bp, 10 predicted proteins | sample MGYA00520883_ERZ1026805 | MGnify/ENA primary metagenome ERZ1026805 (study PRJEB33270, sample SAMEA104284476) | anaerobic digester metagenome | biome: Anaerobic digester microbiome; feature: mesophilic sludge digester; material: Anaerobic digester biomass... | reverse complement strand
GCCGCTGATGCGGTAGTTGCCGTCGTAGCGGGCGGTGTGGGGACAGCTTCCCGCCCGCCGCCACCAGGCCACCGGTGCGGTTGCCGGCGGTGGACAGCTCAGCCAGAGCGTCCTTCACCCCCTGCGATAGTCGAGCAACACCCCTTGGCGAAGCACCATCAGCGAAGGGGTGGTCCGCCCACAGGTGCAGCAGCATCTTGCCGAAGTGCGATTTGCCGCTGCCGTAGACCCCGCTCACCCACTCCCCCGGCTGCGGCTCGCGGCTCAAGGTCGTCAGGTAGGACGGCAGCACGCGTTCCAGCCCACGGGCATATTGGCCCTCACACACGAAGGTGGCGAGCTCCTGGCGCAGGGATGCATCCTGGTCCAAGTCGGCGACGCCATCATTGGCAAGGTGCGTCTCAACAGGGTCATGGGTGAACAGCTCCCGCAAGACAGCACACATGGCAAGTCCTCCCGCTGCAATGAAGACGGACGGGCATTGTCGCGGCCTAAGCGGTCATGGGGTGTTGTCGTCGTTCAGTCGTTGCGCCCCTTCGCCCGTCTGCCGCGCCGTCTGCGGCGTACAAGCGGCTCGCAGAGACGCCGAGAGGGGAAAGGCCCGCAGGGCCGGGGTGAGGCGCGTCGTCTCCCCGCCGTGCTCCCCCTCGCCCGTCTGCCGCGCCGTTTGCGGCAGTAAGGGAGAGGGGGAAGGCCCGTAGGGCCGGGGGGTGAGGCGCCGTCTCCCCGCCGTATCTCCCCTCCTCCCGTCTGCCGCGCCGTCTGCGGCGTACAAGCGGCTCGCAGAGACGCCGAGAGGGGAAAGCGCCGAAGGCGCAGGGGTGAGGCGCGCCGTCTCTCTCACGCGATCACAGGCACAGCCCTGTAGTTCCACCCTTCGCTGATCTCCAGCAGATGGTACCTATTCCCCTCATAGGTACCGGGGAACATCACCAGCAGGATGCCCTGAATGGCATCAGCTACGCTATCGAGAAGCTGCGAAGTGCTCAACGCACCGTAGAGCGATGCAATGCCATAGAGCGCCACCACGCTGTCGGGGCCGGCTTCCTCGCTCTCCAGCACCTGGCGTAGGAGCTGCGCTTGATCCTGTGCGAAGTAGTCCAGCTCCGGCGTGAGGAACTCGGGCTCGGCGAAGTACTCCTCCGCCATATCGTTCTCGGCCATCCATCGCGCTAGAGCCGCGGTCAGATCGACGGGGACCCAACGCTTGCCGGCGCGTTGTGTGGCGAGTGCAAACTCATCAAGTCGGAACCGCAGACGACGCTCATCCTGCGGGGGGTAGACCACGAACCAGGTCCTCTCCGAGCCGGAGACATCCCTGGGCCATTGCACCCCCAGCAGGCTCTCATATCTCCGAGCCAAGTCCAGGATCCGTCCCATCGAACTCCTCCAGCTCCTCAGGGGTCAGCAGCCCGTCGAAACGGATGCTCACGACGTCCCCCACACGCCGGTAGGTGAGCCATCCGAATCGCGAAGCCGCAAAGGCAAGGTCCGCAAGCTCGGAACTGCTGGTGTCGAGTAGCTTAGTCCAGAACGTATCCAGCAGATAGGCGCCGCGCCGGCCGGTGAGATAGCCCAGGAGCAACGCATAGGCCGCGCTGGCAGGACTGGCCGCGGCCCGGGACCGGGTCTTGGTCACATGCCCCGTGAGGTGCCCCGAGTATGTCCACGAGGCCCCCGCGTTGCGAGCGACCTTGTCCAGGATGCCGGCATTGAACCGCCCAGGAGCCCCGGCGAGCACCGCGTCCGCCAGCGCCGACTTAGGCACGCGGTCGCCATTAGCGGCCTTGAGGACCGCCGAGCTCGTGAGCCGCAGCAACGGGTCCCGGGCATTGGCGAGTAGGCAGGCCAGTAGTGGCAGAGAGGACGCATCGGCTTCCCACAGTCGGCGCATGGTGCGGAACACCAGCACCGCTTCGTCCAGGGCATAGAACTCGCTAAGCCGTTGGAAGATAAGCCGGCGGTTGGAGACGGTGCGCTTGGAGAGCACATTGTGGTCGACCACAGCCTCCCGATAGGCCTCCCGCGGGGCCCCGGCCGGCACTGCCGCCAGCAGGGATTCCAAATCGCGCAAGCTGATACTGCGGCTGGTATGAGTGCCCCGATCGCCGGAGCGAAAGCCCAAGCCGGGCGGGAATGCGGCCACGTCATCGTTGTGCGGAGCAGGTGTCGTCATGTAACTCCCGTCGAGTCGCCAGAGCCGGCGGGCACCAAGCCCTCGGGTCCGGAGCGTGAGAAATGGGGCAGAGGGCAGTTTCGACGAGGGCGAGACGATGGCCTGCGTGGGGGGTGACGTGCGAATGTGCTCGCCCTGCGTGAATGCCCCGTGCTGCGCCTGTACGGGCCTACAGCGCGCCCAGACGCCGTCTGGCCACCCATCCCAAGCGGGTGGGGCTCGCGTCGTGCCGTGACAACCCCGCCGCCACCACGTCAACCGCAGTCCCCACACCAACCACAAGCGGGGAAACCACTCCCCGAGAGACCCCCACCCAGGGCGAGCCAACGCTCCCGACAGAAACCCCGTTCACCCTCACCCGCTTCTACGGCCAGGTAGTGTTGGACAGCACCCGTGTAGGCCGAGACGCGGCGAGGATAGCTGAAGAAGTCATCCAGCACCTGGCCGGCCTGGTCGGCGCCCACGTCCACGTGACTTTGGAGATAGAAGCCGAGATCCCCGACGGAGTCCCAGACGCCGTTATACGAACAGTAACGGAGAACTGCCGAGTGTTGAAGTTCGAGACGCAGGAGTTTGAGGAGGAGTAGGGTCCTCCAGGTAGCGGCTTCCACCTACGCAAGATACCTCTTCGCGTCGCGCATTGCAGCCAAGCGTCCGTGCCGCCAACCACCAGAACGCCTGCGGCGGAGGAGATGCGTCTCTCCTCCGCCGCAGGTAGCTTGTGTGTTTGTGGTTGGGGTGCACGCCTGGGCCGTTCCCGGCTAGGGCGCCACTGCGAGAGCGTACTCGAAATCCCCACTGTGGGCGTGAACCTCGATCGTGACGACCTGGGTTCGCGAGGGCTTGTAGGTCACATAGGCGTCGCTGGAATTCGTGTTATCCACGGCGACGATGTCACCGTCGCTGTCGTAGACATACAGGTCCAGGTCGCAGTCGTAGGTGTCGGAGATGGCCGCGATCTCGTAGGTGGTCCCCGCGTAGAGCTTGATGCTGTACTCATCGCTTTGGCCCTGATAGAGAAGGCCTGTCTCGACAACGGAAGCGAAGGTCGGAACAGCGAGGGCGAACAGGATCCCGCAGATTGCAGCGATCGACAGGGTGGTGCGCTTCATTTCATTGCCCTCCCATGGGCGAGCTTGGTTGTGTGCGGCTTACGTTGTAGTAGTCTCCCGCAGCCCGCAGAAGACTCGCCCCTACGGAAAAAAAGTTGGGAGCGGGGGTTGCCTCAATGTAGCGGATCCACTCGACCAGCATCTTCGCAGGCCCATTCCCAGAAAGGCGCCGATGTTGTGGGCCTGTCTATCAACAGGTCGCGCACATCCTGTTGGTGAGTAGCAGATAGTTGACATGGTTAAGCATTGCGATAGTATATCCTCATTTCACTTACTATCCATTGTATGTACTTTGATGCCTGCTCTCACAAGCGCTGTGTTGCATACTCATTGCAGATATCAGCATGAAGTTGGAAAGTCCGCGCAGTCTCGAACACAAACGATGTTGGGCGCGCAGCTACCACTGGCTGCACTACTCGCTGTGTCCCTCTCACGGGGCCATGGCCGATAGTCGTTACCTGGGTACCAGGATAGGTGAAACAACGCAATGTGGGGATTCGCAGTCTGTCTTGCGTGCGGAGTACTTGCCTGGCTCTGGACTGGGGGAAGAGGCGGGGCGCGTCTCAGTGCAAGCGAGACGTATCGTGAGCAGCTCTCGGACTTGCGCCCGGAACTGGTGCGCGTGGTGAGGGGACGTTACCAGTCCCTGGGAGACCTGTGCGAGGATGCGGTGGATGACGGCCTCGTTGACCTTCTGCAAGACGAGGAAGACATCCGGGAAAAGGTGCCCACTCGCGAACGGTTGTTTCTGTACGCCCGGCGTGTGGTCCTGAACAAGGCGCATGACCTGGCGTACAAGGGCCCCAGGACCGAAGAGTTCCCCGATGGCGATCCGGAAGCACTGAATCCGGTGGCTCCTGACGACACATCGCGCCAAAGCGAGAGGCGCGAGCTCTCTCAGCACATCGATGATGCCCTCAAGCGCTTACCCAGTATGCAGGCACAGGCCGTGCGGCTGTTCTACATCGCAGACCTGAGTTGCGCCGAGATCGCGCGGATACTGGGGACCTCGGAGAAGAGCGTGACGCGGCTGCTGAGCAACGGCCGCAAAGCGCTGGCGCGTCTCCTGGCCGATGAGCAGAACTCACTTTAGGCGAGTCTTTCTCCTGCATAGGCAGACTACGCCAGGGTGAACAGAAGGAGGTGATGGCCCATGAGCCTTTGGACGCCACGCAGTTGCTCCGAGACGAGCACATTGATAGCGAAGGCGACTGAGGGGACGCTGGAGCAAGCCGCACGGGATCGGCTGATGGCCCATCTTGCCGGATGCAGCCGTTGCCGTAAGCAAGTGTTAGCCGAGGCGGCGGCCGAAGCGGCCTTGGACGAAGTGGTAGGACAACCGTTAGGAGCTAGGACCAGAGACTGCCCACCGGACGAAATACTAGAGGCCTTCGCCACAGATACGCTGTCTGCCAGCGAGCGCGATGACTGGAAGGGGCATGTGGCTGAGTGTCTCTACTGCCAATCGGAGATCGGTCAACTCCGGCGGTTCCTGACAGGGACGGCAGACGCCTTGCCTGAACTCGGCATCACAGTGCCTGGACACAGTGCATCACAGTTGCCGTCCATCGCCGCTCAAGTGCGGTCGCTAAGCCCCGTAGGGCGGCGGTACTCATCAAGCGCATGGGTGTCTGCAGTCGGACTCGCGGTGCTCCTGGCCATGGCAGCGCCGGCCACGTACACCCTGTTGCGGGACGGCAAACACGGATCGGACCATGGAACACCCCCTACACAGGTCGCCTCCAAGCCTTCGGACACTGTCGTCCAGCCTGGGCCACAGCCGCCTCACACTGGGGCCACGCCGAGCCAAGTGCCCGTTGTCGTACCGGGTGGGCAGCAGGCACAGGGGACGCAACCGGGGGCAATTCGGACCCACCTCTCAATCCCATCCCGCCATCATCCGAAGCGCCGCAACGCACCGGGGCGCGGGCGGATCGAACAGACGCCCGAGCCTGACTACGGAATAGAGGAACCCATGCTGGCGCGAGCAGTCGCGTCTCCGTCCGGCAATGGGCCCATCAACGGCCTACAGATCCCGGAGAAGGGGCCCGCTGATGCCCGGAGTGTGCTGCAAGGCTCCAATACGCTGGATGATGCTGTGATGGCCCTGGGTGGAACCGATGCCACACCTGCTCTGGTGCGCGAGGCACTGGCGACCGACACACCCGCGGGTACGCCATCCAATCCCCTGCCTGTCGATGAGGGCTGGGAGCTGCAGATCGAGGGGCTCGAGGCTTCAATGGAGACCAACCCCCTGCCCGCCGAGGGGGCGTTCTTTGGCGCCTCCGTCCCGGACCTCAGCACGGTTCAAGAGGGGAGCACCCCTGACGCCGGATGCCACTGAGACGCCCGCGATGGGATTGTGATGAGTAAGACGACCGGAAAAGGATGAGACCAGTGCCCACACGATCGCCACTACCGCTCGCCTTGCTGGTTCTGGGGGTGTTTGCCGTCATGGCTGCGGTGCCCGCCCGGTGCGATGACATCCGCCTGAGGCTCAATGAACTCACCGGGCGACAAGCCATCGCCGCGGCCAACCGTTTGCCTGCCGATGCCCCTCTTCCGAGCCTGCTGAATGCCGCTCCCCTGCGACTGGGCAATCCCCTGATAGGGGCGCAGATAGAGCATGAGCCCACGGATCTTGCCTGGCCCGGGGTCAAAGGCAATGCCTTGCCCGCCGGATATGTGCCGCTCCAGCCGCCATACGGGGGACGGAAGACGGTGACACCCGATGGCGCGCCTGGCCCAGACCGGAGATTCGGTCAATGACAAGGGAGTGCCCGAGATGAAAGCTCGCAGCACGTGGATAGGGTGGTTCGTGGTGGCCGCCCTGACAGCCATAGGGCTCAACCCCGCGCGTGCACAAGATGAGGCCGCCGTCATTTCCCAGGTGAGCTACGTGGCCGGGAAGCTCGAAGGCGCCCTGCGCGACGTGAAAGACAGCCCTCTCAACCTGCAGGCCGTCCGCATCCGATATCTGCTGGCGCGCACGGAGAGCAACGCATTCCTCAGGCGCGAGACTGAGCCCACCGAAGCCGACCTGCTTCGCGACGACCTTGTGGTGTGTCTGCCGACGCATCCGCTGTTTGGCGAGGAGACCTTTGCCGGGGTGCGCGACAAACCTCTGGACTTCAGCGTGGTCGTGGGCAAGCCCCTGATTGAGAAGGTCTGCGAGGGCGACCCTACGCGGCTGGCCTGTATCATTGGGCATGAACTGGGGCACCTGAGCCGCGGCCATCTGAACGGCAAGCGCTCCGGAGGACGGGCCGAGCTGGCCCGGCTCACCCGGGAGCTCGAGTTCGAGGCCGACCGCGAGGGCCTCAGATACGCACTGGCCGCCGGCTTCCCTGATCCCGATCGCGCCGTGGTACGCCTCTGGGACCGTATGCGCGAGCAGTACGGTGAAGCCAAGACCCTGGAGCCCGCCTGGGTGTTTGCGGACCATCCGTCCAGCACGGAGCGGATTGCCGAACTACAAACAGACCCTATGAAGCGGCAACTCTGGCGGGCTGCGGTGTCCTTCGACGATGGCGTCAGCTATCTGGCTCTGGGGGCCTGGGACCCGGCCCAGGGCTGTTTCGACCGCGCCCTGTCGCAATTCCCCAAGAGCCCCGAGGTGCTCGCCAACGTGGGCTATGTGTGCCTGATGCGGTTCTATGCCGGACTGCCCCGAGAAGCCTATGCGCGGATAGGCGGGGAGCTCTCATGTTCGTCCTACGCCTCGACGCGCCCGCCCATCCGGGGAGGGGCTGCGGTAGACAAGACGCTGCTCGATGGCGCGCAGAGGAGATTCGAGGAGGCTCTGGGGATCAACTCCGCTTTCTATCCCGCGCTGGCCAGCCTCGGTGCGGCAATCACGATGGATCCTGACGCCGGTCCCGCCCAGCTCGATGACGCTATCGACAAGCTGAGGCAAGCAGCGCAGGCGGCTCACCTCGCAGGTGACAGGCGTATCGAGATGGATGCACTGGCGAATCTCTCTGTCGCGCGAGCTCGGAAATCGCCGGACAGCGCCATGGATACCTACCGTGAGGCTATCGCGACCGTTCCGGCGGTCAACGACCTGCTCCCGGTCAAGGCCAACTTCGGTGCCCTGCTGGCGCGCTCCGAGGCCCCCGATGACCTGAGACTCGCTGCAAGCCTCCTGGCCGACTACCTGCGCAACACGTCCGGTGAGAGCTACTACAACCTGCAGGCAGCCAGACACTGGGAGAATGTCCAGCGCAAACTAGGCCTCAGCGACGAGCCTTTGCCGGCTCCTGAGCATCCCAACTGGGCGAGGCCCACCGCGGTCACGCTGCCGAATGGAAGAAAGCCGTACCTCAAGCAGGACCTCGCTCAGGTATGCAACTGGATAGGCGGTCTCGAGACGGTGGCAACAGATGTCGTGGATGGAGAGCGCGGCCTGTGGGAGCTTCCCCGTGCCGGTGTCTCCCTCCGGGGCGCCCGCGGCCGCCTGCGCATCATCTCGCTCAGCGGCCCGAATGCTCCGGCTCTGGAGCTCAGGGCTGTCGGCGACAGAACGGGCACCGGGCCGCGGCTGGTGCTGAAGGTAGGTGAGACGCTCCGTATGGTCGACGCCGACGGCAATGAGCACGAGGTGGAATGGCGCGAGCTGGGCAGCCCGACAGCTCCAATGCCCATCGGCGGACGGACCTTCATCCTGTACAGCACCACCGGCGTCGCCGTCTCGTGGGAGAAAGCCCGCCGCATCGCCGCGATAGCACTGGTTTCTGGATAGGCGAGACGCGCCGCCATCCATCCCATGTCGTCTTGAGGAGTGCCCTGCATCTCCGCAACAGACGCAGCGACGAAGGGCCCCGCCTCAACAGGTATCCCCGGCCTCCCGGGCCGTAACGGAAAGGAAGCCAATCCCCATGAAACACCGCCGCTCCCTCAGCATCGCAGCCGGCATAGTCCTGTGCATCGCCGCCGTTTTACCAGGCATCGCCGCCGCTGCTCCTGCCGGTGATACGCAGACCGCCTCGCAGATTGAGTCCCTGATGAAGGGTACCGGGCTGCGGTACGCCCTGATCGATGGTGATCGGGCGCAGGTGGTGTTCGACGGCACTAACCTGCCGCAGATCGTGCTGCACGTGGGCACGGCAGGGGAAGGTCCACTGCGCGGCGTCTGGGTGTTTGCCAAGATCGTGGCCGTCGAGGACCAGCGCGACTGGCCGGGCGAGATCTACCCCTGGCTGTTGTCGCGCAACACAGGCCTCGCCCGCGGCTCCTTTGGCCTGACCGATGACGGCAAGAGCCTCCTGTACATCGATAAGCTCCCGCTCGCGGGACTGACGGGCCCCGTACTGGCCACAGCCCTCCAGCACGCCGGGCTGATCGTCGACAGCACCTACCCGGACGTGATCGCCTATCTGGACAAGTAGCGCGGCGCGCGCTGCGAGTGCCAGGCAACACAGTTCTGGACACACCGAACCATCTGGTCTGCGCAAAGGAAGTGCCACCATGCGCGCCATCACGATAGCGGTCCTGCTTCTCAGCCTGCTCCTGGCGCCCATCAGCTCCTACGCCGCCGCGAAAGCCTTGGCCGTCGTCGGCCTGTGCACCTATGCACCCGAGGCCGCCGACTGCCCCTGGCTGGGCTGTGGCATTGGGGATGGCATCAGCGGGCGGCTGTCGGGCGAGGGTACCGGCATCACGCCGGTGGATCGGGCGTACATTGCGGAAGTCCTGCTGGCCGCCGGGATGAAGCCGCTGGAGGAGACCGGCACCGACCCGGAGCGGCTCAAAGCAACCGCGGAGGCTCTCCGCCGCCAACACACCTCCGCCGGTGACCGCAGTGCACAGGCCAAAGTCGCCGTGTCACGCGAGATAGCCACCGGCGCCGATGGTAGAGGCGAGATGGTATCGGCCCAAGCCGCCACGTTCAGCGCCCTCTCCGGGCTGGGCGGGCGCATTCCGGCCACGCACCTTCTGGTAGGCAGCGTCACCGCTGAAAAGGGTCTGGGAGAGGACTGCACCATCACTCTCCGGGCAGAGGTGGTGGACGTGGCCACCAGCGCCATCGTGCTAAATAGCGGCATCGAGAAGTCGGTCTCCGCCACGGCTGAAGGTTTACAGAAGCTGGAGGCGCAGGTTGCCATGGCCGCCTGTCTGGCCCTGGACGGCGACGCAACGGCGGTGGATCAGAAGGTGGATGTGGAGAGGTCAGACTTCTACGCCCAACTGGCCGAAGCCAACCGCCTGATCTATGACGGCAAGCCCGAGCAGGCCCTGAGAATCACACAGGTCCTGGCCTCGAGCGTGAAGGCGGAGATGCTGACGAAGGTGGCCGAGACGGAGTCCGCCGCCTACCAGGCGCTCATCGAGCAGGCGGTGCAGGAGGGGCGACGGGCCGACTCAGCAGCTCTCGCCGAGGAGGCCAAGCGCCGCGAGCAGGAGTTGCGCAACCAGTACGAGCAGGCCAAACGCAAGAGTGCAGACGACGCTGAGGCCGGCGCCGCAGAACTCCGGGTGCAGAGCGGCGACGCGTACTACTACAACGGCAAGTTCGAGGAAGCCATCGCTGAGTACACCAAGGCCCTTCCGTCCAGCCCCGACAATGCTGGTATCTGGTTTGCGCGCGGCACCGCGTACAACTACCTAAAGCAGTACGAGGAGGCCATCGCGGACTACACCAAGGCCATCGAGCTAGACCCTGAGGACCCCGCCGCCTACAACAACCGCGGCATCGCGAACTACTACCAGGAGCAGTACGACTGCGCGATCGCCGACTATGACAAGGCCATCGAGCTGCAGCCCCGTCTCGCATTGGCTTACCTCGGCCGCGGCGTCGCGTACAAGGACCAGAAGCAATACGACCGCGCGGTCGCCGACTACGACAAGGCCATCGAGTTCAATCCAGACGACGCAATGGCGCACTGGTTCCGGGGCAACGCCTACTACGACCAGAAGCAATACGACCGCGCGATCGCCGACTACGAGAAGGCTATCGAGCTGAAACCGGACTTCGCGTACGCCTACAACAGCCGCGGTGTCGCGTACTCGGACCTGAAGCAGTACGACCGCGCGATCGCGGACTGGGACAAGGCCATCGAGCTGAGGCCAGACTACGCAGATGCTTACTACAATCGTGGCACCGCGTACTCGGACCTGGAGCAGTACGACCGCGCGATCGCCGACTACACCAAGGCCATTGAGATCAGGCCCGACTGCGCAGATGTCTACCACAACCGCGGCAATGCGCACTTCCTCAAGGGAGAGTACGACCGTGCCATCGCCGACTTCACCAAGGCCATCGAGCTGGACCCGGGCGACGCAGGGGCCTACTTCCTCCGTGGTGTTGCGCACTTCATCAAGGGAGAGTGTGACCGCGCGATAGCCGACCACCAACGGGCCATCGAACTGGCCCCCGAGGACGCAGCCCCACGGGCCTCCTTGTGCTTCTGGCTCTACTTCGCCGGCCGCCTGGACGAGGCCGTCGTCGTGGGTCGCGAGGCCGTCAGGGTCGCGCCCGACGTCGCCTTCGTCGTCGGCCGCCTCGCCGTCGCCCTCCTAGCCTCCGGCCAAGACGACGAGGCCGTCGCCCAGTACCGGCACCTTGTCGAGATCGGTGCCCAGGCCGCCGTCGATGCCGGCGCCGGCAAGGACCTCGACGACCTCCTCGCCAAGCGTCCGGACCTGCACCTGGCTCACTTCTGCCTGGGTCTGCTTTACGAGGGCGCGGGGAAGAGGGCCGAGGCGGCGGAGCAGTTCGAGGCCTACCTTGCCGGCGCGCCTGAGGGCAAGTGGGCGAAAGAAGCTCGGGAACGCCTGGCGGGGGTGGAGTAGGGGTACTGGGTCCCGCTGACGCTGGTATTCCATTGCGAGGGATCAGGATGAGGCGATATCGGCTCTGGTTGGGATTGCTGCTGGCGCTGATGACTTCCGTGCCATTGGCCTGCTATGCGGGCACGGATAGCCGACGTGAGCAGGTGCGCTCGATCGAGCAGCGGTTCATCGCCGTGGTGGGCATGAAAACCTTCGCCGGGGCGGCGGAAGAGCAAGTCGTTGGCGCGGGCCTGGGAGAGGAGCTGTCCACCCGCTTGCGCACTGATCGTGAGCATTTCGAGGTCCTTGAGCGCCTGCAGGTCAACGAGGTCCTCGCCGCCCGCGGCGGCCCCAAGTGCATGCTCGAATCAGGAGACAAGCCCGGCGCTAAGGGGCAGGTGGATCCTGAGGGCAAACCCATGGCGGACGCCATGCGGGCCGAACTCGCGGAGACCCGGGACAAGCCTGGCCGCAAGTTGTACGGCGCGGACCTACTGCTGCTAGGCTCCGTGACCTGTGGCGAGAAGTCGTTGGTTGCCAATACGCGACTGGTCTCGGTGGCCACCGGTGTGGTGGAAGAGGGCGTCACCGCAGAGGCGCCGCGCAGCGCCGACGGCCTGGCGCACGACATCCAGGCGCTGGCGGTGGACCTGACCGTGGAATGGTGCGCGAAGTTCCACGTGCAGGCCACACCGGAGATGACGCGGGCCCTGGACTACACCCGGGGCCTGTATCTGGCATGGGCCCGGAGCCAGGAGCTGCAACTGCGGGGCGCGCACAAGGAGTGCCTCGACGTGGTGGAGCAGGCCCTCGGAGCGGGGCCCGGTGAGGGCCTGCACGACAGGCTCATGGCGGCCTATGACGCCTCGGCCGAGCGGGTCTTCGAGGCCGCCCCGGAGGGCTCGCCCGAGCGTGACCGCATCACCCAGCGCGGGCTGAGCCTGCTCTTGCCGCGCAAGCAGCGCCAGAAGCAGGAGCTTGCCGCCACCTGCTACTACACCGGCCGCACGTACGAACGCGCAGGGGACTGGGCCCAGGCCGAGGAGGAGTACCGCGAGTGCCTGCGCCAGAAGCCCAGCAGGCTGCTGTGGGACCTCGAGGTCCCGGGGGGCGGGGGCGTCTGCACCCCGCTCGTGGCGGACGGCATGGCGTACGCCGCTTCGGCCGACGGCCACCTGTGGGCTGTCGACGTGGAGACAGGCAAGGTGGTCTGGGACCGGGCGGCGGGCGTGGCGCTCCCCGTGACAAGAGGCACAGCGATGATGACGGTCGACGGCGACGCGGTCTACGTGGTCTTGGATGACGGTTATCTGCAGACCTTCGACGCGAAGACCGGGGACCCGGGGTGGCGCGCCGAGGTGGGCGAGGTCTCCGGCCCTCCCGTAGTGATCGACGGCATGCTCCACCTGGGCTGTGGCCGCGACCTGCTGGGCCTGGACGCCAAGACCGGGGGCGGGTGGAGGGTCCACTTGGACGCAAGGGTCGAGCCTCCCGTCGTGGCTGATGGCCTGGTGTACGCGGTATCGGAGGAGTTTGGCAAGCCGTCCGCCCTCCAGGCAGTGAGCGCCCGAACCGGGGAGGCGGAGTGGGCGGTCGCCGTGGAGGGGACGTTCGGGACGTCCCTTGTGGCCGGCAATTCGGTGTACGTCGGCTGCGGTACCTACCTATACGCGCTGGACGCCAAGACGGGTGACGTTCGGTGGGGCGCCAACGCGGGCGATGACGTGAGGTCCCTCGTCGTGGTGGAGGGCGTGGTGTGCGCGGTCTCCGGCGCCCCCAGGCTGCAGGGCTTCGACACCAAGACAGGCGAGTACCTGTGGGGCTTCAAGCCAGACGGCGACGTGTGGACCCCGCTGACGGAGCTGGTTGCCGCTGGCGGCCTGCTGTATGTGGGTTCCCAGGACAATCACGTGCGGGCTCTGGACCCGCGCAACGGTGATGTCGTGTGGCAGTTCGATGCCGGTGACTGGGTCGACGACCTTGCGGCGGCAGACGGGGTGGTGTACGCCGACTGCTGTGATGGCCGCCTGCGCGCTTTCGGCGCCACGAGCGGAGCGCTGCTGTGGGAC